>Ga0326727_10000891_pt1 | contig 116502 bp, 94 predicted proteins | sample MB2enrmetagenome_FD_207643 | JGI IMG/M metagenome (GOLD analysis project Ga0326727, IMG submission 207643) | Lab enriched peat soil microbial communities from McLean, Ithaca, NY, United States - MB29MY | ecosystem: Environmental > Terrestrial > Soil > Wetlands > Peat | place: USA: New York... | reverse complement strand
GAAATACCTTAGGCAAATTGTGCCTAGGTGTCATCCCCAGGTTGGCTGGTTGCTAAAACGGCATAACTGACAATTAGTGTCAAGCTGGGATGACGTAAAGTGCTATATGTCCATATCTGGAAACAAGAAATCGGACGGCTCATGAAATGCCAAATGGACATCAAATCGCTGTCCTTTGGTAACATGCTGAATCGGACATCCTGCCTAACAGTCGATCTGATCGCGTGAGAGCTTCAGTCCGCTCAGATTTCCCAGCACGGTCACTGCAATCTGATCGGCGATAAAAAACTCTCGCGCTACTTGCTGGACGTCTTCCACCTTTACGGCCTCGATCCGCTCGGTAATCTCGTTCATTCCGTAGAAGCGGTCGTAGTACATCTCCTGCCTTGCGAGATTGCTCATGCGCGCCATGGAAGATTCCAGGCTCAGCATCAGGCTGCCCTTCAACTGGGCCTTGGCGCGAACCAGTTCTTCCGTGCTCACCGGCACGTCCTTCAGGTTGCGAAACTCTTTCAAAATCGATTGCACCACCTTGGGCGCGGACTCCTTGGAGGTTCCCGCGTAGACCGCAAGGCAGCCGGTATCGCGATAAGGATTCAATTCACTGAAGATCGAGTACACCAAGCCTTGTTTTTCGCGCACATTCTGGAAGAGCCGGGAACTCATTCCACCGCCAAGCAGGGTGTTCAACACGAAGGAGGCGTAGCGATTCTCATGCGAGATTGAGTAAGAGGGGACTCCGATGCAGAGCTGCACCTGCTCCAGCGACTTCTTGTTTCGCATGGAGATCTTCGCGGTCGCCTTGGGCATCATGTCCTGAACATCGCTGCCGGCGGCCGGTAGATGTGCGAACTTGCGTGTCGCCAGCTCCAGGAACTCATCGTGCTGGAGGCTTCCGGCTGCTGCAACCACGATGTTTCCTGCCTGGAAGCGCTGCTTGTAGTAATCAAACAGCAGCGCTGGTCCAAAGGTCTTCACCGTATCGCGAGTTCCCAGGATCGGTCTGCCCAGCGGATGATCCTTCCAGAAGTTCTGCACGAATATTTCATGGACGAGGTAATCCGGATTGTCTTCGTCCATCTTTATCTCTTCCATGATGACGCTTCGTTCTTTCTTTACATCCGTGTCATTAAAGGAGGGGTTGAGCACGAGGTCGGTCAGGACGTCCATGGCATCGCCCAGATGCTCGTCCAGCACTTTGACGTTGAAGCAGACGCACTCTTTGGCGGTGAATGCATCAAGGTTGCCGCCAAACGAGTCCACCTGGCGGGCAATCATCTCCGCCGTACGCGTGGTGGTGCCTTTGAACACCATGTGTTCGGCAAAGTGGGAGATTCCGTTTACTGCGGGATCTTCGTGGCGCGACCCTGTCCGAATCCACACCCCGGCGGACACCGAACGGATATGCGGCATTTCCTCACTGATGATAGTGAGTCCGTTGGGAAGGACGGTGCTGCGCACGTTCCTTAGTGCCGCATTCAAACTTGTTTTCTGGTTCATCGGGACTCCTTCGGGTCGCAGACTTCGTGGCGCGAACAATACCGCGCACGTCTATGATTGCCGCACTGCCGGCGTCGCCGGGTACTCGCAGCCTTTCAAGAACAGGCACTGTACAATTCTAAATGAGACAGAGGTTTCCAGGATTTCTGGAACGCCTGCGTATTAGATGCATGAGCACCCTTCCACAATTCGAACTATTGGGCCTTAATAATCAAGAGCTTACGGAGCTTGTCGAAAAGCTCGGGGAACCCCGTTTTCGCGCCCGGCAGCTTTTTGACGCACTCTACCGGCAGCGCCTCGCGACGTTGGAAGGCATTTCTACCTTATCGAAATCCCTGCGCTCGCGTTTAGCGTCCCAAGGTTACCGCACGGGATTGCCCGCGATTGACAAACGTTTTGTCTCGCTCGACGGCACCGTGCGCTACCTAGTTCGCTTCTCTGATGGACAAACAGTCGAGACGGTGTGGATGCCAGACGGCGACGGAGTGGAGGAGACCGACGAATTTTATTCCGGCGCCCGGCCCGATCTCCCGCCGAAAGATACCCGGAATCCGCCGGGTCAACGTGCGACCATTTGCCTGTCATCTCAGTCCGGATGCGCCGTAAGCTGCAAGTTCTGCATGACGGCGCTGCTGGGCCTGCAACGTAACCTGACGGCTGGCGAAATTGTGGGTCAGGTCCTGCTCGTGCTCACCGATCACGATGTCAGACTGGGGCGTGACCGAATCAACCTGGTCTTCATGGGGCAGGGCGAGCCGTTTCTGAACTACGACAACTTCATCCGTGCCGTGCAACTGCTTGCCGAAGGGACGGGAATCGCCGAATCGCGCATGACGGTATCCACCTCGGGTATCGTCCCGCGAATCGTAGACTTCGCTTCGGAGCCCGTTCGTCCGCACCTGGCCATCTCGCTGAACGGTTCGAACGACGAGGTTCGTGAGCGCGTCATGCCCATCAATCGTAAGTGGAAAATTGAGTCGATACTGAAAGCCGCACGCCAGTTTCCACTGCGGCCTCGCGAACATGTCACGTTTGAATACGTGCTGCTCTCTGGAGTTAATGACGCACCGGAGAACGCCCGCGAGGTGGTTGGACTGCTGCGCGGCATCCGCGCCAAGGTTAATCTCATTGCGCTCAATCCCGGCCCGGAGATCCCCTTTCAGACTCCATCCCGGGAGGCTGTGGAGTCTTTTCAGCAAATTCTCATCGCTGCCGGAATTCCCGCCTACGTGCGCCGCCCTCGTGGACTTGATATCTACGCCGCGTGCGGACAACTGAAGCGCACCACCGAGCTGGTTCCGCTGGGCTGAAAGCCACCTTCGCCGCCGATGGACGCATCTCACTTCCTAGCCCCACGGAGGGGAGTATTATGACCGATCAACTGGCAGGTTTCCGCGTGGCCATTCTGGCCACCGATCTCTTCGAAGAATCTGAGCTCATCGAGCCGCGCAAGGCGCTGGATGAAGCTGGAGCCAAAACCGTTGTGATCGCCCCGCACAGCGGAGAAATTCAAGGCGTCAAGCATGGCAAGAATACGAAAATGGTTAAGGTCGATCAGACGCTCGCCGATGCTGATCCCGAAATGTTCGACGCAGTTCTCCTTCCTGGAGGAGCGAAGAACGCGGAGGCCCTGCGGAACTTGCAGTTAGCGCAGGAGTTTGTCCGGCACATGGACCAGACTCGCCGCCCCATCGCGGCCATCTGCCATGGGGGCTGGCTGTTGCTCTCCGCTCATCTCGTTAAGGGACGCCACATGACCAGCTACCCGGCTATCCAGGACGATTTCCGCAAGGCCGGAGCTTTCTGGACAGACCAAGAGGTAGTGCAAGAGAGCAACTGGGTTACCAGCCGACAGCCTTCTGATATTCCGCACTTTAACCAGGAGATGATCAGCCTGTTTTTCGAGCATCACGCTCGGGCCCGCGAAGCAGCCTGACGGCCGCATCATCGGCTGACAAGTTCACATTTGCCGACTGTGATGGGAAGCACTGCTTCCCGTCGCACACCTCGCAAGGCGTTTCAGCGGCCTGGGGATTTGTGGCTTCGCATCTGCTACCATGAAGTCAATCCTCTTATGCCTCTGACGGTTCCTATGTTCAACCTGCGCGACTACGACAAGCGTGACTTCGAATTGCTGTTCAAGCTGGATCGGCTCTGCTTTGAACCCGGGATTGCGTACAGCCGTCCCGAACTGGCGAGTTTCATCGAGCAGCGCCGTGCGTACACCATCGTTGCCGAGTGGGCTGAGCCATTCCATGAGGAATCCGATGAGGTGGAAGCTGAACCCGTGGTGGTGCAACAAGCTGAGCCTTCGGTGAGCGGGGCAACGGTGAGAACAGGCCATCACAAGGGCCAGCCGCGCCCTTCCCGGCGTCCCATTGCCGGCTTTGTCACATTCCATTACCAGCGCCAGGGATACGGCCACATCATTACCCTTGACGTGCATCCTGACGCCCGTCGCCAGCATCTTGGCACCCTGCTGATCGATGCAGCCTGCGCGCGGCTGCGCAAGATGACGGCATTCATGGTGGTGCTGGAAGTAGCGGTTAACAACCACTCGGCTCTCGCTTTTTATGACAAGCACGGTTTCAAGCGGATCAAGGTTTTGGAGCGCTACTACAACCGCAATGTGGATGCCATCTTCATGACCAAGCGCCTGTAAGGGTGAGAATGGCTCGGTTTACTTCGGGCGAGTGAACTCAATTGCTTGACGAATGTTACCCTTGCTGCCCCTGAGCCGCCGCACGGCCTCGGCTTTGGGAACCTTCGCGCAAAGCATCACCAGAGCGACTGAAACTTTCTTGTCCGCGGCTTCCAAGGCTGTAAGCGCAACCGCCCGGTCCACCTTGGCGACGCGCTGGACGATGGAAACACCACGTTCGATGAGCTTCTCATTCTTCAGTTGAAGGTGGGCCATCAGGTTGCCATACACATAACCAAGGCGAGCCATGGCACCGGTGGTGAGCATATTGCAGATCATCTTCTCTGCCGTGCCGGCCTTCAGGCGGGTCGATCCGGCAAGCACCTCGGAACCCACATCGGCTTCGATGGCAAGCCCGGAGACTTTCGCCAATTCCGAGCCAGTATTGCAGACGACCGCGATGGTGGCGGCGCCTTTCCGGCGCGCATATCGCAGGGCCGCGACCGTGTAGGGGGTTCGCCCACTGGCCGATACGCCCACGACCACATCCTTTTTGCCGGTTTTGCGTGCTGCCATGTCGCGGGCGCCCAGTTCGTGCGAATCTTCGCTGCTTTCGCTGGCTTTGCCCAGAGCCGGCTCGCCACCGGCGATCACGTACTGGATCATCGCCGGGTCGGTGCCGAAAGTCGGCGGACATTCCGAAGCGTCGAGCGCGCCGATTCTTCCGCTGGTTCCAGTGCCCACGTAGATCAGGCGTCCGCCCTGTGCCAGTCGGTCGCGGACCAGGTCAATGGCCTGGGCGATCACAGGCAGGGCTTTGCGCACAGCGCGCGCGACCTTGGCGTCCTGCCGGTTCATCAGCGTGGCAATTTCAAGGGCTCCGAGCCTATCCAGCTCGGCGGAGCCGCGATTCGTCCGCTCCGTCTTCAGCCTGCTCAGCCGCATTTCGTCCCCTTTACTTTCTCTCTGCTGTCGCAACTTCAATCTCAACCCTCCGGAGCAGAAACAAACTTGAGCCGTAGCCAATTACAAACGTGGTGATGCTGCCGAGAGCAACGTACCAGGTGAAAGGAACCCTGGTGCATTGCCATAGATAAAGATTCAGGAGAAAGCCGCACAACATTCCCACCATTGCACCGCGTTCGGAGGCCCGGCGCGTGAGCACGCCCAACAGGAACACGCCGAGCAACGATCCATAGGCCACGGAGGCGATCGACAGTCCAACCTCAAGCACTTTCCCGCCGCTCCGGGCCACAATCGCCAGCGCGAACAGTACCAATCCCCAGCCCACGGTCGCGGCCCGAGAGAGCGCCACCCGGTGCGTCTCGCTCGCCGCCGGATGCATTCTCGAATAGAAGTCCACGATGGTGGTGGAGGAAAGCGAGTTGAGCGCCGCGCTGAGATTTGCCATTGCCGCAGCCAGAATTGCCGAAATCAGCAGGCCGCTGATGCCGTGCGGCATGCGGGTGACCACAAAGGTCGGGAAGATCGTGTCCGGCCTGGTGAAGGGAAGCACAGGCGGAAACAACTGATAGAACACATAGAGCATTGCGCCGATCAGCAGGAACAGCGAAAACTGGAACATCACCATGATGCCGCTGGCCAGCAGCGCGATCTTGGATTGCCTTTCGCTGCGGGAGGAGAGCAACCGCTGCACGATCAACTGGTCGGTGCCGTGGCTGGCCGTGGTGAGGAAGGCGCCGCCGATCACTCCGGACCAGAAGGTGTAGGTCGCGTAAAAGTTCCACGAGAAATCGAAGATGCGGAACTTGCCGGCCCCGGCGGCCACGCTGTGGACGGTGTGCCAGCCGCCCGGGACCAGATGCAAGATCGTCAACAATCCAGCCAGGGTGCCCGTAACGTACACCGCCAGTTGCACCACGTCAGTCCAGATCACGGCTGCCATGCCACCCTCGAAGGTGTAGATCAAAGTCAGCAGGCTGACAATCGCGATGGCCGCAACGTCGCGGCCAAGGTCGCTGAAGCCGCCAAGCAGATTCGAGAGCGCGATACCGACCACGATCGCGACGGCGAAGACCCGCACACCTTCGGCGGCGGCGCGCGTGATCAGAAACAAGCCCGCGGTCAGCGCTCTTAACCGCTGCCCAAAGCGGCGCTCGATCAGTTGGTAGGCCGTGACCAAGTCGCCACGAAAGTAGTGGGGGATCAGGAGCATGCTGATGATGACGCGCCCGATCAGGTAGCCGAGGACAAGCTGAAGGAAGCGGAAGTCCTGCTCGTAGGCCATGCCCGGCACGCTGATGATGGTAAGCGTACTGGTTTCGGCCGCTACGATGGACAGGGAGATAGCCCACCAGGGAATCGTCTTGCCAGCCAGGAAATAACTCTTGAGCGTGCTCTGATTTCTGCGGAAGCGCATGCCGAACGCCGTGACGCAGGCCAGATACACCGCGATCACGATCACATCCAGCGCGTTCAGTCCCACGGATTTGCTCTCCTGTTTTTCGCGTTGCCAATTCAGTTCAAGCTGCAGTGCGCTTTCAGTACAGCAGGTACTTGGCCCGGATCGTCTTGAAAACTTCGATCTCGTCGATCCAGTTCATCCACACCCGCCGCGGGGCCTGCCCGGCGCCGATTGCCTGTATGATCTCGTCGTTGACCAGCAAACGGTCGAGTTTTGTCATATCGAACTGCTGCGGATAGAGCGAGTGCAGCGCGGACGCGATCTCAATTCCGAGCTCCGGCGCATCAAGCGCGTTCCGGTCCGTCACGATAATGTTTACGCCTCCGCATTTTTTCTGCGCATAGACGTCGGCACTCGGGGTGAATGCGACCGGCACAAAGCGCACGCCGCTGATCTCCCGTCCATTCAGAAAGGCGGCCAGCTCCACTGGCTGAATCCAGGGAGCGCCTAGCACTTCGAAGGGCGTGTCGGTGCCGCGTCCCACGGAAACATTAGTTGGCTCCAGGATGCCGATACCGGGATAGAGAGCGGCTTCGGTCAGGCTGCGCATGTTCGGCGATGGATTGATCCAGAGAATCCCGGTTGAATCCAGCCAATCGCCGCGCTGCCAGCCCTCCAAGGCGACCACCGTTAGCCGGGCATGGATGCCACGCTCGGAGTTGTAGAGGCGCGCCAGTTCGCCTATGGTCATGCCGTGACGGATTGGAATCTGTCCGTAGTTGGTGAAGCTCTCGCGTCCCTGGTCGCTGATCGGTCCCTGCACATAGGTGCCAGTGATCGGATTGGGCCGGTCGAGGACAAAGATCTTCTTGCCGGTCTTGGCCGCTGCTTCCAGAAAATATCCGAGGGTAGTCTCGTAGGTGTAAAAGCGCGTGCCAATGTCCTGAATGTCGAACACGATCGCATCCACCGAGTTCAGAATCTCCAGCGAGGGATGGCGTTTCGCGCTGCTGTCGCCGTAAACACTGTAGACGGGAATCCCGGTGGCGGCGTCTCTCGAATCCGAAATTGCAGCGGTGTCCAGGCTTCCGGTGACGCCATGCTCCGGGCTGAAGATGGCGGAGACTTCGATGCCCCGAGCCTTGGCCAGCACATCAATTGTGCGATTGCCGTGCGCGTCCAAGCCGGTCTGATTGGTGACGACCGCAAGCCTGGTCTTCGCCGCTCCCGGCTCGCGGAGTTCGGCGAAGTCGTGGCTCTCCAGCACGTCGATCCCGGTGCGGACCGAGCCATTGCGCGCCGTGACCAGCCGCGTCGCGGTCATAGCTTCGTTGTAGCCGGTGATGCGCGCCAGGCGCAGCGCCTGATCCTCGGTCACTGTGAGCTCCAGCCCCTGCGCCACCGCCGAGGCGATGCGCGAGCGGAGCGAAACCACCTTGGAGTTGTCGCCGCGCGGATGCACCGCGTTGGTCAGCACGATCACATAGCTGTGCGTCACCGGATCGATCCATATCGAGGTTCCGGTGAAGCCGGTGTGCCCAAACGAACCCACGGGAAAAAACTCTCCGCGATTGCTGGAGAACGGAGAATCGATGTCCCATCCCAGGCCGCGCAGCACGGCCGCGGTGGGCGGCTGTTGCGGGGTTGACATCTTCTCCACCGTCAGCGCCGAAAGGACCTGGAATCCGGTCAGCATGTCCTGCGCGAACTTGGCGAGATCGTCGGCGGTCGAGAACAGCCCGGCCTGTCCGGCAACGCCGCCCATCCGCCGCGCCGTAGGATCGTGCACTGTCCCGCGCAGCATCTGGTGGTTCTCATCGTATTCCGTGGGGGCGATGCGGGGACGCCATTGCGGCGGCGGCAGAAAGCGCGTGGTGTTCATCGCCAGCGGCTTGAAGATATTGTTTTCCGCGTATTCATCCAGGCTCAAGCCGCTTACCTTTTCAACCACGAAGCCGAGGGTTTCAAAGTTGATATCGCTGTAGAGAAAGCGCGTGCCGGGAGGGAATATGGGCTGGGTGTCCATGGCTAACCGGTAGGCGGCATCGCGCCCCTTCCACGCCGTTTTCAGATCGAGGTCTTCTTGCAGTCCCGAAAAGTGAGTGAGCAGTTGGCGGATGGTGATGTTCTCTTTTCCATTCTTCGCAAATTCAGGGAGGTACGCCGCCACCGGATCGTTGAGCCGCAGCTTGCCTTCTTGCACCAGCGTCATCGCGGAGGTCGCCGTGGCAATGCACTTGGTCATGGAGGCAACGTCAAAGATTGTGTCCACGGTCATGGATTCCTTGCGTGGCTCCAGCGAGCGCATCCCGAAAGCCTTGCGGTACACCACCTGGCCGTCGTGTCCCACCAGCACCACGCCGCCCGGAATCGTTCCGTGCGCAACAGCCGAGTTCATAATCTGGTCAACGGCGGCAAACCCCGCGCCGGGAATGGCGGTCGCCGCGCCATTGCGAGGCGATACCTCCTGAGCCGGCAATCCGCTGCCGGTTACCGCGACGATCAGCAGAATCAATACATATCGGGGAATCGCCGGACGTTTCACGCGGACCTCCATACATCAGCTATTCTAGGGGCTATGTTTTCCATCTTGCGGAATTCATTGCTGACTTTCCTGGTTCTTCTCGCAATGGCGGGCACTACCATGGCGGATGATGTCGCCGCCGCGGCAGCCGCCAACGATACGACAGGGGTGGACTGGGCCGACAACACTCTCCGCAAAATGTCCCTGGAAGAAAAGGTAGGCCAGCTGTTGATGGTCTGGGCCAAGGTCGACTTCATGAACTTTAGCGGCCCTGACTACGCCAAGCTGCGCGATGAGATGAAGAAGTACCACCTCGGCGCCTTCGGCATCACCTCTCCCATGGATGGCGGCCTGTTGCTGAAGGGAAGTCCGCTCGACGCGGCTGCGCTGACGAATCAGTTGCAGCGCGACAGCGATCTGCCTCTGTTGTTCGCCGCCGATTTTGAGCGCGGCCTGCCGATGCGCTTTCATGGCGGCACGGTCTTTCCCCACGCTATGGCGATCGGCGCCACCGGCAGCACAGAATATGCTTACCAGTTCGGACGCATCTCTGCCATGGAAGCCCGTGCCATCGGCGTCCACTGGAACTTCTATCCTGACGCCGATGTGAACTCCAATCCCAACAACCCCATTATCAACACCCGCTCCTTCGGAGAAGACCCGGCGGAAGTCAGCGCGCTGGTCAAGGCATTCATCCGGGGAGTACATGACGGGCACGGCATGGCCACGGCCAAGCATTTTCCCGGTCACGGCGATACCGATACGGATTCACACCTTGCCTTTGCCCGGGTGGACGGGAGTCGCGAGCGGATTGAGCAGTTGGAGTTGGCGCCGTTCCGCGCCGCCATTGCGGCAGGGGTCGATTCGGTGATGGTGGGCCATCTTCTGGTGCCATCGCTTGAGCCCAATCCGAACCGTGTTGCCACCGTTTCATACAACATCAGCACCCGGCTGCTGAAGGACGAGCTTGGCTTCCAGGGAATCGTGATCACCGACGCCATGGACATGAACGGCCTTACCCGCATCTTCGGCGGCAATACGCCGCAGAGCGCGGGCCGTGCCGCCGTCGAAGCATTGAAAGCCGGAGCCGACTGCATCCTGATCCCCGGAGACCTGGACGGAGCATACAAAGGGGTGCTGGAGGCAGTGCGGAGCGGGGAGATACCCGAAAGCCGCATCGACCAATCAGCGGGCAAGATGCTGCGCGCCAAGGCCGCCCTGGGCCTCGATAAGAACCGCTTCGTCGATCTCAATGCGGTCAGCGACATCGTAAGCCGTCCGGAGAACATGGCCCTGGCGCAGCAGATTGCCGACGAGGCAGTCACCCTGGTTCGCGAAAGCGCGCGGGAGAGCGTCCGCGAGAACCTGCGGGGGAATCTGCATGAGAATCACAAGTTGCTGCCGCTGCCCGAAGGCGTAGCTGTGGCTTCGCAGTTCGCCTACCACTCCGCCGTAGCGCCCGGCAATCATCTGCTGGTGCTGGTTTTCACCGACGACACCCGTGGCGATAACGGACGCGCCCTGGTTCGCGAGGTTCGTGCTCGCGTGCCGGATGCACGCGTGATCTATGTGGACGACTTCCTGGCTCCCGTGCTTGCCCCCCACGTGCTGGAGGCGGCGGTAAACGCCGAGCGTGTGCTGGCGGCTGTTTACGTCATTCCTTCGGCGGGCCGCACTGCAGGCGGAGACACGGGCTCTCCCGCGCTCGAACACGGCCCTGCGACGGTACTGGCCAACGTGATCAAGGCCGCGGCCGAGAAGACCGTGGTGGTGGCACTGGGCAGTCCCTATGTGATCGTTCAGTATCCCGCCATCCAGAACTACCTCTGCACATTCTCCAACGCCCCGGACTCCGAGCTTAGCGCGGTGAAATTCCTCTTCGGCGAAATGACTGCCCGCGGCCACCTGCCAGTTACCATCCCCGGTGTAGCCAACCGGGTTCCGATGCCAGTGTCAGGACAGCGGTAGCTCTGGAGAGGTTGCGTCGGCAAGCTTACAAGGCGCACCACTGAAAATGACTGCTGCGTTTCGGGCATTACAGGTATCCAATCAACATGACGACCGGATCGGCGGATGTGATAGTGATCGGCGCAGGTGTGGCGGGCCTGACCGCAGCGCGACGGCTCGCCGAAGCCGGGCTACACGTTCTCATCTTGGAAGCACGCGAGCGCATTGGCGGACGGGTCTGGACCATTCAGGCGCAGAACGGCGTGCCCGTGGAGCTTGGCGCGGAGTTCATTCACGGACGGCCGCACGAAATCTTCGACGTCGTACGCTCCGCGCATCTCGAAGCGCGCGAGTTCGCCGGTTCGCAATGGATCCACGCGGATGGCCGGTTACAGCGCAGCGATGACTTTTTCGCTCACACCACGAGCATTCTGGAGAAGATGACCGACTGCGGTGCGGACCAGTCGTTCGCCCAATTCCTCAACCTGGACGAAAAGGGCGAGGATGCGGCAGCCAAGTTGTGGGGGCTGGAATACATTGAGGGATTTCATGGGGCGCTCGCCGAACGCATCAGTGTGCACTCCCTGGTACGCAGCCGGAAAGCCGAAATGGAGGTGGAAGGCTATCGCTCGTTCCGCCTGGTACGCGGGTATGAGTCACTGCTGCAAGTTCTGAAGGAGGCGCTGCCTCCGGAGCTCGTCAATATCCGCTGCAACACCGCCGTACGGGTGGTGCGCTGGGCGGAGCACCAGGTGCGGGTCGAGGCGCGGACGGGAAGCGAGACTGTCGAGTTTACCGCTCCACGGGCCATTGTTACGCTCCCGCTTGGGGTGATGCAGGCGCCGCCGGAAGTTCCAGGCGCGGTACGATTCGATCCTTCGTTGCTGGAGAAAGAGTCGGCGTTGCTTTCGCTTTACATGGGACAGACGATCCGGGTCTCGTTGATCTTCAGCGAGCGGTGGTGGGAGCAGGAAGTGGCCGGCGGCGGCGAGGCGGGCGCGCTGCGCGATATGGGTTTTGTTTTTTCGCACCAGGAGTGGTTTCCGACCTGGTGGACGCGGGTAACGTCGGGGCCGATGCTGACGGGTTGGGCCGCTTCCCGTCGCGGGGAGCGCCTGAGCGGTAGGACTGGTTTATTTATCAAGGATAAGGCGCTGGAATCGCTCACTTCCATCTTCGCGGTCCCGCGGGTGAAGTTAGAGGCGATGCTACAGAGTTGGCATGTGCACGATTGGCAGTCGGACCCCTATGCGCGCGGCTCTTACAGCTACGTGGGGGTTGGGGGCGAGGGCGCGCAGTCCTCACTCGCTGAGTCCGTGGCGAAGACCCTGTTCTTCGCCGGTGAGGCGACCAATGACGCCGGACACCACGGAACCGTGCATGGGGCCATCGCAACCGGCGAGCGAGCCGCACGGCAAATCTTAGGCTGATGGAGTTGGCTTCAGGCCCGGGTATGCTCTTCGATAGTCGTCCACATCGATTCGTCTGGGTCGCGCCGTTGCCTTCAACAATGCGACGGCCTTCGCCGCATCGATCCGAAGCTGCGCCCACGCCACTCTTGTTATCGCCTCGCAGCAGATTGCACACAATGGTTCTGCTCCCAGACGCTCATTCCGCTTGCACAAATCACATTTCGTTCCCAAGGCCACAGTCCCTTTCCGGTACTGGATGAGATTTGATGACGCGAAATGAAAAAAGATGCCAGAATTTTCGGGAGCCCGCCAGCCGCGAGATTGACAGCGCAATCAGTCGCTCGGAAGGTCGGGCTGGGAGCCGGTTTGGCCGCCAGCCATTCGCGGGATTGCCGCAAGGTAGTCACTCTTCTCCAGGAACTGTACAATACCGTCGCTTGGGATTTCGGCAACGGAATACCAGCTAGACCGGGGTAGAGCAATGCCAAAGACAATCGACTGGCCGCAGACGCGTCCGCCGCAGCAGCGTCGCCGGCGCCTTGTATTGATTTTCGTCCTCTTATTTGGCATTTTTCTCGCGGGACGGACGGCGTTGTCCTACTATGTCGACGCGCTGTGGTTCGGGTCGCTCGGCTACGGGGATGTGTTCTGGAAAACCCTGAGTCTTCGCGGAGCGGTCTTCGCGGCGTTTGCCGCAGCCACATTCGTCATTCTGTACGGATCGTTTCTGGCATTGAAGCGAGCGTCCTTCGCCGGTTTGCCGAGCAGTCACACGATTCTCGTTGGCGGGCAACCGGTAACGCTGCCGGTTGATGCCGTTCTACGCTTCGTCGGTCCCGGTGCCGCGCTCATTATCGCCGGCTTGACTGGTGCCGGCATGACAGGGGAGTGGCCGACGCTGGCTCTTTATTGGTATGCGCCGCGCGCTGCGGGCGGGGTGGTAGATCCGATCCTTGGCCGGCCCCTGAACTTCTATCTGTTTACTCTTCCGGCATGGCAGCTCGTCAGCGGATGGCTGCTGTCCATGGCTGTGATTGTCTGTTTGCTCGCTGTTTTCTTTATCCTGATGACGGGCGGTACTCGGGCTCTCGACGGACATCGCGACAGCTACATCCCCTTGCCTTGGCGGGGGTTATCCATTACCTTTGCGCTCCTGTTGCTGATCTTCGCGGGGCGTTTGTACATCAGCCGATTCGCGCAGTTGTTTGAGGACCACACAATCTTCGGCGGTGTGACCTACGTTGATGCGCACGTTACGCTGACTGGCACGCTTGTTGTCTGCGTGGCGCTCGTTGCCGGCGCGTTGATCGCGGCCGCCAACGCCATGTCTGTGCTGCCGCGCGGGCGAAGGCTGATCGAAGCGACTCTTCCTGCCGTGGTCTGTTTTCTCGCGGTTCAGGTGGTCGGCTGGTACGTCGGGAGCTTTATCGTCAAGCCGAACGAGCTGGTTCGCGAGCAGCCCTACATAGCCCACAACATCGAATTGACGCGGCAGGCTTACGGACTGGACCAGTTTGCCCAGCGTGAGTTTCCCGCCGAGACCACCGTCGAGGCAGCCGACGCGGCGAACAATCAAGCGACCCTTCAGAACATTCGCCTGTGGGACTGGCGGGCCCTGCAGGATACGCTACGCCAGATTCAGGAAATCCGTACCTACTATGACTTTCCTGACATCGACATCGATCGTTACGTGATCGACGGTACGACTCGCGAGGTGATGCTCGCCGCCCGCGAACTGAACGTCGACAAACTTCCGGAGAGCAGCCGCAACTGGATCAACGAGAAGCTCATCTACACCCACGGCTACGGCATCACCATGAACCCGGTCAATGGGTTCACCCCGGAGGGATTGCCGACGCTGTATCTCAGCAACATGCCGGTCCAGAGCACGGTGCCCGGTCTCAATGTCACGCGCCCGGAAATCTACTTCGGCGAACTGACCAACACCGATGTTTACGTGAAGACGCGGCAGAAGGAGTTCGACTACCCGCAAGGCCCTACCAACAGCCTCACCTCCTATGAGGGTAACGGCGGCATCCGCCTCGGAGGTTTCCTGCGCCGGATCATTATCGCGCTCGACCGTGGCGACCTCGGGAAGCTGCCGTTCAGCGATGACGTGAACCAGGATAGCCGGTTGCTGATGCGGCGCAACGTGCGTGATCGCGTGGCGACGCTCGCACCGCTGCTCACCTTCGATACTGACCCGTACATCGTGCTCGGCGAAGATGGCCGGCTGTCCTGGATCATGGATGCCTTCACGGTTTCAGACAGCTATCCGTACTCGAGTCATTACCATCTCGATCGCAACCTTGTGAACTACATGCGGAACAGCGTGAAGGTGGTCGTGGACGCCTACGATGGCACCACAACGTTTTACGTCTTCGATAAAGAGGACCCGATCATTGCGGCCTACCGGCGAATCTTTCCGAGCCTCTTCAAGGACGCCTCTGCGATGCCGCCAGGGCTGCGCAAGCACGTGCGCTATCCCGAGTTGCTGCTCAAACTGCAGGCGGAGGTGTACGGCCTGTACCACATGACCGATGCCGGAGCGTTCTACAACCGTGAGGATCTGTGGACGGTTGCCACCGAAGTTGGATTGAGCGAGGGTGGCGAGCAAACCGCACAGACGATGCAGCCGAATTTCGTATTGATGAAACTGCCGGACGAATCCGGGATGGAGTTTGCGGAGATTCTGCCGTTCACGCCGGCCAACCGGAACAACCTGATTGGCTGGATCGCCGGGCGCAGCGACGGTGCACACTATGGCACGTCGGTGGTCTACGATTTCCCGAAAACCAAGCTGGTGGACGGCCCCCTGCAGATCGAGGCGCGAATCGACCAGAATGCGCAACTTTCCGGGCAGTTGACGCTGTGGAATCAGCAAGGCTCGCACGTGCGTCGTGGAACCCTGCTGGTGATTCCGAGCGGACGCGCGCTGCTGTATGCTGAGCCGATTTACCTGCAGGCCGAGCGCAGTCCAATGCCGGAGTTGCGCCTGGTCGTACTCGCCCTGCAAGACCGTTTGGCCTACGGGCCGACGTTCGAGTCGGCAATGGCTGGGCTGTTTGGCGGATCAGCCTCGTCACTGAGCCCCGCGGCTGCTCCCGCCGAGGCCGCGCCACGTCCATCGACGCCGTCCACCGCGGCTCAGCCGGCAGAGGATCGCAATGGGCTCATCATGGAAGCAGGGAAAGACCTCGCCGACTATCAGCGCCTGACCTCGGAAGGCAAGCTCGGCGAGGCTGGACAGAAGCTGGAACAGTTGAAGCATGCACTCGACAAGCTAAATGTGCGCTAAATGAACATTGCCGCGGAGTTGCCGCCGGGCAACTTCCCGGCCGTGATTTCCTCTTCATTGTCACATTCTGATATCTTCTTTTATCTTCTTTTCTCAACCACTCGGTCGGTAGTGACAGGTCGGTAGTGACAAATGAAAAAACTTCTAGCTCTTAATCGCAGCGAAATTGCCATTCGCATTCTTCGCGCCGCCAACGAACTCGGTCTGCGCACGGTAGCCATCTTTTCGCAGGAGGACCGTCTCGCCCTGCATCGTTTCAAGGCTGACGAAGCTTACTTGATTGGTGCCGGCAAGGGTCCGGTAGCGGCCTACCTTGACGTTGAAGGCATTGTCTCGCTTGCGCAGGAAAAGGGCGTGGATGCAATCCATCCCGGCTATGGCTTCCTGTCGGAGAATCCAGCGCTGCCGCGGGCCTGTGAACGCGCGGGAATCCAGTTTATCGGCCCCAGCGCAGACTTGCTCGACTTGCTCGGCGACAAAACCGCGGCGCGCCGTCTAGCGCAGAAGGCTGGTATTCCGGTGGTTCCCGGCACCGAGGAGCCGGTGACGGACCCGAAACACGCGGCCCGGACCGCTGCTGAAATAGGCTTTCCGCTGATTATCAAAGCAGCCTTTGGAGGCGGCGGCCGTGGGATGCGGGTGGTCGATAAAGCTTCTGAGTTTGCGGAAAAGCTGGAAGAAGCCCGACGGGAGGCGGCTGCCGCCTTTGGCAACGACGCGGTGTTTATGGAACGATTTGTGCGCCGCGCCCGTCATATCGAGGTTCAGATATTAGGCGATCGTCACGGGCACATCCTACACCTGTACGAGCGTGATTGCTCGGTGCAGCGGCGTCACCAGAAGGTAGTCGAGGTTGCGCCCGCAGTTTCGCTCGACCCGGCGATTCGCGCAGCGCTGGCCGAGGCTGCCGTCAAACTCGCCCGCACTGCCGGTTACTACAACGCCGGCACGGTCGAGTTCCTCGTCGATGCCGATTCCGGCGAGTGGTTCTTCATCGAAGTCAACCCGCGCATCCAGGTGGAGCACACGGTCACCGAGATGGTGACCGGCATCGATCTGGTGCGCGCCCAGATACAGATTGCACAGGATCTTTCTCTTCACGACGAGCAGATGAAGCTGCCCGCGCAGGAGAAGATTCCGCTCTACGGTTACGCCATGCAGTGCCGCATTACGACCGAGGACCCGGAAAACAATTTCGTCCCGGATTACGGCAAGCTCTCCACCTACCGGTCGCCCGCTGGATTCGGCATCCGCCTGGATGGTGGCTCGGCATACGGCGGCGCGGTCATCACCCCGTATTACGACTCTCTGCTAGTGAAGGTCACTGCCTGGGGTAGCGACTTTCACCAGGCCTGCCAACGCATGGACCGCAGCCTGCGCGAGTTCCGGGTGCGAGGGGTTAAAACCAACATCCCCTTTCTCGAGAATGTGGTGGACAGCGCGGAGTTCCAGTCCGGCCGCGTTACCACCCGCTGGATTGAGGAAACGCCGGAGCTTTTCCGCTTCGCGCGCAGACGCGACCGCGCCAGCCGCATTCTTGCCTATCTCGCCGATGTGATTGTGAACGGCAATCCGGCGGTGGCGGGTAAGCCCGCACCAAAGCGGCTGGGCCCGGCGCCGTTGCCGCCGCATATCTCCGCCGCGCCGCCTGAAGGGACGCGCCAGCTTCTGCAACGCCTCGGCCCGCAAGGTCTGGCCGAGTGGGCGCGTTCGGAAAAACGGCTGCTGCTCACCGACACGACGTTCCGCGATGCCCACCAGTCGCTGCTGGCTACCCGAGTTCGCACCTATGACATGATGGCGATAGCCAACTTCGTCGCTCATCGCCTGCCCAATCTGTTTAGCCTGGAGATGTGGGGTGGCGCTACGTTCGACGTAGCCATGCGATTTCTGCACGAGTCTCCATTCGCCCGCCTGCGGCAGCTTCGCGAAGCCATTCCCAACATTTGTTTTCAGATGTTGCTGCGGGCTTCCAACGCGGTCGGCTACACGGCCTACCCCGACAATGTAGTGGCGGAATTCATCCAGGAAGCGGCGGCGCAGGGTATCGACATCTTTCGCATCTTCGACTCGCTGAACTGGCTACCGAACATGAAAGCTTCGATGGAAGCCGTACACAAGACCAACTCCGTCTGTGAAGCCGCCATTTGCTATACCGGAGACATTCTCGACCCCGCGCGCGACAAGTATTCGCTCGACTACTACGTTCGCATGGCCAAGGAACTGGAGCGCATGGGCGCCCATATCCTCGCCATCAAGGACATGGCCGGACTATGCCGCCCCTATGCCGCCGAGAAGCTGGTAAAGACCCTTCAGCAGGAAATTGGCATCCCGATCCACTTTCACACCCACGACACCAGCGGTCTGAACGCCGCTTCCATTCTGAAAGCCGCCGAAGCCGGCGTGAACATTGCCGACGGTGCTGTGGCTGCCATGAGCGGACAAACCAGCCAGCCAAACTTGAATTCCGTGGTCGCCGCACTGGCACACACCGGGCGCGATACCGGAGTTGATCTCGACGCGCTCAACCAGTGTGCCGACTACTGGGAGGTGGTACGCGAGTACTACTTACCATTCGACACCAGTCCCAAGTCGGGCACCGCCGAGGTTTACACCCATGAGATGCCCGGCGGCCAATATACCAACCTGAAGGAGCAGGCCGAGTCCATGGGGCTTGGTCCGCGCTGGCACGAGATTGCGCGCACCTATGCAGAGGTCAACATGGCCTTTGGCGACATTGTCAAAGTTACCCCGTCCAGCAAAGTTGTGGGCGACATGGCAATCTTCCTGGTGAACCACGGTATGACCATGGAACAGTTCGGCCGTCTCACTCCCGATCACAATCTCACGCTTCCAACTTCGGTCATTGAGATGTTTATGGGATCGCTCGGCGAGCCTGAGGGCGGCTGGCCGAAGAAGCTCCAGAAGATTATCCTGCGGGGGGCAAAGCCGCGGCGTGGACGCCCAGGGGCACATCTTCCCAAGGTTGACCTGGCCGAAGCCGTGATCGCAGTCGAGAAAAAAATAGGCCGCCATCCCTCCCATGATGAGGTGCTCAGCTACCTCATGTATCCGGATGTGTTCGTGAAATTTGCCCGCCATCACTGGAGCGGAGTGGACGTGCTTCCAACCCCGCAGTTCTTCTACGGAATGGAGCCTGCTTCAGAGGTAAGTGTCGAACTCGATCCCGGCAAGGTGCTCATCATCAAGTTTCTCACCGTGGGAGAGCCGCACCCCGACGGCACTCGTACCGTCTTCTTTGAGGTGAACGGACAGCCCCGCGAAGTCGTTGTTCGCGATCGCAAGCTGGACGCCAAAGCGCCGCTGCGGCCCAAGGCTGACCCTGGACATCCAGGACAGATCGGTGCGCCCATCCCCGGTGTGGTTTCCACCGTGGCAATAGAGCTCAACCAGAAGATTCAAAAGGGAGACCAGCTATTGGTGATGGAGGCCATGAAGATGCAAAGTACCGTCTATGCACCCATAGGGGGAACGGTTAAGCAGGTGCTTGTGAAGTCCGGCCAGCACGTCGAATCCAAAGATCTGCTGCTCGTCATTGAGTAGGATCCCAGAGTAGCAGCGCATAGCGGCCAGGAGCGCGAGGCGGGTCAATCGCGCTTCTGGTAGAACTCTGGAAAGTGCTTCTCGGCGCAAGCCGGGCAGATCCCGTGCGAGAAGTCCACCCCGGCGTGCTCGTGGAAATACTCCTCCACGTTTGTCCAGAACTGCTTGTCGTCGCGGACCTTCTTGCACATCATGCAGGTTGGGAGAAGGCTCTTCAGCGTGGAGATTTCAGTGATGTCCTCGATCATCACCACGGCCAGCTTCTCACCACTGTTTTGCATCGGGCTTGCGGTGATTAGGATTTGCAAATCCTTCGCGGCCAGTTTGGGAGAAAACTGAAGATTCATGATCTTACGGCTGGTGGTCTGTCCTTCTAGGCAGTTTGCCACGGAATTGCGAATGACACAGTCACCGCAGAGCGGCCCCTTGCCGCATCCCTCAGGTACATCGGCGGAATGCAAGCAATGCAGCACCTCGCCACCCCGGCGTTTATACACTCCCGCGCGGGTTTGACCACAGAATTGGGCCGCCGCGCCGTTCAGGTCTAATATTCGCACGTCTTCATCAACCACGAACACAGGGATCGGAATCGCGTCGAATATCGTCCGGTCAAGCGTGTTACTCGGCTTCATCTGCAAGCGGTCAGTCTCCTGATGTTCGGGTGAGAGATGTCACAACCATGCCGGATTCTTCATGGATTTGCAATCCATAGTTTTCCCGAGTAGCCCTGCGGTGACCATACCCTAATTACAACAGCACCCTATCCCGCACTGGTTTGCTCGTGCTTGGCTGTCGTCTCCCGGAGCAGGCAGCGCAGCCCTTCGCCAGCTCTGGTTGGGTTGAAGCATCGGTTGTCCGAGAGACAAGCGGATTTCGTGGTGTCACCACTCTTCCAGCGGTTCACGAGATCGGGCTCGCAAATCAGTGGGCGGGACAGGGCAATATAATCAGCCGTTCTTTCCGCCACCAGGTGCTCAGCTACCTTCAGGGAGCGGATGCCCCCGACGAGGATCAGCGGCACACGTATCCTCTGCTTGAAGCGCCGCGCAGCCTCCCGGTAGTAGGCTTCGTTCTCTTCAGAGACACGGCCGATGCGTACCGGGTGATACCTGCTTGCCTTGCTGTTTGTGCCGCCACTCAACTCGATTGCATTCATTCCTGCTTGCTCCAGCAGTGTCGAAAGTTCGAGCATATCTTCGACGGAGAATCCACCCTCGCGAAAATCCTCTGAATTGATCTTGATCAGCACTGGATAGTCTGGGCCGACGGCCTGGCGTACGCTACGCAATACCTCCAAAACTATCCTGCCCCGGTTCTCCAGCGCACCACCATACTCATCTGTCCGCGCATTGACCGCTGGAGAAAGGAACTGACTCAGCAGGTAACCATGGGCGGCGTGGATCTGGACAGCGTCAAAGCCGCTACGTTGAGCCCTGGCCGCCGCATTGCCAAATGCACGCACGACCCGGCGAATATCTTCCTGATTCATCTCCCGGCAGATGGCGGCGCCGTTCTCATGAACCACCGACGGGCCTACGGCATCCAAGCCCGAGAGGCTGGCTGCGGCATGAGCCCCGGCGTGAGCCAGCTGAAGGGCAATCTTGCCGCCACGCCGATGAACCGCTTCGGTCATTTGGATCAACCCGTCGACCATGGAGTCGTTATGAATTCCCATCTGCCACGGGCCAGCCTGTCCTTCCGGGCTCACATAACTGTGCCCGGTAATGATTAAACCGACGCCTCCCTCGGCGAGTTGTTCCACCAGGCCGGTAAGGCGGCCTGTACTGGTCCCATCCGTGGCGGCCATTCCCTCCCACGTGGCGGAACGAACAAACCGGTTTGCCAAGCTCATTCCATGAATAACGGTTGGTTCGAAAAGGATCGGCATAAGCATCCCTCCTGAGCGAATGCGATGGTTTGCGCGATGAACGAGAGTAGCCGAAACCAGAACTTCGCAGCATAGCACAACGTAACAACCCGGTAGCTTCGGGCTGGAAAATTTGACTTGTGAGCGGCGGTAGTGTCAATTGTGACTTTTGTCCTATATGTGCGCAATACACTCTGCGATGATCAGTTCAAAAGGAGACACCACAATGGCTCATATAATTGTTGATAGCTGCACAAAGGACGGGCTTTGCCTGGATGTTTGTCCAAACGAGTCGATTCACCCAACCAAAGAGGAAGCCGCTTTTGAAGGGGTCGCTCAGTTGTACATCAATCCGGACGAATGCCTGGACTGCGGTGCTTGCGTGTCGGTTTGTCCGACGAATTCGATCTTTCCTGCAGACGAGCTTCCGGATGATAAGAAGGACTTTGCCGCGAAGAACGCTGATTATTTTAAGAAATAGATCTCGGAACGGCCAGCGCCAGCGCTTCCTACGATACGTCCGCGGGCTGCGCACTCATGCCACTCCGGTCGAGGGTGGGGTTTTTTTTGCCGGTGTCCCCGCCTGCAGGTTCTCTACACTACTTTGGATGCAGCCAAAGTGCCGGTATTCTCCACCTCTACGCGATTACGCCCGTTCTGCTTTGCTTGACCCAGCGCAACATCGACCTGGTGGAGGACATCGCGAACGACTTGGCCGTAGCGCCATTGGGACACGCCAATGCTCACCGTAACTTCAATCGCGTTGACGATAGGTCCTTCATGGATGCATTGCCGTAGCCGCTCGGCCACCTCCCGCGCTGCTTCAGCGGTACAGTTGGGCAGGACCACAAGGAACTGCCCGCCCTCGTATCTGCCGACGTGGTCGCAGTGGCGCACCGTGCAGGAAATTCTTTCCGCTGCGCCGCGCAGCACCTCATCACCGGCCAAATAGCCGTGAATGTTATTGATCTGTTTGAAGTTATCGAGGTCTGTAATCAGGACGCTGAGGGATGTTTGTGATCGCTTGGCCCGGCTTAGTTCTTTGTCTAGTAACTCAATAATGGCTCTACGGTTCCAGATTCGCAGTAAGGGGTCATGCGAAGCTGCGAATTTCAGGGCATCATGTGCCTCGGCAACTTCTTTGTGGCTCCGAACGGCTAGTTCGCCGATCTTGAGCCGTGTTCTAAGTTCGTATTGCTTGAACGGCTTGCAAAGATAATCGTCCGCTCCAAACTCAAATCCCTGGAGCACATTTCCTTCGTCATCCTCTCCACTTAATAAAATCGTATACACATAGCCTTGCTTGCGTCCACGAATCCGTGCGCAGAGTTCCAGTCCGCTCATTCCTGGCATCGAGCAATCCAAAATGGCCAGTTGGGGCGCGTCATTGCTGTCAAGGATACGTTGTGCTTCATGGCCATCGGCCGCAAGCACGAGTTCGTAGCCCCAGGTCTCAAGAAAACCCTGTAGCATGTTCCGGTAGAGCGGCGAGGCATCGGCAACGAGTATTTTCATAGGTGTGCCATCAAATCAGGACAATATCGGGAGCTAGCCGTCCGGTCAATTTACGAAAGTAATCGTGAAACCGCACTAGCGGAATCTCAGTTTAGTAACCTGCTGTCAATCCCATGAATAGTATCGGCATGATTTCCTGAAGTCTTTAGCGCGGAAAACGGACGCAGTTTGCTCCGGTTCTCGGCCAAGCGGCCCCGTGCCCGACTTTTCCGGATGGCCTCCACATGCTATAAGGGGTACGATGCCGCTGACTTGGCAGCGCAGCCGCATGAACTACTGAGCGTGGGCCGGAAACAAATGGAGCTGAGCAACTCACCGGGAGCGTAGCTGAAGCTGGCTCACTTGATCAGTATTCGGAGGACAAGATGACGCCACGCACCACATTTCTTGGCAGGTTAATCGGACTTTATTTGATTCTCATCTCACTTGCCATGCTCACGCATAAGCAAGCGACTATAGAGTCGATGACTGCGCTCATGCACAATCCCCCGCTACTGTTCGTAGTCAGTGTGATTGCGGTGGCCGCTGGGCTGGCGATGGTTCTCGGCCACAATGTCTGGTCAGGTGGCATGCTTCCGGTCGTCGTCACCATCACCGGGTGGTTGATGCTGACCAAAGGCGTGCTCTTGTTGTTTCTGTCGCCGGAGAACGCATCCGGGTTCTTTCTCGCGGGGCTTCATTACGAACAGTTCTTTTCTTTGTACACCGGCATCGCGCTGTTTCTCGGCATCTACCTGACCTATGAGGGGTCACGTCAACAGCGCGGAAGGTGAGCAGGCGTGGTACCCGTGGCTGACAACTTCGGAGATGGAAGTCTCAAGGACGAGATGCCATAGCACGGGGCTACCTGATGAAATACCCGGATATCCTCCAGTGGCCATCATCGCCCAGCGACGGCGTGACCGTTTCGATTGCCGATTTCTTATGCTCAAACGAAGATTCGTAGCGAATGACCACGTACTTGCCGTCCGGTGCGCCGGGCAGGCTGGTGGTGTAAACCGCGGATTTAACGGTTCGGGAGATAACCTTTCCCAGAGGTGCACGGGTGTTCTCCAACATCCTCGCCCATTGACCCTTCTGCACAGCACCCTTAAACAAAGGTGCGGCGGCATCCCAACTGGCTGCATAGTTGCCCCTATCGATCAGCGACAGCCAATGGTTCGCGGATTCGGTAGCGGCCTTTTCCGCCTGATCGGCGGCAAGCGGAGTGGTGCTCAAAGTCAGCATGAACAGCAGCACGGTGAGTAATGAATTCATCGGTTTCCTTGCCTGCATGCGCGAAAACCTCCATTGTCCGGCGTTTTCAGCTCAGTCCTGGGCACCGGAAACCAACTGCTCAGCCAACTCTAACGCGTCCACTGGCCAGAAGCACTCCAGCCGTGGGCGCTGGACGTGTGGGAGTCCAGCTGCCGGGCGGCAACTCAGAAGCTTTTCGACCCACTGAGCAGGAATGGCGTTTTTGCCGTGCACCGCGCCGAGGAGCGCTCCAGCAACCGCTGCATTCGTGTCCGTGTCGCCGCCGCACATGACGGTACCGACCACGCCTTCCTCCAGGTTCGGTGCATAGAGGAGCTGCCACAGAGCATTGCGGAAGGTGGCCAGAACCCAGCCGCGCTGGTGGAGGAAATCGCTTGATGGAGCAGGGGACACGGCGTTGATTGCCTTGATCAAAGCTTCATCCACCCGCATCTCCTTCGCCCAGAGTTTAATCTGCCAGTACAAATCCTGGGCGCCGATTCCCGTAGCGATAGCGTGAGCGATAGCCATGGCAAAAAGTGCATTGGCTTGCTGGCAGACCGGGTGGGGATGGGTCAACGCCGCATCCTGATGCGCCCAGGCCGCCACCTGCCGCAGGTCGTAGTTTGCCCCGAAGATGCCCAGCGGACTGATCCGCATCATGGCACCGTTGGTTTGGCTAAATTCGTCGGGGTCGTTCTGAAGACCACTGGAGACAGTTGGATCGCAGTCATAGGGGTCGGATTCCAACCAGAAAATATATGCCTTGCGTGCTTCCTCTGCGTCGTACCGTTTGTGTTTCACCAGCATCCGGGCCAACATCAGAGCCATCTCGGAATCGTCGGTCGGCTGTCCGGCGATTGTGTCCCAGGTGCCCCCATCGGCAAGTTCGCGAACACCGCTTGGATGCTCGCGGCGAACACTGTCCGGACGTTGAAACTCAACCATTCCGCCCAAAGCGTCTCCGGCAAGCTGACCGAGTAAACACCCCTGAGCCCGAGAGAGTATGGCAGGGTCGATCCGTACATTCGTCATTGGCGTCGTCTGACGGTTCGTACTCATTGGTGAAGCTCCTTCCCGCTGAGCATTCTCTGTGGAAGACGGTAGCGGCATCGTCCAGCTTTGCTCCGTTAAGACGTCGCCGGAGCAATAAGCCCAAACAGCATAGCGCAAACAGCAACAAACCTTTTCGGATTTTTGAGCAGAAATGAGTAAGTTCGTGGGAGAGTGCAGCCTTGGCACTCGGATTAGCTTCAGCGAATCGCCGGGACAGCGCGGCAGACGGCAAAGAATAAAGGCCAGTCGAGGACCGACCGACCTTGGGACGCAGTGGCTCAAAGAGACTACTTCAGGTTCTTCACATAATCCGCAAGCGTCTTGATCTGATCGTCGGTGAGCGCGTTAAAGTGCCCGGTGTGAGGAGCTTTCTTGCCACCGTTGGTCAGAACGTCGGTCACGTCCTTGCCTTTGATGGCCGGGCCCATCTTGCCTTCACCGCTGGCGCCGTGACACATAGCGCACTTCTTGAACAGCGTTGCGCCATCCTGAGCAACCAGCATCCCGGTGCTCAGAGCCAGCATTGCGGTAATCGTCATAAAGCGCTTCATCGATTGTGTCTCCTTGTGTGCACGTAACTGCCGGATAAAGCCCGGCTGCCCCGCTGGCGCGAATAACAGATCGAGTCCAATCCCGATCCGAACGTGGGAAGCCAGCTCTGTATCTCCACGAAAAGAATTTCAAACTGAGCCAGCTCGCAGCACCCACGGTGGAGGCGGCTGGCTGATCAGCTTGAACTTGCTGTTACCGGACGGCAAACCCCAACGGATGTCTCTGTTGACATGGTTGGCTCCGCGGGGTCACTGCGCTGGGTCTCGCTTCGCTAACATCTCCTGCCTACGTTTACGGTTAACACTGGTGCCCTATGAGAGTTGCGAAAACTTGGATGCACTGGAACCCGGGAGCGTGGCATTACAGAACAGATTGCGAAATCTATTCAGCAATTCTCCCTCGCATCCGGCCAGGGCATAAGCTGGATAGCTTAACCCTTACCGCCAGATCCGGGGCTCGCCTCTCACACTCCAATATCTTCATTCCATACGGTGGAATTCTGCTGGATGAACTCCGACATGAACCGGATGCACTCCTCATTCTGCAGCACCTCAACCGTAATGCCCCGGGAGCGGAGAAGTTCTTCTTCGCCCATAAATGTCCGGTTCTCACCGATCACCACACGAGGAATTCCGTAGAGGAGAATGGCGCCTGAGCACATGGAGCACGGGGAGAGCGTAGTGTAGAGAACCGATTCGCGGTAGACAGAGGCTGGCTGGCGCCCGGCGTTCTCAAGCGCGTCCATCTCGCCGTGCAGGATTGCGCTCCCCTGCTGGATACGGCGGTTGTGACCCTTGCCGATGATCTTGCCGCCGTGCACAAGAACCGACCCGATGGGGATTCCACCTTCTCGCATCCCCTGCCGTGCTTCTTCGATGGCTGCTTGCAGAAAGAAGTCTTTCATGAGGAATTATTTCGCAGGTCAAATGTCCACTACGGTTGTCGCAAAGTTTGCATTGCGCTCCCAGGAATATCCAAAAGGATTGCAGATCACACGAGTCGCTTCGTATCGATAGTCCAGTGAGCAGTGCGTGTGTCCATGCAGCCAAAGCCGTGGCTTGCGCTCGGTGATGACGCGGCTCATATCGCAGACAAAAAAACGGTTCCAGTCGCTTTCTCGGAAATGCGGGGCAACACTTTGCTCGGTTGGCAGATGATGAGTCAAAACCACCGTCCCGGGTGTGGCCTTGTCGGCAAGCTCAACGAATGCCCGATTGTACTCGTACACCCAGTCTGTGAGCCGAGCGATGTTCTCGAAATCCGGCCAGTGCTTCTCGTACAACTGGTTCAACGGGTGGTCGGGAAACCACATGGTGCCGGCGAGAAAATGCACGCCCCCGGTCACAACCTCATCGTTATTCAAATATTGCATGTTGGGCAGCTTGTCGATACAAGAGCGAATGATACGCTCCGTGTACTCCGCCGTGCCTGGCTTTGCCTTGGTTCCCCAATATTCATGGTTGCCGGGCACAAAAAATACGTGCTTCGCCTGGCGCGACAGGAATTCGAAGACGCGGCGAACCTCGTCCGCGCCTTGGCCGTCGACTGCTACGATATCGCCGCAGAGCGCGAGTACGTCTGCACCTGGAAACTGCACCTGCCCACCGGAGAGGAAATCCACCGGGAATTCGTAATCCTCGGTATGCAAGTCGGACAAGAGCTGAATGCGCATACGCCATCTTACCGGAGCAAGCGCGGCAACCTGGCCGCGCTCCAGAAGAAATAGTGCAGTTTCGGCTTCCGTTCCAAGCGGATTCAGCAACTTATGAAGAAGGGAAGCAGGCGACACCATTCGCTGGCGAAGTAATTGGGCGAGAGGCAGGCCAGCGGCGCTGAACCGTATTGGCCAGGGCTGCGTCGGGCTATCCTGATGCGCTCCATGCTCAGTGACGTGCCGAGTGGTGTGCACTGGAAGCCGGCTGGGTGCCAGACAGCTTCTGTGTCCTGCGCGCCGTCGCCGACACATTGGAACTCGGGTACCTCCAGCTGTCGTTCCTTGCCGAGATCAGCGAGTACAACCAGGCCAAGCCTGTTTAGAGCCATCCGCCGCCGCCTTCGATCTGTCACTTGGCGGCCTTACTCCATAACCAGATATCCTCACCTCACCGGCACACGCTGTGCCGGGAAGGAGGTGAACCGAATGACGGAGGTCAAGATCAAATGTATGAATATAAACGTCGAGGCCAGTCTGCATGATGCTTTTAAGGCGGCAACATGACCGATCCTACGATGCTGGATTGTAGAGAAGGCGCATCGCTTGCCAGCGGCGTGGGAGAAGTCGATTATGCAACAACTTACACCAGCACGCAAAACGGGAAAGAAAGGTGCGGCCGGGCCACATCTGGATGCCGCTCAGTCGCCGCAATGTTAAAATAAGGCTTCGTCGCTTACCTCTGCTCTCTTCAACTTAACTCATTGACAAGAATTTGAGAGGAATGACATGAACGCCGCAGCACGTGGCCCTGTCTGGATTCATCCCCCGCTCTTCTGGAAAGCGACAGAGGACAAAAGCGAAGACGAAATCGCCGATCTCCTGGATTACATCGCGCAGCTTCTTGCGGAAGGTCAGATCGAGGCTTTGCTCCGGTTTGATTTCGTTACCGGAGTCGGCTATCCGTATCCCAATTCTCCTAGACGCAAGGAGGGTACGAAAAAGTCAGCAGCCTAATTCAAACGATCTGGCCTTGGTATCGCAAGCCCAGTGCAGGGTGTGGAACGCGAGTCCGGATGTTCTCCTTGCCAATCGGAATCCCGTTCAAGGAGTATGGCGTGCCTGAGCGCGTTCCGTCCACCCGTTGCTAGGTCCGCAACGTCTGCCGTAGCCTATCGGAATACCTTATGTCCGCCAAAACGCAGATCATCGGCGAACTTGGTCAAAATCAACTGCTTCTGCCCGAACTCCTCGGACGGGCACTGGCAGCTAATGACCGCGTCAAACTGTGCTTCTCTCTACTGCAGGCTGCCGAGAGCCACGCCAATCACCCGGAACAGCCGATTCCGACCCTGTTCTCCGGGCCAACCGCCGCTGGCATCGGAGATGCCGACATCGAACGGTCGGTCCTCGATAGCTGTTTGCAATCGGATGGCACCCTATATATCCCTGGTGCGGCACGGTTGCGAAAAATGATTCTCGATGACGTCTCAAGCATGCAGGCCCCGCTGGCGCTTGCGGGATGGGCCGACGCGGAGGCGATGTCGGCGCGCGAGCGGGCCCTCAACGCGGACCTGCCGGAATGTGCCGAGGATCGTGTCCCGGCCGAAGTCATCCATGCGATCACTTCGGCAGACGTCTGCCGCGGCGACAGTCTGCATCTTCTGGTCATGGATCTCCACAAGGCTCTGAACTCGCTCCAGGGACAACTCGCCACCGAGGATGTGGATGGGGCGCGTGCCTGGCGCATTGCGGAAGAAGACCGGCCGCTTGTGCGCGCCTTCATGGCCGGTGTCAACCAGACCGCGCCATTGAAGTTCAATCATCCCGGTCTAGGGACCACCGCCACCCGGACTGGCGAACAGTTGGTGATTCAGAATGACATTGGCACCACCGATGCTCATGTCCTGGTACTCCAGATCGCAGAGCTGACGGCGACACTCACCTGCACGGATGTGCACGCAGCCCGCCTCGAGTTCTTCCAGAGCCTGTTCGAACCATTCGCCGTTCGCTGGGAAGACACGACGATCCGCCACAGCGAGCGTTTGATCGAAGAGGCAAACTATTATCTCTGCGTCGGTCGGTTCGAGGCGGCGAGTTCGGAGGTGCTCGAGCGATACCTCACCTTCCTCGGCTCCCGCATCGTGTTCCTGATCGACTGGAACCGCGCACGCAAGTGCTTGCGCGAATTCCTCCGCAAAGAGGACGTGGTGCCGCTGCTCAAGTGGGCAGCCGATCAGAACCTCGGTCACCGCGGCTTCCTTGAACTCGGCGGCGAGCGCCTTCTTCACGAGGCAATTGAGTTCGCGCAGCAGACACCGTTACGCTACGGAGAGCGTCTCCACGAGGCAATTGGGCCGGATGTCGCAGTCGCATATCTCAGATTTGTGTTGCGGGTGACGGCCGAAGGTCTTCTCCAGGGCCGCTCCGAACGGTTCCTCCGCGATGAGATCAAGGCGGAGTTGGCAGGCTGCTTCCACAGCGCGCTAGAGAACCTGCTGTCAATCGCCGCCGCGCACGTGGCCCTGGTGTTCGAGCTGGCAACCGTGGTTCGCGACGGGCTTACCGTTTATGGCGAACCCGGTTCTGCCGAACATCTCGCACGTACGGCGCTGCGCGCCCGAAAATGGGAGCAGGAGGCGGACGCGCTGGTGAGTCGCACCCGTTCTCTCGTCCAGCAGTCGCACAAGCCCGGCAGCTACCTGGCACTGCTGAGTGAATCCGACAACGCGGCCGACGCGTTAGAAGAAGCTGCTTTTCTGATGACACTTCTGCCGAAGGTTGTGCCCGACGATTCGTTGCTTAAACCGGTGCGATCCCTCGCTGTGCTGCTAGTCGGCGACGCGCAGGAGATGGTCAAGCTGATCGAAGCGGCGAGCCATGTGCATCGCGAGAGCGAGCGCGAGGATCTCCAGGATTTCCTCGAATCCATTGACCGCATCGTCAACATCGAACATGAGACGGACGCGGCGCATCGGGCAATAACCAGCGCGCTGATTCTGGAAGCGCCCGATTTCCGCGCACTCCAGCTGCTCTTGTCCTTGGCGAATGCTCTTGAAGAGGCGGCCGACGCGCTCCTGAGGAGCGCGCTGATTCTTCGCGATCATCTCTTCAACGATGTCGTAGCCAGATGAGGCTGTGATGCCGGCGACGCGCGACCATCTCTATTTCGTACTGCCTGGCGTGCCGGCGGCTGAGGCAAGCGCCGAAACAATGGGTTGCAAGGCTTATGGCCTCCTCCGAATGGCGCGGCTTGGTCTGCCAGTGCCGCCCGCCTTCGTTCTGGATACGGTGCTCTGCCGCCGGTATTTCGAGCGTGGCGGGCAGCTCCCGGACAATCTGCGCGACCTGCTGGCTCATGGACTCGCGGGTCTCGAAGCGGCGACTGGTCGCGGCTTTGGCAGCTCCCGCCGCCCATTGCTCGTCTCGGTGCGATCGGGGGCGCCGGTGTCGATGCCGGGCATGATGGAGACGATCCTTAACATCGGCCTGGGCGAGAAGAGCTTGCGCGGGCTCCTGCGCTCGACTGGAAATCCGCGTCAGACGAAGGATTGCTACCGGCGGCTTGTCCGCGATTTCGCCAGGGTCGTACGTGGTGCCGAGGCGCATCCTTTCGATGCGCTCATCGCGAGGGAATGTGCGAAGGAGGGAGTAGTCAATGCGAGCGATCTCGATAGCGCGGCCCTCGGCCGCATCCTACAGGACTCGCTCGAGTTGACGCACGCGCTCACCGGCGAACCTTTTCCGCAGGATCCAATGGCGCAGCTTCTGGGCGCGGTCGAAGCGGTGTTCCGGTCTTGGAACAGCGAGAAGGCCTGCAATTACCGCCGGCTCAATGGGATCGACGACAGCTCCGGCACTGCGGTCACCGTACAGGCCATGGTTTTTGGCAACGCTGGCAGCGAGTCCGGGGCCGGGGTAGGCTTTACGCGTGACCCTGCCACCGGTGAGAATCGTCCCTATCTTGACTTCCTCTTCAACGCCCAGGGTGAGGACGTCGTCTCCGGACGCCACACCGTGCACGAGACCGAGCTGCTGACGCGCCGTTTGCCAACGGTCGCCGCGGAACTCGGTCACATCAAGACGATCCTTGAGGATGAGTTCCGCGACATGCAGGATTTCGAGTTCACGGTCGAGAACGGCCGGCTCCACCTTCTGCAAACGCGTGACGGCAAGCGCACGCCCTGGGCCGCGCTCAGGATTGCCGTCGACATGGTTCGCGAAGAGCGAATCTCAACTCCTGAGGCGCTCCGGCGACTCGAGGGTCTGGCGCTCGACAAACTCGAGCGGCTGCGCATCGCCCAGGGGGTGGAGACAGCCCCGCTCGCAACTGCCGTGCCGGCCAGCATCGGCGTCGCTATCGGCGAGATCGTGTTCGATCCGAAGCGTGCCGTTGAACGCCATAGCGAGGGGCGGAACGTAATACTGGTGAGAGAAGACATCGCGACCCGCGATATTGAAGGCTTGGCAGCGGCCGAGGGTGTGCTGACCGCGACCGGCGGGCGCACCTCTCACGCCGCAGTGGTGGCTCGCCAACTCGGCAAGGTGTGTCTCGTCGGATGCACCGCCCTGCGCCTCGACGCGACACAGAGAAGTTGCGTCGTGGGGCAGGTGCGTTTGCGCGAAGGTGACACCGTGACCCTCGATGGCGATAACGGCCGGATCTATGCGGGCCAGGTCTCCCTTGTTCGTGAACGCCCAGAGGACTGGCTGGCTGAACTCGCACGCTGGCGCCGAAAGCAGGCCTGATCGTGCAGCCGCTCAGAGATGCCGCACTCAACATCCGAACAAAAGGACAGCGCAAAGCTGGCCATCCTGTCGGAGATGTAGTCAGTCCGAGAACTTAGCGCAGGGAATCGAACTTTTCCTTCGGGGCGTTGCAGATAGGGCAGTGTTCCGTTTCCTCCCGCTTGTCGGTGACTTCGCCGCAAACTAGACAAACATAAAAGGTCGTCTGGACGCGCTGTGCTTCCAACTTCTCCAGCGCCTTGCCGTAGAGTTGCGCGTGCACGGCTTCGGCCTTCAGTGCCAGAGTGAAGCTGCGTACCGCATCCTTGTGGCCACTGACTTCGGCTTCCTTGATGTAGGTGGGATACATGACGTCGCGTTCGTACTGTTCGCCAGCCTTGGCTGCTTCAAGGTTCTCTCGTGTGCTCTTCACCTCGGGTGCGTGGATGGTAGCGTGAGCTGTGCCACCCAGTTTGGAGATGATGCGTGCGTGATTAGCAGCATGAACCTGCTCAGCACGGGCGGCGGCACGAAATAATGCGGCAACACGCAAGGAACCATCGACGTCGGCCCTGATAGCAAATGCGGTGTACCTGACGGCGGCGTTGCTCTCGCCTTGGTAGGAAGCAAGCAGGTCTTTTAAGGTCTGGGATTCTGGGGCAGCAGAAGCGTTGCTCATGGATATCCTCCAACAGGCAACATGATACCGGAGCAGCGAGGTTGGATGTACCTAATGACCTTTCAGATTTCCCCATTGCCGCTACCGCCGTTCAGTTCATCTATTCTGCGTTTTTGAAGTAACCGCAGGGGTGGCTACATAGAAGTGTTCTTGCTGGCCGAGGCTGAACCGCGCGGAAATATCAAAGACCCCTTGGCGCAGATTGAGTTCCGCACTTTTTTTTGAAGCAGGGCGGTGCCAACATGCTCATTGCCTCTACACAGGTGCAAGTCGTGCAAGCTTGTGTTGGGTGAAAGCCAAGCTGCTTGTGACGGGCGATGAACTGTGAAAAAGGCGGTGCAAAGGCAGTGCAAAAGCCCGGCCATGCACCGCCTTCGGTTCATTGACCTGCTTTACCACAATGACTACTATTGCCGCCATATCCACCAGCACTCTCACTGAGAAATCTGCACAGGTGGTATTTGACCCGCAAGGAACCTCAGGCAATCCGTCAGAGATGGTTCGCTGGTAGCCCATACAGCGAGAGGCTTGCTCGCCCGTGTTTACCCTGATGGTTCCGAGCCGCCAAGACTTCCAACAGCACGCGGCAGCAGCACCATCGAACATGACGGACGGATCGTCAATGCCGAGGTTGATTGTGACTTAGGGTGAGAAGGTATGAAACCAGATGTGGGACTCATCGTTGCTGTGCAACGAAATCAAACCGGGGCCGATATTCACACGCTCAACAACCTGCTGCATCAGTACGTGTGTGCGTGCCACACGGAAAACGATATGTTGGCCGACCGTGCCAAACGCGACCTAATCGCCTTGATGATTGAAAGGGTATGGAAACCGGCGACCCCGGTCAGGGAATAGGGCAACAACGGTGCATCATTTCTTGAGGTTCTCCACCGCCATCTCCAATAGGTGCTCGATACCATCTTTGTCCGTACCTTCGAGTGTCTGCACGGAGTGCATGAGCGCGAGGGCTTTTTCAATAGCACGGATTATGGATTCCTGATTCCACTCTGACATGGTGGTGTCTGCCTCGTCCTTTGTCTGGCAATTCTACCGGAATCGCATAGTGGGTCATCCAAGCCGCGACGAGGCTGAGGTGAATTGTTTCTTACGAGGCGACAGCGTCACAAGCCGAAGGCAGCGGAATCATCTACACCTTCCCATCGCGGTTAATTCCCATGGTCATAGTCTCAGCGCATTCGTTGCATAACCAGAAATGCTCCATTGCGACCGTCTTCTTTGGCACACCGGAAGAACCGGATTTCATCCCGACTCTTGGAACATGGAAAAGCTTGCCATCACCCAGATGGCGAAAGACTGCTACACACTTTGGGTTTGCACATTTTGCTAACACTACGAGAACTCCTTGATAATAGGAGGGAGACTTCTCCAACGAGAAGAAAGCACTTTCTAACAGTTTACAGCGTACTGAAAGAGGAATTATTGCTGTCCGGTTAAAAGTCGACCACCATCAAGTTGCTAGCGCTACAAGAAATTCGTATTCCAAAGAAAGGCGCGGATCATCAGTCAATTCTGAGCATTATCGCCGCATGCTCTTTCACAACAATGCGCAACTTCCATTCGGACATCTCGCGGACACCCTCACCGAGTTCTCAAACAAGGGCTTTGGCCCTGTAGTTCCGTTACCGAGGTCAAGAGCAGCAAAGAGCTTCTGAGCTTCGTCGTGGTTTGCTCTAGCTTGTCCATAGAACAGGGTTGCCACCCACACCTCGTCGCACCCAAGGAAGCGGTTGTGCTCGGTTGGCTCACCACATGCGCCCCGCCCAAAGCCCTCGCGTCGCATCAAAACAATTCTTCAACAATTCACCCGATTTATAAGCCCGTTCTGTTATCAAATAAATGCACTGCGGAATATCCTGATGATGGTGACGTAAACATATGAGCACGTGCTACAGCTATCACATCTCCGCGAGCAGACTGCCGACAGCGGACAAGTTTAGGCTTGTAGAATGGCTCATTGCTAACGGCTCTCCTGATTCATTCAAGTACGCTAGTCAGATTCCTCAACTACGAGTTGTGAGCCGATGTCCCTGCGGCTGTCCATCCGTCGATTTCGCGATTGCGGACCGTTCACGATTCGGATTGTCAGAGGTGATTGCCCGTGCAGAAGGACGTTCCCCGGAGGAAACTCCCGTATGGGTGATGCTCCATTCTCGTCAGGGGGAGATTGCGGAACTGGAAGTCTATCCGCTTGCCAGTCATGCTGGCGTTCTTGGGCTGCCCAAGCCGGAATCGCTGAAAGTCCACAACTACTTGACGACTTCGGAAGTTAAACACAAAAAGCCGAGCACTTTAGCAGGATGAACCAGTCTGTAGCTATTGTTGTTTCACGCTGTCATTTCACAATTGTAATCATGGGTGAAACGATGTCAGTTTTCAGAGAACACTCCCTGCGGATGTGGTGGGATATTACCTGCGTCTATGAAGGCAAGCATACGTGGGCCATAGCTTTCGGAGAAACCATGGAGGAAGCCGAAGCCAACTTCAAGAACTCGCTTCCCTCTCCAGAGCTTGCTGTCATTGTTGCGGTCAGGCCTATTCCTGAGTGCACGGGTGTCGAGGCAATGTCCACCTAGTACAGCGGAGAATAGCGTGTCGTTGCCGGATACTTGTAAATTCACACCATCTTAAATTGCTTCGAGTTAGACTCGGGTTGAACTTTGGCGAAGATACAGGGTGCAGAGTGAAGATTTCTCGTTCAAAGATTCGGTCACTCAACAATTCCTTCGTTCGAATCGAGCCCGCATACGATTGCGACGGTTCCGAGTGCCTCCGAGCGATTCCTGATGACAAGGGGAACTTAGCCAACCTTCTTCCGCACTTTCACCTGATTGCTTGGGAACCTGACACTGGATTTCGCTGCTACGCTGTCGGGGGTGATTTGCCGGAGGACGTTTACGAACAGTCTCAGTGAGCTCCGCAAGCATGGTAACAAGGTTGTAGTCATCATGAAGACTGTCAGTGAAGAACGGGAGGTTGTGCTATACTCCGGCGCTCCCGCCGAGCAAGCTATTGAGGCGTTCAAGTGCGAGTACCCTCATGCCCATGCTACGGTGCACAATCTGTGGTTCAGTGATGTGTAATACGAGACCGAAGATTCTGGTGGTTGATGACGAGGGTGGAATAAGACTCACACTCGCGGTGATATTCGCCATGCACGGTTACGAGACAGCCACGGCTTTCAGCGGAGAAGAAGCAGTTCAAGTGGCCTGTTCATTTCATCTCGATTGCATTGTGAGTGACGTGATGATGGGGGGCGATGAACGGCATCGAGGCGGCAATAGAGATTTTGCGCGTGCTGCCCGAGTGCAAGGCATTGTTCATGACTGGTAACGCTGGCTACGGAGACCTTCTCGGAAACGCGAGGGCGGAGGGCTTCAATTTCGAAGTTCTACAGAAACCAGTTCCTCCGCCTGACCTGCTGGCGAGAGTATCGCAGATTCTTTAAACGCGGATGACCAACGAATAACCGGTGGTTTGAAGGAACTCCTAGAGCATCGGCTTGGTAAGCGTCCAGCGGCTTCGATGGACACGGCAAGCTGACGGATGGCTTAATGAGCGACGAGGCTTCAACTCGCTCCTGAAGTAGCAATGGATGATGACGAAGCCACCGCTATCGTTGAAGTGCGGCGCCTCGACGGCTGCTGCATCGACCCCAAATTGACAAGGCCTAACGACGAGCTGTTACTCTGGTAGTCGGTTTGGCACTTGTCTGCCGAAGCGGAGCGGTTTGGTTTGCCCGGGGCCGTCGCATGGTTTTTCCGGTTGTTGGCCTGCTTAGCTCCGGTACCACAGCGTGGAGGCATAATGATGGTTGCATTTCCGAATCGAGTCTTGCTCGTCGGTTTTGGAGCAGTGGCGCGTTGCACGCTCCCCATTTTGATCAAACACCTCAGTATTGATCCCAAACAGATCACCACCATAGACTTTGAGCCAAACGACGCCGCTCTGAAGCCCTGGATCGAGCAGGGCATGACCTTCATCAAGGATCGCGTGACACCGGAGAACCTGGGGAGCTTGCTGGGACAGCACCTCTCGGCCGGAGACCTCCTCGTCGACCTGGCGTGGAATATTGATTGTTGCGAAATCGTGCAGTGGTGCCACGACCGGGGTGTCCTCTATGTGAACACGTCGGTGGAGCTCTGGGATCCTTACGCTGGCGCCGGCAACAAGCCCCCTACCGAGCGAACCCTCTACTGGCGCCACATGAATCTGCGGCGGATGATCTCCACGTGGAGCGAGCCCGGGCCGACGGCGGTGATCGAGCACGGAGCGAACCCCGGCCTGATTAGCCATTTCACCAAGCAGGCGCTCCTGGACATCGCCCAGAAAGCGCTCGCGGAAAACAAATTCAGTGGGGCTCAGTCGGAAAAGATCGCTCACCACGCCAAGGCGCGGGATTTTAACCACCTGGCCCACCATCTCGGCGTCAAGGTCATTCATTGCAGCGAGCGTGACACGCAGATCACAGATCAGCCCAAACAGGTGAACGAGTTCGTCAATACCTGGAGCGTTGAGGGCTTCCGGGAAGAGGGGACGACCACGGCCGAGATGGGCTGGGGCACCCATGAAAAAGAGTTGCCCGCCCTCGCCTTCGAGCATGCGGACGGCCCCAAGAGCCAGATCTGCCTGGCACGGATGGGCATCAACACACTTGTCGCCAGCTGGGTGCCCCCAACTCACGACATCGTCGGCATGATCGTGCGCCACGGCGAGGCATTCACCATCACCGAGAAGCTCACCGTTTGGGAAGACGGCAAGGCGATCTACCGCCCCACGGTCCACTACGCTTATTGTCCGTGCGACGCCGCCATTGCGTCTCTCCACGAGCTACGTGGCTACGACTACCGGTTGCAACCGCGCATCCGCATCATGACCGATGAAATCGTCAGTGGAGCCGATATTCTGGGTGCGCTGGTGATGGGGCACCCTTACGAATCGTGGTGGTGTGGATCCGATCTCGATATTGAGGAGTCGCGCCGCCTAGTACCGCACCAGAACGCTACCACGATGCAGGTAGCCATCTCGGTGGTTGCCGCCTGCATGTGGATGGTCGAGAACCCGCGCCGGGGGCTGTGCGTGCCTGACGACTTGCCCCATGACTATGTGCTGGACGTCAGCAAGCCCTACCTAGGAAAGTTCGTTTCCGTGGCCTCGGATTGGAACCCGCTGAAGCACTACTCCAACTTCTTCAGCGGATATAACAAGCCGCAGCTTGACCTGTCCGACCCGTGGCAGTTCAAGAATTTCCTGATCACGGAAGGAGACGGCATTTGAACTCCTGCGCGGCGCGACGGGGATTTGTCGAACTCGCAATGCCGCATCCGCCGCGCCTTAATATCCCGATTGACAAAAACATGTAAGCTACGGACCATACACCATGGACCATAAGACACTGCTTCAACTAGCTAAGAAGCACGGCACCCCGCTTGTTGTCGTGGACCATAAGGTCCTACGGGAAAACTACGACCAATTCCGGAAGCACCTGCCGCGCGTGCAGGTCTACTATGCGGTCAAGGCTAACGACGACCCTGCGATCGTGCAGACGTTCTACGATGCCGGAGCCAGTTTCGACGTCGCCAGCATGGCCGAGTTTTTGAACGTTCACGAAAAGATCAAGGATCTTCCGGAGAAACAGCGGCAGGATTTCATCTGGGATCGCATCATTTATGCGAACCCGATCAAAGCGATTGAAACGCTTAAGCAGTTGGATCCATACAAGCCGTTGGTCACCTACGATAACCACGAAGAGGTGATCAAGATCGCCCGCTATGCGCCGCACGCGGGCCTGGCGCTGCGGTTGCGCGTCCCCAACACCGGATCGATGGTGGAGCTGTCAAGCAAGTTCGGCGCGTTGCCCGGCGAGGCCGTGGACCTGATCGCCTTCGCTCACAATAACAAGCTCGAGGTCGAGGGGCTAAGCTTCCACGTCGGCAGCCAGTGCACCAACCCGAAGAACTACAGCCAGGCGCTGAACCTAGCCGCAGGCATCTTCTCAGAAGCCAAGTCGCGAGGTTTCGATCTCAAACTCCTCGACATCGGCGGTGGCTTTCCTGCCCACTACGACGCAACGGTCCCTCCCTTCAACAGACTCGCCAAAATGATCAACGCCGAGTTGGACCGTCTTTTCCCCGAACCGATCGAAATCCTTGCGGAGCCAGGGCGTTTCCTAGTCGCCAGCGCCGCTACCGCCATCGCCAAGATCATAGGCAAGGCCGTCCGCGGCGGCAAGCTTTGTTACTACCTCGATGACGGCGTCTATCACACCTATAGTGGCGTAATCTTTGACCATGCCCAGTACCACCTGAGAAGTTTCAAGAAAGGTCCCACTCAGCTCTGCTCCGTCTTCGGCCCCACGTGCGATGCGCTCGATACCATCGGCCTGGCCGAGCAGCTCCCGGACCTGGAGATGGGCGAACTAGTCTATTCCGAAAACATAGGTGCCTATTCCGTCGCCAGCAGCACGCACTTCAACGGCTTCCCGCCGGCCAAGGTCGTGCATGTGAACCAGTGATGCCGGTCACGTCACTTGGCCATCGCGCCGAGCACCTGGAACATCCGTCAACCAACCGGAACCCAGACAGACCGTCATCAGGGTTGAGGTTGCTGTGCAGCGGGCTGAAAACCGGGCATGCCCAACTGCCAGAAGAGGAAGCTCCATGCGTCGGCCCACCGCTCATACCTCTGCTGTTTGGTGTCGCCGATTCCGTGGCCCGAGTCGTAATCCACACGGAAGAGGATAGGCTTGCCGCCGCTGTCGGCGGCTTGTAGTCGCGCTACCATCTTCGCAGGCTGCCAGGGGTCCACTCGCGGATCGTTGATGCCAGTTGTTACAAGCACTGCTGGGTACCGAACACCGTCTTTCACGTGGAGATAAGGACTCATGGCATAGAGGCCGCGAAAGCCATCTTCTGTTTTGACCGATCCGAATTCAGACACATTGTTCGCGCCGTTTGTAGTCAACTCCATTCGGATTGGGTCTGAAAGAGGAACCATGTTCAGCCAGCGGCGAACAGCTCGGGGCGTGTGGTGATGGCCATACCCACCAGAATGCCGCCTGCACTGCCCGACACGATGGCTAGCTTCGCCGGAGAAGTATATTTCTGCGCGATCAGGTACTCGGCGCAGGCAACGGCATCCTCCCATGTATTGTGCTTGGTCAGCATCCTTCCAGCCTGGTGCCATTCCTCTCCCAACTCTCCCCCACCGCGCACATGAGCGACGGCGAAGATGCCGCCCCGGTCGAACCAGGGCAACATCACAGGATTGAAGAAGGGTGACCCGGAGATGCCGTATGCTCCATATCCTTGCAGAAGAGTGGGATTGCTGCCATCCTGCACAATGCCCTGCTTGTAGATGAGCGAGAGTGGGACCATGGTTCCATCTGCCGCGCGAACTTCGACATCTTTGGTTACCAGGCCGGCGACAGGCGTGCTCAGAGAAGGTCATGAGGAGCCCCGATTCAAGCGTGCGTACTACTCGTTGCGAATACCTGAGTCAGTCGTTCGGCGCGTCCACGCCAAACTGAGAGTAAGAGTCAACTAGAGTAAGGCCGGGACAGTCGGCTGAATGCCGAGTAAAAACTTCGACCATGTGGGGGCTCATGGTCTGGATTGCACCTCAATGTTGTGTACAATTTGTGTACAACTTTGAGTTTGTATCTGTATGTTATTGATTGTAAAGATGGTTACATTGGTGGAGGCGAGGGGAGTTGAAGCGTACAGACGTGTTGCAAACAAACAAGTTATTGATTTTTAAGTACTCTCAATAATCGAAAAATGCAGCAAACGCGGTTTTTTCACACGCTACACACACAGAGGTTAGCCGGGGGCAATCTCATCTGGACTTCTACGTTCGCCCTCAAGATGCGTTAAGCATAGCTTACAATCGGAAGCCATATGAAGTATCAACTGATTATCCAGTGGCGAGCGGATGCAGACGACTTTGATCGTCTAGTTGCTATCGAGGAGCGCGTTACAGCGAGATTAGGCAACTCCGCAGAAGTTGACGGCCACGATTTCGGGTCGGGAGAATTCAATGTGTTTGTGCTGACCGAAGACCCGACCACGACTTTTCTGTTAATTCAGGAAGTCATCTCGCAAGATCAGACGAAAGTTGCTTATCGCGAACTGCATGGTGAGGACTTCACGATCCTATGGCCACCCAACTCAAAGGAGTTCAGTGTTGCGTGATGCGTCCGGCAACATTCCAAACTCATTGTCGTGTAAACACTTAGGAGATACTCACACACGCCAGCCACACACGGCGATGCGTAATGACTTGCATGTATAAGATAATAAAATACTTATTGATGGTGGAGGCGAGGGGAGTTGAACCCCTGTCCGAAAGCGCTGAAAGCGAGGAGACTACATGCTTATTCGATTCCAGCCGTGGTCATTAACCACAACGTTCACCAGTCGCGCTAAGAATCGGCAAGAAACGCGCCTGGCTAGCCTGTTAATCTCGCTTCAACCCCCAGACGTAGAGTTATGAGCCAGCCTACTGTGCGACGTCCCGCCCGCAGCCCGTAGGCGAAGCCGCGGAGAACGGCAACTTAATTAATTAAGCTGCGTAAGCCAGTTCAGTGTTGGCAACTGTGTTTTTTGCACTCGATTAAGGGTGGGTGCACCCCTGCATGCCTCCTGGCCGCAACCGTTTCCGTCGAAGCCGTGACGCCCCCAAAAACTGTACCCAGCCGAGACCCCAGTTTTTGAGTCTCGGTCGGGCTCCGCGGCACCGCGCCAGTTTCGATCAGCGGTTTGCGGAAATCTTTTGCGTCTTTGGCAGCTCCGCGCCGATCTCAATCGGAGGAGCCGCCGGCCTGGTTCGCTGCAATTTCACTGCGAACCTGAAAGGTCATTGACCATTCTCAAAGAGCTGCTTCTACTCTACACTGTTACCCTTGTAGAAGCTACCGTAAAAGCTACAACGTACACTCGTATGGATGCCTCAAACCCGGTGAAAGATTCATCCTCCAGCGCATAGCCCCCGGCGTCCCGCCCCACGGCTTTCTTCCAGAAATTCCAGCTCCGGCACACGCTCGATCACGCCGCACTCGGCCGCCAGCCGAAAGTACAGCGCCAGTCCCTTTCTGCACTCCTCATCCAGCGTGTAGTGGATATTCTCCCGCAGATAGCTGGTGATCTCACTCTCGCTCAGTTCCATCCGCGGCGACCATTCCCGGGCAATTGCCTCCACACTTTCCGGCAACAACCCGTGGTCGCGTGAGCGTCGGAAGATTCCCGCCAGGTCCAGTCCGGAGCGCATTTCGTCCAGCGCGGCCTTGCGCACCGTCCATACCGCAAACACAAATGGCAGTCCCGTTTTCGCCCGCCAAACCTCCGCCAGATCGTACGCACGGAGGCCCGCGGTCTTCGCCATCAGCGCCGGGTCGCCAATCAGCAGCCCTGCGTCGCAGCGCTCCAGCATCGCTCCCAGCTCCGGAGGCATCGGTGTCAGCTCGCGGTGTCCGCCAAAGAACTTCGTCAGTAGCACCTGCGTCAGCCCCACCGAAGTCCGCGAGGAAGTATCCACGGCGACCGTGCGAATCTCCTCAATCGGTTTCTTGCTCACCAGTTGAATCGAGCGCACCCGGTTCAGCGAAGCAATTGCAATATCCGGCAGCACTACCAGCCCCGGAATCTGCGCCGTCTTGATGACCGGGATGATGCCGAGATCCGCCGCGCCCTCGCTCAGGGCCTGGGCGCACAGCGAGGGCACAGTGTACTCAATTTCAAAATTCTCGCGAACCTCCTGCGAGGGCTCGTGTTCAAAGTCCCACATCAGCGGGACTGTATTCAAAAACGAAATTGCGGAAATCTTCAGCGCACGCATATTTTCTCTACCAACCAAACGCCGAGCGCCCGCCACCGGTCTGTTGCGCATACCCGGCCGCAAAATCCGCGCTCCTCGGTGCATGACTACGATTACAGATCGTACTCTCCCCACGCAAGTCGTCTTTTTCCGTGACTCACGCCGCCGTACTCCGCTACACTCGCCTCCATCGAGCCCTTATGTCTCAAGTCACCGTTCCGTCCGTCTCCGCCCGCGACCGTCAGATGCTCGCACTCTCCTGCACTCCGCAGCTGGGCCCCACCCGTGTACGCCGCCTCTTCGAGCATATTCCACAGGTGGAAGACATCTTTCGCGCCTCGCTCACCGAACTCGAGGCCACCGGTCTACCTGCCCCCAGCGCCCAATCCATCGCCCTCGGACACTCGCTCCGCCTGGCCGATGAGGAGCTGAAAAAGCTGGCCAAGATCCCCGGCATTTCGCTGGTTACCATGGGCTCTGATCTCTACCCCGAGCACCTGGCAGAGATTTACGATCCTCCGCTCATCCTCTACGTTCGTGGCGACCCCCGTGTCCTGATTGAGGTGGGGGTCGCCGTAATCGGCACTCGTCACCCCACCCCGTACGGCCTTGGCATGGCCGAGCGTCTCTCCCAAGACCTTGCAAACTGCGGCCTTGTCATTATCAGCGGCATGGCCCGGGGTATTGATTCCATCGCCCACAAGGGAGCGGTTGAGGCACGTGGCCGTACCATCGCTGTCTTCGGCACTGGAGTTGATATCATCTACCCGCGCGAAAATCGCAAGCTCTCCGAGCAAATCCTCGAACTTGGGGGTGCGCTGGTCAGCGAATTTCCGCTTGCCACCGCTCCAAATCCGCACAATTTTCCGCTGCGCAATCGCGTCATCAGCGGCCTTTCGCGAGGCGTCCTGGTGGTGGAAGCCGGCGAGTTCAGCGGGACCCGCATCACCGCCCGTTGCGCCCTCGAACAGTGCAGGGAAGTCTTCGCCGTCCCCGGCAACGTCACCAACAAACAGGCATGGACTCCCAATACCCTCATCAAGCAGGGAGCTAAACTCGTAGCCACCTGGGAGGACGTCTTCGAGGAACTCCCCACCGAAATCCGCATCAAGCTCCAGCAGCGCCAGTCCGAACTCCCCACTCCCCCCACCGCATCCTTATTTGATCCGCAACCCTCCGCAGCCGAACTCCCGACTGAGCAGCAGAAGGTGTTCTCCGCCATCAAGGCGGACGACTCCATTCACATCGATGAATTGATCGAGAAATTCGACTCGCAGCTCTCCAGCTCGGAAATTTTCTCCGCCCTCTTCGAGCTGGAAATGAGCAACAAAATCCGCTGTCTCCCGGGCAAAAACTACGTGAGGGTCTTCTAGCGTCCCGGCTGTTTTGATTGCGCTTGCTCTTAATCACCCTCGCTTACCTCAACAGACATTCCGCTTTATAACTCGCTTTCTCCTTGCCGACAAAAGTGAAGATTTAATGAGTGCCATAAGTTATCAACAATTTAGCGACGCTCCAGTCATCTCGATGGGCGCGTTTTCCGCTGTCCCGGTTTTGCCATGTGGCCCCGCTCGTGCTAGCTTACGTTCCAGTTTCCATAGATTCAGAAGAGGTTCCATTTGTCTAAAGGTTTGGTTATCGTCGAGTCTCCGGCCAAGGCCAAGACGATTCAGAAATACCTTGGCGCCGGCTACGACGTAGAAGCTTCGCTCGGTCATATTAAGGATCTGCCCAAGAAGGGTCTCGGCGTCGATGTTGACAATGATTTCTCCACCGAGTACGAGGTCATCCCCGGCAAGGAAAAGGTTGTCGCAAACCTCAAAAAGCTTGCCCGTAATGCCAATGCCATCTATCTGGCACCCGATCCTGACCGCGAAGGCGAAGCCATTGCCGCCCATCTCGCCGAAGAACTCGGCAGTTCCGCCGATGGTGGCCGAGGCCGCAAAAAAGAGGCGAAGCCCATCTATCGCGTCACCTTCAATGAAATCACCAAGAAGGCCGTGCAGGAGGCATTCGCTCATCCCCGCGAGATCGATTGGAACCTGGTCGATGCCCAGCAGACCCGCCGCATCCTTGACCGCCTGGTCGGCTTCCAGGTCTCGCCCCTGTTGTGGGACAAAGTCCGCCGTGGTCTCTCCGCCGGACGCGTCCAGACCGTAGCGCTCCGCCTCATCGTCGAGCGTGAGCGCGAGATCCAGAAGTTCGAGAAAAAGGAATACTGGACTCTCGACGCCCATCTCCACGCCGCCAAGGCTCCCGCCTTCGATGCCCGTTTTCTCGGCATCAATGGCGAAAAGGTGGAGATCAACAACGAGGAGGAATCCAAGCGGATTGTTGATGCCCTGGAGGCCGCTGCCTGGGCCGTTGCCTCGGTTAAGAAGGCAGAGCGCCGCCGCAATCCCGTGCCGCCTTTCACCACCTCCAAGTTCCAGCAGGATGCTTCGCGCAAGCTTGGCATGACCGTCAAGCGCGCCATGATGATTGCCCAGCGACTGTATGAAGGCATCGAGCTTGGCTCCGAAGGCACCGTCGGTCTCATCACCTACATGCGTACTGACTCCGTCCGCGTCTCCAACGACGCGCTCACCGAAGTTCGCAAGCTCATTGCGCGCGATTTCGGCAAGTCCTTCATGCCCGAACAGCCCAACGTCTACAAGACCAAGGCACAGAATGCGCAGGATGCTCACGAAGCCATCCGTCCCAGCTCCGCTCTTCGCACCCCGGACGACGTCAGCCCGTACCTTCAGGATGATGAGCTCAAGGTCTACAAACTCATCTGGCAGCGCTTCGTCGCCAGCCAGATGATGGCCGCTGTCTTCGATCAGACCACCGTGGACATCGATGCCGCCTCCAAGGCCGCAGGCAACGGAGCTGCCGCTCGCTACAACTTCCGCGTCACCGGATCGGTGTTAAAGTTCGAAGGCTTCCTCAAGGTCTACAAAGAGTCCAAGGACACCGTGGACGATGAAGACGAGTCGCTCAAGCACAAGCTTCCGCCGCTCGAAGGGGGCGAGAAGCTGCGTCTTGTAGCGCTCAAGCCCGAGCAGCATTTCACCGAACCGCCGCCGCGTTTCAACGAGGCTTCGCTGGTAAAGGAATTAGAAGAGCGCGGCATCGGCCGCCCGTCCACCTACGCCGCCATCATCACCACCATCGTCGATCGTGGCTACGTACAGAAGACCGCGGGCAGGGGAGGGAAGTTCTTCCCCACCGAGATCGGCTTCGTCGTCACCGAACTGCTCGTCGCCAATCTCAAGGACATCTTCGATTACGAGTTCACTGCCCGCATGGAAGAAGACCTCGACGAGATTGAAGACGGAAGGATAAAGTGGACCGCCGCGCTCCATGAGTTTTACGGCAAGTTCGAGGAGGATCTCGAATACGCCGGCGAGCACATGGAGAACATCAAGCGCATGGAGAAGCCCACCGGCGAGAAGTGTGAGCGTTGCGGCGCGCCCCTGGTTCTCAAGTGGGGCAAGCACGGCTCTTTCTTCGCCTGTTCTACTTTTGACAAGAAGGACCCCAACTCCTGCACCTTCACCAAGGAAAACCCCATCAATCTCACCGACCTCGGTGACGCCGAAATCTCCTCTAACAACGAGGAGGAGTTCTGCGAAAACTGTGGCCGTCCCATGGTCCTCAAGCGCGGGCGATTTGGCACCTTCATGGCCTGCACCGGCTACCCCGAGTGCAAAACCACCCGCCGCCTCGATTCCGTGCAGAAGAAACCTGATGTTCCGCTCGAAGAAAAATGCCCCGAGTGCGGACGCCAACTCCTTCTGCGCAACGGGCGCTTCGGCGAGTTCATCTCCTGCTCAGGCTATCCCGAGTGCAAATACATCAAGCAGAACCTGATCGGCGTAAAATGCCCCCTCTGCAAGACCGGAGACATTGTCGAGAAGAAGGCCCGTCGCGGCAACTTCTTCTATGGCTGCAGCAACTACCCCAAGTGTGACTTCACCGCCGCTACTAAGCCCGTGGCCGAGCAGTGTCCCGAATGCGGCAGCCCTTACCTGTTGGAGAAAGTGACCAAGGAAGGAACCTTCCTCATCTGCCCCAATAGCAAAGCTCCCGCCAAGGCCAAGACCAAGGCTGCGGCAAAGTCCACCAAAGCCGCCAAGCCCTCGGCTAAAGCCAAGAAAACCGCGGCCAAAGCCGACGCCGTCAAAGCTGCCGCAGTCGAACCCGGCTCCTGCACCTTCTCCAAGAAGGTTGCCGAACCGCAGCCCGAGCCCACGGAGTCTACCGTAGCCTAGCTCCAGGCGATTTTGTTTCTGGTGCCCCATGTTTGCCATCCTTTGGCAAACGTGGGGCCTTTGAATTTGATTTTGACTGTGTTCTGCTCTTGTCCTTTGAAACCTCTGAAACCTTGAAACTTTGAAACCTGTTCTACAATCCTCCCATGCCCCTCAAGCAATCCGAGGCGATCGTCCTGCGCACCTACCCGCTTCGCGAGGCGGACTTGCTGGTGACGCTCTTCACCCGTGCCGAGGGTAAGGTGAAAGGTGTTGCCAAGTCTGCCAAGCGTTCGCAAAAACGCTTCGGCGGAGCCCTCGAACCGCTCACCTGTGTCCGCGCCTTCTGGCAGGATCGCGAGGGCAGCGAACTCGCCCGCCTCGACTCCTGTGATGCGCTCTTGTCCCCGCTCTCCGGCCCCGTCGACTACGCCCGCTGCGTCGCCCTCGCCCACGTCGCCGAAATGCTCGACGAACTCCTCCCCGACCGCGAAGCCAACGACTCCATCTTCCGCCTTGCCTGGGCCGTTCTCCAGAACCTTGAAGCCGGCGCCATCTGGATGCCCATCACCTACTTCGACCTCTGGATGCTTCGCCTCATGGGCTTTCTGCCTCCGCTCGACGAGTGCATCGAATGTGGCGCGCCGCTGGCCGGCCAGCCCGCTTTTTTCCACGCCCTCCGCGACGGCCTCGTCTGCCAGCGTGACCGCCGCATTGCCAGCTCGGAGATGTCTCTCGAATCCCGAGACGTCGCCGCCCGCATGTTCCGCAACCCTGTCGATCACTTCACCGGCGAGCCTCTGCCCACCTCCCGCCTCGCCGATCTCCGCAAGTTCCTCATGCAGATCATCGACCGCCACCTCGACCGCAAACTCAAAACCTCCGCCCAGCTCGAACGCCTCGACTAAGTTCTGTTTTTTGCTTTTGTCTTTGAAAGCCAGAAACTTTGAAACCTTGAAACCTCAACCGCATGAATCTCGCCCTTCACGCCTTATCCCTCTTTCCCCTCATCGCCTCAAGCGTTTACAATTGCTTCCCAGATCGGATTTTATTCATGACTGTAAAACCTCTTACGTTCCAGGAACTCATCCTCAAGCTGCAGGATTTCTGGGCTGGCCAGGGTTGCGTATTGCAGCAGCCTCTCGACGTAGAAGTTGGTGCTGGCACCATGTCGCCGGAAACTTTTCTCCGCGTCCTTGGCCCCAAGCCTTACCGGGTTGCTTTTGTGCAGCCTTCGCGCCGTCCGGCCGACGGACGTTATGGCGAGAATCCCAATCGGCTCTACAAGCACACCCAGTACCAGGTCATCCTCAAAGCGCCACCTGAGAACGTGCAGGAGCTCTACCTCGAGTCGCTCAAGGCCATCGGCATCGACCTTGCGCGCCACGATATCAAGTTTGAAGAGGACAACTGGGAAGCGCCCACGCTCGCTGCCTGGGGCGTCGGCTGGCAGGTTATGCTCGACGGTCTGGAGATCACTCAGTTCACCTATTTCCAGCAGTGCGGCGGCATCGATCTCGATCCCATGTGCGCCGAGTTGACCTATGGCCTCGAGCGCATCGCCGCCTTCCTGCAGGACGTCGATTCGATTTACGATATCGTCTGGGTTCACGGTCCCCACGGCGACGTCACCTATGGCGACATTCGCCTTCCCGACGAGGAGCAGTTTTCGGTCTACAACTTCGAAAAGGCTGATGTGGCGAAGCTCTGGGAACATCTCAGTGCCTACGAAGCGGAGTGCCAGGCGCTGGTCAGCGAATACGCAGCAGCGACCGCTGATCCCCCCAAAAACGGGTCGAAGTCGAAAGATGCTGCGCCTGCTGAGCCCGTGGCTAGGTTCACCCCCGAGGAGCGCCGCCGTTTTCCGCTACTTCCGGCCTATGATCTCTGCCTGAAGTGTTCGCACTTATTCAATCTGCTCGATGCTCGCGGTGCCATCAGTGTCACCGAGCGGGTCGGCGTCATTCAGCGCGTGCGCAACCTCGCCGTGGGCGTGGCCCGCGCCTGGGTCGATCAGCAGTCTGCGCGGGAACTGACGGCGTCCGCCGCGAAGGTGTAGTACGTGGAAAATGATATGCTGCATGCAATTTTGTGACTTGGCCCACACCGGCAGCAAAACAATTGGCCTCAAAATAGAAGAAAGCATTCGACCTCATGTCAGATTTTCTGTTAGAGATCGGTACCGAAGAAATTCCCGCGCGCATGATCGGCTCCGCCACCGAGGAGTTGCAGCGCCGCATCGGTGAGCTTGTCACCCGCGAGCGCCTCGTTTCAGAGGAGACCCAACAGCTGGTATGCCTCGAAAATGGGGTCCTCGCCTCCGCTATCACTGCCGCGATGCTCCCCGTCGAGGCGTTTGCTTCGCCGCGCCGGATTGCGGTGGTTGCCCACGGCCTGGCCGCATCGCAGCCCGATGTAGCCGAGCAGCTTCTCGGTCCCGCCGCTGCCCACGCCTACAAGAACGGCGAGCCTACCCAGGCCGCCTTCGCCTTTGCCAAAAAAGTGGGAGTCTCGCTCGACCAGCTCACCACCGCCACCACTCCCAAAGGCGAGTACCTCGCCGCCAACGTGGTCAAGAAGGGCAAGCCCGCGCTCGACCTTCTCACCGAACTCGTCCCCAAGGAAATTGCCGCTCTCTACTGGGCCAAGAACATGTACTGGCGTCCCGGCAAGCCCGAGCGTTTCGTGCGCCCCGTACGCTGGCTGGTTGCGCTGCTGGATGGCGAGATCGTTCCCATCGAGTTCGGCGGCATCACCGCCGGCCGCACCTCGCGGGGCCATCGCATCCTTTCCTCTACGCCGGTCGAACTCGCCTCGCCCGCTGATTACGCCGAGAAGCTTCGTGCTGCCAACGTTCTGCCCAGCTACGCCGAGCGCGAGCACAAAATCCGTAAAGCCCTCGACGCTGCAACCCGCCGAGCGTCTGCGACCGGCAGCGCAGCGTTACCCGACGCGGCGATCCCCGGCGCGCGCTGGCGTGAGGACAAGGCCCTGCTCGATACCGTCGTCAATCTCACCGAAGCGCCTTCGGTCATCCTCGGAAACTTTGACAGCGAATTTCTCGCTCTCCCCGAAGAAGTCCTGGTCACCGTCATGCGCGACCATCAGAAGTACTTCGCGGTGGAAGACGCCAACGGCACACTAGCGCCGCACTTCCTTGCCGTGCTCAACACCGTGACCGATGCCGAGGGCGAAGCTATCGTGCGTCACGGCAATGAGCGCGTCCTGCGTGCCCGTTTCAATGATGCGCGCTTCTTCTGGAACACCGATCAAAAGCTCACGCTCAAGGATCGCGTGCCCATGCTCAAGTCGGTCACCTTCCAGAAGGAACTCGGCAGCTACTATGACAAGGCTACCCGCACCCAGCACCTCGGCAGCCAGTTCAGCTCCGCGGTCAGCGAATTCTATCCTGCTCTGCGCCAGGGTGTCGTGTACAAGGCCGCGCTCATGGCTAAGTGTGATCTCACCACCGAACTGGTAAAGGAGTTCACCGAACTGCAGGGCATCATCGGTGGCCTCTACCTCATCCACCAGGCCGCGCGCATGGAACTTCCCGAGGGCTCCGCCCTGGCCATTGGCCAGGCCATCTACGATCAGTACAAGCCTGCCTCGATGGAGGATGAGGTCCCGCGCTCGCTCGAAGGCGCCGTTCTTTCCATTGCTGACAAAGCCGATACCATCGCCGGAATGTTTGCTCTGGGCATGATTCCTTCCGGCTCCAAGGACCCCTTCGCGCTGCGTCGTGCCGCCAACGGAATTGTCCGCATTCTTGCCGAGCACAACATTCCCATCAGCCTCAGGCAGCTCATGGCGGATGCCCTGCGCCAGTACCGGGGCAGTGAAGCCGAGTCCCGCTTCACCGCCGCTGCGCCAGCGGCCGGAGCTGCGTCTGTTGCAGCGTACCCGGCTGAGGGTGCTAGTCAGTACGAGCAAAATGTCGCCGCCTTCTTCCGCGAGCGTCTGGAGTTCTATCTGCGCGATGCCCGAGGTTTTGCCTACGATGTTACGAATGCCGTGCTCGCCTCCGGTGCTGATAATGTAGTCGATGCTCTCGCCCGCGCCCAGGCCGTTGCCAAGGTGCGCGGCAGTGAGGATTTCGATGCTATCTCGGCCTCGGTGAAGCGCATCAAGAACATCCTCCGCCAGGCGACCGAAGCCGGTAAATGGCCGCCTGCGGCCGAGCACAATTTCGCGCTGCAGTTAGCAGACAGCGATGCCGAGCGCATTTTAGCCGCGCGCACCGCCGAACTTGCTTCCAGCACCGCGCTGCTCTGCCAGCTCAAGCAATATGACGAAGCGCTGGCCGCGCTGGCCACGATTCGCCGGCCGCTCGACGATTTTTTTGACAAGGTAATGGTTATGGTGGACGATGAAGCGGTCCGAAGCTCTCGTCTCAGTCTGCTCCAGACGGTAGCTTCCACCTTCCAATCCATCGCCGACTTCAGCGAAGTTGTAACAGAAAGAAGGGCTTCCTGAGGGAGGCCTTTCTTGCGATAGAGTTGTTCTTTTTATTTTGTAATAATAAGCAGCCGGTTTTCGGCTGCGGGCTCAGATGAGTATCTCTTTAACACCCAGAGAGTGAGGCTATGGCTACTCCGACAGTCAGTGCAGTCAAATACGTTTACTCCTTCGGCGGCGGCAAGGCCGAGGGCAACGGCAAGATGAAGGACATCCTTGGTGGTAAGGGCGCCGGTCTTGCTGAGATGACCAACGCTGGTCTCCCGGTTCCTCCGGGATTCACCATTCAGACCGAAGCCTGCCGCGAGTATATGCGCGGCCAGGTCAGTGAGGATGTGGACAAGGAAATGAATGCCGCCCTCGAGCAACTCGAAGCCCTGCAAGGCCAGCAGCTCGGTGCCGGCGCCAACCCCTTGCTCGTCTCCGTGCGCTCCGGCGCAAAGTTCTCCATGCCCGGCATGATGGACACGATTTTGAACCTCGGCCTCAACGATGAGAGCGTCAAGGCTCTCGCCGCCCGCACTCAGAATCCCCGCTTCGCCTATGACTCCTACCGCCGCCTCATCCAGATGTTCGGCAACGTAGTCCTCGACATCGATAAGCCGCACTTTGAAGAGGTCTTCGATAACAAGAAGAAGCAGAAGAAGGCCAAGCTGGACACCGATCTCGACGCCGCCGCCCTGCAGGAAGTCATCGCCGAGTACAAGAAGGTTGTCAAGAAGTATGCCAAGATCGACTTCCCGCAGAACGCTCATGATCAGCTCGTGATGGCCCGCGACGCCGTTTTCCGCTCCTGGCAGAATGATCGCGCCAAGCACTATCGCCGCATGAACAACATCGACGATATGCTCGGCACCGCCGTCAACGTCCAGGCCATGGTCTTCGGCAACATGGGAGACACCTCCGGCACCGGCGTTGGATTCACCCGCAATCCCGCCACCGGCTCCAAGGAGTTCTACGGCGAATTCCTGCTGAACGCTCAGGGCGAGGACGTCGTCAGCGGCGTGCGCACCCCCATACACATCGACGAGCTCGAAAAGGTCATGCCCGAGGTCTACAACCAGCTTCGCGACATCACCTCCCGCATGGAGAAGCACTACCGCGACATACAGGACTTTGAGTTCACCATTCAGGATGCCAAGCTCTACATGCTGCAGACCCGCAACGGCAAGCGCACCGGTCTGGCTGCTGTAAAGGTCGCCATTGACATGGTTGAGGAAGGCCTCATCACCAAGGAAGAGGCGGTCTTCCGCGTTGAACCCAACCAGCTCTATGACTTCCTCGTCCCGCGTCTCGATGAGAAGGGAGGAAAGGTTGAGGTTCTCACCAAGGGCCTGCCTGCATCCCCCGGCGCCTCTGTCGGCCAAATCGTCTTCAGCGCCGATGAAGCCGTCGCCGTCCACCGCAAGGGCAAGTTCAAGTCCATCATCCTCGTCCGCGGCGAAACCACCCCGGAAGACATTCACGGTATGGAAATCGCATCCGGCATTCTCACTTCGCGTGGCGGCATGACCTCGCACGCCGCCGTCGTCACTCGCGGCATGGGCAAGTGCTGCGTTGCCGGCGCCGGTGAAATCGCCGTTGACGAAAAGAAGAAGGAAATGCGCGTCAAGGGTCAGACCTTTAAGGAAGGCGATTGGATCTCACTCGACGGCACCACCGGACGCGTCATCAAGGGCAGGCTACACACCCTTGAAGCCTCGCCCGATGACAAGGACCTGGTCAAGTTCATGGCCTGGGCCGACCCGCATCGCCGCCTCAAGGTGCGCGCCAATGCGGATATTCCTCGTGACGCCAAGACCGCTATTGCCTTCGGTGCTGAAGGCATTGGCCTCTGCCGTACCGAGCACATGTTCTTCGCCGAAGATCGTCTCCCCTTCATGCGCGCCATGATCATGGCCGGTACGGAGAAGGATCGCCGCGCCGCGCTCAAGAAGTTGCTTCCCATGCAGCGCGCCGACTTCGCCGGACTCTTCAAGGCGATGAAGGGTTTCCCGGTTACCATCCGTACTCTCGATCCGCCGCTGCACGAGTTCCTGCCCAAGCGCGAAGATCTTCTCGTCCAGATCAAGGAGCTTGAGCTCACCAAGCCTCGCTCGCCCAAGCTCAAGGAACTGCGCGTCATCCTTGCCCGCGTTGAAGAGTTGCATGAGCAGAATCCGATGCTCGGCCATCGTGGCTGCCGTCTCGGCATCACCTACCCGGAGATCACCGAGATGCAGGCGCGTGCCATCATCGAGGCCGCACTCCAGGCCAAGAAGCAAGGCAATAACGTCGTGCCGGAGATCATGATTCCTCTCACCACCGGCGTCAAGGAGATGAAGAATCAGGCTGACATCGTCCGTCGCGTTGCCGAAGAGGTTTTCGCCGAGAAGAAGGACAGTGTCGAATATCTCGTAGGAACCATGATCGAACTTCCCCGTGCCGCGCTGGTCGCCGATCAGATCGCCGAAGAGGCCGAGTTCTTCAGCTTCGGCACCAACGATTTGACCCAGACCACCTTCGGCTTCTCGCGCGATGACATCAACAAGTTCCTGCCCGAGTACCTGAAGCTGGGAATCTTCAAGCAAGACCCCTTCGCCTCGCTCGATCAGGAAGGCGTTGGTCAGCTTGTCGAGATGGGTACCGAGCGTGGCCGCAAGACCCGTTCCAACCTCAAGGTCGGCATCTGCGGCGAACATGGTGGCGAACCCGAGTCGGTAAAGTTCTGCCATCGCGTCGGCCTCAACTATGTCTCCTGCTCTCCCTTCCGTGTCCTGACAGCGCGTCTCGCCGCTGCCCAGGCTGCCCTGGAAGAGACCGGAAACACCGGCGGCGCCACCAAGTAACTTGCCACGCATCGCACGTGTACCAGTGCGTGGCGCCCCATCCAAGCTTGCTTGGGTGGGGCGTTTGATTTTCCGTCGAAATATATCGGGTGGCCGCCGCTGCCGTTATGCTGCGCTGGTAACCTGTAAGCTAAACCTTGAAGCTCTGCAAACTCTCTCTGCTACCATATCCACATCGCCCTTGTCTGGAATCGCCTAGTGTCCCCGAAACCGCTTGCCGTACGCTCGCTCACGGAGCGCTTCTATCATCCCGAACTCGATGTCCTCCGCTTTTTGGCGTTTTTCCTAATCTTCCTTCACCACTCCATGCCGCACGTTCCGGACTTCTACACCAAATTGGGCGTCGCCCCCATCCTTGCGTCGGCCCTCGCCGCTCTCGGAGCCACGGGAGCCATGGGCGTCCAACTCTTCTTTCTGCTCAGCTCCTATCTCGTCACCGAACTCCTCATCCGCGAGCGCGCCACCCATGGACAAATCGATCTCAAGGCGTTTTACATCCGTCGCATTCTGCGCATCTGGCCGCTTTATTTCGCCTTCCTTGCCTTTGCCTGGGTCATGCAGTGGTACCTCCCGGGACAGCACATCGGATGGCGCGCTGGCCTGGCATTTACTCTCTTTGTCGGAAACTGGTGGGTGGTCTTCGTCGGCTTTCCTTCATCGATGATCTTTCACCTCTGGTTTATCTCCCTCCAGGAGCAGTTTTATCTTTTCTGGCCCGCCATGGTGCGCAAACTTTCCCAGCGCGGCCTGCTCATCGCCGCTGCCGCCATGCTTGCGTTAGCCAATCTCACTCGCTGGTATCTGGCTGCCCACCACACCTGGGAAACCAAAATCTGGTGTAACACCTTCGTTCAACTTGATGGCATTGCCCTCGGCATCGTACTCGCCGTCCTCCTCGCCGGACGCGCTCCGCGCCTCGCCCCACTTCTGCGCGCCGCTCTGTTCATCGGAGGCTTCACCTGCCTCGTCCTCGCCGGATATTACTTCCGAATCAAATTCGATCCGCTCACCTCGCCCCGTGTTCTCCTTGGCTATCCCGTTGCGGCCCTCGGAGCCACAGCCCTGTTCCTCGCCACCCTCCGCGAACAAGCGGGTGCCCCATTCAAGCCCGCAGTTGGCTTGAGTGGGATGGCGAGCACGTTGCCCACGCCAGCCCGTAGTTGGCGCATGTGGGGATGGAATTCTCTCAACTACCTTGGGCGAATCTCATATGGTCTCTATGTATTTCACATCCTTGGCCTAATGATTAGCGACTACACGGTTCACGATCAGCAATCGAGCCTGGGCCGCTATTTGTTGCGTAATGCCGTAGCCTTCGCTGCCACCGTGGCTCTCGCGGCCACCAGCTACCGGTGGCTTGAGACGCCCTTCCTCACGCTGAAGCAGCGCTTCACCCGCGTCCTCTCCCGTCCGGCGGCCAGGGCATAGACGTAGATCAATCTCTGCTACCGAATGAGCTGGCGATCCAGAAACAACTCGCGATAATCCTGAGTTTCTCACCTAAAAACCGCCGCCGTTACTCCATCGTTGCCGGAGTGCAGGTCGCTCCCACGGCCGGTGGAACCGGGAGGCTGGAAGCCGCTGGCGGAGTTAGCCAAGGAATGTTGGTGAAGTCGAAGAAATCCAGCAGGTCTGGTTGCACGGCATCGCGATTGGTAAGGTGCGCCGATGCTCCGATGAAACGGCTCTCGACGAACTTGATGACCGCAGTATGGTCCATGGGTATGTGCGAGACATAGTGTTTCCGCGTGAATGGTGAAATCACCATGTTAGGCAAACGGAAGCCCAACTGCGCGGCAAATCCTTGCACGGCAGGCGCGTCCGCTGGGGAGGCGCCAGGATCGCTAAGATCAAGGTCGCAGTGTAATGTCGGCGTCGGAGTCCCGCTGCTATTATCCGGGCCATTGTCCAGGCATGGCCAGTAACTGGGACTGGTGTCGGGATTGACGGCGATGGTGCTGATGTCCGGAATCCCTGTCGCGGGGAGATAGCCCATGTTGGCGAGGTTGGTTTTGTCGTTCGACTGCTCAGGAACCTGAGGCACGTGGTCGTAAGGACCGCCGCCTTCATCATAGCTCAAGAAGAAGACAGAATCCAGCCACGACGGGCTATTCATAAGTTTGCTCAGTATGTTTGCAACCTCCGCCTGTCCCTCGAAGATCGACTGGCCGGAGCCCGGATGCTCATCGTTGACGCCGTAGCCGGGTTCAATATAGGAGAAGCTGGGCAGTGTTCCATTGGCCACGTCGGTGAAGAATTGGGCCAGTGGCGCAATGTGTGTCGGGTCGATGCAAAACGCATTGGCCGGGTCACCGACGGCCTGTTGTGAGCCGATCGTGGGAGGCAAGCAGGGTGGTGGCGAGTAGAGGTATTTGCCGGAGTAGCCGAAGTCTGAAAAGGTGGTTACCGGCGCGAGGCTCGGATTGTTTTTGTTGCCGCAATCTCCATCTTCCTCATCACAGCCGCCTGCGGTCAGCGTGTAGTAGATCTTCCAGGAGACAGGAGGGCTGGCTTTGTCGAGCTCCTCGAAGATGGTTTGGACACTGAGAGTGGTAGACAGCTTGTCGTCAACAAATGGATCTTTTACTAATCCTTGGGTAGTTCCTCCGGTCAAGGTTGCGATTCGGTTCGGCGTACTTTTGCTCGAAACCGGAGAGAACCAGCGGTCGGAGAGCGCGAACTGCGAAGCCATGTAGTAGTAGTAATTCAGTTCCGGTGCACCCGAGACACTGGTGTCCTGGTAATACGCCATGGCGCGCTGCCCCGTGAAATCAGTAAAAGTACCTTCGCCGGGAGTGTTCCCGGTGCCGCCGTTCTTGGCATAATCTTCGGCGGTATGGACGAAGCCATCCATCAACATGGTTCGAGATGGAAGGAAGTCATACCGGCTGATGTCGCCGTAGCTCTCCAGCCAAGCAGAGGTCATATCGTCAAGGCAGCTGCTTTTTGTGTGGAACAGCGGGAAGGACGTTCCCTCGTCGTTCACGTTGGTTGTAGTCAGCTTGTCATCAATGCCATCGACGTTATAGGTGTTGCCATCATCCCCAACATTCAGGTTGTTGGCCTTGCGATACGGATTCAACATGCCGAAATAGGTATCGAATGTGCGATTCTCCTGCATCATGAAGATGACATGGTTTACCGAATTCACCGTGCCCGGCGGAATCACGGTGATGGAGGTTTGGGCTGTCGACGTACCGCCTGTCCCCGTGGCGGTTGCCGTGTAAGTTGCCGTTGCAGTGGGCGTCACCGTCTGCGTGCCTCCGGCCGCCGCCAGCGTGTAGGTGTTGCTGTCGGCGTTGTCGGAGATCACCACCTGAGTCGCATTGGTGGCGGTGACAGTAAGAACCGCGGAACTCCCCTGCACGATCTTGACTGGATTAGCCGTGATCGCAACCGTAGGGACTGGGCCTGTGGGCGTTGTGGGATTAGTGGGACTCGTAGGACTTGTAGGTGTGGTCGCTGCCGGAGCTGCGGTACCAGTACCGCAAGAGGTTATGGCCGACAATGTAATGAGCCCTATGCCGAGGAACAGGGCGAAGCAAGAGAGGGTCGAAGGGAAACTTCTCATATACGTACTCGGAATAAGCCTGATTCGGTTCAGCGTTCTTCCTAGAGTCAGGCCGAAGTCGCACGCTCGACATAGGATGCTGACTCCGGTCATTCGTGATGCGTACGGATGTTACGCACCTCTGGATTGTTAGTTTTGGGAACATGCGGTCTGGAGATCGGAGCTGCTTGTCGGTTGGAGCCGGTGGCCCAGCGTTTCCGGTTCTTACTGCAGGGCAAAACGCCCGAATTCGCCCTGCCGGTAAGTTCTACAATGTGTCGGCCATTTCTGGGACGAGCGATGGAAAGTAGCCAACATTGCCGATATCAAAGGTTGGCCTTGCACGCGCTTTGTTCCGCGAAGGATTGAAAAACTTCCTTCTGGACGTGTACGGATTTGCAAATAGAACTGCGATTCGCGAGGTATGCAGCTATAATTTCGGTAACGCTGGAGCGGTACGCATACCGATTCTGGCCGAGGTTGTGAGATTGCAAATGTCTACGCTGACCGGACGAATGGCGCGCACCCGCTGGTATCGCTATGGCGTACCTGCCGCGATCTTTATTCCGTTCACCATCAGCCTGCTGATCTTCAAGATGCAGCAATCTGGAATGCATGATTCGGTTCCAATGGTCTCCCTCTTTGCCGTAGCTCCGGTGCTCGTCTTTGTGCCGTTGGTTCTCTTCGGTGGTGCTTTGCTGAGCCGCATGGAACGTGAACGCCTGCAGAGCGAGGAAGCGCTTCGCATCAGCACACAGCGTTTTTCCAGCGTGGTGGCATCGGCAATGGATGCAATTATCACGCTGGACGATGATCAGCGCATCATCGTTTTTAACCGGGCCGCAGAGAAGACGTTTGGTTGTTCCTCTTATGAGGTGATGGGCAAAACGCTCGACCGCTTCCTGCCCCTACAGTTTCGCGCATCCCATTACGAGCACATTCGCAGGTTCGGGGAGGCGGGTGTAACCACCCGTTCTATGACATCTCCCAGTATTCTGTCCGCAGTACGGGCCAACGGAGAGCAATTTCCCATTGAGGCGACGATCTCGCAGGTGCAAGTCGAAGGGCAAAAGCTCTACACGGTGATTCTGCGAGACATCACCGAGCGCAAGCGCGCCGAAGAAACCTTGCGCCAGAGTGAGGCGCGGTTTCGCTCCATTTATGAGCAGGCTGCCGTCGGCATTGAACAGGTCGCGCTGAATGGGCAACTGCTGATGGTGAATGCCACCTTGTGCCGGATGTTGGGTTACGAGGAGAGCGAACTGCTCGGCAAGAGAACCGAGGAGATTACCCATCCCGACGATTATGCGCGCGAGGTCAAATTCCTCAATGCTATGCAACGCGACCGCCAACGTTCCTACGAAATAGAGAAGCGTTATCGCCACCGCGACGGGTCCACGGTCTGGGTCCAGGTGGCTTCCTCCATGGTGAACGGCCCCGCTGGGGAGCCCCTGTATCGCATCTCCGTAATCCAGAACATCACCGAGCGGAAACGTACGGAAGAACAGTTGAAGCAGGCCCAAAGGATGGAGGCCATCGGCCGGCTTGCCGGCGGTGTGGCGCATGATTTCAATACGCTGCTGAACGTAATGCTGGGCTACTCGGAACTCTTGCTCGATGAGTTGCCTCCCGGAGATGTGCGCCGCGAAAGAGTGTTGCAGATCAAGAATTCCGGAGACGCCGGAGCCCTGCTCACAAAACAGTTGCTGGCCCTCAGCCGCAAGCAGTCTGTTACCCAGGAAGTGCTGGATCTGCGCGAAGTCATGTTCAACATGACGCCTATTCTGGGACGACTGCTGCGCGACGACATTGAACTGAACGTAAAGTGCTGCGAGGAGCTCTGCCCAGTGAAGGTGGACCCGGGCCAGCTTCAGCAGCTTATGCTGAACCTGACCGCAAATGCAGCCGACGCCATGCCCGACGGCGGCCATCTAGATATCGAAGTGAGGGCTGTTGAACTGGACGAACTCTACGTGCAGCAGCATCCCACGCTGAAGGCGGGCCGCTACGTGGCGCTGATTATGAGCGATTCCGGCACCGGCATGGACGCCGAGACCCTGGCGCATGTTTTCGAGCCATTTTTCACCACCAAGGAGCCGGGCAAAGGTACAGGACTCGGTCTTGCAACCGTCTATGGCATCGTCAAGCGCAACGGCGGGGATATCTGGCTCTACAGCGAGCTTGGCATGGGCACAATCTTCAAAGTATATCTGCCTGTCAGTTCAGAGCCACTTCAGAAGGCGGAGCCCACCAAGCTCAAGGCCTTAGACATGGGCAGAGGTGGTGAGACCATCCTTCTCGTGGAAGATTCCGCAGCTCTGCGGGAGTTGACCAAAGTCATCCTATCCCGGGATGGCTACAACGTCCTGGAAGCCGAAGACGGGGTCGCAGCCATTCAGGTTTCCAGGAATTTTCACGGCGTGATTCATCTGCTGTTGACCGATGTGGTGATGCCGCGGATGCGTGGGCCGCATCTGGCGAAACATATCGTGAAGCAGCGCCCGGAGATCGCGGTTGTATTCCTCTCCGGTTACACGGAAGAGGTAATCTCGCAATCCGATGGAATCACCGGATTCATTTTGGTGGAAAAGCCGTACACTACCGATTCGCTTCTGTATTCGATCCGGCGCGCACTGGATGATAGCTCGCGACACAGTCTTAGAGCCTGATGGAAAGCTGACCACACGCATAGTTCGGAGATAATTTCAGCCGTCCACAGGCACCGGGAAGATCCGGTGCCCATATTTTTTCCCTTGTGAGTAGCAGCAAATCGGCGCCCGCCTGAGTTTGAGTAGCCCATAACCAGAGCCCATAGCACCTATAAGAATTTTTGATTTCCATCCCAGCTCGCAAACCACTATCTATGGTTAAACCGATTCTCGGAGAAAGCCGTTGATTTTACCGGGGAAATCCCTACTGTCCAGCCGGGGCGTGCGTTGGACTTGTCTTCTTCTATTGTTGTTCTGTGGTTTGGCGCTCAGCGCTCAAACCGTCTCCCCGCAGCAGCTTGCGGACTTGCAGAAACAGGTGACCGACGCGCGCAGCAACGCCGATAACGCGTGGATGCTGGTTAGCGCGGCACTTGTTTTGATGATGACCGGACCGGGGCTCGCACTGTTTTACGGCGGCTTGGTTCGTAAGAAGAATGTTTTGTCCACCATGATGCAGAGCTTTGCCATGATGGGCGTGGTGACCGTAATTTGGGGCATTGTCGGGTTTAGTCTCGCATTTGGCCCCGGCAACGGCTTTATCGGGAACCTGCAACATCTCTTTCTGCATGGGGTTGGCGCAGCCCCTGATCCGGATTATGCCGCGACCATTCCGTTTCAGACCTTCATGGTCTATCAGCTAATGTTCGCCATTATCACTCCGGCGCTGATTTCCGGCGCATTCGCTGAACGTATGAAGTTCAGCGGTATGTTGGTATTTCTTTCGCTCTGGTCGTTGGTGATTTATGCGCCGATGGCCCATATGGTTTGGGGCAAGGGCGGATTGCTGAATGCCTCGCTTGGAGGCCGCTTCCCGTGCCTGGATTTCGCCGGTGGCACCGTGGTGCACGTGAGCTCGGGTGTTTCGGCGCTGGTCTGCGCGCTCTATCTGGGTAAGCGCAGAGACTATCCCCACGAACAGATACCTCCGCATAGCGTGGTTCTGTCGTTCGTCGGTGCCTGCATGTTGTGGGTGGGCTGGTTCGGATTCAATGCCGGCAGCGCTCTCTCGGCGGGAAGTCTGGCGACCAGCGCGTTTGTGGCAACACACTTCGCGGCGGCGGCTGCGGCATTGAGCTGGATGGCTGCAGAATGGATTATCAACGGACATCCCAGCGCACTGGGTGGCATCTCTGGTGCGGTGGCAGGGTTGGTAGCGATCACCCCGGCTGCGGGCTTTGTCGCTCCCATGCCGGCGCTGGTCATTGGCTTGATCGCGGGAGTTTTCTGCTACTTGATGGTGGCCAAGGTTAAGGCCTGGTTTGGGTATGATGATTCGCTCGACGCCTTTGGTGTTCACGGCGCCGGTGGTACCCTGGGTGCGATCTTGACCGGTGTGTTTGCCAGTCGTTACATAAATCCGATGTTCAAGGATGCCCAGGGAAACCTGATGGGCTCCGGTTTATTTGACGGCAATGCCCACCAATTGCTGAACCAGGCGACCGGAGTTCTGATTGCGTGGGTTCTGGCTGGGACGGGGACGTTCGTCCTGCTGAAACTGGTGGACCTCACGGTTGGATTGCGCGTTACCGATGATGAAGAAGTCCGTGGCCTCGACTTGACGCAGCACGGTGAAGAAGGATATTCCCTGGAGTAGGCGGGGCTGAGTCGAGATAGGCCAGCACGCATGGAAGAGACGAAATCATGACGAAACTCGAAGCCGTAATTCAACCGTCCAAACTCGATGCCGTGAAGGAAGCGCTCCTGGCTATCGGCATCGACGGACTTACAGTACTGGAAGTGCGTGGCCACGGCCGGCAGAAGGGGCATACGGAGTTTTATCGTGGACGCGAATACAGCGTTGACCTTCTTCCCAAGATCAAATTGGAGATTGTGCTGCGCGACGAGGTGGTCGATGACGTCGTCAAGGCAATACTTGGAGCGGCGCAGACCGGCAAGATTGGCGACGGCAAAATCTTCCTTTCCAGGATTGACGAAGCAATCCGTATTCGCAACGAAGAGCGCGGGTCTGACGCACTCTAGCAGCACAGGGGTTGATGGATGACGTCGGGTCTCGCGCAGAGTCTGAAAGCCGAGTATGTTACAGGCTCGGAGCGATTACGGCTTGAATTCGAACAGACGCGCTCGGGCCGCTCCGTACACCAGGGGCGGACCGCGCTCGTGGATTCGTTGGCGCATCAACTGTGGCGGCATCATATTAACCCCGATTTATCTTCACCGGCTGGTCTTACCCTGGTCGCCATTGGCGGCTATGGACGAGGCGTTCTCTCTCCCTACTCGGATGTGGATCTGCTTTTTCTGTCTGACGGAGAGGCGCCTGCGGCAGCGTACAAGGATGCAATCCGGGCCATGTGTCAGGACCTGTGGGATCTCCGGCTCAGGTTGAGTCCCACAACTCGCACCCTGGAGGATTGTGACCGCCTCCACCGCGACAATCCCGAGTTCAATATTTCGCTGCTCGATTGCCGCGTGCTGGCCGGTGATTACAGCCTTTTCCGCCGTCTGCACGATCAGATTATCCCGCGTTCCGTCCTGCGCGATTGGCAGGAACTCGTGCTGTTGCTGGCTGAGGTCAACGAAGCGCGGCACCATCAGGCGGGCGACACCTTTTTCCATCTTGAGCCGAATATTAAGGACGCGCCCGGCGGATTGCGCGACTACAACGTCTCCAACTGGCTGGCCTTGCTAAATGGGTTTTCGCGCGTGCGGGACTGGACTAACGCCTCCGACTACTTTCCCGCATCGCTGCGCGATCGCGCCCAGGAGGCGAAGGACTTCCTGGTCTCGGTGCGTTGTTTCCTGCATTATCGCGCCGGCCGCGATGACAACCAGTTGAGCTGGGAGGCGCAGCAGGCGGCTGCCGAAGCTCACATCGGCTATGATGGCGGCGCAGCGGACCCAGCTGAGTGGATGCGCTATTACTACCGGCAGGCGCGCGTCCTCAACCGTCTGTTCGCTACCATGGTGGACGAGGTGGTACCCGCGCGTTCATCACTCTTTCAGCAATTTCAGAATTGGCGTGCACGTCTATCGACGGATGAATTTTCCTGTGTCAATGGACGCGTCTTTCTGCAGCAGCCCTCGGCTCTGGCCTCACCGGACAACTTCTTCAACTGCTTTGAATTCATTGCGCAACACGGGCTCAAGCTTGCCGCCAGCACGGATGTGCGCATCGAGCAGGCGCTACCGTCGGTTGCGGCGATGCATCTCACCGGGCCGCAACGCTGGGCGGCGCTGCGCAAGGTTCTGGTCCGTTCGCACGCTGCCAAGGCGCTGCGCATCATGCAGGAGCTCGGCGTGCTCGGATTGTTGCTCCCCGAATTCCGGGCGGTCGAGTCGCTGGTTATCCGCGATTTTTACCATCGCTACACGGTGGACGAGCATACCTTCCGCGCGATTGATTCTATCCACAACTTGCGTCCGGCAAAAAAGAACGGCGGTCACACTCTGGCCGACTTGGTGGAAGAGATCGAACGGCCCGACCTATTGATTCTCGCGCTCCTGCTGCACGATCTGGGCAAGGCAAAGCCGGACGACGACCACGTGAGTGCCAGCCTGGAAGTCGCGATGAAGGTGTGCCGGAGTTTTGAACTGCCGCCGGAAGACGAGGAGATGGTGTGTTTCCTCGTGGCCTACCACCTTGATCTTGCTTCAGTCATGCGCCGGGACATTTTCGATCCGGAGACGATCCATACTCTAGCCAAGCGAATCGGCAGTCCGGAGCGGCTCAAAATGTTGACGCTGATGACCTATGCCGATATCGGCGCGGTAAATCCCACTTCGCTTTCGCCTTGGAAGGCCGAGAATCTCTGGCGAGTTTATCTCTCTACGGCCAACCATCTGAACCGCAGCGTAGACGATGATCGCTTTCACTCCGCAGGACACGACGAGCAGGTCGCGCGCATTCGCCTGCTGGCTCCGCAACTGGGACGCCGCCTGCGCGATTTTCTGGAGGGACTGCCGCAGCGTTACCTGGGCATGCACGCTGCCGATGAGATCATCCAGCACGTCGAAATGGCGGCGCAGATCAAGTCCAACGGCGTGCAAACACAACTTAAGCGCCTCCGCGGCGATTTTGCGCTCACGGTAATCACGCAGGACCGTCCCGCTCTCTTTGCTACCCTGGCAGGAGTGCTGGCGGGTTGGGGTATGAACATCCTGAAGGCAGATGCGTTTTCCAATGAGTCCGGCATCGTAGTGGACCGATTTGTCTTCACCGATCGTTTCCACACCCTTGAGATGAACGTGCAGGAGTGGGACCGCTTCCGTAATAGCTTCAGCGATGTTCTCAACGGCGTGGTTCCGCTGGAGCAGTTGGCCCGTAAGCGGGCTGGCAGCGCTGCTAAGGCGCCCAAGGTAAAGGTCGCGACCAGTATTAACTTCGATCAGGAATCGTCGAGCCACAGCACGGTTGTGGAGGTGGTGGCGCAGGACCGCTCCGGCCTGCTGCATCGCATTGCCGCAGTCTTTGCCGAGTGCGGCTGCAACATCGAAGTCGCGCTGATTGATACCGAAGGTGAGATGGCAATCGATACTTTCTATCTCAGAATTGCCGGAAGAAAGCTCGCCGACGAAGAGTGTTCGCAATTGAAAGCTGCGCTGGAAATGGAGTTGGATTCCTAAGTCTCCGGTCCGCTCTCGTGCATCTGAAGGATAACGCATAGACTATCCTGCAAGAGGATGTACACTTCGAACTCCAGTCACGACGCGCGCGCTGCGAATGAGGTTTTGCAGCTCTTTCATCCCGCCGTGCGTCAGTGGTTCAACGCCGCATTCCCCTCACCCACCTTGGCACAGCAGTTGAGCTGGCCGGCGATCGCGCGCGGCGAATCCACCCTGTTGCTGGCGCCCACCGGAAGTGGCAAAACCCTCGCGGCTTTTCTCTGGTGCGTGAACCGGACCATGTTTTCTCCAGCCCCGGCCAAGGCCGGGCGCTGCCGCATGCTGTACATTTCGCCTCTCAAGGCACTGGCGGTCGATGTGGAGCGGAACCTGCGCATTCCCTTGGAGGGAATTTCCGAGGTGGCGGCGCGGCGCGGGGAAAGCTTCCATTTGCCTACGGTATTCGTGCGCACCGGAGACACTCCGTCAGCCGAACGAGCCCGTTTTCAGCGCCTCCCCGCTGACATCCTGATCACTACCCCGGAGTCTCTCTATCTGCTGCTTACCTCCCAGGCGCGGGAAGCTCTACGCTCGGTTGAGACCGTGATCGTCGACGAGATTCACGCCCTTGTGCCCACCAAGCGTGGCGCGCATCTTGCACTCTCGCTGGAGCGTCTGGAGCGGCTCTGTGGACGCAATCTGCAACGCATTGGGCTGTCTGCGACACAGCGTCCACTGGAGGAGGTCGCGCGCTTTCTCGGGGGAGTGGAATCCTGCGCGGAGACGTGCAATCGGCAGAAATCGGATGCGACGCCAGAGCCTGAAGCCACAGTGCGGTACCGTCCGGTTTCGGTGCTGGACGCGAGTACCCCAAAGTCACTGGAGTTGAGCGTACAGGTTCCAGTGGAGGACATCTCAAAGCTGGCCGAAGCTGGCGCGCCCGGCCAGGGTGGTCAATCGATCTGGGCCTCGATCCATCCCGAGTTGCTCAAACTGGTGCGCGCCCACCAATCCACGCTTATCTTTGTCAACAACCGTAGCCTGGCAGAACGCATTTCAGGCGCGCTCAATGATCTTGCGGGCGAAACCCTTGTGATGGCACACCATGGCAGCGTCGCTCCGGCACAGCGCAAGGAAATTGAAGAGCGGCTGAAGCAAGGTGATATCAAGGGCCTGGTTGCGACCTCCTCCCTGGAGCTTGGAATTGACATGGGAGCCATCGATCTCGTCGTTCAGATCGAAGCGCCGCCCTCGGTCGCGAGCGGATTACAGCGCATCGGGCGCGCCGGACACCACGTGGGCGGGACCAGCAACGGAATTATCTTCCCGAAGTTTCGCATGGATCTGCTGGCGTGCGCCGCCGCCACTCGCGCCATGCGCGACGGCTTCGTGGAGGCTGTGCGCTACCCCCGGAACCCGCTGGATGTGCTCGCCCAGCAGGTGGTGGCTTCGGTTGCCATGGAGCCGGTGACCGTGGCCGAACTTTTCGAGTTGTTCCGGCGTGCCGCGCCCTTTGCGGCGCTTTCCCGCGAATTCTTTGAGAGCGTGCTCGACCTGCTCTCGGGCCGTTATCCCTCCGACGAGTTCGCAGGGTTGCGTGCGCGCATCACCTGGAACCGGACGACCAATCTGCTGACGCCTCGCGAGTCGGCGAGACGGATTGCGGTCGTGAACGGAGGGACGATTCCTGATCGCGGTCTATACGGCGTCTATCTGGCGGGCGCTGAAAAGCCGACTCGATTAGGCGAACTGGACGAGGAGATGGTTTTTGAGAGCAAGCCCGGAGAGACCATCATTCTCGGCGCCACCACCTGGCGAATTGTGGAGATTACACACGACCGCGTGCTCGTCTCTCCGGCTCCCGGAGAACCGGGCAAAATGCCTTTCTGGCATGGTGACGGCGCGGGGCGGCCTGCGGAGTTCGGCCAGCAGATCGGAAAGCTCACTCGCGAGTTGCTGCGCATGCCTGCACCAGCAGCAATCACGCAACTGGTGGAAGACCATGCTCTGGAGCCGAACGCGGCGGAAAACCTATTGCGCCTTCTCAGCGATCAGCAGGCCGCCACAGGGCGCGTTCCCGGGGACGAGGACATTCTGATTGAGCGCTGCCGCGATGAACTGGGCGATTGGCGCATCTGCGTCCTTTCGCCCTACGGCAGCCGAGTCCACGCACCCTGGTGCATGGCGGTAGCAGCATCTCTGCATGAGGAACTGGGTGCGGAACCGGAAACCATGTGGGCCGATGGCGGCTTCGTGGTCCGCCTGCCGGAGAGTGACCGCCCGCCGGACTCCGCCGCACTGCTGCCGTCCTCGGCTTCGATTTATGACCAGGTGATGCGCCAGCTAGGCTCGACCGCGCTTTTTGCAGCACGCTTTCGCGAGAACGCCGCCCGCGCGCTGCTGTTGCCGCGTCGCCGCCCCGGAGTCCGCACCCCGCTCTGGCAACAGCGTAAACGCTCGGCGGACCTGCTCAACGTAGCATCGCGTTATCCCTCGTTTGCCATGTTGCTGGAGACGTATCGCGAGTGTATTCGCGATACGTTCGATCTTCCCGCGCTGGTCGAAATTCTCCGCCGGGTGGAATGCGGCTCGATTCGGGTCACAACCGTGGATTCGGCCAAGCCCTCGCCTTTCGCCGCCTCGCTGCTCTTCGGCTATGTGGCCAACTACATTTATGACGGCGATGCGCCGCTTGCCGAACGGCGTGCCCAGGCGCTCTCCATCGATCAGACGCAATTGCAACAGCTGCTGGGCGATGCTGATTATCGCGAAATTCTCGACGGCTCCGTGCTGCGCGAGGTGGAATCGCAACTCCAGTTGCTCGGTGCCGGGTACGTCGCGCGGCATGCCGATGACATTCATGATCTGCTGCTGCGTCTTGGCGATCTGAGCGCGGAAGAGTTGCGCCTCCGTTGCCAGAACGCGGAGGTGTTCGCGCAGTTGGAGACCCTGCTCCAATTACGGCGGGTGCTGCTGCTGATGCTTGCGGGAGAGCCGCGCTATGTTCCCGTGGAATATGCTTCGCAGTACCGCGATGCCCTCGGTGCCGTGTTGCCGGAGGATCTCGCCGGCACATGGCTCCAGCCGAGTCCGGAACCGCTGCTGGAGTTGCTGAGCCGCTATGCGCGCACCCACGGTCCATTTACGCTCGATGACCTGTGGCGCCGGTATCAGGTTCCCAACGCCGTTACCGAAAATGCGCTGGCCGATCTGCTCCGTAGAGGAAGACTTCTCGAAGGCGGTTTTCGCCCCGGCGGCGTGCATCGTGAGTGGGTGCATCCGGAGGTGTTGCAGCAACTTCGTCGCCGGACGCTGGCGCGATTGCGCCGCGAGGTCGAGCCGCTCGAAGCACGCGTGCTGGGAGCGTTTCTGCCGCGCTGGCAAGGCGTGGGAAGCAAGCGGCGCGGACTGGATGCATTGCTCGATGCGATTGAAACGCTCCAGGGTGTGGCGCTTCCTGTCTCCGAGTGGGAGCGCGAGATTTTGCCCGCGCGCATCCAGGATTACGATCCTGCGGACCTGGACACCCTCCTGGCCGCAGGAGAGGTGGTGTGGGTCGGCTGCGGACAACTTGGTGAGCATGACGGACGCGTCGCCCTATATCTAGCGGATAGCCTGCCTGCGTTGTTGCCTCCCTCAGCCGTTCAACCCTTTCCGCCGCTGGAAGGCCGTGCGCAGCGGATCGCCGAGTTTCTGGCCAGCCACGGCGCATCGTTCTTTGCCCCCGTGCATCAAGCCGCTGGCGGAGGCTTTCCAGGCGAAACCAGCAGTGCATTGTGGCAACTCGCCTGGCAGGGCGTGGTGACCAATGACACCTTTCACTCGTTGCGGAGCTTCTTGCATTACACGCGGGAGGGTCGTGCCCGGCGCGGCAGTGATTTCGCGCGTCCTGGTTCGGCTGAGTTTATCAAGCAGTTTCGCGCCCGCTCCGGCGGAGGCGCAACTGCACAGGGACGCTGGTCGCTGGTTCGTGCGCGATACCAGAACGAACCCACGATTACTGAGTGGAGCGCCGGCATTGCGCAACAACTATTGCTCCGCTACGGTTTAGTGACGCGCGAGTGTGCGGCTGCCGAAGAGTTGCCCGGCGGCTTCAGCGCTTTCTATCCCGCACTGCGCCAGATGGAAGATCGCGGCTGGATTCGTCGTGGAATGTTCATCTCCGGTCTTGGCGGATCGCAGTTTGCCATGAACGCCGCAGTGGAGTCTTTGCGTGCGCTGCGCTCTCCGGCCAGGAAAACGGCGATCACACTCGCTGCCGTGGACCCGGCGAATCCGTATGGCAATCTGCTTCCGTGGCCCAGGCTCTCTGAAGCAGAAAGCTCTGAAGCAGAGAAATCGGCTCCGCACGGCATGGCGCGAACCAGCGGCGCAAGCGTGCTCCTGGTCGCCGGAGAGTTGGTGGCCTATCTGCGCCGCGGCAATCCGGCGCTCAAACTCTGGTTGCCGGAGTCGCAACCCGAACGCGATGAATACGCGAGGGCCGCCGCTCGCGAACTCGCCCACCTGGCGCTGTTACGCCAGTCTCCGCGTTCTGGATTGCTGATTTCCGAGATCAACGCCAGACCTGCGGGTGAGCACCTCTTCGGGCAATTTTTGAAAGAAGCTGGCTTTGTGCCGACCGCTCTTGGCTACCAGATGCGCCGCGTGCACCATCCGGTCGCAGCCGTTGAGGCAGAATTCGACGAGGGCAGAAATGCATATTCAATCGACCATGAGGGAGAAAGCAGCTAAGGAAGCAGAAAATCGCAGCCGAGTCCAATATGACTATCCGCGATGAATCCTCCCGCATGCCTTCCGAATCCCTTCATAATGAGGCAGCGGTACCTGTGAGCCCAGCCGAACCCGGCTCGTGTATTTGTCAGAGGAAATGGAGAAATCATGCCTTCAGCGATTTCCGCGACTAAGCTTGCCCAGTTCGGTGTGATTGGCCTGGGGGTGATGGGGCAGAACCTCGCGCTGAATATTGAGGATCACGGGCAAAGTGTAGCCGTCTGGAACCTTGAACCTGAGTGGGTGAAGCGCTTCGTCGACACCCACGAAGGAAAGCAGATTGTCGGCACCGCGGACCTCGCGCAGTTTGTTCGCGCTCTGGAACGCCCCCGGCGAATACTCATGATGATCAAGGCCGGTGCTCCGGTGGACCAGATGCTGGATCGCCTTGCGCCCTTGCTGCAGGAAGGCGACATCCTCATCGATGGCGGGAACTCGTTCTTCAAGGATACCCAGCGGCGCGAGGCGGCGATGCGGGCGCTGGGGCTGAACTTCTTTGGCATGGGCGTCTCCGGCGGCGAAGAAGGCGCGCGTAACGGCCCTTCGCTCATGCCCGGCGGAGACGAGGGCGCCTACAAGCACGTGCAAAAAACGCTGGAAGCCATTGCTGCAAAGAGCTCTTCCGGGCCCTGCGTAACCTACGTGGGTGCCGATGGAGCCGGGCACTTCGTGAAGATGGTTCACAACGGGATCGAATACGGTGACATGCAGTTGATTGCCGAGGCCTACGATTTGTTGCGCCACTCGCTCGGCATGACTGCGGCAGAGATCGCCGAGGTCTTTGCCGATTGGAATCGCGGCCCCCTGGCTTCGTACCTCGTTGAAATCAGTGCGGAGATTTTGACGGCGATGGACCCCGAAACCAACCAGCCACTCGTCGATGTCATTCTTGACAAGGCTGGCCAGAAGGGAACCGGGAAGTGGACCGCACAGGTTGCACTCGATCTCGGAATTCCCATCCCGACTATCTCTGCCGCTCTCGATGCCCGGGCGCTCTCCAGCATGAAGGATGAGCGGCTCATCGCCAGCGCACAGTATGGACGTACTCCGGCCCGCTACACGGGAGACCGGACCGGACTCATTGCTTCCATTGCTGACGCTCTCTACGCCAGCAAGATCTGCTCCTACGCGCAGGGCATGAGCCTGATTGCGGCTGGCGCGCGCGAATGGGACTGGAAGATCAACTTGCGTGAGATCGCCCGTATTTGGAAGGGTGGCTGCATTATCCGCGCGCTGCTGCTGGACCCGATCATGCAGGCCTTCGAGCGCCAGCCCACTCTGCCCAATCTGTTCTTGGATTCCGGTTTCCAATCGCGCATCAACGCTGCGCTTCCGGCTTGGCGTAGGGTCGTCGGGGTGGCCGCCTCGCTCGGAATCCCCGTGCCCGCGCTTTCTGCATCGCTCGCCTACTTCGATGCTTACACTGCCGCGCAGCTTCCGCAGAATCTTACGCAGGCTCAGCGCGACTTCTTTGGCGCACACACCTACCAGCGCGCAGACCGTCCCGAGGCCGGCTTTGTCCACTCTGATTGGAATGCGCTGATTCCGAGGCGTAGCCGATGACACCTGTAATCGAAGCCCAAGTTGAACAGAAGCTGGAGCGCCCAGCTTTGCCCATGGCTGACCGTTGTACGCTGGTGATCTTTGGTGCCAGTGGAGACCTTACCCGCCGCAAGCTGATTCCGGCTTTGTACGATCTCTGCGGAGCGGGATGTATGCACGCCTGCTTTGAAGTTGTCGGTACGGGACGAACCCATATGACCGATGAGGAATTTCGCGAGTCCATGAGGGAGGCTGCGGAGTCCTCCAAGGATGTTCGCGGATTCAGCGATGAGAAATGGAAACGCTTCGCGCAGCGTTTGCACTACATCGTCGGCGATCCCGCCTCCGTCGGCTTTTACTCCCAGTTGCGTTCGTACCTGGAGCAGATGCAGCGCAACGGCTCCAGTCCGAATGTGCTTTTCTACGTTTCCACTCCCGCCTCGTTCGCAGGAGAGATTGTCGACGGCCTGCAATCAGCCGGACTCAACCGGCGTGAGAGCGGCTGGTCGCGCATCATCCTTGAAAAGCCTTTTGGCCGCGATCTCGAATCAGCTCGCACCCTCAACGAAACCGTCCTCAAGGTCTTCGACGAGAGCGACATATATCGGATCGATCATTATCTTGGCAAGGAGACCGTACAGAATATTCTGGTCTTCCGCTTCGCCAATTCCATCTTTGAGCCGGTGTGGAATCGCAATTATGTGGAGTACGTTGAAATCACGGCGGCGGAGACCCTCGGAGTCGAGCGTCGCGCCGCCTTTTACGAAGAAACCGGCGCGCTGCGAGACATGGTGGCGAACCACCTGCTTCAGTTGACCGCGCTCACCGCCATGGAACCTCCCGTCGCCTTCGATGCGGATTCCGTGCGCGAGCAGAAGGTGCAGGTCTTCCGCAGCATCCGTCCCATGACGTTCGAACAGGTTGCGGCAAACACCGTGCGCGGCCAGTATGGACCGGGCCGGATCGGCGATGTCGCGGTTCCTGGTTATCGGCAGGAGCCCGGCGTCAGGCCTGATTCCACCACGGAAACCTTCGCCGCGGTTCGCCTGCTGGTGGAAAATTGGCGCTGGGCCGGAGTTCCGTTTTATCTCCGCACCGGCAAGCGGTTGGCTGACAACCTCACGGAGATCAGAGTGCATTTCAAGCGCACTCCGCAAGCGTTATTTGCCGGTACCGACAGCGGCAGCTTCGGCCCCAATGTTGTCAGCCTGCGCATCCAACCTGACGAAGGCATATCGTTCTCGTTCGGCGCCAAACGCCCAGGAACATATATGAGTACCGTCCCGGTGATGGCCAAGTTTTCCTATTCTGACGCCTTTGGCGGCAACACCCCGGTCGCCTATGAGACGCTGATTCTCGATGCCATGCGCGGTGACGCTACGCTCTTCACCCGTCGCGATGAGGTGGAATCAGAATGGAAGATCATCACGCCGATTGAAGAGGCTTGGGCGCAACTCCCGCCGCCGTCATTCCCTAACTATGCCGCCGGTTCCGAAGGCCCCGATGAGGCAGTAGATTTACTGCGTGGGTTCGGCCATCGTTGGATGCCGATGAACAAGGTGAACAGGGAGCTTGCCGATGCCGTCTGAACGCTTCTTTCTCGCGGGAGCCGAGATCCTCATCGGCACCGATATTGATGAGACAATCCGGATTGCCGCCGGTCAGTTTGCCGCTGTCGCGCGCAAAATTGCCGCCGAAGGCAAGACCGTCAGCGTAGCTCTTTCCGGTGGCAGCACGCCGCGCCGCCTCTTTCAAATGCTCGCTGCCGAGCCCTTCGCGGAAATCATCCCTTGGAGCGCGATTCACTTCTTCTGGGGAGACGAGCGCAATGTACCTCCCGGCGACCCGGAGAGCAACTACTCCATGGCTCGCGAACTGCTTCTTTCGCGCGTTCCCGTCCCGCCCGCAAACATCCACCGTATCCCCACGGGCGACGGCACCGCCGTGGAAGCAGCCGATCGCTACGAGCGAACCTTGCGTGATGAACTCCCCCTGGCTCAAGGCCTTCCTCGGCTTGATTACATTCTCCTCGGCCTCGGAACCAACGGACATACCGCCTCGCTCTTCCCCCATCGCCCCACCCTGCACGAGCGCCAGCGTCTCGTCGTGGCCGATCATGTGGATGAGGTCAATTCCTGGCGGGTCACCCTCACTGCTCCGGTTCTCAACAACGCCGCTCAAATAACGTTTCTCGTCACCGGAGAGGGCAAAGCCTCTGTCGTACGGCAGGTGATTGAGGGCCCGCGCGATCCTGAATCCACGCCCGCGCAGCTGATTGCTGCCACCAATGGAACCCTGACGTGGATACTGGATTCCGCCGCCGCAAGTTGCCTGACTCGCCCGACTCTCCACCAGTAAACTCCAACTCGCGCCTCGCCGCGCCAAGGAAACTAGTCACCCACCGCACCCGCATCGATGCTTCGCACCACTCAGATTCGAGGTGTCCAGAATTCCACAACTTTCCACCGAGGATGTTTGACGTTCGGCTTCATGGCTGGTTACAATCGATCTGTAATTCAAAGCAAGGCGCGCCAGCGCCGTCATATTCCTCAGTAGCTCAATGGCAGAGCATTCGGCTGTTAACCGAAGGGTTGTAGGTTCGAGTCCTACCTGAGGAGCCATTCTTTTCAGTAAGATACGGGCACCATCAAAATTGTTCGCAATTGGCCGCAAATGCCTCTCTGGGGAGAATCCAAAGGACCACCGGCTACGAGCGCCGGCCTTGGACGATCTTTTCCAGTTGGCGGGCGTATTCGATCATCTGACCATTCACGACCAACAACTCGGATGAGCCTGAGGAGTCGTCGTCTTAAGCGCATCTTCCGAGTTGCGCCACCAGTTCCGATACTGGGCCTGCCACTTGGTCAAGTGGGGTCTGAGGCCGAGATTCAAGGCATCGATCGCCACCTTAACAAGTTTTTGAGTGCTCTCTTCGCGTCTGACGCACTTGCCAGGGATGTCACCGATTAGTTGACGTGTCCGCTGGAACAATGCGTACCAGGAATCATAAATCTCGATGATCACGTCATACTCTAAATCGACCGGAACTGCGGCCTTTCTAGTGACCATCTCTGTCCATATTTGATGGGCAATTTGGATATCCTCCCAAGTAGGGGTCATCTTCACTTGGCCGATACCGCCCAAATTGATATTGATCTCGATACTGTGTATGGGCTTGTCCCAACGCCGCCAAAAGACAAGCGCGAGAATGATAATTGTTAACGCCAGCCACACGAAAGGGGACACTTCAATGCCGATGGTGAAATGATCCCCAACGTAAATGCGAAGAAGATTCATGCGCCGTGGTTAAAACCGCATACTTTACAAGAGATGTTGTACTTCATCATCTCGTTTGGATTCGAGATGTTGTCCGCCAGCGTAGTTCTACTCGCGAATGCAGTTTCGATGCATTCGCGCATGCTCTGCTCGGTCTCTGGCATGAACCAGTATCGAGCATATGTTGAGTTATCGCCGTAGCAATAGTTCGCGGCTAACCGGTCAGGCAGATACGGATACGTCCGACCATTGAAATTGTGAGCCGACGGTAAGAGGAAAGCAACGACGCCATTCGGAGTCCCGGTTCCTCGTTGTAGGGACGCCTTCAATTCCCAGTCGATATACCGCCGGGAGTGGGTGCAGGTGCCAATAAGCAATACTGTAACGCTTGAGTCTCCCAGGTAATCAGCTCTAATCCGGGACATGACATAGGCCGGGTTGTCACTATTAACGATGTCGTCGGTGAATCTCATTCCAAGCGCGCACGCAGAGAAGACGTTGCTCCATCTTTCCACAAAGCGTTCCGACTCAGCTTGGTTCAGGTGGCAGTAGGAGATGAAGACCCTACGCCTCAACGGAGGAGGAGTGAGGTAATTCTGCCAATTTGACATTGCATATTGTCTTACACCTGAGTCACACCTGATTGCAACAGAATTAGTCAGGGACTTTCCGTCCTAAGATGACACACGCTGCACAGGGCTACTATGCCTGTTCGTTAAGCTGTTTAGGTGATGTGCCGCACGGTCTTCCATGCAGGCGGTCCGTTCGTGCTGCCGCCGTGTATAAACCATTCAGAAGTAACCAATCTTGTGGACGTGCAGAAGCATTCGGAACTACCATATCCGAAAGGCAAAACCCGTCGTATCGCCTTGCACCAACCAGAGCGAGGTACTGTATGCGATGTCTCCGGCAATCCCTTCTCCTATCGATATTCTGTTTCTTGATGCTATATGGCCACGTCGCGTACGCCGGCGAGAGAAAGATCTCGATCGAATCAACTCCGTCAGGAGCGCAGGTGGATGTCAACGGAAGCATCACATGTACCACACCGTGTTCGCTCGACGTGCCGAGCGCATACTTTGGCGCAAAGCACACTGCATTTAGCGCTCGCGTGGATCGGCCGCTTTCAATTCGACTCTTGAAAGACGGATACCTTCCTAAGGCGGTTCAACTGACAAGTGGCCCTCATGTGTGGCGGAGTCTGAACGGCCAGAACACTTTTGAGTACTACTTGATGGACGCTGATCACTTCAACTTTCGCCTAGACCCAATTCAAGAGTTCTTGGGCGAGAGCAATCGGCCCGTTGAAAACACTGCATTACAAACGAACGCGGAACCAGGCAATGTTTCGTCTGAACAAACTATCCAAAAGGCGCTGCCTGCTATCGTGCAGGTGCAAGCTGGGAACGCCAGCGGTAGCGGTTTCTTCATAACGCCTGACGGCTTGGTTGCAACAAATGCGCACGTTATAGGAGATCAACAATCGGTGCTAGTCATTACGTCTACTGGCAAGGCGTTGCCGAGTAGCAGCATTTACGTTGACCAAGACCGAGACCTCGCGCTTGTAAAAGTAGCGGCGCAGGACGCCCAATTCCTGGAATTGAGTCCTTCATTGCCTATGCAAGGGGCCGATGTCATCGCGATCGGAACACCGGGTGCTCACGACGTCTCTGGGACCTTTCTCCTGCCAAACACGGTCACGAAGGGCATTGTCAGCGGAGTGCGTGAATTCTCGGAGCAGACAGTCGCAAATATCCCAGGACGTGCTGGAATTTGGGTTCAGACAGACGCGACTATAAACCATGGAAACTCCGGTGGCCCATTACTCAACCGATCCGGTCACGTAATTGGCATTAACACGTTGAGTTTTAATCCCACCGGTACGCCCGGGATTAACTTTGCTCTCGCATCGCCTGAGCTGATCCAAGTCGTTCAGCATCGCTTGGGCGTAACCCTTGGCGCTAAGCCAGGACAGCCAACGGCGCCCACGTCTTCTGCGAAGATTACCATTACATCCGCGCCACCAGGCGCTGACATTGAAGTGGATGGGGTGTTTCTCGGCAACACTCCGTCCGATGTTTCTTTGTCAGAGGGACTGAGAGTCGTCAGAGTAACGAAGAAGGGCTTCAAACCATACGAGCGAACGATACAAGTTCAGCCAAGTGGAACTCAAAGAATCACCGTTGAACTAGATCCGATGGTCCCAACTCCGTAGATTAAGATTAGGCCTGTTCGTCGAGCTGTTTAAGCGACTTGCCATCCTCAGTTTTCCACGCGGTGAGACATGTGCGCTCCACGGGCCTATAAGCTAAATCCAGCAGCTTAGAATGCTGGACTGGGTCGCTCCGTGGCAAGGGGACGACTTGAGCGATCGCGCCTAATTTACGGTACTCGCAGCTTTAACCTTCATCGGCTGTTTGGCCCTTTCCGCCCAACCGTTTGGCATCACGATTTTGTAACGGTTGGCGTCATCGAGCAACGTGAACCCATCGATATTGTTCAATTCTTTTGTGACGTACTGAGCCACCTTCGTATCGAAGTCGTGTTGCGCATCGCCTGATGAGTTGTAGTCCGGCTTTATCGGATAGGGGTAGGTCTCGCATTCCGAACAAAGCTTACAAACCGCATCCAAAACTAGCCTATAACAATCCCTGTCAGACAAAGCCTTCGAGGTCAATTTAAATGGGAACTTAAGCTTGTCGTTCAACCAGTTGGTGACGCGACTGTCAATAGGAATCTCGTAGCGGGTTAGCCCGAGTGTTTGTAGAACATTGCGGGATTGCTTCGGCCCAAAGCCTTTAAACGTATCGTTAATGTAGTTTGCGACCGCGGCCTCGATTTCTCGCTGCTCCAAGCGAACAAGCCGATTGCATTGGTCAAGAGCACGTTGCCCTTCGTGGTTCTCAAGGAGATTGAATACATTTGCAAGATCCTGTGAGATCTTTATGCGATGCGTTCCGACTTCGTGGGTTCTGAGCGTGCGAAGAATAAAGTCCTCACAGGATTGTTTCTGTTTCTCGCACATCTTGTCGTAAGTTAGCGGAAATGGAGACAGCGATTGGAACGTCGCGAGCTTGCTCTTGGGGCCGCTGGACGCAAGCGTCGTCAAGCGCATACAGACCATTACTTCCCAGAGTCGTTCCTTCGTCACATGGGGTTTGGTCTCAGCGAGATTCCGTGCATGACGATCACGAACAAGCTCCGTGTTTTGTTGCTTCTCTATGATTGCCTTGACGCAGGCCTTGTCATCCGTCGTAATTTGCCAGTTGATTTCCACGGTTTAGGTATCCAGCATATTCCATTCGTCGCCTAAAATCCAAAGTACATCATGGCGGACTTGGCGGCGCCCACCCGGTCGATGGCCCGCAATTCCTCAGCGTGGAGGACTTGCGCGCTCAGCTCTCGAACAGCAGCAGAACCAGATCACGAGGAAACCGAACAACCACGTTCCGCGCTTGAGCACATGGAGACCGCCTGGTAGTGTGCCTTATATCGTTGATGATCTGTAGGAATGGGGTTGGCGCCTGCGTTTCTCGACTTCAGCCTGGACGCGCGCTTCATTGTGTTCAAGTCTGTAATCTGGGGTTCATTTCACGTTGGGCGCTGGTCTCGTATTCCGGCACACATCAGGTCTGGACCTTCGTGAAACAGGAGAAGGTCCAGCGAGCATTAGGGGTGCATTCAAACTTCACCGCAAACTTCACCGCATTGGGCGCCGAAAGGGCTCCAAAATCTAGCGCTCGACAGCGGCGATTCTCAAATCCTCACCCGCTCGATCTCGTCGAGGGTGAGCTGATCCTGGGTGCGGTCGTAGAGCTTGGTGGTGCGCGGCGACTCGTGGTTGGCGATCATCTGCGCCTTCTCGATGGTGCCGCCGTTCTTCAGATACGCCGTGATTCCGGTGGCGCGGAAGGTATGGCAGCAGGTGGAAAAGGGAAGTCCCACCGCTTTCGCCCGGCGCTTGATCATCTGCAGCACGTCGGTGCGGCTCATCGGCCTCGCCGTCAGCTTCCGCCGGCGGTCGACGCTGCGGAACAGCGGCAACCGGCGGGCAGCCGCAGCGCCGGTGTAGGCGGCGGGCGCGGCGGCCAGATAAGCGTCCAGATAGGCCTCGGCGTTGTGATGGGCCGGCACCTCGTGATACTTGCCGCCCTTTTCATGCAGGCGGAACGTGCCGCGGCGCCCGTTTTCGAAGTAGTCTTCGACCCGCATGCCGACCACCGCGCCCACCCGGGCGAAGCTGTAGACCATGGTGGCGATGAGGGCGCGGTCGCGCAGGCCGACGATGGTGTCGGTCTCGATCGCGTCCAGCAGCGTCCGCGCCTGCTCGGCGGTGAGCACCGGCGTCTTGCCTTTTTTGACCACGTGCTTGGGCCCGCGCACCGCAGCCGCGGGATTGAAGGGCAACAGCCCACTGGTGACCAGGTAGTCGAAGAGCATGCGGATGGCAGCCAGGTGCTGCTTGACCGAGGGCGCAGCCAGCTCGCGCTCGAGGAGCTCGAGGTAAGCGGCGACGTGCACCGGCCGGATCTCGGCCAGACCGAGAGCGAAGCGAATTTCGACAAACTGGAAGAAGCGGCCGGCGGCGCGGGCGTAGGCCTCGCGGGTGTTGGGGTTGTGGATCTGGGCGGTGAAGAAGTCGACGAAGCGCTCGCTGGCCGCGCGGCCCGAACGCAGGATGATCGCCGGCAGGGAAGCGGCGCCGGCGGGAACGACGATGCCTTCCTGCTGCACCGGAACAAGCTGCGTGCCTTCGTCCATCTCGGCTCTCCTCAAAATGCCCGGTTGGCGTCGACCTCGAGACCGGCGGCTTTAAACTCCTTCACCAGGCGCATACGCCAATCCTCGTTGTCCAGCGGAATATATACGAGGCCGTGAATGTCGGAAGGCAGAGCTACACCTTTTTCCACGAGCGCGAAGGTGTGTTTGCGGCCTAATTTCCCGACGAAGAAACCGAGCTCGAGAATGACGTTCTGGCGGGCGCGCTCGTCTTTCTTTTCGGGCTCTTTCTTCGAGGCGGCAATATCGTCGGCGGTGAGGAGGATGACGGCGCAGCCCACATCTTCCGAATGGGCCTCGAACTTCTCGATGATCGTGTTGCCCTGATCGGGCTGCTCGTGCAGGATGATGGGCTCAAGCTCCAGCTGCTCGAGAAATCTCGCTACGGTTTCCTTGGTGCCGTGATCGTGACCGTGAACCACGAACACCTTGCGGGAGTCTGCGCCCTGGTTCGGCGACGCACCTCGGGAAGCTGGGTGCTCATTAGGTATGCGCTCTTGCAGATCGGCAACTCTTGATTCCAAGAAGCCTTTTGCCTGATCTAAACCGGAGTTGAATGCCTTATTGAATTCGTGCTCCGGCTGCCCCGGATAAACTGACCAGGGGCCGAAGCGGATCCGGTCGAATTCTCTGAAATAAAGCGACTGTTCACCGTAGAACTCGGCAAGAGCGAGTTTCAAATTTCCACGCCAGGTCGAAGCCTCGCTCCCACGCCCTTTCGAGCGGATCTCCGGTAGTTGCTCCAGCAGTTTCTGCAGCTTCCTCAGCGCCAGCTCGGGGGGAATCGTGGGTTGATGGGGTGCGGGAGTAGCATCGCGCCGGGTTTTGGCCATGGGCTTCGGTTTCCTCCGGTGGCATCCAGAGTACCTTACCCTAGCCCGCAAATGCCACTCATAAAAGGCATTATGAGTGGCTCTCTGCCTTCGGAAGGTCTAGAACAGGCAGCAACAAAACTGCTCGAACAGGACACTCCACACCGCAGATGATCGCCGATGAAAAGCTGATCCGCGGAAATGCTCACATGCTCCCGATTCCAGTTGCTACGTCAGTAATTGAAAACTGAGAGGCCGGCGGGCAGCCAAGGCGCACCGGTCCGTAGGCCAGATCTCTCGGATTGACGCAACCTTGACCGACCTGAGCCATCTCTGTTGTTAGAAACATCAGGCGCAAGCGAAGATAACCTTCCCGTTTCTTGCGATACGTTTCGCCCGACCTTGTTCTGCCAAATAGTGCAACTGCGCGATTACTTCGCCCAGTGCGAAGACGATTTCGTCATTGTAAAGATAACCAAACAGGCTCGGGACTAAATCCGCTGCCGTCTGCGGTTCACGCTTGAGTTCGCGTTCGAGCTTCGTTAATCGTTCCTGACGCGGACGATGTAAGACACTGATACGGGAATGCAGTCCAAAGAAGGGCAAGTTGTGGGACGGCAACACCAACCCATCCGCACAGATCTCTGCGATGCGCCGATTGCTCTCGAGAAACAGAACCAACGGGTTCCATCCGGGCTTTTCTTCGAGGATGCTGACGTTCGGGGTAGTCCTCGGGAGAATCTGGTCGCATGAAATCAGCAGATTATGTTGCGCCGAGTGCAGTAGCGCCTGTTCGGGCGCATGCCCCTGAGCGACGATCACCCGCCAATCGGACTCGCCGATACGAATGACGTTCCCGTCCTCAATCCGTTCGCAGCGTTCCGGTAAGGGCGAGAACGGGTCGTGATTATGATTCCAGTGATCAGTGAATTGCCTGGCTGACGACTCCGGCAGGCCGTGACGGAGGTAAAATGCCACGGGCGGAGCATCTTTCGGCTCCGCGCTCTCCCATTAGCATTGTTGCAGGTGTATGCTCGCCCATCGTAATCGTGGGGATGATGCCCCAGCGGTCGCATATCCACCGGCAATTACCAACATGATCGGGATGGTGGTGGGTCACGATTAGGTGCGTGAATCGGTTTGCCGCCGAGAGTGCATGACCGGGCTGCGTCGATCTGCTCGCGAACTACCCGTAGGGGAAATCCGCAATCCACCATAGTCCAGCCGTCAACATCTCGCAATAACCAAAGATTCGTGGCGTGTGGCCGAAACGGCAGATACGTCGAGAGCCAGTGCACTCCGGGTGAAACCTCGACCGTCTTACCCGGGGCGAGCGGAGCAGGAAATGGAAACGACAGACCTTTGATCGGCACGACCAGCTGGCCTCGTTTCCATTGTATTGCGAATGGAGACGAGTAGGTGTAAGCTCCGGCGCGAAAGGCTGGTGCTTTCATGACTGCTAATCTTCCCCGAAGGATTGGAGTGGCGTTCGTTACAGGGGCCACCGGTTTGCTCGGCAACAATCTGGTGCGAGAACTTGTCGCCCGAGGTGTTCGGGTGCGAGCACTAACGCGATCTGTGGAGAAGGCGAAGCAGCAGTTGGCAGAGCTTCCCGCCGAGATCATTGCGGGAGATATGAGCAACGTGGCTGACTTCGCTCCCGCGCTGCAGGGAGTTGACACCATCTTCCACACCGCCGCACATTTTCGCGATAGTTACAAGGGAGGCAAGCACTGGGCTACTCTCTATCGCACCAACGTAGAGGGCACCAGGGAGTTGCTGTCCTGCGCTTATCGTGCTGGCGTGCGGCAACTGGTTCATACAAGCTCCATAGCCGTCGTGACGGGTCCTAAGGGATCTCTCATCAACGAGAGCATGAGCCGCGACGAGCGGAACGCGGACGACTATTACCGCAGCAAGATCTTGGCCGAAAGAGAAGTGACAGGCTTTCTTGAGTCGCACCCAGACATGTGGGCAGCAATGGTCCTTCCGGGATGGATGTTTGGTCCTGGCGATGCTGGGCCGACTTCGGCAGGTCAACTGGTGCAGGACTTTGTACAACGCAAGTTACCGGGGATTCCACGGGCGACTTTTTCGGTGGTTGACGCAAGGGATGTCGCCCGAGCAATGATCGCTGTCGTCGAGTACGGACGCCGCGGAGAGCGCTATTTGGCTGCGGGCAGGTATACGACTGTAACGGGAATCTGCCGCTGCCTGGAAAAAGTCAGCGGCGTGAAAGCCCCATCGCTCTCACTGCCGCTCCCTGTTCTCTATGTGGTCGGAGCAGCTTTCGAGGCGTGGGCGCGAGTATCTGGAAAGCCCGTTCTCATGAGTCTGGCGAGCGTCCGTCTCATGGCTCAGGAGCGGGAGCGCACCCGATTCGACAGCTCGAAAACGGAGCGGGAACTGGGAATCCGGTTTCGACCGGTAGAGGAAACGCTGCGCGATGTTGTCAACTGGTATCGCGGAAACAAGATCGGGCCGGAGCCTCGAGCCAAGGCGCTTGGAGCCGCAGGAGGAATGCAGTAACTGCATGAACTGCGGTCAAGCATCTGCGATCGTTGCTCAAGGATGTACCGAAGCATGACTCGCGCCTGGTCATTGGGCCTCAGGTTGCCTAGGACGCAGCTGGACCGAAAACGTGGGCCACTATTCTGAGAGAAGCAGGATTTGATGACCCAAAGGAAACTCACCAATGTCTCTGCAGTGATGGATTCATGATCAACGGTACTAAAGTCGCCGTCCGTCATATCGTGTTGATCCCAATTACCAGTACAATCTGCTGCTAGTGCGCCTTCGGAATAGAGCTTTCAGTGTAAGGAGAGTCTATGCAAAGGATTTGGAGCATCACATTAGTCATTGGCCTAATGGTTGTCTGCTGCTCGGCCCAGACGCAGCTCGATCAGATATGGAACAAGGTAAAGGTACCCTCGCAGTCCTCCAGCCCCGCAGGCCTAGGACTCAGTAACGACAAGATCGCCGGCGGTCTGAAAGAGGCACTGACCAAGAGCACGGGAACGGCGGTAGCATCCACCGGGAGACCCGACGGCTACTTTAAGAACCAGGCCATCAAGATCCTGCTGCCCGGCCCATTGCAGACCGCCGGCAAGGGAATGCGAATGATGGGCATGGGAGCGCAGCTTGATGAACTCGAATTGGCTATGAACCGCGCAGCCGAGCAGGCCGCTCCCGAAGCCAAGCAGATCTTCATCCACGCCATCACCAAAATGAGCTTTGATGATGCGCGGAAGATTCTGACGGGTGGCAACACTGCGGCCACGGACTACTTCAAGAAGACGAGTTCAACGGAATTGACGCATGCGTTCACGCCCATCGTTCACAAGTCCATGGAGAACGTCGGCGTCATTACACAGTTTAACCAGCTGGCGCGGAACTCCATGGCAGGACCGTTGCTGGCCAACCAGAACTTCAACCTTGACGCCTATGTGGTTGGCAAGGCTCTTGATGGCCTGTTCTACATGCTGGGTCAGGAGGAGAAGCAGATTCGCACCGATCCCGCCGCGCAATCGACCGCCTTATTGAAAGAGGTATTCGGCAAGAAGCTGTAGGGATGCTTCCAATCCCAGTTCGTCTTCACTTCGCTGACTTTCCGGTAGACCGCGGACTTCCGGCGGCTAAGCACCTTCGTTGTATCCGCGGCAACACATCTCGCCGGGTTCACCGATAGCGCAATCCTTGCCCGTCTCGGGGTTCCAGCGCGAAGCGTACCGCGTGAAGTTGTTCATGGAGCAGATCAACCAGAATTAGTCTGACTAATACTGAGGAGGTGCCCTGCATGAAAGATATACTCGGTCTAGTGATGACGGGCGGGGGTGCTCGGGGTGCGTATCAAGCAGGTGTTCTTAAACGCATTGGCGAAATGAAGCGGGTTCAAGGGCGGGGCAATCCTTTCCCGATCATAGGAGGCGCTTCCGTCGGAGCGATCAACGCGGCTGCTTTGGCGGTGGGTAGCGACGATTTCGCTTTGGCGACCAGAGTCACCGCAGCGCTGTGGATGGGCCTAAGGCCTTCGGATGTATTTCGCTGTGATCTTGTGTCCCAGGCATTTAACTCTCTTACCTGGATACGAGATCTCTCTTTCGGGGGAGTGCTTGGCGGTGGTAACGCCCGTTCTCTGCTCGATGCAACTCCTTTGAGACACTTCCTTCACCGATACCTGCGTTGCGAACGAATCCAACCCAACATTAATCGTGGGCACCTCTATGCCGTGGTTATTTCTGCAACGAATTACACGTCAGGGAAAGCTTACCTCTTCATCCAAGGGAAGAAAGGCCATCCTATTTGGAAAAGAAGCCGGCTGCTTACACTCTCGACAGCCATTACTGTTGAGCATGTTTGTGCGTCCTGCGCTATTCCGTTAGTGTTTCAGCCGGTAAGACTGGCAGTGGGCAAAGGGTCGGCGTTCTTCGGTGATGGTTGCGTGCGGCTTCAACAACCTCTCAGCCCGGTAATCCGCTTGGGAGCAAACAAGATTTTGGCCATCGGAATTCATGCTGAAAATCTCGAGCACCAGAAAGAAACGGTGGATGATCATAGGGAACCTTCGGTCGCGGACATTATGGGAGTTCTTTTCGATGTTATGTTCCTGGATCATCTGGCTACCGATATGGAGCACCTTACACACTTGAATCAACTGCTCAGCGACAGCCCTCCCAACCAGAATGGCGTTGGACAGAGGGAACAGATTCGTCCATTGATGCCCCTTCTAATCACGCCTTCGGTCGACTTATCGGAAGTGGCTCGGCAACATCAAACGGATATGCCTTACGTCATCCAGTACTTCGTGAACAGTCTGGGACGAGATGCGGCGTCGTGTTCGGATTTGATGAGTTACTTGTTGTTTTCATCACGGTACACTCGTGCGCTCATTGAGATTGGTTACAACGACGCCAGTAACCGAATCGATGAAATCGAGGCTTTTCTCTATTCTGGCGATGAATGAAGCACTAGCGTAGGCGATACGGCAGGGGCGGAGAAGCTGGCGGCCAAACTCGACAAGACCTTCCCGCTGAGCACGCGGGTCCAGCGGTACTGGCTGCCCACGATCCGGGCGTCTGTCGCCCTGCAACGCAAAGACCCGAACCGGGCAATCGAATTATTGAGGGTGGCGAGCACGTTCGAACTTGGCGAAATAACGCAATTCACCATATTCCTATGCCCTGCTTATTTGCGTGGCGAAGGCTATCTCATGCTCAATGATGGCAAATCGGCGACAGCGGAATTTCAGAAGTTCATCGAGCACCGAGGAGTGGTGACGAACTTTCCATGGGGCGCGCTGGCCCGACTGGGGCTGGCGCGCTCATATGCTATGCAAGGCGAGACCGCCAAAGCCAAGTCTGCATATCAGGATGTCCTCGCGCTCTGGAAAGATGCCGATCCTGACATCCCTATCCTCATCCAAGCCAAGGCGGAGTACGCGAAGCTGCGATGACGACTGCGAGAACCTGAGCCTCTCGACCAGGGGCACGTCCCGCACCTAGGCAGCAAAATAGAGAAGGAGATGCTCGATCGCCTAGACACCTGTCTCGGTCCGGTGCGGTGAGATTATGTCCGCTCGATCCTCCAACATAAAGGAGGTTATCCAAAAGCCTCAATTTGCAGCCTCTCTGTTGTAACAGTGAACATCCGTCGCAGCCCAAGCTTCTCTGGCCGACAGCTTCGCCCGACATACGAGAAGAACGAATCCTCAAGTCCATAAGCCAATGCCGCTGAAAGCCATTAGATCAAGTCACATGGTGCGGTGATGCGCATCATTGCAGTCTGGTTCCAGACGTGTTAAACATCCCGCAAACTGGGGGCTTATATGAAAGTTCTGGCCATCAACGGCAGCCCCTGCAAGGGGCAGGGCAACACCGCCTTCATCCTCACCCCTTTTCTGGAAGGACTTCGCGAAGCCGGCGCTGAGGTCGAGTTGTTCTACACCAAAGACTTGAATATCAACCCCTGTCAGGGAGAGCTCAACTGCTGGTTCAAGACCCCTGGCACTTGTTCGCAGCAGGACGACATGCAGTGGCTCGGCTCAAAGCTCCGGGAGGCCGACATCCGCGTATTTGCAACTCCGGTTTTCTTCTGGGGAGTCACAGGTCCGCTAAAGAACCTGATAGACCGGATGCTCCCCATGGCAGAGCCCTTCATCAGCCTGCGAAACGGACACTGCTCCAAACCGCTGCGGCAGGGAACCAAACCCGCTAAGGTCGTCCTTGTCTCGACGTGCGCATTCTGGGAAATGGACAATTTCGACCCCATGCTCGCCCACTTTCAGACGCTATGTCGGAACAGCGGTTTTGAGTTCTCGGGAGCATTGCTGCGACCACAGGGTCGCACTCTCCGCAACATGCTCGCAAAGGGTGCACCGGTGGGGGATGTGCTTGATGCCGCCAGGGAGGCTGGGCGACAGCTAGCTACGACTGGTCAGATGTCGCCGGATACTTTGAAGATTGTCAGCCGGCCATTGCTGCCGCTTGAACAATACCTGGATCTCATTAACGACCGATTCCACAAGATGCTGGATTAGTCGTGGATCGTGAGCTTTGCCTAGTCCGCATTAGCTCAGGAGGTATCGGAACAAAGTCCGAATTTCAACCATTGGCGATCCCAGTTCTTACTGACGGAAACCTGCCGCCAGAAAAGGAGGGCCCGTGGACAGACGCTGGTACGCCTTCTATCACAAGGATGTTCCGAAGACGATTGCCTATCCGAGGATATCGCTCAAGGAACTGTTTAACCGCAACGCTGAGCACAATCCCGAGAAGCCGTATCTGATCTTCGGAGATGATGCGCTCTCCTACGAAGTCTGCAATGCCATGGTCCGCAGACTGGCCAACGGACTCCTCAAGCTAGGAGTAAGGAAAGGGGATCGGGTAGCTCTGCTGATGCCTAATATTCCCCAATACCCGCTTTCCCTCATGGCTTGCTACAAGATTGGAGCGATTGCCGTTCCGACAAATCCTCTCTACACCATCCCAGAACTGGCACGGCAACACGCGAGCAGCAGATCGGAAACAGTGATTGCCATGGCACCTTTTGCCGACAAGGTGCTGCAGGTCATAAAGCAGGGCAATAGCACGGTCAAGCACATAATCTCCGTGCAAGCGCCAGACCACAGAATCGAATTGCCGGGCGCAGTTGACTATGACGAACTGTTGAGGGATAGCTCAGATCACGAACCGGACATTGCGGTCGCGCCCGAAGACACTGCGATGTTGATGTATACGGGGGGAACAACCGGGATATCGAAGGGGTGCGTTCTTAGCCATGCCAACCTAGTGGCGATGCTTGTCCAGACCGGCCTCTGGGTATCGAGTTGGCTTCCAGCCGATCGAGTGCGGACTGTCGCCGCGATTCCCCTCTATCACGTCTACGGAATGAACTGCAACATCAACCTGACCCTCTACGGGGCCGGGACGATGGTTCTTGTTCCCCAACCCACGCCGGAAAAGATTCTTGAGGCCATCAACCGCCATGAACCAAACTTCTGGGCGGCAGTACCGGCGATGATACAAGGGCTGCTGAAGCGGCCTGAACTTGCGGACTCTAAAATCGCTGGAATCAAGTTTGTGCTCTGCGGTGGAGCGCCTCTGCCAATCGAGGTTATGCACAAATTCGAGGATGTTTCTGGAACACGAATCCTCGAAGGATATGGTCTTTCGGAGACCTCTAATATCCTTACCGCAAATCCAATTGAACATCGTAAGCAAGGCAGCGTCGGTGTGCCATGGCCCGATGTTGATATCCGGATTGTGGACGTGGAAACCGGCACAAAGGACATGCCGACCGGTGAGACCGGTGAAATCATAGCTAAAGGTCCGCAGATCATGTCTGGCTATTGGAACAACCCGGAGGAGACGAGCAAGGCCCTTATCGACGGCTGGCTCTATACGGGAGACGTGGGCCACATGGATGAGGATGGCTATCTCTTCATTACCGATCGCAAGAAGGACATGATCCTGTGTAGCGGGTTCAACGTATATCCGCGCGAGATTGACGAGGTCCTTTATACGCACCCGAACGTATTGGAGGCCTGCGCGATAGGCATACCTGACGAAAAGCGAGGAGAGACGGTCAAAGCCTACGTGGTGGTGAAGCCGGGCAAGGTCATGACCGCCGAAGACATCATCGATTACTGTAAGGAGCGATTGGCTCCTTACAAAGTCCCCAAGGTAGTGGAATTCATCAACGAGTTGCCGAGGACTTCCGTTGGGAAGCCGGATAGAAAGGCGCTCCGGGCCATGGAAGAGGGAAAGCGACAGTCATTAGCAGCCTAGTGCAGGCCGAAGCTAATCGCTGGCACTTTTGCTCGCGGTTTCTCGTTGTACGTAGTTCGAAGGCGGCTGGAGGCCGAAATCTATTCTGAAGGAGAATTGTTATGTACTGCGTATCAATCGCTTATCCGACAAAAGGCGGCGGAACATTCGACTTCGATTATTACGCCCAGAAGCATATTCCCATGGTCACCCGCCTCCTGGGCGCTAACGTCGACAGGGCCGAAGTCCGTAAAGGTGTTGCCTCTCCAGACGGTTCCGCCGCCTCTTTCGTTTGTATGGCGAACATATGGATAAAATCCGTCGATGAGTTTCAGGCGGCACTCGCGAAATATGGCAACGAAATCATGGGAGACATTCCCCACTTTACCAACATCCAGCCGATTCTTCAGGTTGATGAGGTCGTTATGAGGGAGCCAATTAAGTTAGCGAGTTCCGCTTAGGTTCATAGCTCAAACGTAACGCGACTGGGAATCAGACTCTTAGAGGCTGTATTGCAGAAGAGCGTACCGAAAAGGAGGGTTCCATGCCGGTCTATGTGACTCTTTTTAAGTGGACAGATTCGGGAGTGAAGAACATCAAAGACGCGCCGGCGAGAATGGCGGAAGGCCGCAAAACTGTTGAGCACTTCGGGGGCAAGATGCTCGGCCTGTACGTCTTGTTGGGTGATTACGATTTTGTATCCATAACCGAGTGGCCGAACGATGAAGCTGCTACGACTGCTGCACTCGCGATTAACTCCCGAGGAAACGTCCGGACAACAACTCTGCGGGGCTTTACCGAGGCAGAGTTTGCTGAAATTGCGAAGAAACTGCCCTGAAGGGCAAGCAGTTTAGGTCGTCGTGATACAGAGAGCAGATTGGTCTCGGCTGCGGGAGGGCTCGCTCGCTTGAGTCGTTCGGGAGAACAAGTTATCGTGGCCTATTCGTGACCAATGGGCCGACAGCCCCTAAACTCTGCCGGTATCCTGGCACTGACCGTACTCGGGCAGCCAATCCTCGTACCTCTTGGCGATTTAGCACGGCAACATGTCCCCTATGAACGAATTGCGCATTGGATGTCGCTCGCCTCCTTGGCAAAGCAACTGCCTTCCTAGGGGGAACGAAAAGGCGGGAAACATGGCTGACCAGTTACACCACTTGCAACCCTTTCCTACGAACCGTTGAAAGGAGGAAGACAATGCAAGACCAAAGGCCCGACAAGCTTCTTAACATCCTCGCCTGTTTATCAGTTCCGCTAGTGGTGCTCATCATTCTTGCGGCCGTGCTGCTGATGCCCGTGCTCGCCGTCGCACAAGAAACTAGAACCGATGCTCGGGCAACTACCAATTCGACGCAATCCGATCGATATGAGAAGAAAACTTACGCCGACCAAAACGGCACACAGGAATTGACGCGGACTCTGGAAACCGAACACCACGTCACCAGCGACGGTGAAGTGGAGATCCAACGCTACCGTGCACCCGCTTGGGAAGGCGATGACAAGGTGTCCTGGGAACGCGAAGTACGTACACGGAAGCTGCCCGACGGCACTGTCGAAAAAGAAGACGTTCTTCGGACCCCAGACGGAGCTGGGCAACTGGCGCCTGTTGAGATTATTCGCGAAAAGACCACTCTGGGCAGGGATTCGACAGTCGTGCAACGGGAGATACTAGGGCGGCGCGGTGGGGAGGATTTGCAGGCCGTGCAGAAGGAACAAATCACTGAGAAAGGTCCGGACAATGCGAAGCAGGTCTTCAAAGAAGTTCAGCGACTCGACACCGCGACTCGGCAATGGCAAACGATCGAGCGGGAGACGTCCTTGACGAGCACCAGCAAGGTCGGCGACTCAATACAAAAAGAAACGAAATCGGTGAGACAGACCCCGGATGCATCCGGCGGATTGACGGATTTTGAACGGCGGCAGGAGCGTACGGTGTCGGGTGACGGCAGAGAAACCCATGAGTCTACAGTGTACAGCCGCGACATGTCGACGACAGAATCTGGCCATTTCCTCCTGCTTGATCACACCACCACGGAGGTCAGGACGGTCGAGCCCGGAAATACCACCCGGCATGTTGTACGTGAATCTGATCTGCTCTTTGGCAACTCCGAGCTGAATCTGAATTCCCGGCATCCGGAAGTTATCGAGGAACAAACCACGGTGGAAAGAACAGCCCCGGATGGGAGCACACAGACCGTGACGAAGGTCAGCGGCCGCACCGCCTCCGAACCGTCAGCCGTTCGCCCGGTATATACGCTTGTGGAGGAAACGGATCGTGCGGGTTACGTGCGACGAATTTATATCCCTGCGCAGTAAACGCCCGCTGGATTATTGGCGACGAGGTGACCAATCCCATGACACGGGCATGCGCGGTCATCATTCCCGTAGCACCCGTTTGCCGCTGCTGTTGTAACGCTTTAATTGGTCAGGGCGTCGGATCCTTCAACTTCCGTAACGGGCACTGAGGCCATCGGGTCAGGAAACCAAGAACCGAGATCAATTTGACCCGTGTAAAGGTATTGTAAGCTATCTGTTCTGTTGATCGGACTGAACTCAGGAAGGCTTGGTGTTGTTATACAACTGATTCGTTTTAGATCGAGGGCCACCTCACATTGCCGCCGGCTTCTTCCGGTACTCTTCGGATCGCTGGGGGCATCGATTGCAATGCGCTTGATTCCTATTCCGAATTCTGCTTCCGCATTTCTGAGGTATGCCGCGACATCATCGGCAAATCCGTTTACTGCCGCAGCATCAAGAATCCGCGCGGCCGGCGGCATCGACGACCGGCTGCAACGCCGGCTGGTTGCTGCCGCTACGACAATGACGCAATTCGTGACCGGCCTGAGTACGCCAATATGACCGCTGAGGAACGTGCCTCCGCGCCGCGGCAGGAGCGCTTTTTCGCGTCCCATGCGTGACGAGGCGCCAGCGGCCAGGATCACTCCCGCAAAGCTCACTGCACAGCGCATAGAAGACACCGCTCCGCTTGCATTCGGCCGAAACAGACTCACTACCTCATTTGCCGATTTCCGTTGGTTCGCTGCACCTGCGCGAGACCGGGGACGTAGCGCTTATGGGGCATCGCCGCCGTGACGCGGCGACGCACGGCAATTAACTCTGCGACGATGGCTATGGCTATTTCCTCCGGCGTCCTCGCCCCGATATCAAGCCCGACTGGAGCGTAAACGTGCTCGAACTTCCCTGGATCAATGCCTTCCTTTCGCAATTCCCGGTAGAGGGTTATGACCTTGCGCTTCGAGCCGATCATACCTATTTAGCGCGCCGTGCTGTCCACGGCCCAGCGCAGTACGCGCAGGTCTTCGCGGTGCCCACGAGTCACGATCACGACAAACGACCTGCTTGTTGGAGCAAGTTGGGCGCAGACGCGCTCAACGTCATCGGCATACACCTCACGGGCTTCCGGGAAGCGCTCGCGGTTCGCATAGGCCTCGCGGTCATCCACGACGATTACCTCGAAGCCGGCGATGCGCGCCTCCTTGTACAAACTGGCCGCCACGTGGCCGGCACCAAATATGTACAAGACCGGTTCGGCAACACAGGTTCGATGAAGATCTGCAGCGCCCCGCCGCAAACCAAGCCGGTATCGTAGTTGGGATTCTCGCTCAGGTCGAAGGTCACCGTGCGCGGCTTCTCCTCTTCGATCACTTCCATAGCGGCTTGGCACACCTGAGCTTCCACGCAGCCGCCGCCAATGGTGCCGAGAATCGTACCGTCGTCGCGCACCAGCATCTTTGCCGTCTCAAAGGGTGGAATCGAGCCCTGCGCATGCACGATCGTGCCGAGTGCGGCGCGGCGCCCCTCACGGCGCAGGTGCACGATCTCTTCATAATAGATATCCATGGTTCCATCTGCCCTTCTGCCCAACCAACCGCTCCAGATTCAAAGACTCGCCAGCGGAAGCGTGCGATAGCGCTTGCCCGTGAGCTTCGCCAGCGCATTGACCACTGCGGGCGCGATCACCGGGACCGGGGGCTCGCCGATACCGGTTGGCGCCTCCCCGCTCGGCACAATGTGCACATCGATGGCCGGGGGAGCTTCCGCCATGAGAGGCGGTGTGTAGGTGTCGAAGTTGCTCTGCTCGACGCGGCCGTCCTTCAGCGTGATCGCGCCTTTTGGCACCAGTTGCGAGAGACCGAAGATGATGCCGCCTTGCACATGTTGCTCGATGCCGAGCGGATTGACTGCTAACCCCAGATCCACGGCCACGGTCACGCGGTGGATGCGCGGACGTCCGTTGTCAAGCGAGACTTCGGCCGCGGCAGCCACAGCACTCTGGAAGCACTGGTGGCAGGCGATGCCGGCCGCGTGTCCCGGCGGCAGATGGGTGCGCCAAGCCGCCTTCTGTGCGAGCAGATCAACCGCCGCGCGCAGCTTCGCGGCCTCCGGGCCGAGCAGCTTGCGGCGATACTCGATGGGATCTACTTTGGCGCGTGCTGCCAGCTCGTCGATCAGTGTCTCCATGACGAACGCGGTATGCGTATTGCCTACCGAGCGCAACCACAGCACGGGAACATTGATTGTGGGTTGATGAACCCACACGTGGAAATTCGGCAGTACGTACGGCGTATCGGCAACGCCTTCCACCACGGAATGATCCAGCTCGGCGCCCTTGGGAGCAAAGGGCGTGCCTGCGACGAGCGACTGGCCAACAATGACGTGACGCCACGCGCGCGGCATGCTGTCTTTGCCCACGCCGATCTCGACGCGATGCAGGTGCATCGGCCGGTAGTAGCCGCCCTGCACATCGTCTTCGCGAGTCCAGATCAATTTGACCGGAGTCTGCTTCACGCGTTTGGCAATTGCAGCGGCCTCGCGTTGCACGTGGCTGTCGGGCACGGCACGACGCCCAAAGCCGCCGCCGGTCATCTCCGTGTGGAAAGTCACCTGATCGGGCTTGAGACCCAGCGTCTGCGCGATGGCCGCCTGATCCGTGCCCTGGAGCTGCGAGCCTGCCCAGGCTTCGGCCTTGTCGCCGTCGAAGCGGACGGTGGTGTTGAGCGGCTCCATCGGGGTGTGCGCAAGGTAGGGAAACTCGAATTCGGCGACGATGTGGTCGGACTCGGGTATGGCATCGAGCGCCCTCTCATCGCCATGGCTGGCGGCAACCATGCCCTTGGTGCGACCGAGTTCTTTGAACTTCACCCAGAGCCCGGCGCTGTCAGCAAGCTCAAGGCCGGCGAGGTCCCACTCGACCTTCAGCTGATCCCGAGCCTGCTTCGCGGTCCAGAACTTATCGGCGACGATAGCGACGCCGGTCCCGCCGCGTGCAACGGGAATCTCGAAGACATCGCGCACGCCGTTGAGCTTACGGGCATCGGCGTCGTCCATCGTCTTGACCTTCGCGCCGAATACGGGCGGATGCGCCACGAGAGCGACCAGCATGCCCGGCAAATCACGGTCGAGACCAAACTTCTGCGAGCCGTCACATTTCGCGCGGCTATCGAGCCGTTTCGTGCTTTTGCCGATCAGGCGGAACTGCGATGCGTCCTTCAGCTTGACCGTTGCAGGCACGGGCTGCTTTGCCGCGTCGGCGGCAAGATCGGAGTATCTCGCGGTCTTCCCGCCGGGGCCGTGCACCACGCTGGCTTCGGCGCTGCACTGGGCAGGGGAGACCTTCCAGCGCTCGGCCGCGGCGGCGACCAGCATGGCCCGCGTTCGCGCGCCCAACTCCCGGTATTGGGTGAATGAGGTGCGGATCGAGCCCGATCCGCCGGTCATCTGATTGCCGCGCATCGGATCTTTATAGATGTCGGCCGCAGGGGCGAGCTCGGCAACCACCTGCGACCAGTCGGCATCGAGTTCGTCGGCCACAAGCATCGGAAGTGCGGTCGCGACGCCCTGTCCGAATTCGAGTCGATTCACCTGGATTGCGATTTTGCCGTCGGGATGGATGGCGATGAAGGCGTCGGGCGGATACTTCACTCTCTCGCTCTCGGAGAGCAGTGGGAGATCCAAATAGAGCGAAACTACGAGCCCGCCCATCGCCGTTGCGGAAGCCTTGAGAAACGTCCGGCGGGTTACTTCATCTTGCGCGGCAGCAGTCATGGCACCCTCCGATACTTGCTCTGCCGCGAAGCCTGTCGGACCGCTTCGCGGATGCGGACATAGGTTCCGCAGCGGCAGATGTTACCCATGGCGTCCTCGATGTCTTTCTCTGTTGGCTTGGGCGTGTTCTTCAGCAGAGCCACCGCGGCCATGATCTGACCGCTCTGGCAGTAGCCGCACTGGACGACATCGTGCCCTACCCAGGCGTTCTGCACGGCTCGCCCGATCGGATCGCCGCCGATCCCTTCAATCGTAGTAATGGAGCGATTGCCCACATCCGAGATGGGCACCGAGCAAGACCGCGTAGCTATGCCATCAAGATGGACAGTGCACGCGCCGCAGACGCTTATGCCGCAGCCGTACTTCGTGCCAGTCAGCTTCAGCTCTTCGCGCAAAATCCAGAGCAGGGGCGTCGAGGGATCGGCGGTCACCTCGCAGCGCTGCCCGTTCACGGTCAATTGATACGTTTCCATCGTTGCCTCCTAAGCTCCGCTGTGGGGCAAGAGTCCCGGCAGCAGCGAGTGGGTGGTCGCGGTCATGAAAAGCGCGGGGCTGACCGGTTGGACGTCGCGCATGCTGCTGTCGGCGTGGCGACCCGGGGGAAACGCCCGGAACGCCGATAGCTCAGGCGGCAATGTACTACGTCTCGGCTTTCTCTGTAGTGACACGCGTCACCACCGAATGGACGAAGCTTTTGCAGGGCGGATCCGGCGCGGAAGGAGTTGGATGAGCCTGCCGAGCCTGGGAATGATCACGTCCAGAGGTGATACCGCTCACGGTGATTTGCCGAATCCGGAAGCAAATTAAGGTGTTATGCGACGAATCGGCGTCATCGTTGTCCTCCTCGTCGCCGCGCTGGCGGCCGCCGGAAGATGGGCCTGGCCTTTCTGGTTCGGTAAGAACAAGGCCCCGGTTTTTCTTACCGCTCCGGTGAAGCGCGGAGACCTGGTCAGCACAATCAGCGCGACGGGCACGATTGAGCCGGAACAGGCAATCGACGTCGGCGCGCAGGTTGCAGGCATCATCATCGCCTTCGGCAAAGACAGGTACGGCAAGCTCATCAGCTGGGGCTCTGAAGTCGATGCCGGCACGGTGCTGGCGCGAATTGACGATTCCCTTTACGCCGCCGCAGTGCAGACCGCGAAAGCCCAACTCAGCCAGGGCGAGGCCAATGTGCTTGTCAGCCAGGCCAACGTGCTGCAGCAGAAGGCAAACCTGCTCTACGCTACGCAGAACTGGACGAGGGCCCAAAGGCTCGGCCCCTCCGACGCCCTCTCCCAAAGCGCCTACGACCAGTATCAGGCCAATTTTGAGGTCGCCAAGGCCAACCTCGCCGCGGCACAGGCGGCCGTGGAACAGGCCAAGGCCGCGGTGGAACAGGACAAGGCCAATCTCCTGACGGCGCAGACCAACCTCAACTACTGCACCATCAAATCGCCCGTGAAGGGCGTGGTAATCGACCGGAGGGTGAACATCGGGCAGACTGTCGTTTCCTCGCTGAGCGCGCCAAGCCTCTTCCTCCTCGCCAGCGATCTGAAACACACCATTCAGGCATGGGTTTCTGTGAATGAAGCGGATGTGGCGAATATTTCCCCGGGCTCGCCCGTGACCTTTACCGTGGATGCCATTCCCGGCAGGGTCTTTCACGGCAGGGTCGGACAAGTCCGCCTGAACGCGACGATGACGCAGAACGTGGTCACGTACACCATCGAGGTCAACATCGACAACTCAGACGGCAAGCTGCTGCCGTACCTTACGGTGAACGCACAGTTCGAGACGGGGCGCAGAAAAGGCGTTCTTCTGGTGCCGAATGCCGCGCTCCACTGGTCGCCGCAGCCTGGCGAGGTGGCTCCGGAGTTCAGGCAAGCTGCGCTGCCGGCCCCTGGCCATAATCCCGACGAAGCCCAGCTGCGCGCGACCGTTTGGGTTGCGCAGGGCAAATTTGTCCGTCCCCTCTCTGTGAGCGCAGGCCTTACCGACGGCACGTTCACCGAGGTGAGCGGCGAGGGCTTGGCCGAAGGTCTCCTTGTCGTCACCGGTGAGAGTACGCGCGGCGCAGAAGCGTCCCCGACAACCGAACAAAATCCTTTTGTGCCGCAATTCCTGCGCCGCCAGAGCCCCGCCCAGGGCCAGGGACAGGGGGCGCCCAGCCCGCCGGCCCCATCTTCCGGCGGTAGCAAGCAAGGACAAGGAAACCGGTGAGCGAGCTGATCAAGACCGAGAACATCCGCAAGACCTACCGCCTTGGCGAGGTGGATCTGCCGGTGCTCAAGGGCATATCGCTGAAGATCGACAAGGGGGAGCTGGTGGCGCTGATGGGCGCAAGCGGCTCCGGTAAGAGCACGCTCATGAACATCCTCGGATGCCTCGATCACCCCACCTCGGGCGAGTACCGGCTCGACGGCCGGGAGGTCTCCGGCCTTGACGCCAAGCAGCGCGCCCGGCTGCGCAACCGGATGATCGGCTTCGTCTTTCAGAACTTCAATCTTTTGCCGCGAACCAGCGCGCTGGACAACGTTCTGATGCCCCTCACCTACTCGAGGGAGGGACTTTCGGAAAGTCAAAAGAAGCAGCGGGCCACGGAGATGCTGGAAAAGGTGAACCTGGGGAACCGGGCCGATCATCAGCCCTCGCAGCTTTCGGGTGGAGAACAGCAGCGTGTCGCCATCGCAAGATCGCTCATCAACCATCCGCAACTGCTCCTTGCCGACGAACCTACGGGAAACCTCGATTCGCATTCGAGCGAGGAGATCCTCGCCATGTTTGAAACGCTCAACCGCATCGATGGGATCACGATCCTTGTCGTCACCCACGATCCAGGCGTGGCCCGGTATGCACCCCGGATCATCCGGATCAAGGACGGCCTCATCGAGGAATCTGGAGGCTCGTCGTGAGATTGCTGGCCTCGTTAAAAACGGCTGCAACCGCACTCCGGCGAAACACGATGCGCACCCTGCTCACCATGCTCGGCATCGTCATCGGTGTCGCGGCGGTCATCACCATGATGGAGATCGGCAACGGAGCCAGCCAGGCGATGCAGCGCACGCTGACGAGCATCGGATCCAACACCCTCGCGGTGATGCCCGGAGCCCAGAACGTGGGCGGGATCAATTACGGCCTGGGAAGCAGCGTGACCCTGACCCCAAACGACGCCGACGCCATCGCCAAAAAGTGTCCCGCGGTTGCCAACGCCGCTCCCATCGTGCGCGCCCGGACGCAGATTGTCTACGGCAACCGGAACTGGGTGCCCACCTACATCTATGGCTCGACCCCTTCCTTTCTGCAGGTGCGCGACTGGACCAAGATGGCCGAGGGCGAAGCGTTCACCGATCGCGATGTCCGCAATGCCAGCAAGGTCTGCGTCGTGGGAAGCACGATCGTCAGGGAGCTTTTCGGCGGACAGTCGCCCATCGGAAAGGAGATCCGCGTGCGCAACGTGGCCTTCAAGGTGATTGGAGTCCTAAGCGCGAAGGGAGCCAACATGATGGGCCAGGACCAGGATGACATTCTGCTAGCACCGTGGACGACCCTTAAGTACCGCGTGGTGGAAACCTCCGTCTCGGTCACCAACCAGAGCGCGACCAACACCGCCAACACCGCGGAGGTCAACTCTCTCAGCCAGACCTATCCCAACATCACCACCAGTCTCTACCCGGTCCCTTCGGCAAACCAGCTGGCCGACGTTCCCCAGCCTATCCGCTTTGCCAACGTGGATCAGATACTCACCAATTCGCTCACCGCGCAGCAGATTCCTTTTGCCATGCAGCAGATCAGCGCCGTGCTGCGCGAGAACCACCATCTCCGTTCCGGAGATGCGGACGATTTCACCGTGCGGGACATGACGGAAATCACCAAGGCCATGAGTTCCACCACGGACCTGATGACCAAGCTGCTGTTGTACGTGGCGATGATCTCGTTGCTGGTCGGCGGCGTGGGCATTATGAACATCATGCTGGTTTCGGTCACCGAGCGCACGCACGAGATCGGGCTCCGCATGGCGGTAGGAGCCGAACCGAATGACATTCTCCGCCAGTTTCTCATCGAGGCCATCGTGATCTGCCTGATCGGTGGTGTCCTGGGCATTCTCGCCGGCCGCGTGTCTTCGATTCTCGTCTCGAAGCTGCTGGGCTGGCCCACGGTCCCTTCCGTGGGGGCCATCGTGGCCGCGGTGGCGGTCTCGGCGAGTGTCGGCGTCATCTTTGGCTTCCAACCGGCCCGGAAGGGATCGCGGCTCGATCCCATCGACGCCCTGCGATACGAGTGAGGTGCGTATGAAAGCCATGGCGTTCGTCTGCCTCGGATCGATGTTGGCCGCCGGATGTGCGGTGGGTCCGAACTACCATGCGCCCAAGGCATCGGTCCCGGCCGCCTGGGTGGGCGCACCTGAGACACAACAGCCCTCGGTCGTGACAGAGCAGCCTGCCAACCTGGCCCGCTGGTGGAAGCAACTGAGGGACCCGATCCTGACGCCGCTGGTCGACGAAGCGCTCAAGGCCAACCTCAGCCTCGCCCTGGCGCAGGCAAACTTGCGGCAGGCCCGGGCCATGCGGGGCATCGCCGCCGGAGCGTTGTGGCCCTCCGGCACGGCTACGGCAGCCTATCAGCGGGAGGCGGGCCCGCAGTATTCCGCTACGGGCGGCAGCTCTTCCCACAACCTGTTTCTGGCCGGATTGGACGCAGCCTGGGAGCTGGACTTTTTTGGGGGTGTCCGCCGCAACGTGGAATCGGCCACTGCCGGGGTTGAGGCCGCGGTCGAAAACCTCAGGGATGTGCAGGTGAGCATTGCTGCCGAGGTGGCGCTCGACTACCTGCAGCTTCGCGGCAATCAACAGGAGATTGTCACCGCGCGGAATAATCTGAAGGTCGAGCAGCAGACGCTCGAGATCACTCGCAAGCTCCATGACGTCGGCTTCGACAGCGGCCTGGAACTGGCAGAGCAGGAGAGCATCGTGGCCATGACCGAATCCCAGATCCCGGTCTTCGAATCCGGCGAGCGCCAGGCCATCTATGCGCTGAGCGTGCTTCTCGGCCGGCCGCCGGGAGATCTCATGGAGCGACTCTCACCCACAGGAGACCTTCCCGTATTGCCGCAACAGATTCCCGCCGGGCTGCCATCCGATCTGTTGCGGCGCAGGCCCGATATTCGCCAAGCCGAGGCCCAGTTGCACAGTGCGACCGCGCAGATCGGCGTGGCTGTGGCGCAGCTGTTTCCGCAGTTCTCGCTCACCGGCGGCGCAACTTGGCAAAGCACCCAGGTCAAGAACTGGTTCCAGAGCCGTTCCAGCTTAATCGGCCCTTCGATGAACTGGCCCTTCTTCCAAGGCGGCGCCAACATCGCCAACGTCCACGCGCAGCAGGCCATGCGCGATGAGGCGTACGTCGCCTATCAACAGACGGTGCTGACCGCCCTGCAGGACGTGGAGAACGCGCTCATCGCCTTTGCGGAGGAACAGAAGCACTACAAGTCGCTGGGCGATGCGGTAGCCGCCGACCACAAGGCCGTAGATCTCTCCCTGCGCCTCTTCCAGGAAGGGCAAACGAACTTCCTTAACGTTTTGACCACCCAGCGTACGCTCTACACAGACGACAGCGCGCTGACGCAGAGCAGGGAAAACCTCGGCACCGATCTGATCGCGCTGTACAAGGCCCTCGGGGGCGGTTGGGAAGCACTTCCTGCCCTGGCCAAGCCGGCTCGAACTGGAGGAACAACTCCGTAGGCGCAGCAGTTGGAAGCGATGGGGTGAACTGGCTCGGCGCGGCCTTCGCTGAGAAGCCCACAAAGCGAGCAAAAAGCACGAAGAAATAGGGTAGTTCAGGTTCTAAAAGAACTCCCTTAACGGTAAATGACTGGGCCACGGACGTGGCAGGACTCGAACCTGCGCGGTGCTGTTTCCGCCACCACTGCTGCTACCGATTCGCCATGTGTCCGGCTCACGCTAACGGGGCAGTTCGAGGGCAAGATTTCATCAAAACTTCACCGCAAACTTCACCGCATTGAGCGCCGAAAGGGCTCCAAAACGTACTTTGTGCTCGGTCTAAGCCACTGAAAACACAGAGACGCGAGGCTGTACAGATGGGCTGTTAACCGAAGGGTTGTAGGTTCGAGTCCTACCTGAGGAGCCATTCTTTGTTCCGGAACACATGCTGCTGATCCATTGAACATCCTTGTCGAACTTTCCACGAGTGCACGGCAGAGCCGAGCGGCTTCGCCGTGAGCGCCAGCCTTCTGCAGGACGTGTGCCTGCTTTGATGTCGCGCCACACGTAGAGATATACGAGTATTGTGACGCCACTCACAGCCTTTTGGCTCAGGCTTCCCGTAACCTGCTGAGCTAGGGAGATTTGCCGACGGCTTTTGTTGTATGCCGGGTCACAGCCGGTGCCCTGCAGCACCGGACAATGAATCCGGCAGAACAGCGCCTGGGAGGGTGTTGTGGACTCTTCGTTCTTCAATCTTTACAACCACAATTTTGTCCGTGTAGCGGTCTGTATCCCGGAAGTACGGGTGGCGGACCCAGCTTTTAACGCCGCGCAAACCATCTCGATGATGCAGCAGGCGTTCGAACGCCGCGCCCTCATGGCAGTTTTCCCCGAGCTCGGGCTCTCCGCTTACTCCTGCGACGACCTCTTTCATCAGCAAACATTGCTCGATGGCTGCCGGGATGCGTTGCGCGATATCCTCCAGGCTTCCTGCAAATTGCCGCTGATCATAGTGGTCGGCATGCCGCTGCAGGTACACAGCATGTTGTTCAACTGCGCAGTGGTTTTGTACCGGGGACGAATTCTCGGGGTGGCACCAAAAAGCTTTCCGCCAAATTATCGTGAGTTCTACGAACTGCGCCAGTTTGTGCCGGCGGGATACGCACCCGTGGATAACATCGACCTGCTGGACCAAAAGGAGATCCCGTTTGGGTCCCGTCTGCTGTTCCAGGTGCAGGACCAACCGTTGCTCTCGTTTTATGCCGAGATTTGCGAAGATCTCTGGGTCCCGATCCCGCCTTCATCCTACGCGGCACTTGCCGGTGCCAGCGTCCTGATCAATCTTTCCGCTTCGAACATCACCGTGGCCAAAGCCGATTACCGCAGGCAACTGGTGGCAAACCAATCAGGCCGTTGTGTGGCCGCTTACGTCTACAGTGCTGCCGGCGCGGGCGAGTCTACTACCGACTTGGCGTGGGACGGCCACGGCATCATCTGTGAAAACGGGACGCAGATCGCTGAGACCAAGCGGTTCGTCGATGGTCCGCAGTTGCTCACGGCGGATATCGACCTTGACCGGCTTGCGCAGGAGCGCATGCGACAGACCAGTTTTGGGCAGTCAGTCGGACAGCACCGCGACGAGCTAACCCGTTTCCGCACCATTCCAGTCCCGGCCGAAATTCCACGTAACGGACTATTGCTGCTGGAACGAACCTACGAACGCTTTCCCTTCGTTCCAAGCGATCCGGCAAAGCGACACGAGCGCTGCGAGGAGGTCTACCAGATCCAGGTACAGGGACTGGTGAAACGTTTCCGCGCCACAGGCGAGAAAAAGATGATCATCGGAGTATCCGGTGGTCTCGATTCCACCCAAGCTCTCATGGTCTGCGCCAGAGCCATGGACCTGATGGGACTAGCGCGGTCCAACATCCTGGCCTTTACCATGCCGGGTTTTGCCACCAGCGAACGTACTCTGGATCAGGCGCGTCGGTTGATCCGCTCGGTCGGGTGCACCTACAGCGAAATTGATATCCGCCCCAGTTGCCTGCAGATGCTCAAGGACATCGGCCATCCGTTCTTCGAAGGCAAACCGACCTACGATGTGACCTTCGAGAATGTGCAGGCAGGGGAGAGAACCAGCCATCTGTTCCGCTTGGCCAACCATTCCGGCGGCTTGGTGGTCGGAACCAGCGACCTGAGCGAGTTAGCGCTAGGATGGTGCACGTATGGTGTGGGTGATCACATGGCGCATTACCACGTGAACGCCAGTATACCGAAGACGCTTATTCAGTACCTGATCCGTTGGGTAGCTAAAACGAACCAGCTTGGGCCGGACGTGAGCGAGGTTCTTGAAGAGGTGCTGGAGACTGAGATCAGCCCTGAACTCATCCCGGGTAATAGCGACGATAACCAGCCGGCGCAGCGCACCGAAGAGATTATCGGGCCGTATGAACTGCAGGACTTCACGCTGTATTACATCCTGCGTCTCGGGTTCCTGCCGCCCAAAGTGGCATTTCTCGCGTGGAACGCCTGGCACGACTGCGCGCGGCCTGGATGGCCTGACATCCCCGAAGGCAAGCAGCACCAGTACGACATCCAAGAGATAAAAAGATGGTTGCGAGTCTTCCTGAAGCGCTTCTTCAAGACCAGCCAGTACAAGCGCACCTGCATGCCTAACGCGCCCAAGGTCGGTTCCGGTGGCTCGCTCTCCCCGCGTGGCGACTGGCGCGCACCGAGCGACAGCGAAGCCAACGCGTGGCTTGCTCAGTTGGACCGTGTCCCCGACCTTTCTCGCGAGGAACAAGTAGCAGCTAAGCGGATGGCCAGCAGTAGTTGAGCGTGTCTGAATTGGCTATAAGAACGGCCTCGATACAAACATTCGGCGAAGCATCCGACCCAGCCGCGTCACTCACTGCGGCACCCGCTTGCGTTCGGACACGTGGTCATCATTCCCGTGGCACCCGTTTGCCGCTGCTGTTGTAACGACGATGTCGAAGCAACTCTGGTCTGCGAAATGTCATCTAATGGGATACGTAGAAAAAACAAGCCGCCAAAGCAGTCCGTGGCTTTACGTAGTAATGCTTGCTTTTTAGAGAGCAGATTGTCGCCCGGCTCAATCAGTACTGAAATAGCGATGGCCGGGGAAGAACGGCATATTTCTGGTAAAAAACACTTTTGGGGGTAGCGATGGAACCAATCGACGTTCTCTTCACAATCCGTCAGCGTGGTACCAAGGTTGTGGTCACCATGAAGACTGTCAATGAAGAGGGGGACGTCGTGCTGCGTCCTGATATCACTGCCGAGCAAGCCATTGAGGCGTTCAAGCGCAAGTACCCGTACACGCATGTTATGGTGCATAACCTTAATATCCAGTAGATGAAGTGACTGCCGGATAAATCAGAACAAGCCACACCTAAATCGAACCGAGGAGATCGTGAAGACGAATGGCTAAAGAGAAGAAATCTTCAAATAAATCCACTGCCACGAAGAAGAGCACTGCCAAACAGGCTGCTCCAACCGCGTCGGAACCCACCGCTCAACCCGAAACCACTGAGATTCGCCGTCGTGCCTACGAGTTCTATTGCGAGCGCGGTGGTCAGCACGGCTCGCACGAGGCGGATTGGTATCGAGCCGAGTCAGAACTGCGATCAAAATAAACATCATAAGTGCCATAATGCAAACTTTCTGAGAAGGCTGGCGGCAACGCTGGCCCTTTTTCTTGTGCGCTTCCGGTAGAATTCCCAAGCTCGCGTTAGCAACCCTCGCCTCGATATAGCTGGTGAGCATCGGCCCCAATCTGATTTCGTTAACAGTTGCAGGTTGGGGGTAAGTAATTTTCGGATGGGGGCATGGGCGGCAGCTTGTGCTATTGTGCAGGAGCCACGTTTTCATTATGGATCAGCGGTAAATTTCCTATGCGCCAACCCGAGGGTATCAAGCTTGAGGTAGATTGCTATTCCGGTTTCAAGGCAGAAGAAAGGCCGATTCGTTTTCGACTTAACGGGCACCAGTACCTGGTCGAGGAAGTGCTTGACCAATGGTATGGCCCGCATGATGAGTTTTATAAAGTACGCGCAGATGATGGCAATCTTTATATCTTGCGGCGGGAAGCCTCGACCCCTGAGGGTACGTGGCATCTAGTTTCATTCCGGCAATTGCCCAAAGGGAAATGAGGAAGTGCCGGTTAACGGAGCACACCCCTGCCGAGTTTGAATCTCAGATGAGCGACCGTTGCTTGGTTTAGCTGAGGCGAAACGCTGATGGTCGCAGCGTCGTGTCGCTTGTATACTATGAGTATCCATGTTTAAGCCCTTGCCCAGCAATTTCAACCTGAAGCGACTTGTGACGTTTATTGTGGCACTCTGGCTACAAGTAACGGCGCTCATAATCCTCTGCTGCATTTCTTCTCCACAGATGTCCAGCCCCGCCAACAATGCCGATACGCTTCACACTATGGCGGTCAATGGCGCTCACACCGGACACGCACGCCTACCACTTCATATCACTGCCATGCTTCGCACATAATGCCGGCTCGTGACCAGCCGGAACGCTCGATGATTGTCCAGTACATCTCCCCTCTGCCGGGATGAAACAGACCTGCTTTGAGGATTATCCGGTCTGCTGCAAGCTAATGTGCTCCGTGTGACGCGGGACAAATCTTCAGGGGATTACATTATCATCGCTGAATTAGAATAAAACTGGAACCGTGCGGCTTAGCTGCGGAGTTCTGCGGAGGAAGGTATTGGCGCTCGAAAACTTTAGAAGCATAACCCGCTTTCGGGTTCCGTTTTGCGACATCGACATGTTGCAGCATGTGAATAATGCTGCCTATGTGGTATGGGCGGAGACTGCCAAGTGTGTTTACTTTGATGAAGTGCTCGGGGAATCACTAACTGGGGCTACAGGGCACATTCAGGCGAGGCTCGAGGTCAACTACGAGCGTACCCTCAAATATCGGGAGCACGTTGCCATTGGCTGCAGGGTGGCTCGGATTGGCAACAAGTCGTTCGATTTCCTCTGCGAAATCTGGAGCGAGACAGCAAACCAGCGTGCGGCACTCTGTCATTCAACGATGGTTGCGTTCAACTATGAAACCGAATCCTCCATTGTAATTCCGCAGAAATGGCGCGAACTCATCGCCGCTCATGAGGTGGTTGCACCAACCGTGGGGTAGTTGAAGATGACTCCTGCACGTTGTTATGCGCTTCTGGTCAGGTCGGTCTCTATTACGAGGTTCTCGCCCAGATTTCCAATCTCGGCGAGAATGCGCCCAAATTGCTCGGCCAGTTCGAATGAAATGCTGCCAACCTGCTTCACCTCACCGGGATACGAGTCGTATGCACCTTCAAGGATGCGCTCGCGTTTGCTCATCAGTGCCCGGTAGATAGTAAGAGCATCGCCTTTAAATAAATTGACCTCACACTTCTCCAGTTTCTCGCCGTCACAACCGATGCGTGCTTGCAAGTTCGCCGCGTGTGCGTAGCCAAGTGCGTGATAAATCTCCGCGCAATCATCTTTGGTCAATGCGCAACTCATGGATTCCCCCTCCACGGTCTCGCTCCCGTCAAACCCAGTGCCGAAAGAAACACTTGGTGAGGGTGCAGAGATGGTTTTCTTCAGCCGCCCGGAATGGCAGACGTTAGGCCCGCCGATTGGTTTGAAGCAAAGCTGATTCCCGGAGATGCCAGTCGCCGAATATTAGTTCTCCCGGGAACGGCTAAGCCGTAGCGGGAAGCCGGGATGCCGACGCCAACCGAATATCCTCTTCGTCGTTATCCAGCCAATTCTGCGGTATGCTGGTCTAACATCGAGCTGCATCATGAATATGCGATTTTCCAGCTACGGCATTGCATCCACCCGCCCATCCCCGGTGAGCGAGCTTTTAATTCAATTTGCAAATGACTTCCGGGACGGCGTCGATATCAATCTGGGTGTCGGCTACGTTAACGAGGAAACGATCCCTGTAGCCAGGCTAAACGCGGCTATGCAGGCCGTGGCTGCGGACCCTGTCAAATATCGTCAGGCCTTCAATTACGGCAGTCCGGCAGGCTCGGCAAATTTGGCCGAGTCGCTCAAACGTTTCCTTATCAATTCCCGAGCAGGCAATCTCGACGAAGCCACGCTTGCGCGCAATCGGCTGACCATCGGTGCCTGTGGCGCCACCAGCATACTCGATGCGATCTCGGACGTGCTGGCCCCGGGGATCGTTATCACCTCAGATCCCATGTACTATATCTACGCCCATGCGCTCGAGCGCAAGGGATTTGAAATCCTCGCTGTTCCCGAAGATGATGAGGGTCCTTGTTTGGCCGCGCTCACCCGCAAGTTGCAAGAGCTTGGGACAGCAGCCGAGCGAATTTCGTTCGTTTATGTAGTTACCGTCAACAATCCCTCAAGCACCATTTTGTCGAACGCTCGGCGGCAGGCGTTGTTCGAGCTGACGGCGTCGCTTTCGCGCCAGCAGAATCGCGCAATTCCCATCTTCTTTGATCTTGCTTACGAACTGCTGTTGCATGACCCCAACGTCGAACGTTTCGCTTCGGTTTTACCATCCGACGATCTAGGGATTGCCTATGAGATCGGCACCCTGTCAAAGATATTGGCTCCTGCTTTGAGGATAGGCTATCTGCTCGGGCCGCCAAGCCCATTCATGAATGCCATGGTGGAGAGGACCAGCGATGCAGGTTTTAGCGCGCCGCTGTTCGTCCAGGAGATGGCCAGCCATTTCCTGGACCATTACGCTGCACAACAGTTGCTGCTCGTAAATCAGGCATATCACAAGAAGTCCATTATTGTGAGAGAAGGGATCGAAAGGAACTTGATGCCTTTTGTGGAGGAACTGCGGGGCGGCAGCGCGGGATTCTACTATTACCTGACCTTCAAGGATGTCGAAACCAACTCGGAATCACCCTTTTTCAAGTTCCTGACCCGTACGACAGGCAATTCGATCATCGACGGTGCTATGACCAACCGTCTGCCACGGGTGGTCTACATCCCGGGGGAATTCTGTGTACATCAGCGGGGCGATCTAACTGAGCGTGGCAGGCGCCAGTTAAGAATCTCTTACGGCTTTGAGGACACGCCTCGTATCCTCAAAGCATTGGACCTGATGCGGCAAGGCGTTGAGTTTGCCCATTCGAAGTGCTCCCTTACGGCTCGAGCCTGAATTTGAAGTGCAGGGCTGTGGGCCGCTTCTCATGGATGCCTCTAGCGGTAGAGGTAGTCCTGCGTGGCTGGGGCGATTTCCGGGTATGCGCCCCCACCAAGTTCGCACATATCCAGTCCCTGCCGCTCTCCATCCTTCGTGATCCGTTGCGGGTAGACCCGGTTCAACAGCAGGTTGAGGCCGTAGGTCAGGGGCAGAACAAATCCGAGCAGTGCCGCGAGCATCGCCATCTGTGCCAGCCATTGCTTTGGACGGCCCTGGACTAACACTCCGGTGGCGATTACCCCCCACAATCCGCCCACTGCGTGTACCGAGATCGAACCGCTCGGGTCGTCGAATCCTAACCGGTCCAGCAATTCCACCGAAAATGGCACCAAGATGCCCGCCACCAATCCAATCGCCGCCGCCTCTGCTGGAGAGACCAGCGAGCAAGCGCCCGAAACCGCAACCATGCCGATCACAAAGCCATTGGCTGTGATCGAGGCGTCCGGCTTGCCGAAGCGTATTCCGGTCACAATCAACGCCGTCAGCAGCGCAATACTGGCAGCGACTACGTTGTTCACCGCAATCAGCGCAATACTGTTTGTGGATGCGCCGGCAAACAGCATCGCGCCCGCCGTGTCCAGTCCCAGCCATCCCACCAGGGTCAACATGCAGCCGAACAAAACTATCACCATGTTGTGGCCGGGAATGGCCATTCCGCTTGCCTCGTATTTGCCGTGGCGTGGCCCAAGAATCCACGTGATCGACAGCGCTGTCAATCCGCCTACCGCCTGGATTACCCCTGCACCGCCTGCGTCAAACGCGCCATTTCCGCAAGATGCCAGCCCGCCCAGTTGTGCCAGCCAGCCGCCTCCCCATACCCAGTGCGCAAAAATCGGATAGGTGATGCCCGCCAGGAGTGCCGTCGATGCACAACTTGCGCGCAGTCGCCAGCGGTCCGAGCCGGCGCCGAGCGGGATCACAGCCGCGATGCCCACGCTGAAAAGTTGCAGGCAGGCTGCCAGCGAAAGCGCCGAGCCGTTGAACACCACTCCGCGCATCATCAGCCGTTCGGCTCCCAGCAGGTTCCATTGCCGGCCGCCCAGACTCACCAGATGGGCAGGTTCTCCGGGGAAACCCTGAAAGCCAAATCCGATAAACAAATAGACCAGCACCGCAACGGAAAAGACGCACATCGCGCTCAGCATCGAGTGTGCCGCGCTGCGCCCGCGTCCGAATCCCGTATTCACCAGCGCCAGTCCCGCTCCCACCAGCGGCACCAGAAAAATCGAAGCCATGCAGATGGCCGTTCCCGTCTCCGTTAGCGCCGTCGGCTGTATCTGCATCAGGGCCTCTCATTCAGGGTGTAATGTGCGCGGAAGGTGAGTACGAGACCTATAACTTGAACCGCTATCCCGGAAAGTACGAACAAACCGCAGGGCGCGTTTGAGGAGAGCAGTACGAATGTGCTCAGCACAATGGCAAAACCCGCAAACAGCAGTAAGAATCCAGCAGCTTTCATGCAAAATGTCCAATCGAGAATTTCGGCATCCCGGTGCTTCGGGCGGTCATGTTCGCCGGGCAACGTACAACAGCAGGCCAAAGATAACCACGGGGATCAGCGCCAGCGCAACGTACATTAGAATTCTGCGTGCCCACGGCGAGCGGCGTTTCTTCCAATTGTGCAGCTCCGGACGGTCCTCCACGCCCACCTGGTCGAGGTGTTCCAGATCGTGGGCCAGGTCGCGTGCGCTGCCGTAGCGGTTGCGCGGATTTCGCTCCAGAGCGCGATACAAAACTTCTTGTATCTCCGGCGAAAGCTCAGGGTTCAATTCGCGCGGCGGCACAGGGTTGTTGAGCAGGCGCTCGTTCATAATCACGAAAGGATTGGAGCCAGTGAACGGAACCGAGCCCGTCAGCATCTCGTACAGCATCACGCCCACCGCGTAGACATCGCTGCGCGCGTCGCCCCGGCCTCCCTGCACCTGCTCCGGCGAGATGTAGTCCGGCGTTCCCATGGTGTCGGTAAGTTTTGCGAACGTGATGCGCCGCGCACCGCTGTTGGCGGAGATGCCGAAATCGATGATCTTGATGTTGTCTTGCTCATCGACCATGATGTTTTCCGGCTTAAGATCGCGATGAATGACGCCGTGACTGTGAATATGGTCGAGTGCCTTGCAGATCGCCAGTACAATCTTGATGGCGCGCTCCGGCGGCATCTTGCGGTTTTCGTTGATGATCTCGCGAAGCAGTCTTCCCTCAACCCACTCCATCACGATGTAGGGATCGTGCCGCTCGTCGTTCGCGATCACCTTCATCACTCCGGGATGATTGAGTTTCTTTCCGATCTCTTCCTCGCGCTGGAAGCGTTCGAAGAAGACTGGATCGCATTCCATCTCCGGATGCGGAATCTTGATGGCGACGGTTTGGCCCGTCCGCAGGTCAGTGCCCTGATAGATAGAAGCCATGCCGCTGCGGGCAACCAGGCGGTCAATCCGGAAGTGATCGAGTTGTTCCCCAGCGTGGACGGTAATCATGGGTAGAAGGTTGGCTCCCGTGGAGTCGCGTTTCGGTCACTTCAGTGCAGCCGGTAAGGCCGTCCGCGATACATTCCCACCGCCTCGACGTTTCTTACCCGGATGAGCTGGACGCTCACATTATCTCCACCATCGCTCTGGTTGGCAATCGTGATCAGTTGTTGCGCAGCATCTTTCAGGTTGGTGCCTGGGTTGGCGCCTGACGCCGCGATGCGCACGATTTCCTTGTCTGACACTGCGCCGTGCAGCCCGTCGGAGCACAGCAGCAGCAAATCTCCCGGCCTCACATTGTGCTCACTTACCTCTGCCGCCACAAACATATTGACGCCGATTGAGCGGCTGAGCACATTTCGCGCCAGTGCCTTCTGTGCTTCCTGCCCGGTAAAAATCCCCAGCCGAACCTGCTCATTGATCACCGTGTGATCCCGCGTCAGCAAATGTGGCCGTCCGTGCCGGATCAGATAGCAGCGCGAGTCGCCCACATGAGCGATCGTCGCCCGGTCGAAGCGCAACGATAGCGCCACTACAGTCGAGGCCATTCCACCGTGAGCCGCCTCATACACCTTCGTGTTCGCCGCCTGAATCGCACGCGACAGCAGCACCGAGTGATTCTCGCCCGGAGCCGCTTTGGCGCACTCGGCCAACACCGTCTCCACCGTCAGTTGCGAGGCAACTTCGCCACGATCCTGGCCGCCAACGCCATCCGCCAGCGTAAACACCCATCCGCGGCTGCGGGCCTGTTCTGGATTCGAGGGCAGCGAGTGCCCAACGAAATCCTCGTTGTGTGGACGTACGGGACCGCAGTCGCTGATCTCAGCAAAGTCAATATCCAGCATCGCCGAAGTTGATCTTAGCTCCTGCGCATCAGAGCGCGCGGCGTTGGCGCGGTTACGCTGCACAATACATCCTCCTGGTGAAAAATAAGATGCAGACGGGCGGTGAACCCGTCTGCATTAGCGTTGCAATTGCGGCTAAAGCGATGCAACACGACTGTTGACCAGGGTAGATCTCCCTGAGCTCTTAGACGACATCACGAAGTATATGCCGCCGTAAATGGCCCATACTAACGCGATACCCAAAGCCAGCAGCGGTTCTGCTTTTGTACCGATGCCGAGGAACGGACCCACCAGATAGGTGATCATGCAGGCCAGATTGGCAAGCAGTCCGAATACCGGAATCAGGAAGTGGCGCAGAGGGTTAAACTTCGGATGCTTGTGATACGCCACGATGCAGGTGACGCAGCTTAGCGCGTACAGCAGGAACGTCCCGAAGTTAGAGGCCAGCGTGACCGTGAGCAGAGAATTCGGCAGCGCCGCCATCTTGGCGTTCGTGGTGTAACCAAAGCTCGACCAGAAGCCATGCGGCAGAGCCTGAATCACGGTGTCGGCCGGAGCGCCGGCATTGCCGAACGGCATGAGTACCGCAACGCAGCCGACAACGGCGGAGATCACAGCCAGTGTCCAGATAGCGCGGTGCGGGCTCAGATTGTCGCCGTGCAGCAGACCAAAGTGCTCGGGAACTTCACGATCCTTGCCCATCGCATAAGTGACGCGTGCGCCGGTGTTCATGCAGGACAGAGTGGTTCCAATCAGTGCCAGGAAAACCGTGAAGGCTTCCGCCAGCATAAAGATGCGTCCGCGACCGGCGCCGAACAGCGAGTCGCCTACCAGGATCATCATGTCGCCAATCGGAGCCGCCGAGCCCGACGCACTTTGCATTGTGTAACCACTGTTCAGGAAGTAGTTTGCCGCAAAATACTCAAACAGGTAACAGAATGCGCCCTGCACCAGAAGCGAGGTAATGACCGCAATCGGAACATCGCGCTTTGCATTCTTTGCTTCACCGCCCATCGCCGTAACGGATTCAAATCCCACCAGAATCAGAATGGCGACCGTGGCTTGCAGGAACACCCAGCTGAACTTATGCGGACTCACAACCGATTTCGCCGAGCCATGGGTAAGGAAGTTGCCGCTGGCGTCGGCCGCGGGGTATTGCACGAGGAACGGCACAGGCTGGCCGGCGGCGTCCAGCTTAGGCTGAGGCACCTGGGCGGCGTCGCGAACGATGGTATCGGTGACCGTGCCATCGGCGGCCTTCGTCGGCGTGGTCGCAAATTCGTAGGTGTACGATGCGCCCGAAGTGGAATCGAACTGGCGGCCCTGGCTGCCTGCCGGATGGTTGGCGCGGTAGCCGAGAGCCAGCACCGCGAACACAATCAGTGCCGAGATCTGGATGACGTTGATGGCAACGTTCACCGCCGTCGAGCCGTTCACGCCGCGGTAAGCGATGTAGGCGATCGCAAAGGAGAAGAAAACGGCTGCGGCCATCATGAATGCCGGTCCAGGATTGGAGGCGCTCATGAAACTCGGCCAGAGGGTTCCGACGATGTAGCCGGTGAAGATTCCCATGACGCCAACCATCACGCCCGGGTAGATCCAGTAGTACAGATGCGAGCCCCAGCCCACGATAAACTTCGAGAGCCGTGCATACCTCCACACCTTGTCGTGGTTCAGAAACGATTGTTCGGCGAAGTAGTAGGAGCTTCCCGTCCCCGGATAGAGCTTTGCCATTTCCGCATAGCAGACCGCGGTTGCAAGGCAGAGCAGTAAGGCGAGTACGATGCCAGCCCACATGGCAGGACCGGTTGTGCCGGTCGTCGCTTGGATGTAGAAGGTGAGCCATAGGAATGCACCAGGAGCGATCAGCGCCATCGCATTCATCGTCAGCCCGGTCAGGCCCAGAGTTTTCTGCATTTCAACGGAGCCTACAGTCGCTTTGTCGGCCATTCGAATCTCCTTGTAAGTAGTCTGCTGTGGGTTAGCGTCGGTGGTTACGCGCCGGCCAGGAACGTCTCTGGCCGGCTGCCGCAACCGTCACCGCTTTGGGACGGCGACGCGTAGTTCGCCGCCCGCTTATGCTTTACTTGGTGTCGCTCGGTTCCAGTACGAACATCAAGCCGACGTCGACCGTGTCCTGTCCATTGGTAAAGCCGTTAGGACCAAGACCGTGGCCGCGTTCGAAGAAGTTCTTATTCGATTGATCGTGCCGGTACTCAAGCCGTGAGATCAGATGACCAGCAAACTTGCGCTCGATGGTTCCGGTGAACTCGTTTAGATGTTGTCCCTCGCCAACAAGGGCAGGGTTGATAGCGCCAGGCGTAGTAGCGAGGCCGTCGTGATCGTTGAAGTACTCGTAACGTCCTGCCACGGCCACATTCGGGTTAAAGGCGTACTTTGCGTACGCAGCGATGCCAGTATAGTCAGCGCTGCTGTTTGTAGTGGGATATTGCGCTTGGTGGTCGTAGTCAACATTTGCCTGCAAAGACAGCTTTGTGGTGGGATTGTAGGCAATCACCGTATCGGAGAGATGATTCCACGGCCCGTTGTTCCCGGTACCGAGAATATCCCGGGGACCTGTCAGATAGTTCTCGGTGATGGTGACTTTCTTGGTTGCATTCCATGCGATGCTGGGGCCGAACGTCTTTCCGGTGTTGGTGGCCACAACATTGTTCCAGCCGTTCGTCACATACCCAGTCACCGACCATTTGTCGTTGAAGGTGTACTTCGCACGAGCTCCAAAGTGGTAGTACGGGATGGCGTACGTGAACAGCAGGCTGCGCGAGTAGTTCCAGTTCTGGTTGGTTTCGATCACTTCGGCACCCGCCGGGGTGACAAACTTGCCGGCATCAATCTGCAATCCCTTGCCGATGGGGGCCATGTACGACATGTACCCTTCCTTCAGGTACTCCTGCACCCCGGTGGATGTCTTAGCCACTTCAAATGATGTGTTGTTCACTGCGGTGATCGCCTGGCCAAATCCCAGTGCGACGCGGAAACCGAGCGGAGACGTCTTATCCACGGGTTTGTCCAACTGGAGTTCAAGCAGGTTCAGCGAGAACTGGCTGTTGGTGAACTGGAATGGCTCTGTAGCCGTGTTGCCGACATTTGCGGGACCAAGGGCAGGATGATTGGCGTTATAACCATAGTAAGCATCGACCAATCCCGTCAGATTGACGCCGCCGAGTACGCTGGTGATTCCGGCCAGCGGATTCGCAGGCGCGGCGGCTACAGCACTCGTCGCCGCTGGAGTTGCAGCGGTTGCGGCTGGAGTTGCCGCGGTTGCGGCTGCGGCAGGTGCCGCAGACTGGGACTTTAATGCATCCAGTTCTGAGCGAATTGCCTGGAGCTGCTTTTCGAGGTCAGCAACCTTCTGGTCCGTATCAGCACTCGAGGTCTGGGCTGCGAGTCCAGCAGGTAAGGTACACGCGAGGAGTACAAGTCCCATCGCCATGTTACAAAGGCTTTTCAACCGCATGAAGTTTCTCCCGTTTTAAAAGTCAGTGACACAAAGAGCAAACATAAATGTTTGGTGAATGTTGATTGAGGCCGAGAGTAGCCGTACTTACGTCGCGAAGCAAATTCCTTTTATTTATCGCACCGATAACGGAAGGTTCTAGGCGTGATCTCGGAGGATGGACAGCAGACACACCATAGCTAGCTGAAACGCTTCTTAATGCGTTACGCAGCTTCTAAGGCTTATGTTTACTGGATAAAATGGTACATGGATTCCTGGCAGAAAACCAAACGATGGGCAGGCAAGCGTGAGGGTGAGGGTTGATCTGAGGCCCGTGATAAATAAACTGTATCGGATCAATAGAAAACTTTTGTAGTACACATCTCATTTTCGTCTTTTTTGCAGGGCCACAGGCGGCCACTCGGCGATGCATTCTGATGATGCATCTGGATGGTGCACCCGGCAGGATTCGAACCTGCAACCGTCGCATCCGAAGTGCGATGCTCTATCCAGTTGAGCCACGGGTGCCTGTCTCAATTCTAGTCCAGCGGAACAGCTTTGACCAAGGACTCTCGATTTAATCCGTACGCCGCTCCCAGTTCAGCAGTTCATCGCAATCGTGTCCTGATTGTTCAGTACTGCTTCCGGATTTGCAGTCACCAGCTTTTCTGCCGCATCGGCTCCAATAATCCTGGCGGCGGCATCGCGCGCTGCCGAGAGGATCGGAGGCCGTCCCTTCACATTGTGCGCATCGCTGGCAATGAAGTGAACCATATTCTTCCGCAGCATTTCCTCGGACATCCTCAGGGTTGTTCTTCCCCAGAAGCCGGTCAGTGAGTTTGCCGTGATCTGAAACAGGCAGCCCACGTCAGAAAATCGATCGAGCAAGCCCGGATCGCCAAGAATGACCCGATTTCGCTCTGGATGCGTAATAATCGGCAGCATTCCGGCCGTCTGCAACTGGAACAGCGTCTGCGCAACGTTGAACGTGCTGTACTCGGACAGTTCCACCAGCAGGTAGCGCGTGCCGCCAATCGTATAGCGCTCCGGGTGATTCATCGCATCCCGAATATTTTCATAGGAGAGGTGAAAGTCGCAGCCCAGCGAAAAGCTCAGTCCAGGCGCCCGCAACCGAAGCTCTTCGAGCAGGGCGAGGTGAAGGTTGCGGTCATAGCGGTACTCGTGGTTTGCATGCGGAGTCGCGACCATATGGGTCACTCCGTCCTGCTTGGCAAGGCGGCACATCTCCAGGGTCACCTCCCAGGATTTCGCGCCGTCGTCTACCGCGGGCAACAAGTGGCTATGAATGTCGATCATTCCTCAACCTTATGTAAGCAGACTTTCATACCCGGCCGCTGACCTTCCCGGTTGCCGGTCTGCCGCTGAACTCAGCATAGGCGATGCGGATTCCTTCTTCGAGCGAAATCCTGGGCCGCCAGCCATAGCTGAACAGCTTTGAGCTGTCCATCAACTTACGCGGGGTTCCGTCCGGTTTTGTGCTGTCAAAAACAATCTCGCCCTCAAATTCGAGCACCTCGCAGACCTTCTTTGCCAGCTCGCCAATCGTCAATTCGCTGCCGCTGCCCACGTTCACCAGCGGAGCCACTTCCGGATTGCCGGTCAGCTTGTGAAATTCCTCCTCTGGCAAGTTTAGAAGAAAAACACAGGCGTCGGCCATGTCGTCGCTGAAAAGGAATTCGCGCAACGGTTTGCCGGTGCCCCACACCGTCACCTTCCGGTCGCCGCGTTGCTTGGCTTCATGGATCTTGCGAATCAGCGCCGGCAGAACGTGCGAACTTTCCAGCTCGTAGTTGTCTCCGGGCCCGTACAGATTGGTCGGCATCGCCGCCAGGTACTCGGTTCCGTGCTGCCGGTTGAACGCCCAGCACAGCTCGATACCGGCAATTTTTGCCACCGCGTACGAGCGGTTGGTGAATTCCAGTGGCCCGGTCAGCAGTTGATCTTCGCCCATCGGTTGCTGGGCCAGCTTCGGATAAATGCAGCTTGAGCCCAGGAATAGCAACCGCTTGACCTGCGCCCGGTAGGCGCTTTCGATCACATTGCTTTGGATGCGCAGATTCTGCGCAATAAAGTCAGCCGGGAAGTCGCGATTGGCTAGAATGCCTCCCACTTTGGCGGCCGCAAGATACACAAACTCTGGACGCTGCTCGGCGAAAAAACCGCTTACCGCATTCGAATCCAGGAGATCGACCTCCTGCCGTGTGCGCAGCAGCAGGTTTTCATAACCCAGCGAGCGCAGCTTGCGCACAATGGCCGAGCCGGCCAGCCCGCGATGTCCCGCGACAAATATCTTCGCGTCCTTCCGAATGTAATTACTCATGGTGATGCAGTACCTTGTATCCTTTGGCACTCACCAGGGCATCGCGTTTGGCAAGCTCGTAGTCCGCGGTCACCATCTCCGTCACCAGCTGGTCGAAGCTCGTCTTCGGAACCCAGCCCAGCTTTGCCTTTGCCTTTGCCGGATTTCCCAGCAGGGTTGCGACTTCCGTCGGACGGAAGTACCGCGGGTCCACGGCAACAATGCAGCGGCCACGTTCGTCGTAGCCCTTCTCGTCCACCCCTTCGCCCTTCCAGGTGATCCC
>Ga0326727_10000888_pt1 | contig 116800 bp, 110 predicted proteins | sample MB2enrmetagenome_FD_207643 | JGI IMG/M metagenome (GOLD analysis project Ga0326727, IMG submission 207643) | Lab enriched peat soil microbial communities from McLean, Ithaca, NY, United States - MB29MY | ecosystem: Environmental > Terrestrial > Soil > Wetlands > Peat | place: USA: New York... | reverse complement strand
GGCACACCGGCGAGGCCGACGCGCACTTTATTGATCACGCGCCCCGAGCAGAGAACGCGCTTCACTCCATTCCGCACTTCTGCGCCCCGCCGATAGCCGGACGGGTCCCCGGGCGGCGTCGCTCGCGCTTCGCTACCGCGGCATGCTCGTCTTCGACGCGCGCCGCCTGCACGGTCAGATTCTGGCCGCGCTCGAGTCGCTCGAGGACCGCGAGCGCTATATCGACGCACTCGCGTATCACGCGTGGGAAGCCAAGGATGCCGCCAAGACGCTCGCGTACAACGAGCGCGCGGGCGACGCGGCACTCGAGCAACGAGCGCTGGCCGAGGCGGCCTCGTGTTTCGAACGTGCGCGCGAAGCCGCGACGGACGACGACGACCGCGCGCGCCTCGCGGAACGGGTGGGAACGGTCGCATCGCTGCAAGGCCGGCTCGCCCGAGCAGTCGACGCATTTGAAATCGCGTACGCGATTCGACTCCGTCGCGACGAGTTCGACGCGGCGGCGACCATCCTGTGCGCCGGCATGATCGATCGGAACAATCTGGGAGATCTGCAAGCCGCGATGCTCGGGCAGGCCTTTCTTCAACGCCACGGTCACGCGCTGGCCCCGGCAATTCGCGATCGGCTGCTGGTCAATACCGCGCGACTCATTGCGGCCCAATACGACTTCGCGACGGCAGATCGCCTCCTCTCGGCGATATCGGACCCGCGCAGCCTCGTTCCGCGCGCGTTCTCGAATTATCTGGTCACCTCGCTCGAACGCAATTTCTATTACGGCGAAGCGGCACGCTGGCGAGCGCTCGTGCCGGACTTCCTTGAAAACTTGACCCGCATCGCGTCGCCGTTACAAGTCATCGGACATTATACGCTCGTGCAGATGGCTTCCCACATGGGAGCGAACGACCTCGCGGAACAGGCGCTGCTCGCCGCGCAGCGTCTCGAGCGCGACGCAGGCTACGGCGCATCGCCGTGCACGGCGATGCGGTTCGTGCGGCGTACTATCAGCAGCGGGGACGTCTGGTCGAGTCGCGGGTCAACCTCGAGCGGGCGCTCGAACGGCCCGATATCGCGAGCGCTGCGATGATCTTGGCGCAGACGGCGCCGTTGCTCGCGCCCGATACCGGCGACGCGAACCTCGTGGGCCGTTGCGTGCTGCCGAAACTCCTCGAAGACGCGCGCGTTGCGGTCGACATCGACAACGCGATGCTGCTCGGCGCGCAAGCCGAGTGGTTAGTGTCGCGCGGTGCTTTCGCGACCGCGCAAGCCGACCTGCGCTTGGCGCTGCGAGTCTTTCCGTGCGCGCTTCCGACGCTCGGTCCGGTGTTGGTCGCTGCCGCGCGGCACCTGGACGCATCCGAACTCGAAGGCGTTGCCGGCTTGGCCGAACGGTCTCTTGCGGAAAGCGATAACGAAGCGAACCGCGCGACGCTGCTGCTCGTGCGAGCGGTCGTCGCGGCGCGCACGGGGCGCGGCGCGGAGGCGGGCGTAGCGGCGCTCGAGGCGGCCGGATTGGCCGAGCGAAACGGCTGGCCGCTGTTCGCCGCCCGGGCCTTGGAAGTTGCGGGACGCATCGAGACGGCACGCGAGTTTTACGCGCGCTGCGGAGCGTCGGCCGGCGTGGCTCGCTGCGGCGGAGCGGCGATATCGGTCACCGCTGGTCCGGCCGACTCGCTGCTCTCCGCGCGCGAGATGGAAGTGGCGCGACTCGTCGCACTCGGCCTCACGAACAAGGTCATCTCCGAACGGCTCGCCGTGGGGATGAAGACGGTGGAGAAGCACATGGCCTCGATCTTCCGGAAACTCGACGTCACTTCACGCGTGCACGTTGCCGCCTACGTGCTCGAACAGGCCCCGGGCGGCGAAGCGGGCGCCGCGGCGTCCTCGTAAGGAACGCGCGCGGCACCAAACGCTCGCCGGTAGGTTCAGCCCCGGCCCGCCGCGGCCGTCATCTCCGGCTTGAGCAGCACCTTGGTGTACCCGTCGATGCGCTTATCGAATTTTTCGTACGCGTCCGGCGCCTGCTCGAGCGGGATGCGGTGGCTGATGAAAAAGCTCGGCTTCGCGACGCCCGACACGATGAGATCGCGCAGGTACACGTTGTACTTCTTGACCGGCGCCTGTCCCATCTCGATGCCGATCCCTTTGTTCCAGAGCATTCCGAGCGGGATCGTGAAGCGGCCTTGCTTTTCGTCGGGGTCCTTTCCGCCGGGGTCTTCGGGGAAGTACACGCCGATGATGCCGATGTGTCCCGTCGGGTTCACGACGCGCGCGAGGTCTTCCAAGACCTGCGTGGAGCGTTCGCGCTTGCCGTCGTGCGCGTGCGATTCGTAGCCGATCGCGTCGATGCCGCACATCACGCCCGGCATCTTCTCGCCCGCTTGCGGGTGCGGCCCCGGCACGTTATCGAGTTTCGACTTGCGCAGCGCGAAAATCTGCTCCACCGGATCGCCCTTGGTGAAGTCGATCGCTACCGCCCCGAGTTGGCGGACCAGGGCCAAGCGTTCGGGTACGCGATCGACCACGTAGATCTCGGACGCACCTTTGATCTTCGCGCTGAGCGCCGCCAACAGGCCGACGGGGCCGGCGCCGAAGATCGCGACGGTATCGCCCGCGCGCACGTGCGCCTGCTCGGTCGCGTGGTAACCGGTCGGGAAGATGTCCGCAAGCAGCACGAAGTCGTCCTCGAATTCGTCGCCGGGCGTACCGGGTAGACGCAACGCGTTGTAATCCGCATAGGGAACGCGGATATATTCGGCCTGTCCGCCGCGATGCGGTCCGAGGCCCGAGTAGCCGTAGCCGCCGCCCGCCGAGTCGGGATTCACGGTCAAGCACGCGTTGCCGTATTGGCGCGTGCAGTTGAAACAGAATCCGCAGCCGATGTTGAACGGCAGCACGACCCGGTCGCCCTTGGCGAGCGTGCGCACGGCCGGCCCGACCGCTTCGATCACGCCGAGATTTTCGTGCCCGAAGACGAGGCCTTTCTGCACGGGCGCGCGGCCCTCGTACATGTGCAGGTCGCTCCCGCAGATCGCGGCGGTGGTGATGCGCACGATCGCGTCGGTCGGTTCCTGCATCTGCGGATCCTCGACTTCTCGTACTTTGACGTCGTAGGGTTTTTCGAAGACGACAGCTCGCATGGTTGAGACTCCTTTGATGAGTTGCGCTGCCAGCGCGCTATACCCATCGATGGCATTTCGCTTCTAGAATCTGCGAGCGAGGCTCAGCGTGAAGCTCGTACCTTGCAACGGATATGCGCTCTGCGCGATCGGGCCGTTCGGCCCCGCATAGACCATGCCGGCGCCTGGTGTCGTGAACCGGCGGTCGAACACGTTCGTGAGATTGCTGCCGTCGAGCCGGATCTCGAGCCCGCGCAGGCGATAGCCGGCGTGCGCGCCGACGACCGCGAACGGCGGCGCGTCGAGTTCGTTGTAGAGTCCCTCGTAAATGACGTCGAAACCGTAGATAACGCCGAGCGGCGGCGCTGCATCGAATACCAGACGCGCCTCGTGGAGCGGCGCGCCCGCCGTCTGCTCGCCGGGCAGCACTTCGGCATCCGGCGCGTCGCCGGGCCACGCCGCGAGGTATTGACTGCGAACGGCCCACTGCGCGCTCAGCCTCGCATAGGGGCCGAACGAACGATGCGCCGAGAACGCGATGCCGTCGTACACGCCGGAGCCGGGGCCCGCGGGCGCGCGCAGATCGACGCGATACACGTCGGCCGAGAGGACGGCCGGATCGCGGCCCGCGACGATCGTCCGGTCGATGCCGAATCCGTATTCCGTCGCGCGGTCCGGCGAAAGCCCCGGCGTTCCAACGGTAATGAAGTTTCCGCCGCCGATCGGAAAGGGATACGGCACGACGAGGCCCGCGAGTTGCGGCGACTCGTACGTCGTGCCGGCCGACGCGCGCACGGTCGTCAGCGGGTCCGCCTCATATGCGAGGCCGGCGCGGGGCCCGAAGTAGGTGCCGAAGGGCGTCAACCAACTGTAATACGCGCCCGCGACCGCTCGCAAGTTCGGACTGACGTCCGCGCTGTAACGCAGCGCCAAGGTCCGCTGCGTCTGAGCGAACGGCAGGGTCAGGACGCCCGGAAAGGCGTTCGCGATCGTGCCGTCGTCGTCGGCCGTACGCGAGAGCGCGCCGGCCGTCACATTAGCGGTGGTGATCGCGCCTTTCTTGACGGGTGGGGGCGTCGCGTAGGTGGCGACCGATTCGTTCCGGTCGTCGTACTGGAGCGCCAGCAGTCCGTTGCCGACGCGCCGGTCCACTTGGAGTGCCTCCTCGTCGACCAAGTCGCGTGAATCGTAGAGATACGGCGACGCGTCGGCGGCGGGTCCCGTCACGGATTCGTCGACGAGCGAGGTCGCGTGCCGGAAGAAGAGATTGGTCGGCGCCGTTCCCGCCTCGTCGGGCGGCCCCAGCGGCAGCCGTATGTCGAGCACGTAGTCGGCATCGTGCGTTGCAACGGACGTGCCCGCCGATGCGCGAACGATCGGCAGTCCGTCTGCCGCGCTTGCCGCCGGATCCACGATGCCGTTCTTGCCGGTTCCCGCATAGGAAGTCAGATCCGCGGAGAGATCGCCGAAGGCGCTACGGTCGCGCACGGAGAGCTCCGCGTACCCTCCGCCGCTACCGCCGAAGACGTAGCGCAGCTTCTCGATCGAGTCCGATTCGTTCCAGCCGCTGCCGACGAACTCGGCGGAGCTCGTGCGTTTGTCGAATACGTCTTGGTTGACTTCGCCGGCCGCGCCGTCGCGCGCGACGGCGAGCGCGTAGCCGAGCCGGCCGACGGTCCCCGTATCCTCGATCAAGGCGCCGAACTGACCGAACGAACCGGCATCGATGCGCACGAGCCCGTGCGGATCGGTCGTCGGTTCCACGGCGCGGATGTCCTCGGCCGTGCCGGCCCCGGGAGCGACGAGCGTCGAGGGCGTCACGCCACGCAGATTTTGCAGGGGAGTGACGCCGTTCGCGGGCGGTGGGAAGGCGGCCCGCGCCGCGAGCGGCTCGTGGAACGCGACGGAGTCCGTGTCGGACGGCACGAGGGCGAGGAACAAGCGGGCGGTCTGCGCGGCACGCACCTCGACCGTCGCTTCGCTGCGAGGCGCGAAGCCGCGCGCGAAGACGCGCACGCGGTAGCTTCCCGCCGCGAGCGACGAGATCGCGAACGTGCCGTCGTTCGAACTGACGGTGTCGCGCCGCAACGGACCCTCGAGATCCACCCGCGCGCCGGCAACCGGCCGCCCATTAACGCTTCGCACCACCCCGTTTAACGCGCCGGCCGCATCTTCCGCGCGAAGCACGCGCGGCGAAGCCCACGAGCATGCGATGAAAGCGACGCTGATGCAGATTCGCCATGGAAGTGAACTCGGCAGCGCGGCCATGCGGCGCCTGTGCGCGAGCCGTTGCTCGAATGCCTCCGCGCACAAGCGTTACGCCGCTAATCCTAATCCGGGCTTAACTGGCTATCGATGCTACCGAGCGGAACGATGCAATCACGCCGCCAATCCGCGGCGTTCCAGCGATCGATATCCAATCGCCTCCGCGACGTGCGCGGGGCCGATGACCGCTTCACCTGCGAGATCCGCGATCGTGCGCGCCACGCGCGCGATGCGGTCGAGCGCGCGTGCCGATAACGTGCCGCGCGCGGATGCGACCCGCAAGAGTTCCGTCGCGCCGTCGTCGAGCGCGCAGTAGCGGCGCACGTCGGCGCCCGCGACCGAGGCGTTCGCGTGATACGGGGTTTTCGCGTAGCGATCGCGCTGCAGCGTCCGCGCGGCTTCAACGCGTGCGCGGATCGCCGACGACGGTTCGCCGGGCGTCCGCGCCACCATTTCATCAAAGGGCACGCGCGCGATATCGACGTGGAGATCGATGCGATCCAAGAGCGGCCCCGATAATTTCGCCACGTATTTCGCGACCGCCGCGTCGTCGCAGCGGCAATCGTTGCTGCGCACGCCGCGGAAGCCGCACGGGCATGGGTTCATCGACGCGACCAGCGTGAAGCGCGCGGGATACACGAAGGTGCCCGCCGCGCGCGCGATCGCGATCGTGCCTTCCTCCAAGGGCTGGCGCATGACCTCGAGCGCGCTGCGCGAGAACTCGGGAACCTCATCTAAGAACAGGACGCCGTGCTGCGCGAGCGAGATCTCGCCGGGCCGCGGCGACGAGCCGCCCCCGCACAGTGCGATCTGCGAAATCGTGTGGTGGGGCGAGCGGAACGGGCGCGTGGAAACGATACCGGCATCCTCGTCGAGCAGGCCCGCGACGCTGTAGATCTTCGTGACCTCGAGCGCCTCGGCGGCGGACATCGCCGGCAGGATCGACGGCAAGCGCCGCGCGAGCATCGTCTTCCCGCAGCCGGGCGGCCCGACGAGCACGACGTTGTGCCCGCCCGACGCCGCGATCTCGAGCGCGCGCTTGGCGGCGCTCTGGCCGCGGACGTCGGCGAAATCGCCGTGCGCGCTCGGTCGCGGCCGGAATGCGGCTGCGCCGCGCGACTGCCGAAACTTCTGGCCGTGACCGAGGGCGATCGCGACCGCGTCGTGCAGGCACGTTATTCCGTAAACCGCGATGCCGTCGACGAGGCCTGCTTCACGCGCGTTGCCCTGTGGCACGACGAGGGAATCGAAGGCCGCGTTGCGCGCCGCGATCGCCATCGGCAGCACGCCGCGGGTCGGCTGCACCGTGCCGTCGAGCGCCAGCTCGCCGAGGGCCACGAAGCGTTGCAGGGCGAGCGTGTCGACTTGCTCGTCGATCGCGAGCAGCGCGAGGGCGATGGCGAGATCGAACCCCGGGCCGACCTTCCGCACGTCGGCCGGCGCGAGGTTGACGAGCACGCGCCCCGCCGGAAACCGGTAACCGGAATTGACGATCGCGGCGCGCACGCGGTCGCGCGCTTCGCCGAGCGCGCGGTCGGGCAGGCCGATGATGGCGAAGCCGGGCGTCCCCGGAGCGCTATCGGCTTCGACGCGCACGACGTATCCATCGATTCCCAACATCGCCGCGGAGTGGGCCAGAGCCAGCACGTGATTCCTCCGCGTCTCCATCGCGACGGAGCGCCGGAAGAACAAGGGTGGAATCGCCCTGCCCTGTTTGAGCCGCCGCGCTTCGCGAAAAAAGGCGGGAATACGCAGCGAAGGAGCACCTGACACCATGTCGATCGATCGGCAACTGCGCGGGGAAGTGATCTCGGAAGCGATCGCCGTCCTCATCATCATCCTCTTCGGCGACTCGGTGGCCGCGACGCTCCTCATGTACGACCCGAGCCCGTACACGCACGCTTACTGGGGCGTTTGCATCGCCTGGGGCCTCGCGGTGACGATCGCGATCTATGCGACCGGCGCCGTGAGCGGGACGCACGCCAATCCGGCGGTGACGCTCGCACTCTGGCTCTTCCGCGGTTTTCCGGGCAAGAAGGTCGTACCGTACGTAGCGGCCCAGGTCGTGGGCGCGTTCGCCGGCGCGGCGTTGGTCTACGTGCTCTTCGTGCCGGTCATCAATCACTACAACACGCTGCACCACGCGTTGCGTAGCGCTCCGAGCGGCGCGACGACGGCGAGCGTGTTCTTCACGCATCCGGGCCTCGCGGTGACGCCGCTGCACGCGCTGAGCGACCAGATCATCGAGACCGCGTTATTGGTGTTCGGAATCTTCGCTATAACCGAAGAGTACAACACGATGGCGCCGATGGCCAATAGCGGCGCGCTGATCATCGGGCTCCTGGTCGCGGCCATCGGCGCGTCGTTTGGGTACCTCGAGGCGTGGGCCATCAATCCCGCTCGCGACCTCGGCCCGCGCATCTTCGCGTTCTTCGCCGGTTGGGGGCCGCAGGCGTTTCCGTCGCCGCACGATTACTGGTGGATTCCGATTCTCGGGCCGCTCGTCGGCGGGGCCATCGGCGGCTTCGCCTATCAATGGCTGATCCATCCGTATCTGCCGCGCAAGGACGTTCCGCCCGGCAGCGCTCCGTCGCCCCAGAACGCCGCGCCGCTCGAGGCCGCGACCCCGGCGCCGGCGCAGTCCCCGGCGCTCGTCGACGCGAAGTCCTGAGCCGTGCCGTACATTCTCGCCTTCGATCAGGGAACCACGAGCTCGCGCTCGATCGTCTTCGATGAGAACGGTTCGATCCGCGGGGTCGACCAACGCGAATTCCCGCAACATTTCCCGCAGCCGGGCTGGGTGGAACACGATCCCGCCGACATCTGGAATTCGCAGCTCGAGACGGCGCGCGCTGCGCTGCGTAACGCCGGGGTCGCGGCGAGCGACGTGGCGGCGATCGGCATCACGAACCAGCGCGAGACCGCGATCGTGTGGGAGCGCGAGAGCGGACGCCCGATTCACAACGCGATCGTCTGGCAGGACCGGCGCACCGCTCCGCTCTGCGAGGAACTGCGCGCGCGAGGATTGGAGGACACGTTTCGCCGGAAAACCGGATTGTTGCTCGACCCGTATTTTTCGGGCACGAAGATCGCGTGGCTGCTCGATAACGTGCAAGGTGCGCGCGAGCGCGCCGAGCGTGGCGAACTCGCGTTCGGCACGGTCGACAGCTGGCTGATCTACAATTTGACCGAAGGTCGCACGCACTCGACCGATTACACGAACGCGTCGCGCACGCTGCTCTTCGATCTACACGCGCTCGACTGGGACGACGAGCTCCTGGAACTGCTCCGCGTCCCGCGCTCGATGCTGCCCAAGGCGTTACCGTCGAGCGGGCGCTTCGGCGAAGCTGCGGCGAGCCTGCTCGGCGGCGCGATCCCGATCGCCGGCGTGGCGGGCGATCAGCAGGCCGCGCTCGTCGGGCAGGCCGGCTTTTCGCGCGGCCTCGCCAAGAACACGTACGGAACCGGCTCCTTCGTCTTGCTGAACACCGGCGACGAAGCCGTCGTCAGCAAAGCGGGCCTGCTCACGACCGTCGCGTACGCCTTGGAAGACCGCAAGGCGGTGTACGCGCTCGAAGGCTCGATCTTCGTAACGGGCGCGGCGGTGCAGTGGCTGCGCGACGGCTTGGGCATCATCTCGACCTCGGCGCACGTCGAAGAGCTGGCACGGCGCCAGCCAGACAACGGCGGCGTGTATCTCGTGCCGGCCTTCGTGGGCCTGGGCGCACCTTATTGGGATCCCTACGCGCGCGGCACGATCGTCGGCCTGACGCGCGGCAGCACGGGCTCGCACGTCGCTCGCGCCGCGCTCGAAGCGATGGCGTATCAAACGGTCGACGTGGCGAACGCGATGGAAAAAGATTCGGGAGTGAAGCTCTCCGAGTTGCGCGTCGACGGCGGTGCCGCGGCCAACGATCTGACGATGCAGTTCCAAGCCGACGTGCTGGGCGTCGACGTCGTGCGTCCGCGCATGCTCGAAACCACCGCGCTCGGGGCGGCGTACCTGGCCGGACTGTGCGTCGGGTACTGGCGCGACACGGACGACGTCGCGTCGCATTGGCACGAGCAGCATCGTTTCCGTCCGTCGATGGCGGGCGACGAACGCGAACGGCTGCTCGGCGAGTGGCACCGCGCGGTCGAGCGGTCGGGGCGCTGGGCGGCGCCGGAAGGCACATGAAGCGCGAAGCGAACCTCGCCCGGCTCTCGGAGCCCTTCGACGTGTTGGTCATCGGGGGCGGCGCGACCGGTCTCGGGTGCGCCGTCGACGCCGCTTCGCGGGGTTACCGGACGGCGCTGGTGGAGGCCGGGGATTTCGCCGGGGCGACGTCGAGCCGCTCGACCAAGATCTTGCACGGCGGCGTGCGTTATCTGGAGCAGGGCGACGTGAAGCTCGTGCGCGAGGCGCTGCACGAGCGCGTCAACGTGTTGCGCAACGCCTCGCATCTCTCGCGCGCCCTGGGCTTCCTGTGCCCGTTCTACAAGTGGTTTGAAGCCCCGTACTATTTCGCCGGCCTCAAGGCCTACGACGTGCTGGCGGGAAGCGCGTCGCTCGGCGCGAGCCGCTATCTCGGCCGTTTCGAGACGGTCCGCCGGCTGCCGAACCTGCGCGGCACGGGCCTCCACGGCGGCATCCTCTATTTCGACGGCCTCTTCGACGACGCGCGCCTCGCGCTCGCGCTCGCTCGCACGGCCGTCGATTGCGGTGCTGCCGTCGTGAACTACGCGCGAGCGGTGCGGCTGCTGCGCGACGGCAGCCGCGTTGCGGGGGCGCTCGTGCGCGACCAGGAGAGCGGCGTCGAACGCGAGGTGCGCGCGCGCGTCGTCGTCAACGCGACCGGCATCTTCACCGACGATATTCGCGAGCTCGAGGATTCGTCGGCGCCGCCGCTGATGAAGCTCAGCCGCGGCTCGCATCTCGTCTTTCCGCGCGAACTCTTTCCCGGCGACGACGCGTTGCTCGTCCCGAAGACCGAGGACGGCCGCGTGCTGTTCGCGATTCCGTGGCACGAGCACGTCGTGGTCGGCACGACCGACATCGAGGCACGCGCCCCCGAACTCGATCCCCAGCCGACGCGGGCCGAAATCGATTTCATCGTGGCGCAGTTCAATCGCTACTTGGCGCGTAAGGTCGCGCGACATCAGGCGGTGGCGGCGTTCGCGGGTTTGCGGCCGCTGGTGTCCGGCCCGGCCGCTAGTACCGCCAAGCTCTCGCGCGAACACTACGTCGGTGTCTCCGCGGGTTCGATGGTGACGGTCGCCGGCGGCAAGTGGACGACGTACCGCAAGATGGCGGAAGACGCGATCGACGTCGCTGCGAAGACCGCCGGGCTGGAGCCGCATGCGTGCGTCACGCCGAGCCTGGCGCTGCATGGAAATCCTACGCCGGGCGAACCGGATGGTGCGGACGCCTACGCGATCTACGGCACGGATGCCGCGCGCATCCGGGCGATCGAAGCCGCGGATCCGACGCTCGCGCAAGCGTTGCAGCCCGGCTTCGCACACACGCGCGCGGCCGTGCTGTTCGCCGCGCGCGAGGAAATGGCGCGGACCGTCGACGACGTGCTCTCGCGCCGGACGCGCATGCTGTTCCTGGACGCTGCCGGGGCCCGTCGCGCGGCACCGGAAGTCGCCGCTCTGCTGGCGCGGGAGCTGGGCCGCGACGGCGCCTGGGTGGACGCGCAGGTCCGCGCCTTCGACGGGATCATCGACGGCGACAACGCGGCGTTGCTTACGGCGTAGCGGCGTATCCGCTATCGCTCGCGCGCCGGCGGAGAAGACCTCGGCTATGCCTGTTCGGAGGTCGCGGGGAAGAGCCGCGGATCCACCAGCGTCGCGCCCGCCTTCTCGACGTCGGCCAGGTCCACGACGTGCGTCGATTTCGCGCGCTTGAGGTTCGCCTTGATGCTCAGGAACGGGACCTCGACGAAGCGGTGCATGAACCAGCACAGCGGCACGAGGATCGCCGTCGACAAGAAGAGGGTCTTGAAGAAGAGCGGCCACGACGGGACCGGATGCGGGCCGACGAGCGTCGTGATGACCGTCATGTGATACATGTAGATGCCGAGCGAGATCGACGACGCAAACGCGACCGGCCGGGTCGCGAGGACCCGCGAGATCGGATTGTGCGAGCCCGCGACGAGCGCCAGCAGGATCGCGATCGCGGCGACCGCGGAGATCGGGTCCTGCATCGCAACCAGGAAATTTCCGAAATGCACGGGGCCCGCATGCAGCGCCTTGAGCTGGTCGTAATGAACCTCGTAGAGCCAGCCGAAGGGGCGCAAAGCGAGCGCCCCCGCGATCATCGTCCAGGTGTTGCGGCTCATCCACGCGCGCGTCGCGGGCGTCGAGACTTCGAGTAACGCACGCGCGGCCATCCCCATCGCGAGTACGGCCGTGGAACCCGGCAGCTGATGCAGCCAGACGATCTCCTCTTCCCACGTGACCGGCTTGACGATGGCCATCGCGGCCCAGCGATAGGCGATCGAAGCCAGCGCGATCGCGCCGAGCGTCCAGAAGAGCACGGCCACGCGCCGCGGGTACGGCAAGGTGCGCGTGCGCGAGAAGAGCACCCAGAACAGCATGGGAAGGACGATGTAGAACTGCAAATCGACCGCGAGCGTCCACAGCGGGCCCGACAACGTTTGCGCGGTGGCGGGACTGAAGCCCTCGACGAAGATCGCGTGCGAGACGAAGTCCCACCACGTAGCCGGCGTATGGACGGCCCACAGGTAGATGCCGATCAGCACGATGCCCGTGTAGTACGGCGGGAACGCGCGTAACGCGCGGGCCGCGGCGTAGCCGCTGGTCAACGGAAAATCGCTCCCGTCGCGCAGATAGGCTTTGATGTAGGGTCCGGCCAGCAGATAGGAGCTGAGGATGAAGAACATCACGACCGGGTCGAACGCGATCAACAAGTCGGCGATCTGAACGTGATGCGGCAGCTCGGGCGCCGTCACGAACATCAGGTGATAGCCGAACACGTACAGGACGCCGAGCGCGCGCAGACCGTCCGCGTACGCAAAATAAAGCGCGACGCTCGGTTTAGCGGTGGCCGGTTCGCGGCTCCCCGGCTGTGCCGGCGCCGATGCGGTTGTCGTCATCTGCTGTTCGCGGGGCTTTCCCGCCGGAACGCTCCGGCGCCTCGGTGCGTAGACGTATCTTGACAGTTATCGGCCGCTTCGGCGCGAGCGGACAGCGGAGGTTAACTCGGCCGCATAGGCGGAAGCTTCGGGGCCGCGTGGCCGCCCTGCTCGTCTCGATAACGCTCGCGGCTTCGCCCTGCGCCGGACGGGCTATCAGATCATCCTGAAGGGACGGCTCCCGGACAAATACGGCGGCTACCTCCAACCGGCGCTGGTCTTCTATCGGGAGGCCGCGGAAAACAAACTGATCGCGCGCGAACGCGCGGGCGATAAGGTGCAAGTCTGCGTCACGGGCTTCCCGGATGACGACGATCCCGCCGCCTGCGACCCCAAAAAGGACCGCCGCGGGCGGAAATTGCGCGTCGACGATTACGCCCGGAAGTTCGCCTACGAGGGCCCGAACTCCGAACACCTGTGCGGCGGCGCTTGATCCCGGGTCCGAGCGAGGCTCCTCGCTCTCCGCCTGCGCGGCTCGAAAATCGGCCGCTGCGGCTTGAAAAACAGGTCCGCACCTCTCCACATGTTGCACAGGTGAGCGTCACCCGAATGTGGATAAGCCGGAGGCGCACGCTTGGAACGACCCCACCCCGACACGGCGGCAGTACACGCCGGCCGCCTGCAGATTCCGGTCAACCCGGCATCGAGCCCGCCGCTGTTCCAGGCGTCCTCGTACGAGTTCGACGATCTGGACCAAGTGGAGGAGATTTACTCCGGAAAGGCGGCCGGAGCGGTCTACGGACGCTACGGTGGGCCGAATTCGGCCCAATTCGAGGCTGCGCTGGCCGCCCTGGAGAACGCGCCGGCCGCCGCTGGAGCCGCGGCCGGTATGTCCGCGATCGATGCGGCGCTCACCGTCGCCTTACGCGGGAGCAGTTCGCTGGTCGCCTCACGAGAGCTCTATGGCGGTACATACGATCTAATTGAGAAGGATTACCGCGAACGAGGAATCGCTGTGACCTATGTCGATCAGCACGACCTCGTCGCGGTTGCCCGGGCGTTAGAGCAACAACGGCCGGGCGTCCTGTACGTCGAGGCGCTGACGAACCCGCTCGTCAACGTGGCCGATCTGCCCGAACTGGCGCACTTGGCCCGCGCGGCGGGAGCGGTCCTGGTCGTCGATGCCACCTTCGCGACCCCCGCCTTGGTGCGCCCGATCGAGCTGGGCGCGGACCTGGTCGTGCACAGCGCCGGAAAATATCTCGGTGGACACGGCGACGTGGGGGCGGGAATCCTCGCGGGTCGCGCCGATCTGGTCGCGGGCGCCCGGGCGTATCTGGTTCGGCGCGGCGCGACGATGCCCCATTTCGAGGCGTGGCTCGCCCTGCGCGGCCTGCGGACCTTGGCCTTGCGCATGCAGCGCCACAGCGCCAACGCGCTGGCCCTGGCCGCGTTTCTCGCAAGTGCGCCCGGCGTCGCGGCGGTCCATCACCCGTCGCTCGCTACGCATCCCGGCCACGCGCTGGCGGCGCGGCTCTATCCGCACGGCACGGGCGGCATCGTCGCGTTCGATCTCGCGGGCGGCCGGGACGCGGTCGACACGTTCTTGCGCGGGTTGCGCACGATCGCGATCGTGCATAGCCTGGGCGAACTCGCCTCCACGATCAGCTATCCGGCCGTTAGCTCGCATCGATTCGTCCCGCCGGAACTGCGGCGCGCGCTCGGCGTCGGCGACGGTACCGTGCGACTGTCCGTCGGGATCGAGCACCCGGGGGATCTGATCGAGGATCTGGCGCGTGCGCTCGCAGGGCTCGGCCAGCGCGTACGCGCATGAACCGCGGCGGAGGGTTGTATCCTTTGGTTCTGTTTCGTTTCCTCGCCGCATCGGCGCTCGTCGCCTCGCTCGCCGCGTGCGGCGTAAATTCGAGTTCGACGACGTCCACGAGTTCGGGGACCGACGCGAGCGCGTCGGCGGCCGCGGGCGCGAACGCCCGCACGATCGGCGTCTCGATCCAGAATCGCGAAGCGCAGTTCTATCAGGACATGGAAGGCGGCATGAAGTCCGAGGCCGCCAAATACGGCTACACCGTCACCGTGGTCGACGCGAGCCGGGATAACTCCAAACAGCAGAGCCAAGTCGAGGATTTCATCTCGCAGAAGGTCTCGGCGATCGTGCTCACGCCGTACGACTCCCAAGCGATCGGCAGCGCGATCGTCGAAGCCAATAAGGCCGGCATCCCCGTCTTCACCGCCGACATCGCCAACGGTTCGAAGCAGGGCGTCGTCGTGGCGCACATCGCGAGCGACAACGTCCAAGGCGGCGGCCAGGCCGGCAAACTGATGTGCAAGGCGCTCGGCAGCGCGGGCGGCGCCGTCGCGATCCTCGACGAACCCGAAGTAACGAGCGTCCAGGATCGCGTCAAGGGCTTCAAGGCGGCGCTCGCGTCGGGCTGCCCGTCCGTAAAGGTCGTAGCGGACATCGACGGCGGCGGCGAGCGCGCCAAGGCGAGTTCGTCGATGGACGACATCTTGCAGTCGCACAAAGACCTCAAGGGCGTCTTCGGCATCAACGACGATTCGGCGCTGGGCGCGGCGCGCGCGATCGACGCGGCCGGCCTCTCCGGGAAAGTGATCGTCGTCGGTTACGATGCGACGCCCGAAGCGCGAACCGCGATCAAGAACGGCTCGATGTACGGCGACGCGATCCAGCATCCGGATCAGATCGGTGCTAAGACGATCGACGCGATCCACGACTACTTTGCCGGAAAGAAGCCGCCCGCGAGGATCGCGGTGCCGGTCGGCACGTTCACGAAATCCGATACCTGACGCACGCGCGACGCAGTGGCGGCTGACTCGGTCCTCCTGCGAATGAACGGGATCGTGAAGACGTTCCCGGGCGTGCGCGCGCTCGACGGCGTCTCGTTCGACGTGCGCGCGGGCGAAGTCCACGCGCTCGTCGGCGAAAACGGGGCCGGAAAATCAACGCTGATGAAGGTGCTCGCGGGAGCGTATCGCGCCGACGCCGGCAGCGTGGAGATCGACGGCACCGCCGTCGTCGTCGACGGGCCGCGCGCTGCCGAAGCGCTGGGCATCGGCATGATCTACCAGGAGTTCAACCTCGTTCCCGATCTGCGCGTCGTCGATAACATCTTGCTCGGCCACGAACCGGTGCGCGGCGCGTTCTTGGACGGCAAGGCCGCGCTCGAGCGGGCCGCGGGCGTGCTCGCCGAACTCGGCATCATCTTGCCGCTCGCGGCGCCCGCGCGGCGGCTGACCGTCGCGCAGCAGCAGATGACCGAGATCGCCAAGGCACTCGTGCGTAAGGCGCGGCTGATCGTGATGGACGAACCGACGGCGGCGCTGACCGAGCGCGAGATCGACGCGCTGTTCGCGCTGATAACCAAACTCAAGGCCCAGGGCGTCGCGTTCGTGTACATCTCGCACCGGCTCGAAGAGCTGCCGCGGATCTCCGACCGCATCACGGTCATTCGCGACGGCAAGACGATCGCGACGCACGCGACGCGCGAATTACCGCAAGAGGAGATGATTCGCCTGATGGTAGGGCGTCCCGTCGACGCGCATTTTCCGGAGCTTCCGCCCGTCGCGCCGGACGCGCCGGTCGTGCTGCGCGTGAACGGCCTTCGCGCCGCGGGCGGCGTGGCGGTCGACGGCGTTTCCTTCGAGGTCCGGGCCGGCGAGATCGTCGGCCTCGCCGGGCTGGTCGGCGCCGGTCGAACCGACATCGTGCGCGCGATCGCGGGCGCCGACGTACCGACCGCGGGCGAGATCGACGTCGCCGGCCGGCGCGTGGCGGTGCGCGGCCCGCACGACGCGATCGCGGCGGGCATCGCGTTGATCACCGAGGACCGCAAGGGGCAGGGCTTGGTCTTGGGCATGAGCGTGCGGGAGAACACGACGCTCGCGCACCTCGAAGACTACGCGCCGCGCGGCTTCATCGATCGCAAAGCCGAGTCCGGCATCACGAGCGAGGAGATCGCGGAGCTGCGCATCCGTACGCCGAACGGCGAGCAGACCGTGCGCAATCTCTCCGGCGGCAATCAGCAGAAGGTCGTGCTCGCGAAGTGGCTGATCGGCGACGCCAAGGTCTACCTCTTCGACGAACCCACGCGCGGCATCGACGTCGGCGCGAAAGCGGAGATCTACGGCTTGATGCTGGCATTGCTCGAACGCGGGGTGGGCATCGTGATGGTCTCGAGCGAGTTGCCCGAGGTCTTGGGGATGTCGCACCGGGTGCTCGTCGTGCGCGAAGGCCGCGTGCGCGCGGAGTTCGCGCGCGCGGACGCAACGCCGGATCGCGTGATCGCGGTCGCGGCGGGCGTGGCCGCGTAGTGGCGGGCGACGCGAGCGGCGTCAAGGCCGCGCTCGAGGCCAGTGCCGGCGACGCGCACGCCAAGCAGAACCGCGCGCTCTGGCTGCGCGCGGGCGGCGCCCTCGCCGCGCTCGTGGTCGTGGTGGTGGCGATCAATTACTTCTCGCACGGTTCGTTTCTCACCGCGGTCAACCTGACCAACGTCCTGCGCCAAATCACCTATAATGCGATCCTCGCCATCGGCCAGACCTTCGTGATCGTGACGGCCGGCATCGATCTCTCCGTCGGCTCGCTGATCGAATTGACGGGGGTCGTCATGGCGGGGTTCGCCAACGCCGTGCCGTTCGGCGGCCCGGGGCTCGTCGTCGCGACGCTGCTGGTCGGGCTCGCCGTGGGATGCACGGCGGGCTTGATCAACGCGCTACCCGTCGTCAAGCTGAACCTACCGCCGTTCATCACGACGCTCGCGATGATGCTGATGGCGCGCGGGCTCGCCTTCAAACTCGCGCACGGCCGTCCGATCGCCGTCAATTCGAATGCGTTCGATGGGATGGGCACGGGCTTCTTGTTCGAAGGGTTGTTGCGTCCGCTCGGGCTGCCGGGAATTCCCGTCGCGGTGCTCTGGATGGCGGTGCTGGTCGCGGTCTTCGCGATCGTGCTGACCCGCACGCGCTTCGGCCGCTACGTCTTCGCGATCGGCGGCAACGAGGAAGCGGCGCGGCTCGCGGGCATCAACGTGGGCCTGGTGAAGACGATGGTGTACGTGATCTCCGGGGGATGCGCGGCGGTCGCGGGGCTCTTGCTGATGGCGCGCTTCCAATCGGGTTCGCCCAACACGGGCATCGGCAGCGAACTGCAGTCCATCGCCGCCGTCGTCGTGGGCGGCACGAGCCTGATGGGCGGCCGCGGCAGCGTGGTCTCGACGTTCTTCGGCGCGCTGCTGATCGGGCTGCTCAACAACGTGATGAACCTGCTCGGCATCGAATCCTACACGCAGGACATCGTCCTCGGCGCGGTCATCCTGATCGCCGTCATCGTGGACGAACTGCGCAAGCGCTACCTTCGCGCTTAGCCGCCCGTCCGGCCGCGCGGCTAGAACGCCTGCGTCGTCGCGCCCGCGTTCTTCGGCGGCGAGTCGACTTTCGGGGGCGTCAAGATCTTGCCCCGATTGCCCTGGATGCCGATCAGCACGTCGCACGTCGCTTGCGCGGCGACGGTCTCGATCGCGCGGGCCATCGGCGCGCCGGTGTAGCGGCCTTCGCGATAGGCGCCGAGCACGATCAGGTGCGCGTCCTTGCGTTTCGCGAGTTCGAGCACGCCCTGCGCGACGTTACGCGCGGGCGAGATGTCGGTCTTGATCTCGACGTTGTTCTTGCGTCCGATCGACTCGGCGATCTGCAGCACGCCCAGCGCCTCGCGATGCTCGCGTTCCATCTCGGCATCGAGCGGCAGCGTGTGCGGCACCTCGATGATGTAGGCGGCCAGCAGTTCGGCGCGCTCGCGCCGCGCCAGCCGCACCGCGAGCGACATCATGTGCTCGGAATGGATCTCCTGTGAGAAGACGATGATGACGCTGCCGATGATCTCTTCGACTTCGCGCTCCGTTTCGCTCGCGGCGCGTTCGGCCGTCGTGCTCGGCGGGTGCAGCATCCAATAGAGCGTGGCCGAGATCGCGGCGAGAACGCCGAAGGCGATCAGCACGCCCGCGAGCGTCGGCGCCGCGTGGTGGATCATTGGCGGCTCCGCGCGAAATAATCCCGGAAGCGCAGCGCTCCGAGCGCCAGCATCGCGCCGCCCAGCACGTACGCGGGCAAGGCGGCGGCCGAGAAGCCGGCGATCGCTGCCGTTCGCACGGCGATCGCCACGCCGAAAACGACGAAGAAGGCGCCGCTGATCAGGCGCGCGCGGGCGTAGCCTTCGCTGCGCACGAAGCGCCTCACCGCGCGCCCTCCGCCGCGGCGCGCCGGTCGTCCATCCGCTTCACGTTGGCCATGTACTCGTCCATCATCTCGAGTTCGCCGGCCTGCTGCAGGATGTTGATCTGTGCTTTGCGCCAGTCGTGCCGCTGCGAGCCGAACATAGGCAGCCCTTTGTGGCGCCGATAAACCAGATACCCGGCGATCCCGAAGAGGATCCAGAGCGGACCCGCCACGCGGCCGATCTCGTGCGTGATCATCGTAAAGGCCAGGATCGAAACGATCCCCAGAAATCCGATCACCGCGACGACGGGGAATTCGACGCGGTTGCCCTTGTAGGTGAACGGAATGTTGAAGGGCATCTTGAAGCGGCGCGGGCTCTGCGAGTCGTTGAGGCGCAGCGCGATCAGCGCGATGAAGACGAACGAATAGCTGGCGGCCGCGCCGAAGGCGTACAGGTCGCCCAAGAACGTGATGCCGTCCTCGCCGCGGAAGAGCCGGACGTAGAGGTGGCGCACGTGCGGCGAGAGGCTCGGCAACGCCGCGAAGATCAGCTCGACGATCGCGAAGCCGCAGAACATCAGGATCGAGACGGCCGGCGTGCGGTACTTCGGATGCACGCGCTGGAAGGCGCTGGGCAGCAGGCGCGTGCCGCTCATCGCGTAGGCGATGCGCGAACTGCCGAACACGCCCGAATTGCTCGAGATCAGGAGCAGGATCGCGCCCAGCACCGGCACGTAGAGCGCGGCGACCGCGCCGAAATACGGCACGTACGAGGCCAGGACCGCGACGGCCGCGCCGTTGTTGTCCTCGTTCCCGAGATACCGCCATAGCGGCTGCTCGTGGCCGTGCGGATCGAGCGGAATCGCGTGCCAGGGCGCCATCCCGAGCGCCAAGTTCGAGTATGACAGCGCGAAGATCAGGATCGTGAGGATCAGGCTGATCGACGTGCGGGGGATTACCGAGGCCGGCCGCTGCGTCTCCTGCGCGGCCTGCGAGATCGATTCGAGGCCCACGAACGAGATGATCGCGAGCGACACGCCGTTCATCAAATTGAACGGCGTCGGCCACGACATCTGCATCGTGTGGATCAGGAGCTGCGGCTGGAAGGCGAAGAGGAAGCCGAAGAAGAGGATCGACGTCTCGCTGACGACGTCGAGTCCGCTGACCAATTCGTTAAAGGCCGAACTTTCACGCACGCCGATGATGTTGAGAACCGCGAGCCCCGCGATCACGCCGAAGACGACCAGGAAGTGCACCCACGGATGCGCCGTGAAGCTCAGGATCGGCACGAGCTTGCTCAGGTAGTCGATGCAGCTCCACGCGAAGAGCACGATGTCGATCGTGAAGTCCAGGAGCACCGCCCAGCCCGCGATGAACCCGAAGATATCGCCGAGGCCCCGGAAGACGAAGTACTGGCCGCCGCCGGCCACCGGGTACGCGGCCGCGAGTTCCGTATAGGCGAGGCCGATGCAGACGTAGACGATGCCCGCGAAGAGGAAGGCCACGTTCGAAGCGCCGGCCGCCGCGCCGAGCACGAGGCCCAGTCCGACGAAGATGTCGGCTCCGACGTCCGAATAGCCCCATGAGAACGATCCCCACGGCGTGACGGAGCGCCGTAGGGATGGTTCCTCGGCGGCCTTTGCGCTAGCGCCGGCAGCCGCGGCCACGATCGATACCTTCCAACTCGCGCGTGACCTTCGCGTCGGCGCGCCGCGTCCCCGTCATTCGAAGGCGTTACGGTGCAGGCGCAGCGTTTGGCCGTCGATCGCAAGCACGTCGAAACGCGCGAACGCATCCGGAGCGACGAACTGCAGGTAGTCGGCGGCGACGGCCCGGATGCGCGCTCGCTTGCGCGCGTCGACGGCGGCGAGGGCGCGACCGAAGGTGCGCGAGTCGCGGCGCTTGACCTCCACGAAGACGATCGTCGCGCCGTCCTTGGCGACGATGTCGATTTCGCCGCCGGGTCCACGCAAGTTTCGTTCGAGGATGCGAAAGCCCAGCGACGTGAGATACGCCGCGGCCGCGTCCTCGCCGGCGCGTCCGAGCGCCGCGTTCGCGCGCGAGCGGCGCGTCATACCGGTTCGATCTCGAAGAGCGTGAGCGCGTCGCGGACGCGCCAGAACTGCCGGCGATGGTGCTCGCAGGGGCCGTGTTCGCGCAGCGCCGCGATGTGGCGTGGGGTCGCATAGCCCTTGTGTTCGGCGAAGCCGTACTGCGGATGCAGCCGGTCCAATTCGACCAGCAGCGCGTCGCGGTGCACCTTGGCGAGGATCGACGCCGCCGCCACGGTCGCGCACTTCGCGTCGCCCTTGATAACGGGTAACTGCTCGCCTGCGAACGAGCGGATGCGGACCGCGTCGGTCAGCAGAAAGTGCGGCTCGACGGCCAGCGCCGCGAGCGCCCGCTCCATCGCCAGAATCGACGCCCAGTAGATGTTGTGCCGTTCGATCTCGGCGACCGTCGCTTCGCCGATCGCCCAGGCCACCGCTTTGCCGCGAATCAGGGCGGCGAGCTCTTCGCGCCGTTCCGGCACGACCTTCTTGGAGTCGTCGAGGCCGGTCAACATCAACGGACCGTCGGCGACCACGCACGCCGCGATCACGGGGCCGGCCAGCGGGCCGCGTCCGACCTCGTCGATTCCCCCGATCAACCGGAAGCCGCGGCCTTGCGCTTCCTCCTCGTAGCGATGCAGGCGTTTGAGCCTGCGGCGCTCGCGTTCGCGCGCGAGGCGGCGCCGGTGCGTCGCGTCCGTTACTCCGATGGCGGCTCCTCCAAGGTCATGCGTCCGAATTTGCCGTCGCTCCAATCCTTCAGGTAGGCCCACGCGGCGTTGTGCGTGTCGAGGATCGTACCGCGCCGGATGAAGCCGCGGGATTGCGCGAAGGTTGCCAGATCGGGCACGTGCTGGGCCGAGCCGGTCGCGACCAGCCAGCGATGGAAGCGCGTCACCACGTCTTCGGCGTCGAAACGCGCGCGCGGCACCGCCCCGACCATCGCGAGCTTCCACTGGGCGTCGGCCGTGTCGATCTTCGGCACGAGGATCCCGGCGGTATCCATGATCTCCAGCGATTCGCCGACGCGGAACCATTGCCGTGCCCGGGTGACGCCGGCGCGGTCTTCGGCGCGAGCCACGTTACGTCCGGCGATCGCGTTGATGACGGTCGATTTGCCGGCGTTGGGGATGCCGAGCACGATAGCCCGGGCGTTGCGACGGCCGCGGGCCAGCGTTTCGACGGCCGCGCGCAGGGCGGCGGCGCCGCCTCGATCCTTGGCGTCGACGGCCAGCGCCGTTCGGCCGGACGCCGCGAAGGCCGCGAGCCATGCCGCGGTGGCCGCCGGGGCCGCGAGTTGGGCTCGCGAGAGAACCAGGAGTCGCGGACGGTTTGCGGCGAGGGTGGCGAGCACCGGATTGGCGCCCGCTGCGGGCACGCGCGCGTCGACGACCTCGATGACGATCGCGATCGCCCGCATGTCCTCGGCGATCCGGCGCATGGCGCGCGCCATGTGGCCGGGATACCATTGGATCGTCGCTTCGTCGGCCAGGGCTCGCGGCATCAGTGTAGCGGCCCGGCGTGGGAAGGCGGCCAGACGCCGAAGATCGCGCGTCCGATCACGTCGCTCGCCGGCACGAAGCCCCAGAAGCGCGAATCGTCGCTCTTGGCGCGATTGTCGCCCAGCACGTAATACGATGCGGGCGGCACGGTGACGGCGGCGAAGCTGCGCGCGTCGGGATACGCGACGTAGGGTTCGTCGAGCGGCCGCCCGTCGACCGAGACGACGCCGCGATCGATCTCGATGCGATCGCCCGGCACGCCGATCACGCGCTTGAGATAAACCGACGGCGCCGAGCGTTCGTGGCGGAAGGCGATGATGTCGCCGCGTCGCGGTGCGCCCCAACGGTATGCCAGCGCGTTGATCAAGACGTATTCGTCGGACTCGATGCGCGGCTCCATCGAGAATCCGCTGACTTGGCCCGGACGCATGCCCATCACCGCGAAGACGATCAGCACGAGCAGCGCCGCTTGCCACGCGAGGTTCGCGGCCGACTTCAGGTGCACTCGTGACAGCACGCTGCGAGGGGTTCGCGAACGGATGCGGCGCTCCCGCGCCGGTTCGCTCGCTCCGCGCGCGATTAGTGTAAGATGCCGATCCGGTTGGGCGGCCAGAAGAGCAGGAAGGCGTGGCCGGTGAAGCCCGCTTTGTGTCCCGCCTCGGGCCCCGTCGCGAACGTGCCGCCCAGTTGCGCGAAGCCCCAAATGTGCGAATCTTCCGAGTTGTTGCGGTTGTCGCCCATCATGAAATAACAACCTTCGGGAATGCGGTCGGGCGCCTGCCACTTGTCGCGCGGCGGAATGTTCGCCTGCTGCGGATCGAGCGGCACGCCGTCGACGTAGATCCCGTAGTTCTTGATCTCCATCTCGTACATCGGCTTTTGCGCTTCGTACGGTTCGTCCAGCGCTTTACCGTTGCGATAGACGATGCCGTCGTGGATGCGCAGCGTCTCGCCCGGGCTGCCGATCAAACGTTTGATGAAGTCGTTGGTCGTCTCGATGGGCGGCGGGAAGACGACGATGTCCTCGTCGTGCGGTTTGGTCAGGTGGTATTCGAATTCGTTGACCAGCAGGACGTCGTGGATCTGCAACGTCGGCTCCATCGAGCCCGACGGAATGAAGAACGTGCGCACGACGAACGTGATCAGGAAGAGCGCGACCAAGCCGGCGACGATGAAGGCATCGAGGTATTCTTTGAGGACGACGCTCCACGACGTCGGCGGCGTGCCGGACGGCGCTTCCGCTCCGGAGGGGATCGCGGCCGGACCCGCTACCGAGGCGGGGCGCAGGGTCATCACCAGCCGCACGACCGCGAGCACGCAGATCAGGCCGAAGAGTTCGAGTGGGGTCACGTAGCCTCGCGAATCGCGCCTAGCATCCCGCTCGGGGCACTAACGCGCGATCTTCTTTTCTTTGATGCGCGCGGCCTTACCGATCTTGTCGGAGAGATAGTACAGGCGGCTGCGACGCACGATGCCGCGCTTGCTCACTTCGATTTTTTCGACGCGCGGACTGTGCACCAAGAACGACTTCTCGACGCCTACGCCGTGGGACATGCGGCGCACCGTGATCGTCTCGCCGATCGCGCCGCCCTTGCGGACGGTGACGACGCCTTCGAACATCTGCGTCCGCTCTTTGCCGCCCTCGACGATCTTCGAATACACTTTGACGGTATCGCCCGGCCGGAATTCCGGCACGTCGGCTTTGAGCTGTTCTCTTTCGAGCAGATCGATGACGTTCATGGCTTCCTTACACATACTCCGGCTGGGGCGCGCGGTTACGGCGGCCCGCCAGGACAACCCCGGGATCATAGCATGCCGAGGGTCCGAAAATCAAACGCCCGTATCGGAGTCGTCGAGCAGGTCGCGCCGCCGGGCGACGGTCCGGGCCCGGGATTGCTCCCGCCGCCAGGCCGCGATCTTGGCATGGTCGCCCGAGAGCAGCACCTCGGGCACGCCGGCGCCCCGGAAGGTCGCGGGCCGGGTGTACGCCGGGGCGTCCAGGGCCTTGCCCGTAAACGACTCCAACGTCAGGGAGGTGGGATTGATCGCGCCGGCAACCAGTCGCACCGTGGCGTCGATGAAGGCCAAGGCCGGGATCTCGCCGCCCGTCAGCACGAAATCACCGAGCGAGTACTCCTCGGCGCCGTAGAGCTCGACCAGACGCTCGTCGATGCCTTCGTAGTGGCCGCAGACGACGACCAGACGTTCGAGCCCCGCGAAACGTACGGCGTCGTGCTGCCGGAACGGCGTGCCCGCCGCCGCCGTCACCACGACGGCGCGCCGCTCCCCGGCGGAGGCGCCGGCCAAGATTCCGTCCAGGATGCGAGCCAGCGGCTCGACCCGCAGCACCATGCCGGGGCCGCCGCCGAAGGGGCGGTCGTCGGCGCGCTCGCCCTCGCCGAGCGCGTCGAGGAGGTGGTGCAGCTCGATCCGGACGAGCCCGCGTTCTTGCGCGCGGCCCAGAATCGACAGCCCGATCGCCGGAGCGAACAGTTCGGGGAAGAGCGTGACGACGTCGATGTGTAACACGGTAGCGGCTCCGATGTTCGACGTCCGCTCCCTGTTCGCCGCGTTCCGGCCGAAGCCGGCGCCTTCCGGTCCCTTCGAGCGCGGCCTCGCGGATCTCGCCGCGGGGCGCTGGGACGCGGCGCTCGCGGCGTTCGAGGCTGCCGCCTCGGAGGCGCGCGACGCGGCTGCCTCGGCGGCGGCGCTGAACAAGCGGGGCGTGGCGCTCGTGGCGCTCGGGCGGCGCGCGGAGGCGCTGCACGCCTTCTGCGACGCGCTCGCCGCCGACGAAACGTGCGCGCCGGCGCTGGTCAACATCGGGAACGCGCTGTTGGAGGACGGGCATCCGGCCGATGCCGTCGATTACTACGAAGCCGCGATCCGGCTCGACGAGCGGTACCATGTGGCGTACCGGAACCTAGGCATCGCGCTCAAGCGGCTGGGGCGGCGCGGCGAGGCCGTCAGAGCGTTGCGATCGGCGGCTCGGCTCGAGTCCCGGCAACGCCGTGGACCTGCGTGATTTCCTCGAGATATTCGAAGAGCTGCGGCAGCGAAATCTTTTCGAGCTCGCACTTTTCGGTGATGCCGTCGCCTTCGTCGCCCTCGTCGCGGAGATAACATCGCGATTCGACGTCGCCCGGCGACTCGCTCAGGAACGAGACGGCAAAGCCTTTGCCCATCGTCTCGTCGTAAATGCGCAGTGCCGAGGGATTCAGGATTTCGATGCTGTGCGTTGAATTGTGCGCGTCGAAGATCGTGATCGTGAGGTAATCGCGATTGACGACTTCGATCGATCCGACGACGAACGTATTTTTGGTCGAGAAAAATTCATGACCGCGCTTGTTACGCGAGGAGACTTCGTAAAAAACACGATGACGCACGAAACGGCCCAGGATTTTGCGCAACGTCGCGATCGAGGCCAGCGTTTCGGTGCGGTTGCCGCGCGTGTAGATGATCTTCAAGCGCTCGCTGCCCGTCCTTGTGGTGGGGTGCTGCTCGGGTTGGTCGGACGCGAATCGTTGTACGGCCAGGGGGAGGAACCCTTTGCTCTCACCTGCTGACATGTTGATAATCGGAGCAGCTGCTCTTATTTTCTTCGGTCCCGACCAGTTGCCGAAGGTCGCCCGCCGGGCGGGCCAAGTGGTGCGCGACGTTCAAAATACGTCGCAATCGTTCATTCGCGAGATGGAGCGCGCCGCCGATGAGGCCGAATTCCGGGAGCATTCCAGCGCCGCCGTGACCCCGCCCACAAAATCAGAACCCGTCTCCTCCGACGCGGTCCCGGTCCACGCCGACCCGCTACCGGTTCACCCGGACGCGCCCCCCGTTCACTCGGACCCGATCGAGCACATCCCGCCCCCGCCGGTCTAGGGCGCCCCTAGAAAACCCCTCAGACTCCGGATCGACGGTCAGACGCCGGTAGTGCGTCGACCCACGCAACCCGATGGAGGTCTGATTTTGTGTCGGGCCTAGGCGCCGGCGGGCGAAGTGTGCGCACGCGCATGAGCCCGCCGGCAACGACGGCCCGGCGCAAAATCCGAGCTCTCAAATATTAAACCGCCCGCGGAGTTCGTTTACTCGGCTTTCCACCAACGTGCGGACTTGGGCGTGGAGTTTTTCTTTTTGCTCGTCGGGGAGGCGGGAATAGACGAGGTAACCGGCGGCGGACAGGACGCCGCCGAGCACGCCGACGAGAAGCGTCCGGCCCGTCTCGTTCGCCGGTCCGGAGCTCGGGGCGGCCGGCTCGTACGCGGGCGTCTGGGCGTTGTTGCGATCGTCGTTGATCGGCTTGAAGATGTCGGTCATGGTGCGGCTTTCTTCGCTACGACGGGGCCGCTTTACCCGTCGTCGCGCTCCTCAATCACGCGTACGTGTTCGGGATACTGCGTAGCAATTCGTTCGACGGAGAGAGCGGCCGTCGCGACGATCGCCCGTGCGGCGGCGTCGTCGCGCGCGCTTTCCGCCCACGCCAGCTCGAGGCGGCCGTCCGCTCGCGCGCCCGCCACCTCGATGCCCGCGACCTCGCTCAGACCGAGCCAGCAGGCCTGGAGCAGCGTCGACACGGCCGCACAGACGATGTCCTCGCCGCTGTCCGCCCAGCCCGCATGACCGGAGGCAAAAAAAGAAGACAGCCGGCCGCGGCTGTCCCTTCGGATTCGAACCTCTACCAAGCGCCTACGCGGGCAGCTCGATCTTGTCGATGCGGACTTCGGCGAAGCGCTGGCGGTGGCCGACGAGCTTGCGGACGCGCTTCTTGGGCTTGTACTTGAAGACCAGGATCTTCTTGTCTTTGGCCTGGCGCACGACCGTACCGCGCACGGAGGCACCCTCGACGAGGGGGCGACCGACGGTCACCTCGGAGGAGCCGGAGCTGGCGAGGACGACGCGATCGAAGGCGATTTCCGAACCCGGCTCGAGGCCGATCGCATCGCAACGGATCGTATCGCCCTCACTGACGCGGAACTGCTTGCCGTCCGCCTCGATGATCGCGTACATAACTGCGATACTTTACCAGAGCCCGCAAGCGTCGTCAACCGCACGAATCGCGCTGACCCTGCAAGTCCAGGAGGGAGGCCGGACGTGGAGCGAGGCCGCCGGGGGCTCTCGCGCGGCAGATTCGGCGCCTACCGCGCTGGATCGAGACCGGTGGGCCGGGCGCCCTGCTCTCCCGCAGCGGCGGCCGGGCCGCCGACACCGTCTGGGGGACCCTCTCCGGGCAACTGTTTTCCAGCGGTGCCGCGGACAGGACCGAGGCTTCGTCGCACCTTCCTTGGCCAAGCCCGCTCGTGGAGCGATGCCATCGTCGCGAGCCGGGAGTGGCTCCACGCCGGCCCGGAGCGTTGGGTCGGAAATCCGAAAGTTCGAACATCCCATAATTTAGCCGCTCTTTTCGTCACACATCAACGGGCGAACGCTGCGTTGCGGCCCGCGCTCGACGAATTGACCCGGAAATCGCTAACGCCGGAGGTGTCGTGTTGCGACGGTAAAAAGGCCGCTCGATTCGTACGCGCTTTACTGATAACATCGTTATCGCACGAAGCCACTCGTCTCGTTCGCGGGCGCGATCGCAGCTATGTTCGCAATTGCGTCGAAGGGAGTTTCGGTGACCGCCGTCGCTGCAACGCCGAAGCCCTCGCCGGCTCCGAACGCCGTGTTTTCTCCGATAATCGCAGCAGCCGAAGCCGGACGTCGGTTCCGCTTCATCTGCCCGCCTACGTGCCGAAACTGTCCACGCATATCTACGCGGAAATCCTAAAGTCGACTCGTTCCAAACAACTTGTTCGAAATAAATACGGAATGCGGTTGTGGCGATGCGGACGTTTGTGACGAGGGGTTCGTGGCGGGATTCCATCCGGCGAGCGCTCCCGCCCACCCGGGCACGACGGTGGCGCCGTCGAATGGTACGCGGGCTACCCTGTTGTTCCCGATCGCGAACTCGATCGCCGCCGTCGAGTGACGCGCGTACGGTCTGGCCGCGCTAGGCTGCGGCCTCCGCGCAGGCGGGGCCGTCGTCGAGCTTGAGGGTCAGGCACTTGGCCGAGCCGCCCGCCTTGTGGAAGTCGGAGAGGTCGGTCGAGAAGACCCGGTAGCCCGCCGCGTTGAGGCGCGAGCGCAGCCGCAGGCTCGCGCTGTGCAGCACGATCGCGTCGTCGATCTCCACCGCGTTGCAGGCTAGCGATAATGCGTCTTCGAGTCCGACTTCGATCAGGTATTCGGGTTCGATCGTGCGCCGTAATTGCGTTTGCGCGTGCGGGGAGAACGCGTCCATGAAAACCATCACGTGGCCGCTCGCGAGCGGGCAGAGCGCGGTATCGAGATGATAGAACCGTTCGTCGACCAGCAATAACGGCACGGTGCGTACGCCCAGCGTCTCGGAGATTTGCGAAACGGCCGTGCGTTCGCTGCGCCAGCCGTAGCCCACGTACAAGACCGGCCGCACGCGATCGAATAACGCGTCGCCCGCGCCCTCGAAGAACGTCGATTGCAAGAAGGTCGTCGCGAAGCCGGTCTTCGAGAGAAACGACCGGTAGACGTTCTGTTCGCGCCGGCGCTCGGGGTGCCGGAACGAGCTCATGATCGCGAGCCCGTTGCTCACCAGCGCCGCATTAGCGGTAAAGACCAGGTCCGGCACGCCGGCGCGCGGCTCCACGAGCTCGATGCGGACGTCGCCCGCGCACTGGAGCGTTTCGACGAGTCGATCCCATTGCCGGGCGGCATCCGGCGTTTCGCGCCCGACGTTGCGCGTCATCCACGGGTTGATGTCGTATGCGACCGCGTACCGTGTAGGCGGGCACATGAGCAATCTCGTCATGTCGAATTCAAGCGTAGCCGAACGGCCTAATCTTGGAATCAGCCAAACGTGACGCGCTGAGGCGGGGCCGTTCACATTTCGACGAAGATTGCGTCGCCGTCGACCCGGACGGAATAGGTGCGGACCGGCAGGATCGCCGGCAACGTTAACGCGGCGCCGGTCGTAACGTCGAAATAAGCGCCGTGCCGCGGGCACATGATCCGGCAGCCGTCGAGCTCGCCCTGATCGAGCTCGCCGCCGTCGTGCGTGCAGAGATCCTGGATCGCGTAGATCGCGCCCTCGACGTTGCACAGTAAGATCGCCTCGCCGCCCACCACGACCCGGCGGGTCGTCCCTGGAGCGACGTCGGACGCGCGAGCGACCGGTTCGGAAGAAGTTGCCATGCCGGCGTGTTCGCCCGCGACCGGGGCGCTCCGCCCGGCAAGGCGAGGAGGAACCGTCGTCACCGGGCGGTGCACAAGAAGCGCGATGCCGACGCCGTTCCGCCAGCCCCCGTTCGCCCTGGCTGCTCTGTTGGGGGTCGCGCTGCTCGCGGCGGCCGCGCCGGCCGCCGCACCGCCTCCCGGAGGACCTCCCGTGGCGCACCCGCCCGCGGCAGCCCACGCCGGAGGGGACGTTCGGGAACAGGGCGACGCGGCCGTCCCGCCCGACGGCACCTACGTGTACGCGCTGTCGCGCAACGGCACGGACCAGGGCCGCACCACGGTCGCGGTCTTTCGCCGCGACCGCGAACGGCTGCTCGAGGTCGACGAGGCCGGCGCGGCGGGCGCCGCGCGCGTGCACGCCATCGCGGCGTACCGCACGGACGATCTGTCGCTGGATTCGTACGTCGCGACGTACCAGGCGCCGTTCTTGCGCAGTTCGCCGCTGGGCCGGATCGCGCGGTTCCGGCCCAAAGAGGGCTTCTACGATCAGACGACGGTCCGTTACCGGGTCGACGACGCGCGCGCGGTCGACACGGTCGACGGCGTCGCGGGCGAACGGATTCTGCGGCCGCCGGGCGCGCGCGGGCCGCTGCGCGGTGCGTGGGTGCTGGACGCGCCCTTCATGACCGGGGCGCTCTTGTTGCCGGCCTTTCAGCGCCGCAGTAAGGACGACGCGATCACGGCGCTCGACGACGCCTTCGGCGACGGCGCGGTCGCGGGGGACGTGAAATTCGAACGCGCCGCGCCGACGTCCCCGAAGACGCCCAAGAGCGACGTCGTGCTGGCGCTTCCCGGCATCGCCTCGCTCTGGTTCGACCGCGGGACCTTGGTCGTCCACGAAGCGCACTTCGACGCCCTCAACCTCGACGCGCGCCTGATCTCGTATACGAAAGCCGCCGAGCCGGCGGATTTCGAACCCGAGCCCTCGCCGAGCCCGAGCCCGCCGCTCCACGCGACGGCGCTGACCTTCGATAGCGCCGACGGGACGACGCTCGCAGGCGAACTCGACGTGCCGGCCGCCGCCAAGGCGGCTCTCCCGGCGATCGTCTTCGTGCCGCCGGGGCCGAGCGCGGGGCGTTCGTTCGGCGGCGACGGTCCTTCCCCGATGTATCCCGATCTCGCCTCGATCTTCGTGCAGCGTGGCTACGCGGTGCTGCGTTACGACACGCGCGGGGTCGGCAAGAGCGGCGGTTCCAGCGCCACGGAAACCTGGGAGCAGGCGCGCGCCGACGCCCTCGCGGCGCTCGCCGAAGTCCGCAGCGGCAACTATGCGGTCGATCCCAAGCGCGTCTACGTGCTGGGTTACGGCAACGGTGCCGACTTGGCGATCGCGGCGGCCCTGCAATCCGACGCGCCCCCCGCCGGCGTGGTCGCGCTCGCGCCGACGGTCACGAGCTACCGCGACTGCGACGCGGCGGCGCCCGGCGACGCCGGCGGCGACGCGCCGCTCTGGATCGACGGAAAGACCGTCGAACCCAATGACGGCAGCTGGCGCAAGAGCGCGAACGGCCACGATCCGGCGGCCCTGGCGGATCGTCTCCGCTTGCCGTTGTTCGTGCTCCACCCCGGTGTGCCGCTCTGCAAGGTGACGCCCGACCAGCGGCAGAGCTACGACGAGAAGCTGAACGCCGCCGACCCGCGCGCCACGATCGTCGTCGCCAACGACCTCAGCGACCGCTTCGGCGGCCGCTACGACGCGGACTCGCCCGCGAACAGTGAAGCGCTCTTTCCGTACCGCTTCGACGCGTCGACGGCCGGGGCGATCGCCGATTGGCTCGACAACCCCAAGACGGCCGGCAGCGTACCGCGCCTGCCCGACACGGCGGGCGCGCCTGGAGCGCATCCGGCGCCCCCGCCTCCGCCCGCGCTCGACCGCAATCCGGACGCGAACGGCGGCATCCCCAATCCCCACGCCGCGACCGCCGCGCCCGAACCGCGGCCGACCCAGGCTCCCGCCGAGCCCGGCGTCGTGCTGCCCTCAGGCCAGACGCCGCCGCCGTAAGCGCGAGCGAGCCGGTCTAGCCGACCGCGCCTTCCATTTCCATCTTGACCAAGCGATTGAGTTCGACCGCGTACTCCATCGGCAATTCCTTGACGAAGAAGTCGAAGAAGCCGTTGACGATCATGGCCGTGGCGTCGGCTTCGCTCAGGCCGCGCGACATCGCGTAGAAGAGCTGCTCCTCGCCGATCTTCGAGACGCTCGCCTCGTGTTCGACCGTGGCGCGCGCTTCGTCGATCTTCATCGTGGGCTTGGTGTCGCTCGAGGACTGCGCGTCCATGATCAGCGCGTCGCACTTGACGCGCGTCTTGGCGCCGACCGCGCCCGGGAAGATCTCGACGAGGCCGCGATACGTCGTCTTACCGCCGTGCGCGGAGACCGATTTGTTCGTGACCACCGAGGTCGTGTGCGGCGCCGCGTGGATCACCTTCGCGCCGGCGTCCTGGTGCTGGCCTTCGCCCGCGAAGGCCATCGAGAGGATCTCGCCGCGCGCGCCCTCGCCCATCAGGTAGATGGCGGGATACTTCATCGTGAGGCGCGAGCCGATGTTGCCGTCGACCCATTCGACGGTCGCGTTCTTGTGCGCCACCGCGCGCTTGGTGACGAGATTGAAGATGTTGCGATACCAGTTCTGGATCGTCGTATAGCGGATCGAGGCACCTTCCATCGCGATCAGTTCGACCACGGCGCTATGTAGCGACGCGGTCGAGAACTGCGGCGCGGTGCAGCCCTCGATGTAATGGACCTTGGCGCCCTTGTCCGCGATGATGAGGGTGCGCTCGAACTGGCCCATGTTCTCGGTGTTGATCCGGAAATAGGCCTGGAGCGGCGTCTTGACCTCGACGCCCGGCGGAACGTACACGAACGAGCCGCCCGACCACACCGAGGAGTTCAGCGCGGCGAACTTGTTGTCGCCCGGCGGAATGACGGTCGCGAAGTACTTCTTGACGATGTCCGGGTAGTTCTTGAGCGCCGTGTCCATGTCGCAGAACAGGACGCCTTCCTTCTCGAGATCCTCGCGGACCGAGTGGTAGACGACCTCGGATTCGTACTGCGCGGAGACGCCGGACAAGAACTTGCGCTCGGCTTCCGGGATGCCCAAGCGATCGAAGGTTCGCTTGATATCGTCGGGGACGTCGTCCCACGAGCGCTCGGTCTTCTCGCCGGCGCGCACGAAGTAGTGGATGTCGTCGAAGTTGATCTCTTCGAGCAAGGCCTTGTCGCCCCACTCGGGCATCGGCTTCGAGCGAAAGATCTCGTAGGCTTTGAGCCGGAACGCGCGCATCCAATCCGGCTCGCCCTTCATGGACGAGATCCGCTCGACGATCTCCCGGTTCAGCCCCTTGGCCGACTTGAAGACGTACGCGTCCTCCGCGTCGTGAAAGCCGTGCCGGTAGTCCTCGATGAGCGCCTCGGGTGCGCCGGGCTTCAGTTCCGTTGCCATATCTCCCTTACGCTACCCTCGGACCGAACGATAGTCAAGATACTTCAGGTATTTGTTGGAAATCTTACGCACGGGCTTCGTAAAGCGAGGCCTTCTCGCTTTACAAGGGGATGGTGGGGGGGTATCATGTTCGACGGACCCGGGTGTCCCTTAAGGTTTCTTAAGGCAGCTCGGGTCTCACGCCGTAAAAGCGGCAAGGGGGACGGCACGCCCAACGTGCCTTCGCGGAACGACGCCCGCAGAGCTCCGGAAGGACGGACTCCGCCGGCAAGATCGCTCCGATAGGTCGGGGACGCAAGTGCACCGCACGCGCCAGCCGACGCAGCCTGGAGGTGGGATTTCCCAACCGAACCCGAGGAGACGAATTGGAATCACGTGGAACCCATATCATCTGCGAGCTATCGGGGTGTGCCCCGGAGCTGCTGACCGACGTCGATGCCGTCACGACCATCATGACGAGCGCCGCGCGCGAAGCCAACGCCGAAATCTTGAAAGTCGCCTTTCACCGCTTCCAGCCGCACGGCGTTTCGGGAGTCGTGGTGATCGCCGAGTCGCACCTGTCGATTCACACTTGGCCCGAATCCGGGTATGCGGCCGTCGACTTCTATACTTGTGGCGACCATACCGACCCGTGGCGAGCCTGCGAGTACGCCGCCAAAAAGCTCGGCGCCGCAACGATGCTCACGACCGAGGTCAAGCGCGGGATCGCGTCGACCAACGGCCAGTACACGCACGTCGTTCACGAGCATGCCGGCCGCTCGATGGCCAAGCGTTCGGCGTAACGCGCGGCTCGAACCGCTCGGACCCGGCGAGGGCCCGGGGCTAGGGGGCCCCGGGCTTTCGTTTGTCGGAAGAAACGGGTCGGCGCCCCCGGTCGCCGCTCGTTTGATTTGAAAAGGGGACTTTCCACGTTGGCACGACTCAACCTGATGCGACCCGCGGCCGTAGGATTCGGCCTCGCGGTGATCGCGCTTTCGTTCGCCGCGTGCGGCGGCCACAGCTCATCGACGCCGGCGCCCGTTCCCACGCCGACGGTCACGCCCCCGGTTTCGCCCGGCCCGTCGCAGTCGCCGTGCACGTTGACCTTGGGTCTGGCCTACGAGCCCGACGGCGGTAACGGTAACGGCTTCCACGGTGTCCAAGTCTCGCATTTTCAAGCAAACGACTCGAACCTGTGCCAAGCCCAGGCACCGGCGTCGACCCCCTTCCCGATCTCGTTCCAATCATCGGTCGGAGGCATCGCCTTCTCGCCGCAATTGACCGAGGGCGTCGCCATCCTGCAGAACTCCTCGGGAGGCTACCCGCTCGTGCAGGCGCTCTTCGGGGCGTTGACGGCGAATCTCGTGCCCACGGGCGTTCCGTACGACGTCAGCAAACAGCCCTCGCCGGTTCCGACTCTCGTGAACACGCCCGTGCCCATCATTCCCGACGTCACCTCGGTTTCGATCTTGGATCAGTCCTCGACGGGCGGTTCGGGCGTGGCGCTGGCCGTCGGGCCGGCCGCGACGCCGCCGGCGATCGTCGCCTTGACGTCGCTCCAGAACGCGCCGCCGCAGTATGCCAGCGACGTGCCGTTCTTCGGCGGCAATTATTCCGACAAGGGCGTGCTGCCCGGGCCGTACTCGATCGTGCGCATCTCGCCCGACCAATCCAACGTCTTGGCGCGCGGACCGAAAGCGCTGCAGACCTTCGCGGTCTCGATCGTGGGAACGGGCTATCAATTCAATGCGGAAAATCACGACGCGACCTTGGGTTACGGCTCGTCGGTCATCTTGCGTGGAGCCGGGAACATCGCCTACGATCCGGCGGACTCGACCCGCGCGCTCATTGCCGGCGACAGTTCGGGCGATGCCAACGTCGTCTATTTGGTCGACGGGCTGCCGGCCTCGATCAACAAGATCGCGAAACTGACGTTGCCGGGCAACGTGAACTCGATGGTCGTGGCCGCAAACGGTACGTATGCGATCATCGGAACCAGCGTCGGCATCGTGGTGGTCAGCGGCGTCAATTCTTCGTCGTTGGCTTTCGTGGCGCCATTCTATCGCGTCTCCACGTATGCGTCGGGCATTCCGTACATCGATTGCACGGGCACGCATCGCCGGTTGACCGACGTCTACTCGATCGCTCTCTCCTCGGGTCTCCAGCCGAATACGAGCAACAACTTCTTGGTCGCGCTGGGCAGCGCGCCGGGCGTCGCGTGTCCGAGCGGCCACACGGCGACGATCGCCGCTCTGCCCTTCGACACCTCGACGGGCAGCACGCCCGCGCCGTCGGCGAGCCCCACCGCGGCTCCGACGCCGACACCCTCGCCGACCGTGAAGCCGAGCCCCGGCCACAGCGCCGCGCCGTCGCCGACCCCGTCGCCGATCCCGACGCTGTTCTACCAGAACAACGTCGTGGCGCCACCCGCCGGCGCCGACTACCTCTTCGTCCACTAAAGATACGGCCTTGCCGAAAACCCAGCACTGGCAGTGGTACGTCGAACGCTTCGCGGAGACGGAACTGCATCATCACGCCGTCGAGGAGACCTATTACGCGGGGCGGACGCCGTTTCAAGATGTGGCGGTGATCCGCACCGCGGCCTTCGGAAAGATGCTCGTCCTCGACGGCGACACTCAGAGCTCGCAAGCCGACGAGAAGATCTATCACGAGAGCCTGGTGCATCCGGCGCTGGCCGCCGTGGACGATCGCCGGGAGGTGCTCATCCTCGGCGGCGGCGAGGGTGCGACCTTGCGCGAGGCCTTGCGCCGCAGCGACGTCGAGCGCTGTACGATGGTGGACATCGACGGCGAGGTCGTCGAACTCTCGAAGCGCTACCTGCCCGAATGGTCCGACGGCGCTTTCGAGGATCCGCGCGCGCGCGTGATCGTGGGCGACGCGCTCGCGTTCTTGCGCGAGGATCGCGACACGTACGGGGCCGTCATCTCGGATCTCACCGAACCGCTGGAAGACTCGCCCTCGAACCCGCTCTTCTGCGACGCGGTCTTCGCCGACATCAAGGCGCGCCTGGCGCCGCGCGGCGTCTACGTGTTGCAGGCCAGCACCGCGGGCTTCCACAACATGCGGCTGCACGCGAAGATGGCCCGCACCCTGCGCCGTTATTATCGCTTCGTGCGCTCCTATTACACGCACGTGCCGGCCTTCGATAACGACTGGGCCTTCATCGCCTGTAGCGACGCGGTCGACGTCGCCTCGCTCGCGCCGGAGCGGATCGACGCGTATGCGGGGGGGCTGCGCGGTGAGAGTTACTTCTACGACGCGGAGACGCACCGGCGCATTTTCAGCCTGCCGCTCTACCTGCGGCGCGAGTTGGCGAAGGACGGTGACGTGTTTTGAAGCCCGGCGAGATCAAGCTCGACCGAGAAGCGGCGAAGAAGATGTGGGAGCTGCAGAAACGCTACTACATCGCGACGCTCGACCTCCATCTCGAAGACGTCGGGCGCGGTGAAGCGCGCATGCGCATGCCCTTCCGTGAAGCGGTCATGAACAACGCCGGCAACGTGCACGGCGGCGCGATCATGAGCCTGTGCGACTCGGCGTTCTGGGTCGCGCTGGCGACGCTCTACGGACCCTTCCAACCGACGGCCACGGCCTCGCTCACCTGCAACTTCTTGAGCCCGGCCCGGCCGCCGCACGACCTGGTCGCGCACGCGCAAGTCCTCAAAGCGGGTTCGCGGATCGTCTACGGCGTCGTGCACGTGTACAGCGACGAGAAGCTCGTCGCTCACGCGACGGCCAATTTCCTCAACACGCCGATCGATCAGTATCGGCGCTCCGCGCACGAAGACGCGCAAACGGGACACGTTCGCCTATGACGACACCGGCCGAAACGCTGCAACGCACCGCCCTCTACGACGAGCACCTCGCCCTCGGCGCGCGGATGGTTCCCTTCGGCGGCTTCGAGATGCCCGTGCAATATGCCGGCATCCTCAAGGAGCACGATGCCGTCCGCAAGCGCGCCGGCATCTTCGATCTCTCGCACATGGCGCAGTACGAACTCCGCGGTGCGGGCGTCGCCGCCTGGGCCGACGGCTTGACCGTCAACGCGGTCGGCACGATGAAGCCGCTGCAAGCGCGTTACAATATTTTCACGAACGACGCCGGCGGTTGCCGCGACGACGTGCTCTTCTACCGGCTGGAAGATCGCTGGCTCTTGGTCGTCAACGCCGCCAACGCGCCCAAGATGTGGCCGTACTTGCAGGCCGCGGCGGCCGGCCGGGCCGACGTCGCGCTCGAGAGCAAACACGGCTCGCGGGCGCTGATCGCCGTCCAGGGTCCGCGCGCGGTCGAGATCGTGGCGCCGCTCTGCGACGTCGATGCCGCGGCGATCAAGTACTACTTTTGCCGTGAAGGCCGCGTCGACGGCGCGCCCGCGACGATCGCGCGCACGGGTTACACGGGCGAAGACGGGTTCGAACTCTTCGTCGAAGGCGCGGATGCGCCGCGACTGTGGCGCACCTTGCTGGCGCGCGGCGCGGAGTTCGGGCTCGAGCCCGCCGGTCTCGGCGCGCGCGACGTGCTGCGGCTCGAAGCGGGCATGCCGCTCTACGGCTTCGAGCTGACGGAGGAGATTTCGCCGATCGCGGGCGGACAAGCGTGGGCCGTGAAACTCGGCAAGGGAGAGTTCCCCGGTCGCGCGGCGCTGGCCGCGCAACTCGAACGCGACGATTACGATCGGATCGCGGGGATCGTGCTCGAGGGGCGGGTTCCGGCGCGCGGCGGCTATCCCGTGTTCTTCGGGGGCGAACGCGCCGGCGAAGTGCGTAGCGCCTCGCTGGCACCGGCGGCCGGGAACAAGAACGTCGCGACGGTGCTCGTACGTAAGGAGGCCGCCGCAGTTGGCGCGTTGCTCGACGTCGAAATCCGCGGGACGAAGCACCCCGCGCGCGTCGTGCCGCTTCCGTTCTACAAACGCGCGTAACGGTAACCGGAACCAGAGGAGTAAGCGAAGCATGGCGCAGCCCGACGGACTGCTATACAGCAAAGAACACGAGTGGTTGAAGGTCGAGGGCGACAGCGCGACCGTCGGCATCACCGACTACGCGCAGAATTCGCTCGGCGACATCGTTTACGTCGAGCTGCCGCGCGTGGGGCAGACGATCAAGCAGTTCGCCAGCATCGGCGTGGTGGAATCGGTCAAGGCGGTTTCGGATCTCTTCACGCCCATCGGCGGCGAGGTGACGGAAATCAATGCGGCGCTCGAAGCCGATCCGGCGCTCGTCAATCGCGACGCCTTCGGCGACGGCTGGCTCTACAAGGTCAAGTTGACCGATCCCGGCGAGAGCGCGCACCTGCTCGGCCCCGCCGAGTACGACGCCCTGGTAGCAGAAGCGGCGCATTAGAGTGTCGTACACCCCCCACACCGAGGCCGATATCGAGGCGATGCTGCGCGTCGCCGGCGCGGCTTCGCTCGAAGAGCTGGTGCGCGTGCCCGAGGCCGTCGCGCTCAAAGGCCCGCTCGATATCCCGCCGGCGTTGCCCGAAATGGAACTGGCCGATACGTTGCGCGGCTACGCGAACCAGAACGGCGCGCTCGAGTACACCTCGTTCTTGGGCGCGGGCGCGTATCGCCACTATTGTCCTCCGGTCGTCATGTCGCTCGCCATGCGGGGAGAGTTCCTGACCGCGTATACACCCTATCAGGCCGAGGTCTCGCAGGGTTACCTGCAAGCGATCTATGAGTGGCAGACGTACATCTGCCGGTTGACCGGTCTCGATCTCGCGAACGCGTCCGTATACGACGGCGCGACGGCGCTGGCCGAGAGCGCGATCATGGCCGTCAATGCGAACGGGCGGCGCGCGATCCTCGTTTCCGCGGCGGTGCACCCGAATTACCGGACGGTGCTGCGCACGTACGCGCGCGGGCTCGATCTCGACGTGGAAGAATTGCCGGCCGGCGTCGACGGCCGCACCGACTTCTCGACCCTCGAGGCGCGGCTGGCCGACAAACGCTTCGCGGCCGTCGTCGTCCAGTCGCCGAATTTCTTCGGCGTCGTCGATGCGCCGGGCGCGTCCGCGCAAGCGGCGATCAAGAACACCGGCACGGTGCTCGTCGGCGTCGTCGCCGAAGCGATGTCGCTCGGCGTGCTCGCCACGCCGGCCTCGTGGGGGGCGGACATCGCGGCCGGTGAAGGCCAATCGTTCGGCAATCCCGTCGCCTACGGCGGCCCGTACGTCGGCTTCATCGCGACCACCAAGGAGCACATGCGGCGCATTCCCGGCCGGCTCGTCGGCCGTAGCGTCGATAATCGTGGTAATACGGCTTACGTGCTCACCTTACAGGCCCGCGAACAGCACATCCGCCGCGAAAAAGCGACGTCGAACATCTGCACGAACCAGGCGCACTGCGCGCTGGTCGCGACGATCTATCTAGCGGCGCTCGGCGCGACCGGGTTGCGCCGCGCGGCGGTGCTGAATCTGGCGCGCACCGCGGCGCTCGGCGCGGCGGTCACGGCGGTGCCGGGTTTCACGCGCGCGTTCGAGTCGCCCGTCTTCAACGAAATCGCGATCCGCGTGCCGGCCGGGCTGACCGCGGCGCGCGTCCTCGCCGAAGTGCGGCGCGAGAAGATCCTGGGCGGCGTCGACCTGGGCCGCTGGTATCCGCACCTCGCCGACTGCATCCTGATGAACGCGACCGAACTCACCACGGACGCGCAGATCGCCGCGCTCGCCGCCGCGCTCGCGCGCATCGCAGCGCAGGAAGGTAGCGCGCTCCATGCCGCAAGCCGTTAACGTCAACGCCGCGGCGGGCGAGCGCCTGATCTTCGAGCAGGGCCAGCCCGGTCGCGCGAACTCGTATTTTCCCAACGGCCGCAGCGCCGGCGACTTCTTACCGGACGACCTTTTGCGGCCGGAGCTGCCGCTACCCGATAACAGCGAACTCGACGTCGTGCGCCACTTTACGCGGCTCTCGCAGCGTACGTTCGCAATCGACGTCGGCTTCTATCCGCTGGGTTCGTGCACGATGAAGTACAACCCGCGCATCAACGAAGCGATGGCGGCCCTACCCGGCTTCAAAGATCTGCATCCCTACGCGCCCGACGAATTGGCCCAGGGCGCGCTGCGCGTGATGTACGAACTGGAACGCTCGCTTTCGAGCATCTTCGGCATGGCGGCCTTTTCGCTCAATCCGGCGGCCGGCGCGCACGCCGAGCTCACGGCGCTGCTGATCGCCAAGGCGTATTTCTCCAAACGCGGCGAGGGAAATTCGCGCACGACCGTCATCGTCCCCGATACGGCTCACGGCACCAATCCCGCCTCGGCGGCAATGGTCGGATACAAGGTCATCTCGCTCAAGAGCGACGAGCGCGGCCGCGTCGGCGTCGAGGCTCTCAAGGAAGTGTTGGGCGACGATACCGCCGTCTGCATGATGACCAATCCCAATACGCTCGGGCTCTTCGAAGACCACATCCACGAGATCGCCGCTGCGGTGCATGCCGCAGGCGGCCTCATGTACTACGACGGCGCGAACGCCAACGCGCTGATGGGCAACGCGCGCCCGGGCGACATGGGCTTCGATCTCATGCATCTCAACCTGCACAAGACCTTCTCGATTCCGCACGGCGGCGGCGGGGCGGGCCACGGGCCGGTGGGCGTGGCCGAACACTTGGTGCCCTTCTTGCCTGCGCCCACGGTCACGCGCGATGCCGAAGGCGCCTTCGCGCTGGACTTCTCGTCGCCGGACTCCATCGGCATGATGCGCTCGTTCTGGTCGAACTTCTCGCATGCCGTGCGCGCGCTGACGTACATCTACGCGAACGGCGGCGAAGGGTTGACCCGAATCTCGCAGCTAGCCGTGCTCAATGCGAACTACGTGCGCGCGCAAGTCAAGGAGTTCTTGCACACGCCGTACGACGAGGCGTGTCGCCACGAGTTCGTCGCGAGCGCGCAGGAGCTCAAACGCGAAACGGGCGTCAAGGCGCTCGACATCGCCAAAGCGCTGCTCGACCGGGGCTACCACGCGCCGACCGTGTACTTCCCGCTGCTGGTTCCCGAGTGCTTGATGATCGAGCCGACGGAGACCGAGTCGAAAGAAACCCTCGACGCCTTCGTGTCCGCCTTGCGCGAGATCGTGGAAAACGCCAAGAGCGATCCGGAAGCCGTGATGGCCGCGCCGCTCAACACGGTCGTCGGGCGCATCGACGAGACCCGGGCGGCCCGCCAGCCCGACCTGCGCTTCGAATGAAACGAGGGGGCCGGCTCGCGCCGGCCCCCGTTCGAACGTTACTTGGTGGCCGCCGGTGCGGGCGAGCTCATCTTCATGGATGAGCCCTTCATCGAGCCCATCGAGCCCATCGAGCTCGAACACTTCATGAATTTGCCTTTGGCATCGCGACACTTCTTGGGAGCCGGCGAGGCCATCGCGCTCGGGCACTTGGTGAACTTGCCGGTTGCGTCGCGGCACTGCTTGGCCGAGGCGGCGCTGCCGAGGCCGGCGGCAAAGGAGAGGGCGAGGAGCGCGGTCAGTAAACGGGTCATGTGGAGGAGTCTCCTTGTAGAACGGGCGGAAGAACGCCCGGTATGAAGAGCGCTATGGTGCGGCAATTCTCGCCGGCCGCGCCCTCGACCCCCGAGCAAAGGTCCTCCTGGTATAAAGGGTGATCCTGCCGGGGCTTTGGTCGCAACGGCGCGCTGGGCCGAACCCGTTTCTTCTTGGCCCGGGTTGCTAAAATAAAGGCACGAGGCCCCGGAATCCAACGGGGCGGCTCTTCTGAAAGCGACTGATGCGGATCAAGTACGAGGTGTCTGCTGGCGGGCTCGTCTTACGCAAGAATGGGGCGTCGATCGACGCCCTTCTCATCGGTCGTGGTATGCCCCGCGTCTGGTCCCTGCCCAAAGGGCACGTCGAAGCCCGTGAGACCCACGAGATGGCGGCCTTGCGCGAGGTTCGCGAGGAGACGGGTTGCTGGGCGGAGATCTTCGTGAAGCTCTCCGAGATCTCGTATTGGTTCTACTTGAACGGGACCAAGCACAAGAAGTCGGTGCACTTCTACCTGATGCGTTACCTCTCGGGCGACACCGCCAACCACGACCACGAAGTCGACGAGGCGGCGTGGTTCGAGATCAAGGCGGCCAAGAAAGCGCTCAAGTACGTCAACGAGAAACGCTTGATCGATTTGGGGCTCGAGGAGCTGGCGAAGCTGGAAGGCGATCCGTTCGAGCTGGCGGCAAATGCGCCGGCGGCCGAAGAGGCGGTACGGGAATCGGCGACGCGATAACAACTACGCCCCCGGAGGCCGACTCCCGGCCGCTCCGGGTCTCCTTCGACGTCTTCGACGGCCCGCTCGATTTGCTGTTGCACCTCGTACGGGAGCACCAGCTCGACATCGCGACCGTTCCCCTGGCCAGCGTCGCCCAACAATACTTCGACTACATCGCGGTGATGGAGGCGCTCGACGTCGAGATCGCCGCCGAGTACCTGGTGATCGCGGCCACGCTCGTCTACCTCAAGTCCAAGTCGCTGCTGCCCGCCATTCCCACGGAGTTCCAGACCGAAGGCGAGGAAACGGCCGAGGAGGTCGAGGAACGGCTGCGCCGGCGGCTGATCGCCTATTCGCGCTACAAGGGCGTCTCCGAAGAGTTGCGGGTGCGTCAGGCGGAGGCGGAGTCCTACCATTTCCGGGAGGCCGGCGATCCGACGTCGGCGCTCGAGCAGCGCTACCGGATCCTGCCCGACAAGCTCGCGACCGCCCTGCTCGCGGCAGTTCGGGCGGCCAAGCCCGAGAAGCGCACGATCGCCCGCGAGCGCTTCTCGATCGCGCGCCAGATGGAATTCGTCGCGCGCGTAGTGAGCGAACGCGGGCGTGTCGAATTCGTGCTCCTGTGCCGCGACTTCGACCGCGGCGGCGTCATCGCGACGTTCCTGGCGATCCTCGAATTGATCCGGCAGCGGCGCCTCGCGTACGAACAACCCTCACCCGAGGATCCGCTCCTGCTGTTGCCCTTCGAACCCCTGGACGTCCATGCAAACTGAGCTGATCGAGACCGGCGGCCTGCAACGATCGCTCGAAGCGCTGCTGTTCGTCGCGAGCGAAAGCCTCTCGATCGACGCGCTCGTCAAGCTGACGGGCGCGTCGCACGTCGCGGTCGCGGAAACGCTGCAGAAGATCGCCGAGGAGTACGCGGAGCGCGGCATCGTGCTGCGGGATGTGGCCGGCGGGTACCGCTTCGCCACCTCGCCCGCCGCGCGCGAGGCCGTCGAGGCCTACCTGCTGCCCGCCAAAACCAACCTCTCGCCCGCGGCCATGGAGACCCTGGCCATCGTCGCCTACCTGCAGCCCGTGACGAAGGCCGAGATCGAGGCCGTGCGCGGCGTGAACGTCGACAGCGTCGTGGGGACGCTGATCGACAAGCGCTTCATCGCGGAGGCCGGCCGGCGCGACGCGGCGGGCCGCCCGATGGAATACAAGACCACGGCGGAGTTTCTCGAATCCTTCGGATTACGCTCGCTCGCGGAGCTGCCGCCGGTCGATTTGGAGGCCGAGGCGCGCGAATTGACCTTGCCGATTCCGACGGAACCGGCCGTGAAGGCAGAAGAGGAAGCACCCCTATCCAGTACGAGCAGTTAGAGGAGCCGGCGCGGACCATCTGGGCCCGCATCGTGGAGAACGAGAACACGGTCGCGCTGGCGCACGACCTGATCCAACCCGGCGAGACGTTCACCCTGACCGAGGACCAGGCAAAGTCGGTCGAGACCATCGGCCGCAAGCTGGCCGAGGGCGAGTTCGAGTTTCTCCTCAAGGCGCCGACGGGCTCGGGGAAGACCGAGGTCATGTTCCGGGTCGCCGTAGCCGAAGCGTTGCGGACGGGGGGCTACGCCTGCGTCGTGGCGCCCACGCGCGACCTGGTGCGCCAGGATTGCACGTATTTTCGCGACCGGCTCGAAGGCACGGGGCTCGAGGTCGGCGAGGTCCACGGCGGCATTTCGCCGGGTGAACGGCGCCTGATGCTCGACGGCCTCGCCGCCGGACGGGTGCGCTTCATCGTCGGAAGCGCCATGATGATCTCGAGCGACTCGCTCTGGGACGTGCTCGATCGCAGCGCGCTCACGATCGTCGACGACGTGAACGCCTTCGACGAGCGCGAGCACCTCCGCTTGCTGGAAGATCTGGACTGTCCGCTGCTCTTCGCGTCGGCCACGCCGAGCGAGTTGGAGCGCTTCCTCGAGCGGATCGGGGCCTTCAACAACGTGGTGACGATGCGGGCGATGCCTTTCGACGTGCTCCCGACCAAGGTTCACAAGGTGACCGGCGTCTGGGGCGAACCGGCCACCGAGCAGCTGGCCCGGGCCGACGAGCTGATCCGCGAGCACCTGCAGCGCAAGTCGCGGATCTTCGTGATCGCGCGAACCCGCGGCGACGTGCCCAAGCTCGCGGCGCGCCTCGAGGCGACGTACGGCATCCCGGTGCAGCAGCTTCGCGGCGATATGGCGGACAGCTCCGAGCACCGCAAGCGCAACCGGCGCAGCGGCGTCAGCGTCTATGGGGCCTCGACGCGCGTCGAGGAGATGCGCGCGTTCCGGGAAGGCGCGCCGGCCATTCTCGCGGCGACCAATCTCGTCGGCAGCGGCCTTGACATCCCGGCCGCCGACCTGATCGTCATCACGGATTCGGACGCTTTCGGCGAGAGCGAGATCGAGCAGCTGATCGGCCGGGTCGGGCGGCGCGAGCGACCGTCCGACGCCGTGCTCCTGACGGAAACGACGTTCGAGAAGAACCCGTCGCGAGCGATGTCGCCCGGCGGCCGGGCGATGACGTTCATGCCGCCCGGCATGCGTTCCAACTCGCTGCGCTTCCGCCGCCGGTAACCCGTGCGCGACGCTGCGGTGCAGCGGGCGTCCACGGGCGCCTTCGACGGTCTGGCCGAGGCGTACGACCGGTTTCGCACCGGGTACGCTCCCGAGCTCTACGACGCGCTGTTCGACTACGGGCTGGCGACGGCCGGCCGCGTCCTCGATCTGGCGACCGGCACGGGCCTCGTCGCGCACGAGCTCACGGCGCGCGGCTGCAGCGTGACCGGCGTCGACGTGTCCGCGGCGATGCTCGAACGGGCGCGCGCCCGAGTACCGGCGGCGACCTTCGAACCGGGCCGCGCCGAGGCGCTGCCCTTCGAAACGCACGCGTTCGACGGCGCCGTCTGTGCCCAGGCCTTCCATTGGTTCGAGCGGCGCGCCGCCCTCGCCGAACTCGAACGCGTCGTGCGCCCCGGCGGCGTCGTTGCCGTCTGGTGGAAGTCGCTGATGCGCGGCGACGCGGTACGGCACGCGCGCGCCGAAGCGGAGCGCGCGGCGGGCGTCGAGCCGCTACCCGACCTCGTCGCCGAAGGCTTCCCTGAATTCGAGGCGTCGGCGCTAGCCGACCGCCGGCTGCGCGTGATCCCTTGGCTCGTCCACACGACGGTCGCCGACTTCCTGGGCTACGAGCGCTCCCGCGCGCGCCCCGGCACGGCGTACGGCGACCGGGCCGGGGCGTACCTCGCCGCTCTGGCCGAGCGCCTCGGCGAACCCGGCCAAACCCTCACGCTCTCGTACCTTCACTACCTCTACTTGGGCCGCGTGGCGGAGAACGGCTGATGCACGTCGGTTTGCACGTCGACGGCGGGGGTGAGGGCTTCGACGGAGCCGTCAACTACGCGCGGCAGTTGGCCTGCACGTCGATCCAGATCTTTTCGGGCAATCCGAAGACCTACCGGACCGGGCCGATCGACGTGCCGGCGCTCGAACGCTTTCGTGCGCTCCGTGCCGGCGCGGGCATCGCGACCTGCGCGATTCATACCTCGTATCTGATCAATCTCGCGAGCGAAGAGCCCAAGATCGCCAATAACTCGCTGCGGCTGCTGCGCAACGACCTGAAGGTGGCGGCGGCGGGCGGCATCGATTTCGTCAACACGCACCTGGGTTCGTACGGTAAGCGGCCGCGCTCCGAAGGTTTCGCGGCGGTCGTGGCGCTCTTGGAGCGCGCGCTCGAGGACATCGCGCCGGGCGTCTTCCTGGTGCTCGAGAACTCGGCGGGCGCGGGCCAACTGTGCGGGGGCACGCTCGAGGAATTGGGCGACTTCGTGCGCGCGCTCGCGCATCCGCAACTCGGCGTCTGTCTGGACACCGCCCATTCGTGGGCGGCAGGCTACGACATCGATTCGCGGGAAGGCGTGGAGCGGTTCGTCGCGCTCGCAGACGCGACGATTTCGCTCGATCGCGTGAAGATGTTTCATTTCAACGACACGCAGATTCCGCTCGGCGGCCACAAAGACCGGCACTGGCACATCGGCGAAGGGAACATCGGCTTCGAAGGGTTCCGCGCGCTCGCCGCGCACGCCGAATTACTCGATAAGACGGCGATCCTCGAAACGCCGGGCGACCAGTCCGACGACGAGCGCAACATGGCGTCGATCCGACTGATCTTCGAAGGCGCGCGGAGTTGACGGCGCTGGTCGCGCGGCGGCTCGCGGTCGTCGGGGCGGACGAGAGCTTTCACCAGGCGCTGCGCGCGCGCTGTGGGCTCGTGCCGTCGCAGGCGGCGCCGGGCGTGCGTCCCGGCCTCGCGTACTGCGGCCGCGAGTTTCGCGTGTATCCCTCGATGAAGATCTCCGACGCGATCCGCTTTTATTCGGCGCTGAACCAAACCTGGAACGCCGGGACGCTGGCCGGGGACCTGGGCGTCGCCGGCCTCGACGAGCGCTTCGAGGTCAAACGGATGAAGAGCGCCTATCAGCGCGCGCTCGTTCTGGCGTTCGCGCTCGCCGCGGAGCCGCACGCGCTCGTCGTCGAGTGCGGCCAGGAGTTCGACCAGCCGGCCGCGCTCGCGCTGCTCGAACGAGCCGTGGCGCGCGTTCCCAAGACGCTCGTCACCTATTCCGGCGATGCGCCGCCCCCGGCATTTTTCGAAGCCGCCGTTCCGGCCGCGCGCTTCGACCTCGCCGAGTTCGAGGCCGCATGATCCGGGAGCTCTCGCGCAAGGAGTACGTCGAGCTCAAGCCGCTGCTCGCCATCGCCTTCACGCTCGTGATGATGGTGACGGCCGCGATCCCGTTCGTCTTTCCGTACCTGCGCGCGCACGGGCTGGCCGCGCACGACCGGGAGACCGCTGAACTCGTGCTGCGCAACTTCCGCTCGTATCCGGAATTCGTGCGCTCGGATTGGATCGCGCGCAACCTCGCGCGCATCCTCTGTCTGCTCGCGTTACTAGCGGGCGCGGGTGCGATCGCGGGCGAGCGCGAGGCGCGCACCTTACCGTTGCTCTACACGTCGTCCGTGCGGCTGCGCAGCGTCGTGATCGTCAAGTTCTGCGTGATCGCCGCGTGGCTGTTCCTGGTGACCTTCGCGAGCACGGGCGTGCTGACCGCGCACTCGCTCGTCGAGAAGATGCCGCTGCCCGTGACGGCGCTGGCGGTGACGTCGCTCGTCGCGTGGACGAACTCGATCGCGTTCCTGGGCGTCGTGTTCGCCGCGAGCGCGTTCGCGAACCGCACGATCGTCGCGGCGGGGCTCGCCGTGGCCGGCGGCTTCATCATCGCGGCGTTGTTGCATCCGCTCGGCCTCAACGGCACCGCATTCGCGCTCAACCTCGCCGCGCCGGACGGTTCGATCGTCTGGAACAACGTGTGGATCGATCTGCTCGCGGCGTCGGCCGTCGCCGGCGCCGGGCTGCTCGCGACGATCGTCGAGGTCGACCGCCGCCGCGCGACGTGATCGCGCATTTCGATCTCGACGCGTTCTACGCGAGCGTCGCGCAGCGCGACGATCCGAGCCTGCGCGGGAAGCCCGTGGCGGTCGCGGGCAGCAGCCGGCGCGCGGTCGTGCTGACGGCGTCGTACGAAGCGCGCCCGTTCGGCGTGCGCTCCGCGATGCCGCTATACAAGGCGCGCGCGCAGTGCCCCGAGCTCGTCGTCGTGCCGCCGAATTTCGAACGCTATCGCGAGCTCTCGCGCGCGGTGTTCGCGATCTTCGAACGCGGCGCGAGCGCCGTCGAAGGACTCTCGCTCGACGAAGCGTTCATCGCGATTCCGGGCGCGGGCTTCGCTGAGGCGATGGCGCACGCGCAAAACGTTCGGCGAACCGTACGCGAGGAAGTGGGTCTGACCGTGAGCGCCGGCGTCGCGGCGCAGAAAATGGTGGCCAAAATCGCGAGCGATGCCGCCAAGCCCGACGGTTGCGCGGGCGTCGAACCCGGCACCGAAGCGGCGTATCTCGCGCCGCTCCCGGCGGGGCGCCTGTGGGGCATCGGACCCAAGACCCAGGCGCGTTTGGCCGCGCGCGCGATCGCGACGATCGGGCAGATCGCCGCGCTCTCCGACGAGGAGGCCTTCGCGCTCTTCGGTCGCGGCGGCCGCGCCGTGCGCGAGCTCGCGCGCGGCAACGATTCGCGCACGGTCTCGGCCGATCGCGAAACGCGCTCGGTCTCGAGCGAGGAAACCTTCGAGTACGACGTCGTCGACGAAGCGGAATTGCGCGCGGCCGTGCGCGAACTCGCGGCCGACGTGGCGCGCCGCCTGCAGGCGCACGGCCTGCGCGGCAGCACGGTCGGCGTGAAGATCAAGCTTGCGAGCTTCACGATCTTGGGACGCCAGACCGGGCTCGCGGTTCCGACCGACGACGCCGCGATCGTCGAAGCGGCCGCGCTGCATTGCCTGCGCCGCGCCGAACTCGACGGTGCCGCGGTGCGCCTGCTCGGCGTGCGCGTCGCCTCGATCACCGAAGAGCCCGCGCGCCAGATCTCGCTGTTCGCACCCGACCCGGCCGTGCCGTGACGGCGGCTCGCGCCGCGCTCTGCGTCGCGCTGCTCGGCATCGCGCTCGGCATCTTCGCGCGCCTCGATGCGCTGGGCCACAAGTTGCTGTGGCAAGACGAGGCGTTCTCGTTACTGCGCATCTCCGGACATACGAACGCGGAGCTCGACGCGCTCTTCGACGATCGCCTACATCCGGCGGGCGACGTCTTCGCCTTGCAGGAGGTAACCGCGCAACGCGGCGTCGCCGACGCCGTGCGTTCGATCTCGCGTGAAGAGCCGCAACGCGGGCCGCTCTATTACGCGTTGGCGCGGCTGTGGATCGGCGTCGCCGGCAACGGAACCGCGCAGGTGCGCGGGTTCTCCGCGTTGCTCGGCATCGCCGGTATCGGCATCGCGTTCGCGCTCGGCCGGCGCGCGGGGGGAACGCTCGAGGGCGGCGCGCTGAGCGCGGCGTTCTTCGCGCTCGCGCCCGTGCAGATTCGTCTCGCGCAGCAGGTGCGCGAGTACGTGCTGGTTGCGGATCTCACGTTGCTCTCGGCGTTCTTGACGTTGCGCGCCTTCGAGAAACCCTCGGCGGGCCGCTGGTTTGCCTTCGCCTGTTGTGCGGTTGCGGGAACGTACACGAACGTCGAATTCGCATTCGTCCTCGCGTTCGAAGGCGCGGCCGTCCTCGCGTTCGCCTGGCGCGGCGCGCGCGAGCGGCGCGTCGCGCGCGTGAGCGGTTGTCTCGCCGCAGGAGGCCTGGCCGCCGCAGCCTATGCGCCGTGGCTGTTCGCGATCTCGTCGGCCGCGGGCCGCGGAGCGCGCGGCGTATCGTGGGCGGCGTCCGCGTATTCGCTGCGCTCGTCGCTGCTGAAGTGGACCTTCAACGTCGGTGCGTCCTTCTTCGATAGCGAATACGCGCACCACGCGTACGGGATCGCGCTGCTGCCGGCACTGGCGCTCGTCGCATACGCGCTCTATCGGCTCGCGCGCGGCCCCGGCGACGGCTTCGTGCGGGCGCTGGCGCTGGCGCTGGTGGCTTCGAGCATCGTACCCTTGACGGCGCTCGACGCCGTCGAACGTTCGCACTACGCGCTCGTGACGCGGTATGCGATGTCGAGCTGGACCGGCCTCGAGTTCGCGTTGGCGCTGGCGCTCGCGTGGCAATTGCGCTCGCCGGGCGCGGCCGGCCGGCGTTTCGCGGCCGGAGCCACGGCGCTCGTGGTGCTCCTGGGCGCGAGCGCTTACGTCCTCGACCGTCCGTACGTGGAATGGTGGGACAACAACGAACACCTCTCCGAGAGCGGCGTCGCGCTCGCGGCAGACCGCGAACCGCGCGCGCCGCTGATTGCGAGCGCGAACACCTCGGCATACGTCCTGGTGCTCAGCCGCTACCTCGCGCGCGACCGTGCCCTGCTGCTCGTGCGCGACCTTCCCGTACGGCTCCCGGCGCCGTGCGCCTATCTCTTTCTGCCCAGCGACGCCATGCGCCGCCGCGCGCTCGCGCTCGCGGGTCCGCGAGCCACGCTGCGCAACGATTCACCACCGCTCGATCTGACGATTCCCGACCTGCGCGAGCACGGCGAGCCGCAGGTCGCCACGGCCAACGCCCTGTGGCTCCTCGATGCCGGCGGCGCGTGCCCGGACGCGCCGGGCTGAGGGCGTCAGCGCGCCAGCAACCGCAAGTAGACGCGCGGCGCGAACTCGGCGTCGGCCTCGACGCGCCGGAACGTCTCGAAGCGAACCTGCGACGCGAGCGCGCGCTTGTGTTCGAGGGCCTCGCCGAGTTCGCGGTAGGCGGCCTCCAAGTCGGCGCCTTCGAGATCCGCCAGCTCGCGCTTGAGCCGCGCGATACGCTCGTCGACGGCGGATGCCAGATCGCGCTGCACGTCGCGCTCCACTTCGCGCAGGCGCAGGATCAGGCGCTCCATCTCGTCGACCGAGGGCAAGCCGCGTTGGGACACCGCGGCCGGCCCCTTCGCGCGCCCGTTGGACGCGGGCGGCGACGCGCCGCGCGGGGGCGCGTCGAAGCCGGGATAGATCCGCACGATCGAGGGAATCTTCTGCGGCCCTTTGGGCGACTGCAGGCCTTCGGCGATCCGGGCATCGACGAGCTTCGTGCGCAACGCCGTATCGTCGATGCGCTTGAGCAAGGCCGGATCGACGCCGGCCGGCGGCCGGCGGCCGCCGAAGAAATCGGATTCGTCCGCGGTCGGAAGCTCGAGCGCGCGATCGAGCAAACGTTGACGGTCGCTCACTGCCATAAGGTTGCGAACCTTCGGCAGGCCGGTACGCGCGCCTCGTGGTGCGGACCGCGGCCGCTAGATGACCACGCGCATCGTGTCGTTGGTCCCGGGACAGTTCGCCTCCGCGGGCGCAATCCGCACGAGCTGAAAGCGGACGCTGGTCGTGCCGGCGGCGGCGTCGGCCGAGCGGTGCACCACGTACGGGAAGGAGTAGGTCTGGCCGGCGCGCAGCGGGGGCAATCCCTTGACGTCCTTCTTTTGGCCGTCGAGATAGATCGCCACCGATTGCAGGGTATTGCCGGGCTGCCCGGCCGAGCCGATATTGGCCACGGTGACGTTGAGCGTATAGGTGTTGAGGCCGTCGCCGGTCGCGGCGTGCGAGGTCGAAACCTTGGTGATCGCGGGGTCGGCCGCCGGGCACGAGGCCCCGGAGCCGGGGGCCATCGCGAGCAGTGCGGTAATCGGAGCCAGCATGGGTCCCTCCCGTGAGGTCGCTAGAGGTGATGCAGGAGCTTGTACCCGTTCGGGGGGCGGGGCTGCGCCGGGCGCCGCGTTGGATCGCTCGGGAAGCGAAGGCGGCCCGCTGGTGGTCGCCCTCCACGGCGCCGTCGCGAACCGCAAAACGTGGCTGCCGATGGCCCGGGCGCTCGCGCCGGAACTCGAATTGTGGTGCCCGGATCTGCCCGGTCACGGGAGCCGCCGCAGCGAGCCGTTCACGTTCGAAGGCGCCGTCGCCACGGTCGAATACCTCGTGGCCGCGGCGCGGCCGCGGCGCGTCGTGCTCGCCGGCGACTCGCTCGGCGGCTATCTGGCGCTGGCCGCCGGCGCGCGCATCGAGCGTGGAATCGCCGGCGTCGTCGCCGGCGGCTGCACGTGGTCGATGACGGGGCCCGGCGGCGCGCTGGCCCGCGCGAGCGATCTGCCGCCGGCCCTGTTCGCGGCGTTGATGGGCGAAGAGCGCCTGGAACGCTTCGCGGCGGCGCAGCTGTACCGCGTAGCCGACGCCGCGACCGCGCGCGCGATCGCGGAATCGGGCCTGCGCCTGCGAGCGCGGGGCGAGTCGCTGCGCGAACTGCGCGGTTTCGATGCGGTCGCGGTCGTGCGCGAGGTGCGGGCACCGATCGCCTTCGTCAACGGCGCCTGGGACTGGCCGACGCGAGCCGGCGAGAAATCGCTAACGCGGGCGGCGCGGCGAGCGACGCTGACGATCGTGCCCCGCTGCGGCCACGGCGTCGGCTTCTTCGCGCCCGCGGCCTTCGCGCGCGCGATCGAATCGTTAGCGATTCCGTGAAGTCACTTCACCGAGGCCAGAAGCGTGCGCACCGCCGCGTCGTCGAAATCGGCGCCCGCGCCGACCGCGGTCAGGCTCACGGACGGAACGTTTCCCGGGAAGCTGACGAATTCGGCCTGCGTGACCTGGCCGCTCTTGTCGGTGCAGCGCAGCCGTTGCATCACGTGGGTTGCGCCGCGCACCGTGACGTTTACCGACGTCGTTCCGCCCGGCGCGCAGCCCAGCATCCGTTCCGCGATCTGTAAGCCCGCCACGGCGCCGCTGGTCTGCGTGTCGCCGTTCGACGGGATCGTCGAGCCTTGCAGCGAGATGCGAAACGCGGAGCGGCGGTTGGCCGGCCGCAACGTGGCCGACATCGAGAAGCCCAAATCCGTCGCGTTATCGATGACGAAGCCGCGCGGCAGGTCGAAGGTCGCGAGTTTGTGCACGGTGCGCGCCATCGCCGCGGGATCGCGCGGTTCCGAGGCGACGCGCTTGGCGAACACCGTGAAGGCGATCGCCACGCCGACGAAGCCGAGCACGACGAGCCCGGCCAACGCCGCGAACACGATCGCGACCGCGCGCAGTTCCTTGCTCATATATGATCCGCGTTCCAGCACGGATCGGCCCGGCTCGCGAGCGTTGCCTCTTTGTTTTCGGTCCACCACGTGCGCGCGAGGCTCGAGAGCGGCACGATCATCAGAATGGCGGTCTTGCGAGCGCGCACGGAACCGCGCGGCAACACGTCGCGCGCGACGGGCGGCGGCAGCCAGCCGCCGACGCGGCGCAAGTCCCCCGCGGCCGCGCGCAACAGGGCGGGCACCAGAGCTCGGCCTTCGTCCCCTTCGAAGGCGAAGTCGTCGACCACGAACGTGTCTTCGCGCAACACGCGGCGGCCGATCGTGTAGGCGATCGTCGAGCGCCCGCGCTTGATCGCGAGCTGTACGGGTTGCGTGCCTTCGCCCGCCGGCGCGCTCCAGCGCGTGCGCATCCAATCCCACACGAGCGGCGTGCGCCGAAAACTCCACGTGCGAGCGCGGTCCAGGCTCTCGAAGCAGCGTCGCACGCCGGCCCAATCCGCGGGTTCCAGCGGCGTCGCGCCCGCGGGCGAGCCGTCGAGCGACGACGCTCGCAAGGTGAAGAGGCGCGAGGGTAACGTGACGAAGCCGAGGCGTTCGTAGAAGGCGGGGTGGATGTCGGCGTACAGGAAGGCGACGTCGCGACCGGCATCCCTTTCGGAATCGAGCAACGCGCCGAGCATCAGGCTCGCGTATCCCCTTCCGCGCAAGCGATCCGGCGTGAAGACCGCTCCGATTCCGGTCGCGCGAAGGGAGACGTCGTTCCAGCGGATCTCGCGGTCGTAGTTTTTGCACGACGACACGATGCGCCCGTCCTCGACGACACCGACCGTGAACGGACGGCGCTTCGCATACGTGGAGCCGGCGATCGCGCGAAAATCCGCGACGTAGCGCTCGAACGAGCGGCCGTCACCCCACAGCGCGAAGGTCTCGGGCAGCACCTCGCGCACGTACGCGGCGCTCGCGACCGGTTCGACCTTCAGGAGCGCGCGCATGCGGAGCGATGCCGGGTGAGACGGAGAGAGGGCACGCGCACCTCTCCGCCGTCACGCCCGCGAGCGCCTGTCAGACGAACGCGACGTCCTGGTACGAGCCGTCGATGATGCGGGCGGGATCGCGTCCGAGCCAGCGCTCGAGCACGGTCGCGTACACGGACCGGAAATCCGTCGCGAATTTGAGGTCGCCGTCGTCCAGATCGGTCAGCGACGGATGGTCGCCGTACACGCCGCCCTTGACCTTGCCGCCGACGATGAATAGCGGCATCGCCGTTCCGTGATCGGTGCCGTTGGACGCATTCTGCGTGACGCGCCGTCCGAACTCGGAGAAGGTCATGGTGAGCACGTTGTCTTGCAGCCCGTGCGCGGCGAGGTCGAGATAGAACGCGTGCAAGCCGCTCGCCAAGTAGCCGAGGAGCCTGTCCTGCTGGGCGCGCTGATTCGCGTGCGTGTCGAAGGATCCGATCGAAACGAAGATCACCTTCGTCCCGAGATTGGAGCCCGCTATCTGCGCCGCGAGCTTTAGCTGCTGCGAGAAAGCGTCGCCCGGATACGTCACCGCGGTCTTATAGGCCGCGACCCGCGTGCGCAGCACGTCGCCGCCGTGTAAGGCGTTGCGTGCCGTCGACTCGATCATCTGCAGATACGGCGACTGCCCGGGCTTCGCACCGTCGAAGAGCGCTCCGGCCGCGGATTTCGACGCGGCATCCTTGCCGGAGTTGTAGCCGAACGCGCCGAGCGCCCCGATCGCCGGAACGTCGACGTGCTGCGCGACGAGCGCCGTCGGCACGGTGTCGCCAAGCGAGACCGCTCTGAAGAGCTGGGAATCGTCGGACGGCGACGCGCCCGGGACGGCCGTCGCGTCCAGGTAGCGGCCCAGCCACCCCGTCGTGACGGAACGCGCGGGCTCCGCGGTCTCCCAGATCTGCGTGGCTTCGAAGTGCGAACGGTTCGGATTGGGATAGCCGACGCCTTGAACGATCGCGACGTGGCCTTCCTTGAAGAGGTCGTCGAGCGGGGCCATGACGGGATTGAGCCCGATGCGCTCGTCGATCTTCACCACGGACTTCTCGGGAATACCGATAACGGGGCGCGCGCGGTGGTAGGCGTCATCCGAATACGGGACGACGGTGTTGAGGCCGTCGTTGCCGCCGCCCATTTGGATAACGACGAGCGTGTTGCCGGGATCGACGCTCGAACCCAGCGCCGGCAGCGGTTCGGCATCGGCGGCCGCGGCGAGAAACGAAGGCAGCGTCCCGCCCAGCACCGCGATGCCGAGCGAACGGGAGAGAAACGTGCGGCGTGAGCTCATCGAGAGGGCCTTCTAATTCAGCTGATTGGCGGGAAGGTTGAGCGTGAGCGCGAGCGCACCCCGAATCTTCTCCTGGTAATTTTCGGGCCCGAAGGGCGTCGGCAACGCCGCGTTCGTCGAGGCCAAGTACTCCAGGAGCGCTTGGCGCACGTCGCTCGTGAGGTCGTCTTGCACCGCATCGCGCGTCACGATCGAGAGCACCTCCGAGGCGTCGAGCCCGCCCGCCTGACGCACGATATCGTCGGGCGTGAAGGCGGGAAACGTCGCGAGGTCTTTGCCCGGGGGCGGTGCGGCGCGCACGATCCGGTTGACGTAGTTGAAACGCGAGAGCAGGGTCGCGGTGTTGATCCAGGTCGGACCGCCGTCCCACCCCTTGACGCTGGGCGGCGCGAGCGGCTCTTGTCCCATGCGCTGCAGCCAGCCGATCGTGTCGGGCGGAACGGCCGCAACCTGCATCAGGCGCAACGTGCCGATCACGAATTCGACCGGACTCTTGGGCAACGCGCGATACGCCCGCGACGAGAAGAAGACGTTCGAGCGCAAGAGCGTGCCCATGGTCTTGCCGATATCGTAGCCCGAGAGCGCGTACGTCTGCGCCAGCGCCTCGATCAGTTCGGGTTCGGGATCGGAGTAGACGAAGAACTCCAAGAGCTTGCGGCAGATGAAACGCTGATGGACGGGCTGTTGGACGATGATGTCGACGATGTCCTCGCCGCCGAAGTCTCCGGTCCGCCCGAGGAAGGTCTTTTCGCCGTCGTCGTGCTGCTTTTCGTGGTACGCGAAGACCTGTTGCTTGTCGATTCCCCAGCCCGTGAACGCGCGCGCGGCGTTCTTGATGTCGTCCTCGGTGTAGTTGCCCAAGCCGAGCGCGAAGAGCTCCATCACTTCACGTGCGTAGTTTTCGTTGGGATGGGCCTTGACGTTGTAGCGATTGTCGAGCCAGGAGAGCATCGCGGGGTCTTTCGAAACCGCGAGCAGCAGGGAGCGGAAATTACCCAAACCCTGCGCGCGGAAAAGGCCGATCTGCTCGACCATCAATTGGGGCGCGACCTTGCGGATGCTGGTTGCGAAATGGCCGTGCCAGAAGAGGGCCATCTTCTCATACAGCGGATGCCGGGTGCGCAGCATGCGGTCGAGCCACCAGTTCTGGGGGCCCGTGAACCGGGTCTTGGGGTTGTAGATGATCGCGACGTCGGGAAAATCCGGCAAGGGCACGTCGGGTTGGGCCGGATGTAAGAGCGAATCCACGGCCCCTTGCGGACCGAGGGCCGCGAGCGCATCGATCTCTGCCGGCGTGCCGCCGAACCCGGCGCGCCGCAAGAGGTGCGCGGCCTGGCGCCGCGTCAGTGGACCCTCGTAGCGCAGCAACGCGCTCGAAACGTCGAGCGGGCCGGGCGGTCGGAACCCGACTTGCGGGTCGGTCGAGGTGTCCAGCTTCATCGGTACTCCCTAAACGTCGGCCCGTGACGGAAAGGTCGTTAGGATCTCGTGAGAATACGGCCGGACGTCACTCCGTAGCGGCCGCCGCTACAGCGCGAAGCCCCATGCGCCGGGACGCATGGGGCTTCGCGAGAGCCGGGACGGAGCCTCGCCCCCCCCCCGCGGAATCAGCGGCGGTGCGGCTTGTTGTTGACGCCGATCGACGAACTCGTATACGACGAGTTCAGGACCGCCGAACCGTACGTCGTGTTACTGGTCTGGCCGTCGCTGATCGTCAGACCGCATTCACCCGGCGTCGGCGAGCCGATGACGCTGACGGTGACCACGGTCCCGTTGCTGCCCGAGGCGTTTGCCGAGGCCGTCGCGTAGTCGGAGAACGTGCTGCCTTGCGTGCAGGCGAGGTTCGCGAACGCACCGAGGGTCTGGTTATACGGCGCGTTCGTCCAGCCGGACTCGGTGAACGTCGCGCTACCGGTACTGCCGGTACCCGTGAGCGCGATCAACTGGACGTCGGGCGGGTTGTCGCCGACGACCACGGTTGAAGGCGTGCCGGAGCCGGAGACGTAGACCGGCGCGCTCAGGGTCGGCTGGATGTAAAGCCTGCCCAACGTGGCACCGGTTGCCGTCGCGTTGAGCGGGACCGGGTTCTCGGCCAGGCCGCCATAGCAGAACGTGCCGGCCGACGTGTCGGACGTGAACGTCAGGCTGGTCGGGCTAACCGGCGTATTTCCGGTGGGGTACGTCGGACACGTCGAGACCTGCAGCGACGTGCCGTCGCCGTTGGTGTCGATATCGGACACGGTGACGGAATTGGCGTAAGTGCCGGTGATAACTTCGTCGTCCGCGTCTTCCGCGCTAACGGTGATCCCGGAATTGGTTGGGCCGCCGATGGTGGTCGAATTACTCGTACCCGCACTAAAGTTCGGCGGCGGACTGGCAGCCACGACGATCTTCTTGGGGATGCCCTGCAAGGTCACGTTCCCCGAGTTGTTCTTGCCCTGTTGGACGACGATCTGGAGGCTGTTGGTGTCGAGCGCGTTGCCGCCGGCGTTGGTGGCGTCGTACGTCGTCAGCGAAAACGTGTCCGTTCCGATCGGAGAGGGCGGCCCGGACACCGTGCATCCGCCGCCGCAATTCGTCGAATTGATGTTCGACGTCACGCTCGTCGTCGACGGGAGGCCACCGCTATTGGTGGTTGCCGTGATCGTGATCGTGATCGACTGGGTGCCCGAGGAGATGAAGTGCGGGCGCCGCGCCACGATCTTCTCGCGTTTGGGAATTTTGATCGTGAAGCTCGGCTTCTCGTACTGCGCCGGCGGTGGATTCGAGGTCGGCGTCCCCGAACCGGGCACGGTGCCGCCGCCTCCGCCGCCGCTGCAGGCGGCGAGCGTCAGGATTCCGGCGAACGCAAAAAATCTCCGCATAAGTGTAAGCCGCCCTCGAGAAGCGATAACGGAAGTGATGGGTTTCACGTCCGCTTCGTGCGAGAACCCGGGTACTCCCTCGCAGCCGGCCGAAATTGTGCTCTAGAGCCGGCGGCTCAACTCTTCGAGGATTTCCGGCGCCGAAACGCCGCGCGTCGCGCGTCCCGAAGCGCTGACATACAGGCGTTGCCGTGCGCGCGAAGCGGCGCAATAGAACGCCCGGCGCTCCTCGGCATTATACTTCTCGCGGAGCTTGTAACGAAAGAGACTGTAAGTAAACTTCGCGGTGCGCGCGGCGTCGGCGTCCCCGACGTTCTCTTTTGGAATCATTCCGGCCGCCGGCATGAACAAAAATGCATCGGGAACGTAGTAACGCGGCCAGGCCCCCGCTCGCACGTCCACCACGAACACGGCGTCGAACTCGTCGCCTTTGGCGGCTTCGACGTCGACGACCCGCAGCGCACCGCGATCGCGCAACGCCAGATTCAGGAGATCGGCTTCCGCTTCCGCCACGCGTTCCGCCCACGTCAGGAAGTCGCCGAGCGACCCGAGCGGCTCGCGTGCGCTGAAGGCATCGACCTCGTCGATCAAGCGCGCGACGAGCCCGCCTTCGAAGCGGCCGCGTGCATCGTCGCGCAGCGTCGCCAGGACGGATTCGTCGAAGATCAGGCGGGCCAGTTCGGCCGGACCGAGCGTGCGAGCCGCTCCTTCCCAGCGCTCGCGCGCCGCCCGGAATGCCTCGACGCGTTCCCGCGCCTCCGGGGAGAGCGCCGAATCGACGTCGCCGCGGGTCACGTTGCGCCCCAAGCGCAGGTCGCGACGCCGGTCCCAGCGCGGGCCGGCGTCCTCCTCGGGCTCGCCTTCCGGCAGCTCGAAAAGCAGCGGCTGCGGCGCTTCCGCATCGCCGCAGAGGACCGCGATCGAAGCGTCCGAGAGACGCAGCCACGGCGCTTCGAGGTTGCGCAACAAATACTCGTGGCGGAAAGGATCGACGGCCGACCATAGCGCCGCCAAGGCATCGAGCACGGCGGGAAACTCGTAGAGGCTGGCGGCGCCGCCTACGTCGGTCGGAATCCCGGCTGCCAGCAAGGCTTCGACGTAGACGTGCGCGCAGCGGAGATTACGGGTCACGACGGCGATCCGTTCGGGCGCCATCCCGCCGGCAATCAAGCGCGCCGCCTCGGCCGCCACGAAGCGCGCTTCGTCGCGGGCCGACTGCGCTCGATAGAGCTGCACGGCGTCGGAGCGGCGCCCCGGCTCGCGTGCGCCGTCCGCGGCGGCCGGATCGAGGCCGATCCGCGCGGCGCGTTCGATGGCGGGCACGCTGCGATACGAGCCGGCCGCGCGAACGGTCCGGCCGGCGCGTTTGAAAACCTCCGCCCCGCGTGCGCCGGCCGCGAAACCGCGCGTCGCCTGCGCGACGTCGCCGGCCAAGGTCACGCCCCCGAGCGACTCGCCGAAAAGCGCTTCCAGGAACCCGAGCTGGCCGCCGGTGAGGTCTTGCGCGTCGTCCACGAACGCCGCTGCGAAGCGGCTACGCGCCGCGGCGAAACGTTCCGGCCGCCGGCGCATCTCCCAGGTCGCTTCGTAGACGGCATCGGTGGGCGTTAGGCAACCACCGCTAACGAGCTCCTCGACGTACGCGGCGTAGAGTTGCGCCAAGACCTTCACGAGATCCACCTCGCGAGCGTGCTGGCGGGCGAGTTCGCCCGGCGTCACGTTCAGCGAGTCGCGGTACTTCGGCTGCGTCTCCATCAGGAGATCGGCGCTGGCGAAATTGGGCGGCTGCCCGTAGAACGCCGTGGCGCCGCGTAAGCCCGCGATCCGGAAGGCCTCGGGCGAGACGAGCGACGCGCGCAGCTTGCGGATCAGGCGAAACGCGGCCGCGGAAAAACGTTCGGGCGCGCGCAAGCCCGTGATCTCCGGATCGATTTCGGCGTTGACGAACTCCGTCCACTCGAGCGAGAACAAGCGCGCTCCGGCGCGTTCGAAATGCACCGACGCGCGCACGTCGTCGATCGCACGCAGCGGCGCAAGCCCTTCGGCCGCGCGCATCTCGCGCAGCACGTCGAACGCGAGCTCGCCGAACGACGTGCATTCGATGCCTGCGCCGCCGCCCGCCGCCGCGGCCAGCGCGCGCAGGCGCGCGACGCCGGCATCGCTCGGCGCCGCCAGCAACACGCGCCGTCCGGCGCGCGCCTCGTCGAGCGCGCGCCGCAGCAACTCCGTCGACTTCCCCGATCCCGCCGGGCCGGTCAGCGCGACGGCGGCGCCTTGCACGACGTCGCGCGTCATCGCCCGAACCGGTCTTCGCGCGGCAAGGGCCGTTCCCGGCACGCGGCCTTGTAAGCACAGTACGCGCATGCGGCGGAATCGGACGTGACCGCGAAGCGTTCGAGCGGAGCGTCGGCCAAGAGCGCCGCGAGTTCGATCATCTTGGCTCGCGCGCGCTCGAGTTCGTCGATGCCGATCGTACCGGCCGCCGCATCGTCGTACGTGCGCGGCGCGGCGACCGGCACGACTTCGAGTTCGACGGGACGCACGTCCCGAGCCGATTCCTTGAGCGGAACGAGCGCCAAGCGCGAGACGCGGTCGCCCGCGGCCGTCCGCGCCCAATAATAGAACGGGAGTTGAAAATCCAGGAAGCGCGCGACCTTGTTCCGGTACTCCTGCGCGCTCTCGGCGATGCTGCCGGTCTTGTAATCGACGACCGTGACGGCATGGGTGGCGTCGTCGCGATCGAGACGATCGATATAGCCGATGAACGTGTAGCCGTCGAGCTCGAGGTTCACGGCCGTTTCGGTTCCGATCACCGTAAAGGGATGGGCGCGCGCGCGTTCGAGGAGCCAGGCGACGTAGCGACGGCCCGTCCGTTTGGCGCGACGCCGCTGCAACTCGTACTCGACGTTGGTTTCGAAGCCGGAACGGAAACGTTCGAACGAGGTCGCCAGGTACGAATCGAGTTTTCGTTCCAGAAGGTCGGGCGCGACGCCGTCCACGCGCGAGAACTCTTGATGGAAACGTTCGAGCGCCCAGTGGAACGCCGTGCCGTAAAAAGAGGCGGAAGACCCGCGGTCTTCGACCGCGGCGCAGACGTAGCGATAGTACCAGCGCCGCTCGCATTCGGCGAAAGCGCCGAGCGACGACGCGCTGAAATGGCCGCGCCGGCGCTTGACCGGGCGGAGCGGCTCGGGCGGATGCGCGCGCAGCGGCCGTCGCAGGGCGCCGTGGAGCGCTGCGTTCGAGCGCGCGGGCGCGGCGCCGTCGAGGACCGCGAGCAGTTCCGCCGCATCCCAGGCCGTGCCGGCGGGACGTGCCGCGTCGAGCAGGCGCGCGATCTCCGCTAACGCCGCCAAAGTCGAGCGTTCGTCCGCGTCGAGGTCGAGCGCCGCTTCCAGGCCGAGTTCGAGCGTTGTCAGATGTTCGCACACGGTGGCGCCTTGAGCGCGGTACGCATCGCGCACGCCGGAGAGAAAACGCGCGAAGCGGCGCGCGGCCACGGCCGCATCGTGCGCGAGCGCGACGCGCTCGGCGGCGATCGTGGCCAGCACGGTGCGGCGCTCGCCGGCCGCGACGCACAGCGCCCGCGCGTCCACGTTCGGGACGCCGGAGTACGGCGAACACAACGCGCGGCGCGCATCGGTTTCGGCTTGCGAGGCCGCGAACGCGGTGAGGTCGCGCACGAACGCGACGAGCCCCCGCGCGCGCAGCCCGTCGACGAAAACCGTCCGCGCGGCGTCTATCTTCGTGATGGTACGCTCCGACATAGAACGTTCTCCGGATTCGCGGCTCTCGGCGGGGGACCTCGGAGCGCAGGTTGGGAAGCCCCGCACCGTGCGGAAGATCGTCGTCGGCGTAACGGGGGCCAGCGGCAGCGCGTACGCGCTGGCGGCTCTGCGGGCACTGCGCGCGCACGCGGACTGCGAAGTGCACCTGGTCTTGAGCGAACAAGCGCGCCGCACCGTCGAATTGGAAACGCCCTACACGGCGCGCGACCTCGAGGAACTCGCGACCTTCGTTCACCGCGACGACGATCTGGCCGCACCGATCTCGTCGGGTTCGTTCATCACCGACGGAATGCTCGTGATTCCGTGCTCGATCAAGAGCGCGTCGGCGATCGCGTACGCGCTCAACGGCAACTTGCTGGTGCGCGCGGCGGACGTGTGCCTGAAGGAAAAGCGCAAGCTCGTGCTCGTGGTGCGCGAGACGCCGCTGCATCTCGGCCACTTGCGAACCCTGACCCAACTGGCCGAGATCGGCGCCGTCGTGCTGCCTCCGATACCCGCCATGTACGCGAAGCCGCAAACCGTGGACGACATCATCGCGCATACGGTCGGGAAGGCGCTCGATCAATTCGGCATCGCCAACGACCTCTTCAACCGCTGGCACTGAATTCGGCGATCAGCCGTTCCGCGAGCCGAAGGTCGCTCGCGCGATCGACGTTGATCGCGATCTCGGGGCGCGAGCACACGGCCGCGGCCACGCGAACTCCCAATAATTCGCCGGCCCGGCGCTCGGCGTCGGCGATGGAGAGCCGCCGTAGCGCGTAGCGCCACAGCACGTCGTAACCGAAGACGGAGGCGAGACGCAGCGGATTCTTGCGGGCGGCGCCGAGGCGGCCGAGAAAGCGGTCGAGCGCATCGAGCGCGCGCGGACGTAGCGCCACGCACCCGCCGCCGCAGAACGTGCCTTCGCGCAGGCGCGCCCAGGTATGCGGCACGCCCGGAAAACGCGCCTCGTGGCGGCGACGCTCCACGCAAGCGTACACGACGTCCGCCTGCGCGCGTTCCGCCAATCCGAGAAATTCCTCGAGCGCGGCGCGCGTGAGGATCGGCAGGTCGGATGCCGTGACGAGCACGAGGTCGGACGGCGCGAACGGGGCGAGTCCGGCGCGCAAGCTGGCCGACATCGTGTCGCCGGCTTGACGGATCTCATCGGCGCCGTAGAGCGCGGTCGCCGCCGATGCGCCGGGCGGTGCGACGGCGACGATGCGGCGCACGGCGGGCGTGGCCCGCAGGGCTTTCAGAGTTCGAGCAACCAGCGTCACCCCCGCGACCGGCACGAACGCCTTGTTCGGCGCGCCCGGCGTCCCCGCGCAGACCGCGTCGCGCGCTCCGCCCGCGAGAACGACGGCGTCGAAGCGAGCGTTCAGCGCCATGCGCCGTCGCGATGCAACGGAACCGCGAACGCCCGCTCGACGGCCGCCGGCTCGAGGCCGCGCTCGCAGGCGCGGGCGTCAGGCTCGCGCTCGAAGAGCGCGAAGAGGCACGATCCCGAGCCCGAGAGCAGCACGTGTCGCGCGCCCGCCGCGCGCAGTGCCGCCTCGGCCCGCGCGACCGCGGGATAGCGCGGGACGATCACGCCGTGGAAATCGTTGACGAGCGACGCGGCGAGGGCGTCGAAGTCGCCGCGCTGCAACGCGTCCACGGCCGCGAGCGACGCGCTGCGGGCGCGCGGCCGGCTCGGCCCCGCGCCGTTCTGCGCCCGCGCCGCGTCGAGCGCGCGATACGCATCCGCGGTTGCGACGGTCGCATGCGGGCGCGCCACCACGACCCACCAGGGCGGCAGCGCGCCGATCGCGGTGACTCGCTCGCCGGTCCCTTCGACCAGCGCCCCGGTCCCCGCGAGAAAGAACGGGACGTCCGAGCCGAGCGACGCGGCGAGGGCGATCCAGTCGAGTTCCGGCCGCTCCCCGAGCGCCCCGTCCATGGCCGCGCGCAAGACGGCCGCGGCGTCGCTCGACCCGCCGCCGAGGCCGCCGCCCACGGGGATCGTCTTCTCCAGCACGACGTCGAAGCGGCGTTCGAGCCGCGCGCCGCGCAACGCTCGCATCACGAGGTTGTCGTCCAAGAGGGCGGCGTCGCCGGTTCGAAACCGGTCCGTTGTGGACGGTTCGAGCGCGATGCGATCGTAGAGCGCGATCGGCAGCATCACGCTGCGCAAGGTATGATAGCCGTCGGCCCGCCGCGCGAGGATTTCGAGCGTGACGTTGATCTTGGCCGGGGCGAGCAGCGTCGGCATCAACCCGTCTTCGACCCCGGAAGCCGCAAACGCTGGGGGCTTCGGGGCGCCGGGCGCGAAGTGGTCGGCCCCGTGACCCCGTCTTACGATGCCCAGCACAACGAATTCTGCGCCTACGTCCTGCCCGAATCGCAGACGCCGTTCGGGCTGACGCTCGGGAACTTCAAGACGTACGCGTCGTGCACGCCCAAGGGCGGCATCCGCGGTTTGTGGGACGCCGATTCGGACCAGATCATCTTCGGCACGCACCAGATCGCCTACCGGCTGCGCGACCGCGAACGGACGATCTTGCCGCACCAGATCGAACGCGAGTTCACGTTCTTGCCCTACGCCCAGATTTCGGAGTTCGCGCTCGACGAGCGGCTGCGCGTCGCCGAATGTTTCTACGTGCCGCACGGACCCGCGCACGATCGCAGCGTCGCGTTCGTGGTGGATATCGCGCTGCACAACACGAGCGACGAGGCGGTCGACGCCGCGCTCTTTCCGTGGGCGCTGCTGGTGGGCCAGCGCTTCTACGGCGAGCCGGAGAAAGAAGTGCGCGCCGGCCTCGACGGGCCGTACGTGCGAGCTTGGAACGAAGAGACCGGTGCCGCACGGTATTGGGGCGCGTCGCGCGCGCCGCACGGCGCCGTCGTCGCGCTGCGCGAGCAGGTGCTGCAACAGGCGATGCGCCGCGGCTCCTTACGTGACGAGGGCTTGGCCGAAGTAACTCCGGAGCTCGCGGAGTACGTCAGCGGCCGCATCTTCGGAGCCTTCGAGTATCGCATCGGCGTGGCGCCGGGCGCGCGCGAACGTCTGCGGATCGCCGTGGTGTTCGACGGCCGCGGCTTGGCCGCGGCACGCGCGCGTTTCGAAGCCCTCCTGCACGACGAAGGGGCGCTGGACGACACGCAGCGCTATTACGGCAGCGCGCTCGCCGACGCGCGCTTGATGACGCCCTCGCCCGCGATCAGCCGCGGCGTCGTCTGGGCCAAGTGCAACATGCTGCGGGTGATCAAGGAGTATCCGCAAGGCTGGGGCTCCACCAACTCGCCGCCCTCGGACATCCTGGTGTCGCGCGACACGTCGTGGTTCGTGCACGGCTTCGACTACTTCTTGCCGCAGTTCAGCCGCGACGCGCTCGAGGTCTTCAATCGCTTCGTGGAAGACTCGGGCCAAGTCGTCGAGTACGTTCGCGGCGTTAGCGGCTTTCGTACGTCCTACGACCTCAACATCAACGACGATACGCCGCTGCACCTCATCGCGATCCTGCACCACTACAACGCGACGCTCGACGACGCGTGGGTGCGAGCTTCGATTCCGCTGATCGTGCGCGTCGCCAATTACCTGCTCTCGCAGCGCGACGCCAACGGGCTGATCTACTGTAACGCCAAAGGCGTCGATATGTACGGCATCACGTCGTGGCGCAACATCATTCCGTATTACACGCTCGACGGCGCGGTGACGGAGATCAACGCCGAGGCCGTGTTCGCGCTCGAAGCGGCGGCGATGCTGTGCGCGGTCGCGGGCGAACGCGACCACTGGGAGCGGTACGCGCGCGAGGCGGAGTCGCTGCGCGAGAGGACGATGGCGCACCTCTTCAACGCGGACACCGGCGCCTTCGTCCTCAATTACGATAAGGACGGCAACTACCAGGACAACTTCACGGCCGACGAGGTGTTCCCGGTGCTCTTCGGCGTCGCCGGTCCGGAGCGCCGTCGCGACATCCTGGCGCGGCTCTCCGAATCCGACTTCGTGACGCCGGTCGGGCTGCGCACGATCTCGACCGCCGACTCGTGGTATTTCCCGTCGCACGGCTTCGGTTTGCTCGGCGGCATCTGGCCCGATCTCACGCTCTGGTTCGCGGTCGCGCTCGCGCGCAACGGCTACGTCGACGAGTGCCGCCATTGGCTCGAAGTCGTCTATGCCACGATGGAAGAAGGCGCCCCGCGCAACACGGTTCCCGGTCAATTCGCGGAATGGTTCGACGGCGGTTCGCTGACCAACCGCGGCATGTACATGTCGCCCTGGACCGGCGCGAAGTACGTATGGGCGGTGGCCGAGACGGTCTGCGGGCTCGACGGCTACCGCACGAGCGGCCGGCCCCACCTCTCGCCGCTGGTTCCCAGCGGCTGGGATTGGACGGCGGGCGTGCGCGTGCGCTGGGGAGCCGGCCGTTGCACGTTCGTGGTCGACGTCCGGCGCCGGACGATTTACGGCGACATGCGGGAAGCCTCCGCCGAGGAGCCGTACCGTTGCGTTTACGCCGGCACGAACGTGAGCGACGAGGTGACGACTTCGCCTATCGAGGTCGGGGCCGTCGCATTCGAAGACGAGGGAGGCGCGGTGCGCGCGTTCATCTGTAACCTGCTCGACGCGCCCCGCGACGTCACGCTCGAGTTCCGCGGGCACGTGCTGCGCCGTCAGGTGGCGGCGGGCGAGTTGTTGGAAGTCGTGCTCGCGGGCCGGCCCGCCGACAGGGAATCCTATCCGGCGGTTTCCGATCTGTCGGACCTCATCCTCGCGGAGGGCCGGTAGATGGGGCCGCGCGCGGGGCTCTCGACGGTCTTGGTGGCCGGCGCCTTCGTGCTCTTGATCGCGATCGCCATCGGTAACAACATGGGCAACCGCGTCCTGGGTCAGATCGGGAGCCGCTCCGCTGGAGCCGTCGCCACCCCGATCCCGTCGCCGAGCGTGAGCGCGGACGACGACGCAGCCGGCCATGTGCTCTGGAAGCGGCGCCAGGTCCTCAGCGTCGCGACCGACCCCGCCTTCCCGGATCCGCGCGTGACGCCCGAGCCGCCTCCGCCCCCGCCGCCGTCCACACCGCGTCCGAAACCGGCCGCGACCCGGACCCCGGCGCCTCGGATCACGGAGCAGCCCGACGATACCGGGTCGTCCGCGCCGCCCTACACGTCGCCGCCGATGCCGATTCCGCTCGTCACCCACAGCGGCGACGAGACCGCGACGCCCGACGCGAATCAGTCGCCTGCGCCGGCTTCCAGGACGGGCCCGGTCGCCACGCCGCGGCCGGGCGCGAGCGCGCACGCCGTCACGGCGACCGCGTCGCCCGGCGTGTCCACGATCAACCCCTGAGCGTAAATCCATCGGCGTCACTAGTGTTATGGTTGTCGGCGGTTGTTAGAATAGAGACATTAGAGCCGCATACTGGGAGTTTCGGGGGACCGACAGGTGAACGACGGACACAACGGCGCGCAGACCGGAACGACGACGGTCAAGCGCGGGCTGGCGCAGATGCTCAAGGGCGGGGTCATCATGGACGTCGTCACGCCCGAGCAGGCGTCGATCGCGCAGGAAGCGGGCGCCGTGGCCGTGATGGCACTCGAGCGTATCCCGGCCGACATCCGCGCGTCGGGCGGCGTCGCGCGCATGAGCGATCTCTCGCTCGTGCAGCGGATCATGGACGCGGTTACCATCCCCGTGATGGCCAAGGCGCGCATCGGGCATTTCGCCGAGGCGCAGTGTCTGCAGGAGCTCGGCGTCGACTACATCGACGAGTCCGAAGTGCTGACGCCCGCCGACGATAAGTATCACATCGACAAGCATCCGTTCGCGGTGCCGTTCGTCTGTGGAGCGCGCGATCTCGGCGAGGCGCTGCGGCGCATCGCCGAAGGTGCGGCGATGATTCGCAGCAAGGGTGAAGCCGGTAGCGGCAATATCGTGGAAGCCGTGCGTCACATGCGCGCCATTCGCGATGCGATCGCCGAACTGAGCGTCGCGCCGCGTGAGGAGTTGGTTTCGCGGGCGCGCGACCTCGGCGCGCCGCTGGAGCTCGTGCAATTCGTGGCGAGCGAGAAGAAGCTCCCGGTCGTGCTCTTCTGCGCGGGCGGCGTCTCGACGCCGGCCGACGCGGCGCTGATGATGCAGCTCGGCGCGGAAGGCATCTTCGTCGGCAGCGGCATCTTCAAAGCCGCCGCGGTCTACAAGAACGGCGTGCCCGAGTACGACGACAACGGCTTCCCGAAGGTCGACCCCGATATCGCGCTGCGCTACGCCAAGGCTATTGTGGCGGCCACGACCCACTTCGAGGATCCCAAAGCGGTGGTCGAAGCGTCGAAGTCGCTCGCCGGCGCGAAGCCGATGTACGGCATCGACCTCCGTCAGCTCGACGACACGCAGTTGCTCAGCGTCCGGGGGAATTAGCGGTAACGCGATGAGGGTCGGCGTTCTCGCGCTCCAAGGCGACGTCGTCGAGCACGTGCGCGCGCTCGAACGCGTGGGCGTCGCGGCGGTGCCCGTGAAAAACCGCGCGGAGCTCGAACGGATCGACGGCCTGATCGTGCCGGGCGGCGAGTCCACAACGGTTATCCGGCTGCTGGACCGCTTCGAGCTGACGGAGCCGCTGACGACCCGCGTCCGTGCGGGGATGCCGTTCTGGGGCACGTGCATGGGCCTGATCGTGGCCGCGCGCGAGGTGGCGGGCCTGGAGCAGAAGACGCTCGGGCTCATCGACGTGACCGTGCGGCGCAACGCGTTCGGCCGGCAGCTCGCCTCGGCCGAAGTACCGCTATCGATTCCCGTCCTCGGCGCGGCCGACTTTCCGGCGATCTTCATCCGGGCGCCGTGGGTGGAACGCGCGGGCGCGGGCGTCGAGATTCTGGCCGAGCACGAAGGCCACGGCGTGTTCGTGCGCTCGGGCAACGTCATGGGAACCGCGTTTCACCCGGAACTGACCGGCGACGGCCGCGTCCACGAGTATTTCCTGGGGATGATTGCGGAAGCCCAGGCCCGAGCCGCCTAGCGGCGGGGGAAATCCCAGTTCCCGGCGTACGTCATGGCAAGATGGCTACAGGACCGAGTGCGACCGCAGCGCCGCCGGTAGAAGTCGTCCTCGGCGAGGTCGTCGCGAGCCTGGCCATGCTGGCGCACGCGTACCTCGAACCGCCCGCCGCCGAAGAGGGCGTCGCGGCACCGCCCGATCTCGAGTCCGCCGAGATCGCCATCGACGTCGCGGGCAAGGCGTTCGAACGAATACAGCCCAGGGTCGCCCCCGACGAGCGGTCTGCGTTAGCGAGGCTGCTCACCGAACTGCGCCTGGAATACGTCAGAAAGCGGGGTCTATGACCCCGCTTTCTTATAAGAAGTCCTGGGGCGCGCCGGCTCTTTTCTCGGGAAGCTCTGGGGCACGCCGGCTCTTCGTTGCGCGGAGGGTTCATGTGCATTCGCACACTTCACCCCCCGCGCGCCTCGATCCGACGCACCCCAGAGCTTCCATCATGTCCGTGGGAAGCTTCGGGTGGCGCCGGCCCTTCGCTGCGCGGAGGGTCGTTTGCGTGCGCACCTTCACCCCCCGCGCGCCTCGATCCGACGCACCCCAGAGCTTCCATCGTGTCTGTGGGAAGCTTCGGGTTGCGCCGGCTCTTCGTTGCGCGGAGGGTCGTTTGCGTGCGCACACTTCGCCCTCGCGCGCCTCGATCCGACGCACCCCAGAGCTTCCATCGTGTCTGTGGGGAGCTTTGGGCGTGCCGGCTCTTCGTTGCGCGGAGGGTCGTTTGCGTGCGCACCTTCACTTCCCCGCGCGCCTCGATCCGACGCAGCCCAGAACTTCCATCGTATCTTTGGGGAGCTTGGGGCGCGCCGGTTCTTCGTGGCGCGGAGGGTTCGTGTGCATTCGTACGCTTCAGCCTGCGTCTCGATCCGACGCACGCCGGAGCTTCTATGATGTCTTCCTTGGGCGGAGCGGTGGGGGCGATATGATGGTGTTTGCATTCTCCGGGTTTGGCGGGAGGCGATCGTGACGGACGTTTTGGTCCTGAACTTTACCTACGAAGCGCTCAACATTACGAGCTTTCAGCGCGCGGTGAAGCTGCTGTTTTCGGGTAAGGCGGAGGTCGTGCACGGACGCTCGCAAGTGTTGAGCTCGCCGACGTACGAGATGCGCATGCCCTCGATCATCCGAATGCTCTATTACATCAAGCGCCCGATGCAGAAGGTCGCGCTCACGAAGAAGAACATCTTGCTGCGCGACGATTATACGTGCCAATACTGCGGGCTCAAGGGCGAGCGGCTGATGACGGTCGATCACATCGTGCCCAAGAGCAAAGGCGGCCCCTCCACGTGGGAGAACCTCGCCTGCGCGTGCATGCGCTGCAACAACCGCAAGAACAACCGCACGCCCGAACACGCGAACATGACCTTGCGCCGCAAACCCAAGGCGCCCAAGTACATCCCGTGGATCCGGGTCAAGCGCAACACCTTACCGGGCGAGTGGCACAAGTTTCTGTTCCTCTACAACGTGTCGATCGACGAGCGGCTCGCGTAGGCGTTTTCGAGCGCGAAGACGACCGCCGCCTCCGCCATGAAGCCGGCACCCTGTGCCAGGAGCCGTTCGAGTTCGAGCGGTGCCAGCCGTTCGCTAAGGAGCGCGACGAGGCGTTGGCCGGTTTCTTGCGCGAGGAAGTCGCGCTCGCGCGGCTGCGGCGAGAGTGCAAGCTGCGAATAACCTCGCAAGACCGCTGCGCGGCCGCTCTCGCCATCGAGCGCGAGGAGGTACGCCAGCACTTCGATCGCCACGGCCACGCTCGGACTCTCGGGTCCTTGCAAGGCGAATAAACCAATCGCCTCGCGCGCCGCTGCGGCAGCCTCGGCGAGGCCGTCGCCCGCCGAGAGGAAGACCGCGAGACATCGAAGCCATCGAGCTAACTCCTCCGTATCGCCACCGGCCCGAAGTCGAGCTAAGATCTCGCGAGCGGTCGCCACGGCGTTTTGGATGAGGCCGCGCCGGTATTGGCTCACGGCGACGTGCCGCAACGCCCGTTGTTCGACGACCGTATCACCCCGCAGCTTCGCCTCCGCGATGACGAGGTCGAAGAGCCGACTCGCTCCCTCATGGTCCCCGCGCGCTTCGGTGAGCAGTGCGCGTAACCGCAGCAGTCGCATCCGCAGAAACGTCGGCAGGCACCGGAGCGTTTCGGCTTCCGTGAGGCCGTCGTCTGCGACGTCGAGCATTCCGAGCTCGATCGCGGCTCCTGCGGACTCCTTTAACGCCCACCCCAGCGTCTCGGGATCGCCGCTTGCCCGCGCGGCGGCGAGGCCTTGCTCAGCGAGTTCCATCGCGCGCACGTTTTGACCGTTCTCTAACAGATTGCTCGATAGGGTCGCCAGGAGCCGGGCCCGGATCGAGTGCCGATCGGCTGGGAGCACGGCCAGAAACTTTTCGCTCCACATTCGCTCCTCAGCATCGAGGCCGATGAACGACCAGCCTCTCCCCACGTTCGCGGCCAGTTCGGAGCCGGCTACGACGTCGGAACGAGCCAGCGCTCCGGCCAGCGCCGCTCGCACGTCTTCGAGTTCGGCGCTCAGTGCGTCGGTCAATTCGGAGACGCGCGAGGTCCGCGCCACGCCTGCCATGATCTGCGCGAAGCGGTCAGCTAGGTAGCGCACGTGCCGCCTCGCGACGTCGTCGCGCTCTCCGGCCCGCGCGAGCTGTTCGCATGCGTACAGGCGAGTCGATTCGAGCAGGCGATATCGCAGACGGTCGCCGGCGGGTTCGGCGACGACGAGCGACTGGTCGAAAAGCAATGAAAGTGCCTCGAAGACGTCGGGCTCGTCGAGTTCGGGACCGATCCCGACCGCGCCGGCACCTTCGAGTTCGAATCCGTTGACGAATATGCCGAGCCGCCGAAAGAGCGCCCGCTCGCGCTCGTCCAGCAGGTCGTGGCTCCAGTCGATCGTGGCGAGCAGGGTCCGCTGGCGCGGCAGCGCGGCGGCACTGCCGCCCGTGAGCAAACCGAAGCGCGCGTCGAGACGATCGCGCAGCTGGCGGGGCGTGAGCGGGCCCATGCGCGACGCGGCGAGTTCGATGGCCAGCGGGATGCCGTCCAGACGCCGGCAGATATCGGCTACTGCCGCCGCGTTGTCGTCGGTCAATTCGAACCGCTTGTCGACCGTGCGCGCGCGCTCGACGAAGAGTTCGATCGCGGCGCACCCGAGGGCGTCAGAGGCTGGTAGTTGCGCATCCCCGGGCCGAACGTCGAGCGACGGTAACCGGTACGTCTCTTCGCCCGAGATGCCGAGGCGGCGGCGGCTCGAAGCCAACAGGGTGATATTCGGACAGGCGCGCAGGAGCGCGTCGGCGACGCGAGCGGCGGGTCCCAGCAGGTGCTCGCAGTTGTCGAAGATCAGCAACGCGCGTTTCGGCCGCAATGCGCGCACCAGATTCTCGAGCGGGTTGGCGCGGGTCCCAAGGGCGAGTCCGACCGCCTGAGCGACGGTCGACTCCAGATAGTCGCCGCTGCTGAGCGGCGCGAGTTCGACGAACCAAGCGCCGTCGTCGAATCCGTCGAGCAGGCTCGCTGCCACCTCGAGCGTGATGCGGGTTTTTCCGACGCCGCCAGAACCGGTGACCGTGACCATCCGATGCCTGCCCAGGAGTGCCGATATTTCGGCCATTTCCGTCGCGCGGCCGACGAACGAGGTGAGCGCGAACGGCAGATTGTGCTCGCGACCGGGGGGCCGCGCGCGCGCAGCCGCCTGGGAAATGCCGCCGACGGCCAGCGCCAGCTGCGTGCGCGAGCGGACGTCGAGCTTGTTGAACGCCGCGGCGACATGCTGCTCGACGGTGCGCTCGCTCAAAAACAGCGCTTGCGCGATGGCGCGATTCGATTTGCCGGTCGCAACGAGAGCGGCAACCTCTCTCTCGCGAGCCGATAAAGCACGCGTCGGCCGCGCGTCGTCCGGCATGCGGTAGGGCGTTGGCGGCCGTGGGCGCCCCGTCCTCGTCGGCCCGGCCGGCAGGCAGGGCAGGCCCCCCCGACGTGGGTGCGCCCGGAGGATTACGTGGTTCCCCGGATGCGGCGCCGGGGCGGCCGGCTGTACCGTCAGCGTATTCCACTCGCGCCTCGCGGCTACGTACGAGCGGGCTTTGACCGGCCCGACCGGCGCGGCCGATGCACGGGGCGCCCTAAAACTCGATCCCTTGAGGAGGTCGTTCTATGTCGCCTTCGTCTCTCGTCCGGCGGCCGATCGTCGCCGCCATGCTCGCGGTGGGGGGCGCGCTCTCCCTGGAGTTCCTCGCAGCCGCTTCGTTCCCGGCCGGGGCGAGCGTGCCGCATCCAAACGCGACGTCGATTTCGGGCGCGACGGCGGGCCCGATCCTGATGGTGACGAACAAGGCGCCCGGCGGCTCGGCCGTCTCGGGCTCCGAATCGGACCCCGCCTTCGAACCGCCCGCTCCGTTCGCGACTTTCCCGCCGGATACCGAGACGGTGGGTCTGAACGGCGCCTCCAAGGACGGGGACGGCGTTCTGGGCGTCACGACGTACCCCTACCTCAACGGTGACGAACCCAGCGGTGTCGTCGGGATGGATCGAGCCAGATCGGCGACGCTCAATAACGGCGTGTACGGTATCACGGCGAACGGCAATGCCGGGGTGGCCGGCGTCGGTAACGGAACGAACGAAAGCAATCCGAAGAATGGTGCCAGCGCCGGCGTATTCGGCATCGGGGTTTTCGGTATCTTGGGCTGCACGACGGCAACCCCGCCGCCCGCCTCATCGGGAATTCCGCCCAATGGGGCGATCGTCTCAACCATACCGACGAGCGCCAAACCGACGGACCTCTACTACGATTTCGTCGCGCTCGGCTCGAAGCTGCAACGCGTCTTCAGCGTCGACGGCAACGGGAACGTTCAATATCGCGGCAAGCTGACGACGTTTGCGAACGTCGGCGGCGGCATGGTCTCGGAACGGACGGTACCCACGGTTGCGCGCCCGACCCTCGAAGACGTCGGACAAGGCGCCCTGCGCGGCGGCAGCGCCTACGTGCGCCTCGACCCGGCCTTCTCCGCCTCGATGGAACAGAGCGCGCCGTACATGGTCTTCGTCACGCCGGGTGCGGAGGCGAACCCGCTCTACGTCGCGACCAAGACGGCCGCCGGCTTTTGGGTGCGCGAGTCGCACGGTGCGTCGTCGATCCCGTTCGATTACCGCATCGTCGCCTATCCAAAAGGCGACACGCAACGCGCCCTCGTCGTGCGGCCCGACGATCCCACTCCGCGCGTCGATGCGTTCTTGCGTCGCCAACGGCTCATGTTGAGCGCCGCGGAACGCACGGCGCCCGTCGGGTCCCCTCGCACGCCACCCGCCCCATAGACGGTCCAGCGCGCCGCACGCCCGCCGGAAGAAGACGCAGCTTCGTCCGGCGGGTGCAGCGTCGCCGCCCCCTCCCCGACGTTTCGTGTCCGCCGTTTTCGCGCGCCGCGACGCGAACACCGTGCCCGTTATTGCTTTCTGCTTGACGTGGCCTTTACGCTCACGGCGACGTCGCGTGCTCGACCGATCCTACATCGGAACCGGACGCCGACTCGGGCGATGCGCTCGCGCGAAGCGGTTCCGCGGGCGTCGAACGAGCCTTCGAGGGAAGGACGCAGGCCCGGCGGGTGACGGCGCGCGTATCGGAGAACGGTCGCGCACGTGGACCAAACCCGGACGCCGTACTTCGATGTCCTCCTCGATTACGTAGATTCCGGCGTCATCCCGTTCCACACCCCCGGACACATGCAGGGCCGGGGCATGGATCGCGCGCTACGCGATTTTCTCGGCGACAACGTGCTGGCGATCGATCTCACGCAGATCCGCGGGCTCGACGATCTGTTGCAACCCGAAGAGGCGATCGACGACGCGCAGCGCCTCGCCGCCGAAGCGTACGGAAGCGACCATTCGTTCTTCTTGATCAACGGTTCGACGAGCGGCAATCAGATCATGATGATGGCGGCGCTCAATCCCGGCGAGAAACTCGCGCTGCCGCGCAACGCGCACAAGAGCGCCATGGGCGGCTTGATCATGAGCGGCGCGCATCCGGTCTGGATGAAGCCGGAAGTCGACGTCGCGCTGCACATGGATCACACGGTCACGCCCGAGACCGTGCGCGCCACGCTCGAAGCCGAACCCGACGTCAAGGCCGTCTACGTGGTGAGTCCGACATACTACGGAGTTGCCGCCGATCTCGAAGGCATCGCGGCGGTCGTTCACGCGCACGGCGTTCCTTTCATCGTCGACGAAGCGTGGGGGCCGCACTTCCACTTCCACCCGGCGCTGCCGATCGACGCGCTGGAAGCCGGCGCCGACATGTGTATCAACTCGACGCACAAGATGCTCGGCTCGCTCTCGCAAACCGCGATGCTGCACCATCGCGGCGAGCGCATTCGCTTGGACCGGCTCAAAGCGGTCGTCAAGCTGTTCCTCTCGACCTCGCCCAACCTCGTGCTCGTCGCTTCGCTCGACGTCGCGCGCAAGCAGATGGCCACCGAAGGCAGCGCGCTGCTCTCGCATACGATCGAAATCGCGGACGACGCGCGGCGGCGGCTCAACGCGATTCCCGGCATCTACTGCTTCGGCGAGGAGCAGGTCGGCAAGCCCGGCGTCTTCGATCTGGATCCCACCAAGATCACGATCACGGTCAAAGATCTGGGGTACACGGGATACGAAGCCGAAGAAGTCCTTCGGCGCCGTTACAACGTGCAATGCGAACTCGCCGACCTCTTCAACTGCCTCGCGCTCTTCACGATCGGAACGACCCAAGAGGCCGCGGACCGCTTGGTTTACGGCGTCAAGGAGCTTTCGCGTGAGGACCGTCCGATCGACGTTTTCTCGCCCTCGGGCGTGCTCGAACGCCGCCTCAAGACGGGAACCTACAACCTGCCCGCCATCCCGCCGATCCGCATGAATCCCCGCGAAGCCTTCCTGGCCGAAACGGAGTTCGTGCGCTTCAAAGCCAGTGCCGGGCGCATCTGCGCGGAGGTGATCACGCCCTACCCCCCGGGCATTCCCGTGATCTCGCCCGGAGAGGAAATCACGCCGGAGATCGTCTCCTACTTGGAACTGGAGAAAAAGGCCGGCGTGCGCATGCAAGGACCGTACGATTCGGAACTTCGGTCGATCCGAGTGGTACAAGAGAAGTGACCCTTCGTAACCAGGCGGCGCCGAGGGCTCGGACCTCGGCCCCGCGAAAGACCGCAGCAACGGTCACCGCCGGAGATGTACAACCGGCACCGACCGAATTTACGACGAGGATGTGCATTGGCCGTTAACGCCGAGTCCGTCGCTTCGCACTGGGAACTGACCCAACTCCTCGATATCTTTCCGCTGCCGATCCGGCAAGCGCTCGTCCGGCTCCCGAATCTCGAATCGCTCGTCGAAGTCGTTCTCGATTTGGGCCGCCAGCCCGAGGCCCGTTTCCCGAACGACTTCGTCTTTTTGTCGGATTCGCGGGTGACGCTCGAAGATATCGCCCACGTCAACTCGCGCCTCTCGCCGTTCGGTTCGGACAACCGCGCTGGCATCGAGCAGACGCTGCACCGCATCTCCGCGATCCGCAACCGTACCGGCAAGATCGTCGGACTCACGTGCCGCGTCGGTCGCGCCGTCTATGGGACGATCGACATCATCCTCGATGTGGTCCGCGGCGGGAAGTCGATCTGTCTGCTCGGGCCGCCGGGCGTCGGCAAAACGACGATTCTGCGCGAGTGCGCGCGCGTGCTCTCCGAGGATCGCAAGCGCGTCGTGATCGTCGACACGTCGAACGAAATCGGTGGCGACGGCGACGTGCCGCATCCCGGCATCGGGCACGCGCGGCGCATGCAGGTCGCGGACTCGTCGCTGCAGCACGCCGTGATGGTCGAGGCAGTCGAGAACCACATGCCCGAGGTCGTCGTGATCGACGAGATCGGGACGGAAGCGGAAGCGATGGCCGCGCGCACGATCGCCGAGCGCGGCGTGCAGTTGATCGGCACGGCGCACGGCAAGACTCTCGAGAATCTGCTGATGAACCCGACGCTCTCCGATCTCGTCGGCGGTATCAGCACGGTCACGCTCTCCGATGAAGAGGCGCGCCGCCGCGGCACGCGCAAGACCGTCCTCGAACGCAAGGCGCCGCCGACGTTCGACGTCTTGATCGAGATCAACGACCGCAACCGGCTCTCGATCTATCAGAACGTCGCGGAAACGGTCGACGCGCTCTTGCGGGGTTACCAGCCGCAAGCGGAGGTCCGCCAACGTCTGCCCGGCGGTGCGGTGCAAGTCGTGCAGGAAGCGACGCCGCTGATCGCCGCGAAACGCGCGCCGGCGCAGCCTGCCGCGCCCAAGAACGCGACGGAATCGGAGTTCGCGCAGGCCCTGCGCGAGGCGGACGCAGACGACCGCGTCGACGAACGCGATGCGCACGTGCTGCTCTTCCCCTACGGCGTCTCGCGCAACAAGATCGAACGGGCCGTGCACAACCTCGGCGTCAGCGCGTCGATCGCGCGCAAATGGGACGAAGCCGACGTCGTGCTCACGCTCAAATCGCTCGAGCGCAAGGAGTCGGAGAAACTGAAGTCGATCGCGGCCGAAAACGTGCCGATCTACTCGATTAAGACCAACACGACGGCGCAGATCATGAACGCGCTCAAGGACATCTTCGCGCTGCCTTCGATCGACGCCGAAGAGATCGCGCTACGCGAAGCCAGCGAAGCGATCTACAAGGTGTTGCTCGACAGCAAGCCGATCGAGTTGACGCCGCAGACGTCGTACGTGCGGCGCATGCAGCATCAGCTCGCCGAACAGCACCGCGTGATGTCGCGCAGCACCGGGATGGAACCGAACCGGCGGGTGCTGTTCTTCCGCTCGAACGATCTCCCGTACGGCTCGGCGTCGGCCTCGGCGTAGGAGCGGCGCCGGCTACGTTCGTCAGCGTTGAGGGCATCGAGGGGAGCGGGAAATCCACGCTCCTCTCGGGCCTCGCCGGCACGGCCGCGGCGCGCGGCATCGACGCGATTCTGACGCGCGAACCCGGCGGAACGGCCCTCGGCAACCGGTTGCGGGCCGTTTTCGTCGAGCCCGGGTTGCGCATCGATCCGGTTGCCGAGGCGTTCGTCGTCAACGCTTCGCGCGCGCAGCACGTCGCGGAGGTAATCGAGCCTGCCTTGCGTGCCGGGAAGTGGGTGTTGTGCGACCGCTTCGCGGCGGCGACGCTCGCGTATCAAGGATACGGCCGCGGCGTCGATCTCGACACGCTACGCCGGCTCGCTGCGATCGCCACGCGCGGCTGCGAGCCCGACATCACGCTCTTGGTCGACGTACCCGTCGCGGTGTCGCGCGAACGCGTGCTGGCGCGTTCGCGCGCCGACGGTACCGCGGTCGACCGGCTGGAACGCGAGGATGCCGCCTTCCACGAACGCGTGCGCGACGGGTACCTCGCGCTCGCGAAGGGCGACCCGCGTTTCCACGTGCTCGACGGAACGCTGTCGCCCACGGAACTCTTGGCAACGGCGTGGGAAGCGCTCGAGGCGAAGACCTCGGCGTGAACGGCATCACCGGAAAATTCGAAGTCGCGGGCGCTCGCGCGCCGCTGACGTTCTTCTCGACCCTCGATCCCGGGCGGCTGGGGCATGGCTACGCTTTCACGGGCCCGGCCGGCGTCGGTAAGAAGACCTTCGCGCGCCGGCTCGCGCAGTCGCTGCTCTGCGAAACGCCGAAACCGACCTTGCTGGGCTACTGCGATCATTGCGTCGGCTGCAAACTGTTCGCGGCCGGCACGCATCCGGATTTCGTCTTCTCCGAAGGCACGATCAAGATCGGCAAGGAGCCCGGCAGCGCGCTGCACGATGAGGACCTGACGGCGCGCGACCTCGTGCGCGAATTGGCGCTGCACGGTTACCGTGGGAAGTACCGGGTCGTGCTGCTCGGCGACGTCGCGTTCGCGACCCACGAGGCCGCGAACGCCTTATTGAAGTTCTTCGAGGAGCCGCCGCAAGGCGTGGTCGTGTTGTTGACGACTAACGCACCGGGTTCGCTATTGGAAACGATCCGCTCGCGCTTCATCGAGATTTCGTTTCCGCCGATGCCCGCCGCGGACGTGGCGAAGATCTTGATCGCGGACGGCGTTCCCGTCGACACCGCGTATCTCGCGGCCGAGGTCGCGCTCGGCAGCGTCACGCGGGCCCGCGCGGTCCTCGACGAAGAGAAGCTCGGCATCCGCGAAGCGTCGTTCAAGTGGTTCGTCGACGCGATGAACGGCGGCTCGCCCGATGCGAGCTTCCTGAACCTCGACGACCGCAGTCTCAGCGGCGCCGAGAAGCGCGCCGCCGTCGGTGAGCTGATCGAACTCGTGCGCGTTGCCGCGCGCGATTGGGCCGCGCTGCAGCTGGCCGGCGACGGCGCACCGCTGCTGGCGGCGGATCAGCGCGCGCGCATCCTGCGCTTGCCGCAACGCGATCCGAAAGCGGTCGTCGCCCTCCTCGCCGCGATCGGTGATGCCGAACGTATCGCGAACACCAACGTGTCGGCTGGGCTGGTGGTCGATTATCTGCGATTGCAGCTAGCACCCCCGGCGGCGCCCGCACGGCGCGCTCCCGCTTAGGTCCCGGTTACACGTGCCCGCGGAAGGCAGCTTGCGGAAGCTCTTGACCGCCTGGTTTCCGCCTGCGGATCGCGGTGTGGGCGTCGGGATGGTTCTTGGCCTGTATCGTCCTTCCGCCAATAGCCGTACTCGCGCCGCTGCTTCTATTCGCTCTGTCGATGTTCTGGCTGATGTCCCGGCCGGCCGATGAAACGCTTCTGCGCGCCGAAGATCAAACTTCGTTGGAGCGGCTGCTGACGGCGCTACACCAAGGGATGAGCCGCACGGAACTGTACTCGATCGGCTTTTACCCTATGGCGGACGCGCGCTGCACCGGCACGTTGCCGACACCGTCCCGGCAGGAACCCCACCCGGCAGTCGAGTCGGATTTCCTTAGAATCGACCGTTCCGTTGCGATCGTTTTCGACGAGCGCGATCGGATAGCGAAGATCTCCGCGTCTCGCTTTCGATCGTGTCCTCGTTCGTAGCGAGCCTATCGGTCGAGGCAACGCACGACCCTTCGGCAATAATCGTATCTGTTGCGAGCGTTAAACGACGCTGCGCGAAATCTCATCGTTGGCGCTCACGCTCTCGCGTATCGTGCACGTCCGCGAGCCACCGGAACACGAGTCTAACGAAATCTCCCGTAAGACGCGTCGTCGTAGGCCTTCGCCAGCACCAGCGCCACGTAGGCCGCGACGATAGCCTTGATCGCCGCCACCAAGATGTTGATCACCGTGCCCTGCACGAAGAACGCGTTCGTCAGCAAGAGCGGCGAGAGCGCCTCGAGGATCAGGCTCGGAGCGTAGTCGAACGCACCTATGAAGAGCACCGTCACGAAGAACGTTGCCAGCGGCGCGCGTTTCGCGCGCTGGAGCGAGATCTCGAGCGCGCCGAATCCCGGCACACCGCCGATCGCCGCGGCGGGTACGGTATAGATGAAGAAGTAGGTCGCGATCAGGTCGATTACGAGGCCCAGAACGCCGAGGCCGATCGACCCGGCCAGCACGCCGCCGATGCTCACGATGAACGTGTAGCCGAAGGCCGCCATCGCGAGGTCGCCGAGCTTGCGTTTACCCTCCTCGAACGTGTCGTCGAAGGGCGCGCGCCCCCGGCGCCAGGCCGCTTCGGCGCCGATCAGCGCGAAGCCGAGCCCCACGTACCACACGAGCTGCGCCAGCAGCTGCGCTAAACTGGTATTGGCGGTTCCGAAGAAGCCCGCCCCGAGTTCCACGGGGAAGAGCATCAGCAGCAACACGTTGATCACGCCGGCCAGCAGCGGCGCGAGCGCGAGCTGCGGGTTGCGCGCGAGCAAGCCGAACGCGCGCAGGTACGACATGAAGTCGACGGTGCCGAGGTTACGCATCGTTCGCGGGCGCGGGCGTCAGCGGGCGCCGGAGAGCGCGCTGCCGCAGCCGCACGTGCGCTCCGACGGCATCGCCGCCACGAGCTTGAAGATCGCTTCCTTCACGCGTTCGTTGTTGCGCGCGAAGACCTCGAGCACGGATTCGTGCGTCACCGGGGGCGTGCCGGGTAGGCCCACGTCGTAATCGGTGATCAACGAGATGTTGACGTAGCACATCTCGAGTTCCCGGGCCAGGTAGCACTCGGGATACTGCGTCATGTTGATCACTTCCCAGCCCGCGTCTTGGAACCACTTCGATTCCGCGCGCGTGGAGAAGCGTGGGCCTTGGATGACGACGATCGTACCGGTTTCGTGCGTGGTAATACCGAGCGATCTCAGCGCTTCGATCGCGATGGGTCGCAACTGCGGACAGTACGGGTCGGCGAAGCTGACGTGCGTGGTCACCGGACCGTCGTAGAACGTGTCCGCGCGGCCGGTGGTACGGTCGACGACCTGGTCGGCCACGACCATGTCGCCCGGCGCCACGTCGCGCTTGAGCGAGCCGCACGCGGTCGGCGCGATGATGCGCGAGACGCCCAGCTCCTTCATCGCCCAGGCGTTGGCGCGGTAGTTGATGCGATGCGGTGGAAAGCGATGGTCCTTGCCGTGGCGCGGCAAGAACGCGACCCGCTTGCCGGCGATTTCGCCGAGCGCGACCCGGTCGCTCGGCAGACCGTAAGGCGTCTCGATCCAGACTTCGCGCGCGTTTTCGAGCAGCGAGTAAAAACCGGAGCCGCCGTAGACCCCGATTTCCGCCGTTTCCCCTGCCATGGTTATTCCTTGAAGTCGCTGGGCTTGAGCTCTTCGATGAACTTCTTGAAGCGCTGCGACTCCTCGGCTTCCGCCTTCTTGTCGCCGACGGTCTCCTCGAGCACGATCTTGTCCGAAACGAAGATCGGCGCTTGCATCCGCAGCGCGAGGGCGATGCCGTCGGAGGGGCGCGCGTCGATCTCCTGCGACTCGCCGTTCTGCCGGACGATCAGCTTGGCGAAAAAAGTCGAGTCCTTGATGTCGTGGATCACGATCTGCTCGAGCGACGCGTGGAGCGACTCGAGCATCGTTCGCATCAAATCGTGCGAGAGCGGCCTCGGGACCGCCGTACCCTCGAGCGCCAAGGCGATGGCGGTCGCTTCGAACGGCCCGATCAGAATCGGGAGAAACCGCTTGCCTTCGAGGTCCTTGAGGATGACGACCGGGTCGTGGGTCAGCAAGTCGATACCGAGCTTGTCGACCTTCATTTGGCGCATGCTTCAAAATCCTACGTGTCCAGGACGAATCCTTGCCCCGAGCGAACGGGCCAGGTCGTTTCATGGCATTATCATGCGGTATCGTCGGTTTGCCCAACGTCGGCAAATCGACCATTTTCAACGCCCTCACCCGTTCGGCGCAAGCCTTGGCGGCGAATTACCCCTTCGCGACGATCGAACCCAACGTGGGCGAGGTGCCCGTTCCCGACGAGCGCCTGAAGGTGCTCTCGGACATCGTCTCGGCCCGGCGCATCGTCAACGCCACGATGCGTTTCGTCGATATCGCCGGCCTCGTGCGCGGCGCGAGCTCGGGAGCGGGGCTCGGGAACGCCTTTCTGAGCCATATCCGCGAGACCGACGCGGTGGCGATGGTCGTGCGCTGCTTCGTGGACGACGACGTCACGCACGTCGAGGGTGGCCCCGACCCGCTGCGGGACGTCGAGATCATCAACATCGAGATGGCGCTGGCGGACCTTGCGACCCTGGCCAAACGGGTGGACAAGCTCGAACGCGAGGCCCGGGTCAATCCCAAGCTCGCACCCACCCTCGAGGCGGCGAAGCGGCTGCGCTCCGCGCTCGAGGAGGGGCGGCCGGCCCGCGCCTTCGAGCCCGGCTCGCCGGAGCGGGAGCTTGCCCGCGAGTCCTTCCTCCTGACCGGCAAGCCGCTGCTCTACGTTGCCAACGTCGATGAGGAGCAGATCGGAAATCCGGGTCCCCTGGCCCGGCAGATCTTCGACCTCGCCGAGCGCGAGGGCAGCCGGGCCCTGGCCTTCTGCGGGAAAATCGAGGCCGAACTGGCCGGCCTGACCGAGGACGAGGCCCAGACTTTCCGCCAGGAGCTCGGAATCGACACGAGCGGCCTGGACCAGCTCATCCTCAAGGCCTACGACATGCTCGGGTTGATGACGTTCTTGACCGCGGGGGAAATCGAAGTCCGGGCCTGGACGATCGATAAGGGGACCAAGGCGCCCCAAGCGGCCGGCAAGATCCACTCGGACATCGAGCGCGGCTTCATCCGGGCCGAGATCGTCTCGTACGACGATTACGCGCGGCTGCGCACGATGGAGGCTATCAAGGCAGCGGGCTTACTGCGCAGCGAAGGCAAGGACTATATCATGGCCGAGGGCGACGTCGTGAACTTCCGGTTCAACGTCTAGGTAGCCGGGTAGGCCTCCTATCGGGCGACCTATCGGCCGATGTGTGTACAAATGGACAATCCGTGCGGCCTTCCTATATCCAGATGTAGGGGAAACGAAGATGTTTCCGTAACGTGAAAACGGAGATGTTCAAATGGGAGACACCGCCTCAGCTATGATGACAGCCGTCCGCGAAGTATCGGTCTTCGGCGATGCGATCGCGTATTTCAACGAAGCCGCAACGTTGCTCGATCTCGAGCCCGGAGTTCGCAGGCTGCTCACCAAGCCGTCCCGCCAGATCATCTTCGCGATTCCGTTCCAGCGCGATAACGGCGAGCTCGAGGTCTTTACCGGCTATCGCGTCCAGTATAATTTCGCGCGCGGACCGGCCAAGGGCGGCATCCGTTTTCACCCCGGCGTGACCCTCGACGAAGTGACGGCCCTGGCGTTTTGGATGACGTGGAAGTGCGCCGTCGTCGACCTGCCGTTCGGCGGCGGCAAAGGCGGCGTCACCTGCGACCCGGGAACGCTGTCGCTCCGGGAGCTGGAGCGCATCACGCGCCGCTATGCGGCCGAACTCGTGGAGGTCGTGGGTCCGGACAAGGACGTGCCCGCTCCCGACGTCGGCACCACGCCCCAGATCATGGCGTGGTTCATGGACACCTACTCGATGCACGTTCGCCAGCACACGCCGGGCGTCGTCACGGGGAAGCCCCTGGAGATCGGCGGATCGCGCGGCCGCGTCGAGGCGACGGGCCGCGGCGTGTCGCTGGTCGGTCTCGCGCAGATGCGGCGCATGGGCATCGAACCCAAGGAGGCGTCGGTCGTCATCCAGGGGTTCGGCAACGTGGGGTCCATCGCGGCCCAGATGTTCGTCGATGCGGGTTGCAAGGTCGTCGGAATCTCCGACGTGACCGGCGGTTATTATAGCGCGGCGGGCATAGACGTACCCGGCGCGCTCGCCTACGCGCAGGAGCATCATTCGCTCGACGGCTATCGCGGCGGCGACTCGATTTCGAACGAGGCGCTGCTCGAGCTTCCCTGCGACGTGCTCGTGCCGGCCGCGCTCGAGAAGGTCTTGACCGCCGAGAACGCGTCGCGCGTATCCGCGAAGCTGATCGTCGAAGGTTCGAACGGCCCGACCACCCCCGAAGCGGATCGCATCTTCAACTCGCGCGGCATCGTCGTCATTCCCGACATCGTGGCGAACGCGGGCGGCGTGACGGTATCTTACTTCGAGTGGGCGCAAGACCGCGCCGGCTATTTCTGGAAAGAATCGGAAGTCAACGAACGTCTGGCCGACGTGATGATCGAGAACTTCACGAAGGTTTCGGAGCTCGCCGCACTGCGCGGCGTGCCGTTGCGAACGGCGGCCTACATGGTCGCGATCGATCGCGTCGTGCACTCGATGAATGTCCGGGGCGTGTACGCCTAGCCGGAGGCTTACGCGTCCGTTTCCGTCCAGTCGACGAGCGCGCCGATCGCCGGCAGCAGCTTCGCGCCGGCTTGCGTCAGCTCGTAGAGGACGCGCAGCGGAGGACCCGGGTCGACACGACGCGCTACGAGTCCGTCGCGGTCGAGTTCGCGCAGGCTGATATTGATCGCATCGGGAGTGACCGAGGGCAGCTCGTCGGCCAGTTCGCGAAAGCGCAGAGATCGATCACCGAGGGCGCAGACGATCGCAGTGCTGGGATGCCGCACGATGCGCTCGAGGGCCGCGCGCAGATGCGTTGCGTCGAGTCGGTCGTCCGCGGAATGTTGACGCAGCATATGTATAGCTTCGGTTAATCGGGCTTGAAGGCTCTCGCGCGGCCTCGTTGCAAAGCGCGAAGTAACCCCGCTCACACGCCCTCGGATACGCGAGCGTGTCCCGCACGCAGGCGCAGCGCGCTGACGCAGAGCGCGAGCGCCGCGGCGCCCGACGCGAGCCAGAGTGCCTCGTGGGCCGGCCCGGCGAGTGCGGGGGCCGCGCCGCCCATTCCCGCGGCAACCGACGTTCCCAGTACCAGGGCCACGATCGCGGCGCCGATCGATTGGCCGCTCAAGCGAACCGTGGCGAGCACGCCCGACGCGCCGCCGCTGCGCTCGCGCGGCGCCGAGCCGAGGATCTCACGATTGTTCGGTGCTTGAAAGAATCCGAAGCCGATACCGCAGACGACGGCCCGCCACACGATGTCGGCGGCCGACGGATGCGCGGGCAACGCTGCCAACGCCGCCAATCCGGCCGCGAACACGCCGAGCCCGAACGTCGAGAGCAGCGGCGGGGGGAACCGGTCGGCGAGCCGTCCCGCGATCGGAGCGATGACCGCGATCGAAAGCGGCCAGGGCGTGAACAGTAGCCCCGAAGCGAACGCCGAGTATCCGAACGCACCTTGGAAGAGGAACGGCAGCGCGACGAACGCGAGGCCCTGCGCGAGAAACGACAGCAGCGAGGTCCCCGTCGCGAGCGAGAAGCGCCGGATCCGGAAGAGGTCCAGCGGCAGCATCGGCACCTCGAGGATGCTTTGGCGCCGAACGAACGCGTAGCCCAGGCCTGCCGACGCGACCAGCATCCCGGCGATGACCGCGGCCGGGAGACGCCGCGCGATGCCGTCGAGCGCCATGATGAAGAGCGCCAGGGCAGGCCCCGAGAGCAGCGCGCTCACGACGTCGACGCGCCGCCCGCTGCCGCGCGTGACCGGTAAGGCGCGGAGCGCGAAGATCACGTTGACGATGCCGATGGGAACGTTGATGGCGAACAGCCAGGGCCAGCGCGCGATCGCGAGGATCGCACCGCCGAGGGTCGGCCCCGCCGCGCTACTTGACGCTACTGTCAGCGCGCTGATGCCGACCGCGACGCCGAGCATTTTAGCCGGAAAGATCGTGCGGTTGAGCGCGGGCGCGATGCTCATGATCGCGGCACCGCCGACGGCCTGGACCACGCGCGCGAGCACGAGCAGTAGCAACGACGTCGATAAAGCGCAGAGCAGCGAACCGAGCGTGAAGAGCGCGATGCCGGCGGCATAGACGCGCCGGTAGCCGATCGCGTCGCCGAGCGATGAAAACGGCAGGATCGACATTGTCACGATGACCTGGTACGCGTTGACGACCCAAATCGAACTCGCCGCGTCAGCGTGTAGCTCGCGGGAGATCGTCGGGAGCGCGACGTTGGTGATCGAGCCGTCGAGGACGGCCATGACCGTCCCGATCGCGATGACCGCCACAGCCAAGCGCCGTTGCTCGAGCGGCAGGCCGTCTTCAGCGGCGGCGCTCGGCATGGTACGCACTAATTGTCCGACGCCGCCGGAATCCCGACGGTTGCGCCTGCTTAGTGGAAGGCTTGCTCCGCGTGGTACGAACTGCGCGACAGCGGACTGCTCACGACTTGGCGGAAGCCCTTGGCGACGCCGAGCCGGCGCAGACGCTCGAACTTCTCGGGCGACACGTACTCCACGACATCGAGGTGACGCTTGCTCGGCTGGAGGTATTGCCCCATGGTGAAGATATCGACCCCGACGCTGCGCGCCGCGTGCATCGTTTGCTCGACCTCGGCTTCGGTTTCGCCGAGGCCAAGCATCAGCGAGGTCTTCGTGTAGCGAACCTTTTCGCTGCGTTTGGCTTGCTCCAGAACTGCGAGGGACTGAGCGAAGGTGGCGCGCTTGTCGCGGACCGTCGCTTGCAGCCGCGGAACGGTCTCCAAATTATGGGCCAGCACTTCCGGCTGCGCTTCGAGCACGACGTCGAGCGCCTCGCAATCACCTGCGAAGTCGCCGGTGAGACATTCCACTTTGGCATCCGGCGCCAGGCGATGGATGGCGCGCACGGTACTCGCGAAGATCGCCGCGCCGCCGTCGGCCAGATCGTCGCGGTCGACCGCCGTCAACACGAGATACTTCCAGCCGAGATCGCGGACGGCTTCGGCAACGCGCTTGGGTTCTAGCCAATCCACCTCGCCGCGCGGGCTGCCGGTCTTCACGTTGCAGAAGCGGCAACCCCGGGTGCAAGTGTCGCCGAGGATCATGATCGTGGCCGTGCCCGCGCCCCAGCACTCGCCGATATTCGGGCACATCGCCTCCTGGCAGACGGTGTGCAGATCCAGCGACTTGACGTCGCGCTTGAGACGTTCGTAGTTTTCCCCGTGCGCCAAGCGCACTTTGAGCCAGTCGGGTTTGCGCTTGGGCGCCGCCGCGTGACCCGGGTCGGTCAAATCGATCACGGGGCACTATTCGTCACGCCGGCCGTTTTGACCGCCGCGCGGTCGAGGGACAGGACGACCGGCGAAGCGAGTTCTCGACAATTGAATCGTTTGTGATACAATCACCTGCGATGGTCGCTGGGCCGGAAACCAGGGGCAGCCGGGAGCCTAGATGCCCCGGACGGCACCCGCGCCGTGCGTCTCGGAGCAAGAAGGCATGAACATTGGGAACCGCCGCTAACGCGCGTTCAGCGAGGGCGCCGGCTCTGGAGGCACTTCGTGTCAACGTCATCGTGGGACGCGCCAAAGCGCAACTTTCTCAGAGCGAGCTCGCCGAGCGGGCTGGCGTCTCGAGGCCGACCGTATCGCGAATCGAGCGCGCCAGTGGCGATGTTGGAATCGAAGTCGTGCAGCGAATCGCCGACGCGCTCGGTGCGTCGGTCAGCGAATTATTCGTATCCGCGGACCTCGGCCGAATCGACGATTCGGAACTCGAGCGTCGCGCGGCAACCCCTGATGGAGAGTTTATCGACGCGCGAGCGCTGCTGGGCGCACTCGATGAAGCTTCCGGACCAGTCGGGTCGGGCGTCGCGCGATACAGCCGGGCCGGGCGACCGCCGTTGGCACGTTGAATTTCATCCGAAGGTCGCGAAGTTTATCGTAGCTCACGGTGATATCGCGTCGAATGCGTTTCGACCCTCGATCTGCGATTTGATCGAGGCCCTCGAGGTCGATCCGAAGCAATACCCGCGAAAGAAAGGAAAGCTTCAAGCCTTCCGAGCGGCGTCTCTAACGTAAGCGAAGCGTTCGCATGGCGCGCGGTGTTCGCAATCGACGCAAGTCGCCACTCCGTTCGAGTTATCGCTATCGGCCCGCACGACGACGCTTACGAGGAGGCAAAATGGAGGGTTTAGCTCAATTTCTTCGATTTCAGAATGTCGATGAAGCGTTCGTGCGGGATCGTCGCGAAGCCCGCGGCGCCGTCGCATTCCTCGATCGCGTCGAACGTGTCGGCGGCGGCGGTGTCGGGGTCGTCGCCCGCGTTCGCGATATGAGCCGGTAAGAAACGCGCGGCCCATGCCGTGCAATCGCGTTGGAAGGCGGCGCGCGCGCCGGCGGTTTGCGGCGGCTCCGTCAGAAAAGCCGGAGGTGTGGGAACCGCGACGACCGGCTGCGGGCGGCCCGTCGCGTGCTGTAACCAGATAGCGACCGCGCGGGGCGGTAAATGCGCGAGGCCGCTGCGGCTTTCGCAGTAGACGAGACCGCTCAGCGTTCGCGAGAGAAACTCGTCCATACGCGCCGGATGAGAGCTCGCCAAGTAACGCTCCAGCGCCGTTACGCACGTTCGGTACGATGCTGCATCCGGACCGTTGTTTCGCGCCGCCGCACCCGAGTCGACGTGAACGCTGTGGGAACAGGCTTCGAGCACGAGCGCGCAGGCGGCGATGGCCAAGCACTTCAAATCGCGCCTTCGCCAACGCGGCGTTTTTGCGGGGAGCCGCCTGGGGAAACTGGCCGCATGACCGTCACTTTCATCACCGGAGCCAACAAGGGCCTCGGCTACGAAACGGCTCGTCGCTTGATCGAACTGGGCCAAACCGTTTTGATTGGCGCCCGTGACCCGGAACGCGGCCGGACGGCCGCAAGTCGGCTCGGCGCCTGATTCGTGCAGATCGACGTTACCGACGACGACTCCGTGTCCCGCGCGGCAGAGGACGTCAAGGCGCACGAGGGACGCGTCGACGTGCTCGTCAACAACGCCGGCATCGTCGGTCCCCACCGGCCGGCCGAAGAGCTCGGGGGGCCGGACGCCGTCGAGATATTCAATACCAACGTCGCCGGAATCGTGCGCGTGACGCACGCGTTCTTGCCGCCGCTGCGACTCTCGGAGCATCCGTCGATCATCAACGTCGGCAGCGGCTTGGGTTCTCTCGCGCTCACCAGTGATCCCGATCGGGTCGAGTCCACCTACGTTGACCCGCTCTACTCCGCATCCAAAGCCGCGGTTACGATGCTGACCGCACAATACGCGCGAGCTTTGCCGGGCGTCCGGGTCAACGCGGCCGACCCCGGTTACACCGCAACGGACTTGAACGGACATTCCGGCCATCAGAGCGTTACCGAAGGAACCGACGCGATCGTCACCTTGGCGACCGAGAACCCGGAAGCGGGGACGGGCCGATTCATCGATCGCTTCGGCCCCGTACGGACATGAGCTTCACGCGCGCTTTGCCGCCGCGGTCTCGCGGCGCTCGAACTGCAATCCGAACTCGCGCTCGATCGCGCCGCGTAGCGCCGTGCGAGCGTCATCCATCGAGACCGCGCGCCGCAATTCGCGTTCGAGCGACGTGATCCCGAATTGCGGCGTGCCGCACGGCACGATGATGCGGTCGTAATCGAGCTCGGTCGAGACGTTGAGCGCGAACCCGTGGAGCGACGTCATACGCTTGACCGCTAAACCGATCGCGCAGATCGCCGCATCGCCGACGTAGACGCCGCGATGTTCCGGGCGCGCGGCGGCCGCGATCCCGAAGCTCGCGAGCGCGGAGATCACCGCGCGCTCGAGCGCCGAGACCAACGGCACGACTTCGCGGAAGCGCGCCAGGCGCAGGATCGGATAGACGACCAATTGCCCCGGTCCGTGATAGGTCGCGTCGCCGCCGCGTTCGATCTCCACGACGTCGATGCCGCGCGCGGCGAGCGCGTCCGCGCTCGCGAGCAGGTTGACGTGTTTTGCGTTGCGCCCGAGCGTGACGACCGGATCGTGTTCGACCACGATCCACGTGTCGTCGCGCTCACCGGCAGCAACGGCGGCGTGGATCTCGCGCTGGAGCGCGAGCACCTCCCGGTACGGCCGGCGGCCGAGTTCGAGGAGGCTCGCGCCTTTCAACGCACCGTTAGACGGCAGCCGGAACCTTCGGCTTGGGATTGACGATGTGGATCGCCTTGAAGTGCGACGCTTCGGCCGCGTCCATGATCGACTCGGTCAGGGTCGGATGCGGGTGGATCGAGAGGCCGATGTCCTCGAGCGTCGCGCCCATCTCGAGCGCGATGACGCCTTCGCCGATCAACGATTCGGCTTGCGGCGCGATGATGTGCATGCCGAGCAGCAAGTCGGTTTTCGCATCGCCGATCAACTTGATCATGCCGTCGGATTCGTTCATCGTGCGCGCGCGGCCGCTGGCGAGCAGCGGGAACTTCCCGATGCGCAGCTCGTAGCCCGCCGCTTTCGCTTCCTCTTCGGAGAGGCCGACGGTCGCGACTTCGGGATCGGTGTAGACGCAATTCGGCACGGCGACCGGATCGTAGGCCGAGGCGAGGTCGCCGCCGATCACTTCCGCCGCGACCACGCCTTCCTTCATCGCCTTGTGCGCGAGCAGCGGCGCGCCGGTCACGTCGCCGATGGCGAAGATGCCGTCGACCTTGGTGCGCCGCTGCGCGTCGACGTCGAGGAAGCCGCGCTCGTTCGTCGCCAAGCCGGCGGCCGCGAGGTTGAGGCCATCCGTCACGGGACGCCGGCCGACCGCGACGAGCGCCACTTCGAACTCGCGCGCTTCGTCCTTGCCGCTCGTGTATTCGCCGTTGATCACGGCTTTGACGCCCGCGCCGCCCTTTTCGAGCGCAGCGACCTTGGTGCCGAGCGCGATCTCGACGCCCTGCTTCTTGAGGATGCGCGCCATCGTCTTGGAGATCTCGAGATCCGAACCGGTGAGGACTTGCGGCAGCATCTCGACGACGAGCACCTTGGCGCCCATGCGCGTGTAGACGGTTGCGAACTCGAGGCCGATCACGCCGCCGCCGATGATCAGCATCGTCTTGGGAATCTTCTTGAGCTTGACCGCGTCGTCGGAGTTGATGATCGTTTCGCCGTCGCGCGGCCACGCCGAGACGTCGACCGGCGCGCTGCCGGTCGCGATTACGACCGCATCCTTGGCTTCGTAGGTCTCCGTCGTGCCGTCGCGCTTCTTGAGTTCGACCGTCTTCGGCCCGCTGAACGACGCTTCGCCGTAAGCGAAGGCCACGTTGTTGGCTTTGAAGAGTTGATTGACGCCGCCGACGTTGGACTTCACCACCGAGTCCGTAAACTTCACGACGCCTTCGCGGTCGACTTCCGGTGCGGCGACCTTGAGCCCGATCTTGTCGGCTTCCCGGATGTGCCGCGCGACTTCGCCGACGTGCAGCAGCGCCTTCGTCGGGATGCAGCCCCAGTTCAAGCACACGCCGCCGACCTCGTCGCGATCGAAGCAAACGACTTTCTTGCCCAGTTGCCCGAGCCGGATCGCCGCGTGATAGCCTCCCGGGCCCGCGCCGATGACGATCGCGTCGACCTGCGTGTTTGCCAAAACGAATCTCCTACAACGTGATGCCGGGCGGAATGCCTCCGCCCCCGCTTCGCTATGACCGTCGCGCTTCCCCAAGAGTTTTCAGTTCCGCACGACTGGTCCTGACCGGGGGCGGCGGGCGCCGCTCGCCCGGCACGCACCAACGAGCGGGCGAAATGGAACGCTCTTGAGCCCGCCAAGACGGCATACCGCCCGGTGTCCCGGCGCATGCCTCATTCTACCGTTGAAGCTGCTTGGTTCGCCGGTCGAGGCTTTTCACGTTTCCCGAGACGGCTGACGGGACATCCAATCGGGCGCCGAAGCACCATCCAATGCGCGAACTTGGCTGGCCCTCGATGATGCCCACGATCGATCGCGACAGCATCGTGCCCATTTACCAGCAGATCTACGAGGAGCTGCGGGAAGCGATTCTCGCCGGCACGCTCCCCGAATCCACGCGCTTGCCGCCCGAACGCTCGCTGGCCGAAAAGCTCAACGTGAACCGCAGCACGGTCGTGCACGCCTACCGCGAATTGGTTGCCGACGGCCTCATCGAGCAGCGCGTGGGGTCGGGGTCGCGCGTGGCGCGCAACGTCGGCCACCAGCCGCGCGCGGGCGACGTCCCCTGGTGGATCACCCTGCCGCCATGGCGGGTCGGCTCGTTCCCGCAGGTCCTCGGCGAGCTGGCGGCGACCGCGCACGGCGAGCGGATCTCGTTCGTGCAAGGCGTGCCGCCGGTCGAGCCCTCGCCGCTGGCGGAGCTCGCGAAGTCCTTCGAACGCGTGGCCGGCAATCCCGACTACGTGCTCTCCTACGGCGATTCCGAGGGCCACGCGCCGCTGCGCGAAGCGATCGCGCAGCGCATGCGCGGACGCGGCTGCGAAACGACCGCGCGCGACGTCCTGGTGCTGACCGGCTCCACGCAGGGCATCGCGCTGGTGGCGCAGTCGCTGGCCGAGCCGGGCGACGAGATCATCGTCGAGCAGCCGACGTATCCCGGCGCGCTGCAAATCTTCCAGATCGCGGGCTTGCGCGCGATTCCGGTGGCCGTCGACGACGACGGCATGCGGGTCGACCACGTCGAGGCGATCCTGCGCACGCGGCGCCCGCGCTTCATCTACTCGATGCCCGCGCTGCACAACCCGACCGGCGTCACGATGAACGCCGACCGGCGCGAGCGGCTCGTCACCTTGGCGGAGCGCGCGCGCGTGCCGATCGTCGAGGACGATCCGTACGGCGAGCTCGCGCTGACGCCGGGGCCGCCGCTCGTCGCGCAGTCGCCGAACTACGTGATCTATCTCAGCACGTTCTCGAAGACGATCGCACCCTCGCTGCGGCTGGGCTGGATCACGGCGCCGCGCTCGATCTACGAACGGCTGCTCTTGCGCAAACAGTCGCTGGACATGGCCACGAGCCTCTACGTGCAGGCCGGCGTGCACGACTATCTCGCGCACGCGTACGACGCGCACGTGCCTCGCTTGCGCGAAGAGCTGACGTTGCGCCGCAAGATCGCGCGCGATGCGATCGCCGCGCGTTGGCCCAAATCGATTCGGCTCTCGAGCGGGGCGGGTGGCTTCTACGTTTGGGCGACGGCTCCGCGCGAGATGCGCGCGCGCGCGCTGCTCGACGCCGCCGAACGTAACGGCGCGTCGTTCCTCTTTGGCGAAGCGTTCTTCGCCGCGTCCGGGGGCGATCACAACTTCCGGCTCGCGATCACGACCGTCACGCACGAAGCGCTCGTGGAGGGCATCCGCCGCATCGGCGACGCGTTCGCAACGATCGCGCACCGCTGAGGGCCGCGGCGTTGCCGATGATCGCAGACGAGCTCCTGGCATGGTTTGCCCGGCATGGCCGCAGCGGTCTGCCGTGGCGCACGGACCGCGCGCCGTACCGCATCGCGGTCAGCGAATTCATGTTGCAGCAAACGCAGGTGGACCGGGTCGTGCCGATCTTCGAACGCTTCGTGGCACGCTGGCCGTCGTTCGAGGCGCTGGCGGCGACCTCGCAAGCCGACGTGATTCGAGCTTGGCAGGGCCTGGGGTACAATTCGCGGGCCGTGCGGCTGCACGCGCTCGCGCGCGCCGTGTGCGAGCGTCTCGGCGGCACGCTGCCGCGCGACGAAGCCGCACTGCGCGAGCTGCCCGGTATCGGGCCCTACACGGCGCGCGCGATCGCGGCCTTCGCCTTCAACGCCGACGTCGTCGCCGTCGACACGAACGTGCGGCGCATCGTGCACCGCACGCAGTTCGGCATCGAATGGCCGCCGCGCGCGAGCGCGGCGGAGCTCGATGCCGCCGCGGCCGCGCTCGTGCCGCACGGCAACGGATACGCCTTCAACTCCGCGCTGATGGATTTGGGCGCGAGCCTCTGTAGCGCGCGGGCGCCGAAGTGTCTCGTGTGCCCGCTGCGGTCTTCGTGCGCGGCCGCACCGATCGATGCGGCCGGTTTGGCGGCCTTGGCCGCGAGGCACGGACGCCCGCGCGGCCCGCAAGAGTCGCTACCGTTCGAGCGCACGACGCGCTACGTTCGCGGGCGCGTCGTCGACCGGCTGCGCGCGTTGCCGGCCGGGGAGCGCATCTCGTTGCTCGACCTGCATGCCGAGCTCGCGCCGGCACTGCTGCATCACGATCGCGAGGCGCTGGAACGGATCGTCAGCGGCCTCGTTCGGGATAAGGTCGTCACCGACCACAGCGGCGAGATCAGCCTCACACCGTAGTGCGCACGGCTCGTGGGCGCAGTCGATTTCAGCGATTGCTTAGAGGGTTCCGCATGCTCGGAAGCCTAGGTTGGTATCAGAGCCGTCGCTCCTCAGACGACCAGCCGACTTTGCGTTTCCAGAAAGAGGTCTTCGCCCGTGGCTCTCGTGGATCGCGCCCAACGAATCATCTCCAGCCCGCAGACGGAGTGGCCGGTTATCGCCATGGAGCCGGCGACCCCAGCCGCCCTCTATTCCGGGTACATCGTCCCGCTGGCCCTGATCGCTCCCATCTGTTCGATCGTGTCGACGGTCGCCTTCGCGCACCGTACGATCCTGATCGCTGTGGTCGCCGCTCTGGTGAGCTTCATCATCGAACTGGTCGGCGTCTTCGTCATCGCGCTGATCGCCGACGCGCTCGCACCCTCATTCAACGGCGCCAAGGATCAGGTGCAGGCGCTCAAATGGATCGCCTATTCGTACACGCCGCGCTGGGTCGCGGGTTTCGCGGCGCTCATCCCGATCGTCGGCCCGCTCATCATCCTGCTGGCCGGCCTGTACTCGCTCTACCTGCTCTACTTAGGCTGCGCGCCGGTCATGCGCGTACCGCCTGAAAAGGCGGCCGGATTTACCATCGTGGTCGTCATCGCTTCGATCGTGCTGTTCGTTTTGGTCGGCATCGTCGTCGGCATCCTCATTGCGGCGCTCACGGCGGGCGCCATCATCTCATCGGGCGGCATTCACTAGCTCGGCCGATGCGCTGTGCGGTGCGCTCGAGCCGGCCGGCTCGGGCCGCCACACCGTGCCTACCTTAGCCGAACCAGCTCGGCAGGTCGGCGTAGCGCTGCTCTTTCCAGGGGTCGGCGTCGTTGTGGTAGCCGCGCGTTTCCCAGAAGCCCTTCTGGTCGCGGTCGAGAAATTCGATGCCGTTGACCCACTTGGCCGATTTCCAGAAATAGAGCTTGGGCACGAGCATCCGCACCGGGCCGCCGTGGATCGGCTCGAGCGCCGAACCGTCAAACTCGTAGGCCACCAGGACGTCGTCGCCCAGCATCGCTTCGAGCGGCAGGTTCGTCGTGTAGTCGTTCTCCGCGTGCTGCAGAACGAAAGCGGCCTCGGGCTTGGGGCGCGCGCGCTCCACCAGGCTCTTGAACGGAACACCGCGCCAGATCGTGTCCTTCTTGCTCCAGCGCGTTACGCAGTGGATGTCGCCGCGCCACTCGGCGCTCGGAAGGGCGCGCAGTTCGTCGAACGAGAGTTCGAACGGATTCTCGACCAGGCCGAAAAAGCGCAGCCGCCACGTCTTGGGGTCGAAGCGCGGTACGTCGCCGACGTGAAGCACCGGAAAACCGGTCGCCAACGTCTGGCCGGGCGGGATGGTCGGGTCCTTGGCCTTGAACAGGGGCATCGTGACTAAAACGGCAGACGACGGCTCGGAGGTTTCGGCCGGTCCCAAAATCCCATTTCCCACCCGGAAAGTGCCGCGCGCGATCGCCGAGCGGGAGCTGGCGCTCCTGGAAACGGCCTACCCTCAGGCGGTCACGGCGCTGGAGTACGATTCACCCTTCACCCTGCTGATCGCGGTGATCCTGAGTGCCCAATGCACGGACGCGCGCGTGAACATGACGACGCCGCACCTCTTCGCCGCGTATCCCACGCCCGCGGCGCTGGGCAACGCGGCCCAAGAGGACGTCGAGCAGATCGTGAAATCGTGCGGTTTCTTCCGCATGAAAGCCAAGAACGTGATCGCCGCCGCGCGCGCGATCGCCGAGAACTACAGTGGTGAAGTTCCGGGCACGCGGGAGGAACTCGAGGCGCTGCCGGGCGTGGGGCGCAAGACGGCCAACGTCGTGCTCTCGGTCGCGTTCGAGGAGGCGGCCTTCGCGGTGGACACCCACGTCTTCCGCGTCGCGCACCGGCTGGGCTTGACCCTCGGTAAGACGCCGCGCCAGGTCGAAGACGACGTCGTCAAACTGGTTCCACCGGAGAAATTGCGCTTCGCCCACCACTGGTTGATCTTACACGGCAGACAAATCTGTAAGGCACCGACGCCGCTGTGCGAACGCTGTCCCGTCGCGCAAATCTGTCCGAGCGCGCCGATCGTCGACCGCGTGCTGCGCACCAAGGCGCGCGGCAAGACGCGCGCGGCGCTCGCCGCCCGCAAGAAGAAGACGGCCGCTAAGGCGAGCGCAACGAAGAAGCGCACGTCGCGCTGAAACGGCGCTGAGATCAGAAGCGCAGCGGGCCCGGCTCGTCGAGGTGCGCGGGACGCGGCAGTTCGGCATCCTGCGCGATCGCTTTGAGGAGTCCTGAGGGCGTGAGGGGCACGCCGTAACCTTCCTCGGTGGAGAGCTTCGAGAGGTTGAGCAACGCCGGCACGCCGGAACCGGCGTCGAACTGGTATTCCCCGTCGAGTCCCAGGCCCCGGACCAGCGCCAGTTGGCGCCCCTCATCGACGTCGATGGCGACGCGTTTGTCGCCGAAACGCAGCCGCACGCGAAGCGGCTTGGCCAGGCGTACGAACGTGATGCCGTTTTTGCCCAGGATCGAATTCAGCCGGCGGCTGCCCACCTCCAGGGCCGTCGCGAACGCCTCCAGCGAGGCGACGACGTCGGCATCTGCCGGGCGCTCGCCGGCCGGCGTCCCGCTGTCGATCGCGCCCGCGACGTCGCGCCGAGCTTTGATGCGCATCGCCATCGCGACGATGGGATTGGAATTCTCCTCTTGGCCCGGCTCCATAGATACGGGTATTCCCGGCCGCGCGCGGCCGACCCGTCGCTGTTCGGTACTCCTAAGTAGCTGCTGAGGAAGGCCTGGGCCGCGCCGCGGCGGGAACCGACTGGTAAGTGGACGAGCAGCGGAATTCCCTGGCGATCGACACCGATAACCGCGTGGTCGCCGTCGCGAACCGCGGGCGCCACGCCGCCCGCATTCCCGATACGCCCGAGCGTCAGCGCCTCGAGAAGCAGCGCAGCATCCGCGAGATCGTGTTCGGCGCCCAGGACGGCATCCTGACGACCCTGGGCATCGTGACGGGCGTCGGCAGCGCGAATCCCGATCGGGCCGAGATTCTGATCACCGGTGGCCTCTCGCTGCTCGTCGGCGCGATTTCGATGGGCGTCGGCGAGTATTTGGGCGGCAAGTCCGAGCGCGAGGTCGTGCAGAACGCCATCGAACTCGAGCAGCAAGAGATGCTGGAGAAGCCCGAGGAAGAGTTCGCCGAACAGGTCGCTTACTATCGGCTCAAGGGCTTCTCCGACGACGAGGCGCTCACGATCGTCCGGCGGCTGGAGAAGAACCCCGACATCTGGTTGCACGAGATGGTCCGCGACGAGTTCGGGATCGACGTCCGCGAGGGCGAAGGCGGCGGCCTGCGATCGTCGTTCGCGATGATGGGCTCGTTTGCGTGCGGCGGCGCGTTGCCCGTGCTGCCCTACGCTTTCGGCGTGTCGATCTCGGCCGCGGTGTGGATCGGGCTCGTACTCGCCGTGGCGGCATTGTTCGGAATCGGCTATTTCTCCGGCACGCTCAGCGGCCGGCGGCCGGTCGTCAAGGGTCTCGAGATCGTGGCGTTCGGCGCGGCCGTGTTCGCGATTTCGTGGGCGGCCGGGCGGTACGTGCCTCCGCTCTTCGGCCACGGAGCGGTCAGCGTCGGAGGCTGAGGTGTCCGTCTTACGTAATGGCAACATAGAGCGAGGCATCGAACGCTCGTTCGGTGCCTCGCGTATTGGCTATCAGAGCGGGTTGGATTACTGAACCGAGCTGCTCGGGGGAGCGATCTGAACGAATCCTTCGGGTTCAACGCTAATCACGCCCCCAACATGGCGGATGGCAGATACGGCACACTCGTCAGCCGACCCGGAAACCACGCCAATGCGTGGCAATTCTCGCTGCACGACCAAGCCTACAGAACGCAATTCTTTGACCACTTGCTCTATATCGCGGCTTCGGTCGAGAGAGACAGTGAAATTCATGCGCATCAAATTGGCTTACTAGAGATTGGGCCCACTTTCCCCCCTCATGGGTATCGCGACGGCGCGGTGTGACGGCAGGTCGGTTTCAGCATGACTGCACGAGTCCGGCTCCCGCATCGGCCGCCGGCGCGTTCACTTTCAAGGCGCTCTTCTCGAGGTGCTGCCAGAGGTCGGCGCCGCGGAGTCCGGTTGCCTCAGCGCAGAGTGCTGCGATCCCCGCTACGTGGGGAGTGGCCATACTGGTGCCGCTGATCACGTTGTAGTGCGTGGGTGGCAGCCACGCAGAGCGGACCTGCAGGCCCGGCCCAGCGAGCTGAGGCTGTTTCGAGCCTCCGTCTTGACCGCACGAAAAGCGGGCAATTCCATTCCGGTCGTCCAGGGCCGCGACTGCAAAGATGGACGGGCAGTTAGCGGGCTTTGCTAATGGAGAGATCGCCTGGGGTCGCCTGCTATCGTTGCCTGCGGCCGCTATGATAAGCGTTCCGGATTCGAGAGCTGCCAGCGCAGCTTGCTCGTAAGCCTGCAAGTGTGGTTGGCCGGCTTTCGTCGCAGCTCCGAGCGACATGGAAATGACATGGCAACTTTTCCCGATGGCCCAATCGATTCCGGCCAGAATTTCGGAGTCGGTGCCTCTGCCTTGGTCGTTCAGGACCTTGCCGACGTAGAGCTCGACGCTGGGAGCAACGCCATAACGCGGAGGAATAGATGGCCACTTCGGTCCGCAAATCGTGCCCGCGCAGTGCGTTCCGTGCCCCGATGCGTCATCCAGGTCGGCACCGTTAACGAAGACCTCAGACGTAATGTTTCGGCCGAGAAAATCCGGGTGTTTCAAATAGATGCCAGTGTCGAGTACGGCGACCCTGATGCCTAGCCCGGTGTACGTGCTGGAGTCCACTCTAGTTGCCTGGAGACCCCAGGTATTTAGGCATTCGTCGTAGGCGCCCGTGGCAGAAGTCGTAGCGTCTGAGGACTGTTGGCCGGTTAAGGCCATCTCAACTGCCGCGTTTACCCCTGCGCGGAATCCACGCAGAAATTCGGCCGACTCGAGAGCGTAACAGTAGCCTTCCGGTTCTATCGCGAGTATCTCTTCTTTCGCCAACAGGGCTTCGCCCTGTTCGGGGTCTACCGCAGCAATAGCGATGCCGATATTGCTGAGTAATATCGCCTCGCTTCCGGCGTGCGTGGCCGTAACTACATCCGAACGAAAATCTCTCGAATCTGCTAATTCGCCGATAATCGACTTAAACGCTGATAGGGCAGAGCTCTTTCTCCGATCGAGTATAATGAGATTTCGGCCGGTTGTTTCCAAAGGGGGCATTGCCTCCAAGCGAACTAGCTCCTATTATATATAATAATACGAGAGTTCTCGGAATGTCCGACGACTCCCGTCGGATCGCGACGTTTGCTTCTAATAGCCTGAGATGCGGCCGGAGCGGTCAGCGTCGGAGGCTGAGGTGCGGATCAGCCTTCTCCGAAGCTGAGGAGCCCGTACCGGAGCGGGCGCGCGACGGCCTCACCGCGGAACATGTAGCGGCAGCGACGGACGGGCCCGAACCCGCGCGCTTCGACGATGTCCCGCGCGCGCGAGTCGCCGGCCCGAACGAACGTCCGGAGTGTGGCGCTCGCGGCCAGCGAACGCGCGGCGTCGAATGCCGCGGCGGCATACGTCGCGGAGTCGGCAACCCACGGCCCCACGACGTCGTCGCGCAGCCCCGCGTAGCCGCGAATGCACCGGGATGCGTCGCGCACTACGGCCAGACGCTCGCGCCGGCGGAAGAAGCTCGCGAGCACGCCGCTCCGGTCGGCGCCGAACGCTCGCGCGTCGAGTGCTGCGACCGTCGCCAACTCGGATTCGCGTGCGCGTGCGTCCGCGCTCGGCGAGCCCGAGCCTCGCGGTCCCTCGAACATGAGCGTCTCGTCGCCCGCCTCAAATCCGAACGAACGGTAGAGCGGTTCGCCTGCCGCGGAGGCTTCGAGTTCGAGCGTGCGATGCCCGAGTTGCGCGGAGCGCCGCAGCAGTGCTTCCGTCAACGCCCGCGTCGAGCAGCCTCGGGCGATACGAACGCGGCGCGCCGTACGCGCGCTGCAATAACGCGTCGAGCGCTTCGATGTCGGCGGCGCACGCGTCACGTAACGCGAGCGCCGCCGCGCGACCGGTCAGGCCTTGGGGGGCGGACTCCACTTGCCGAGCATAGCACGCGCCACGACGACGCGTTGGATCTGCTGCGTGCCCTCGTAGATCTGCGTGATCTTCGCGTCGCGCATCATCCGCTCGACCGGGTATTCCACCGAGTACCCGAAGCCGCCCAGGATCTGTACCGCGTCGACCGTGACCTTCATCGCCACGTCGCCGCCCTTCAACTTGGCGAGCGAAGCCCAGAGCGAGAGGTCCGGCGCGTTCGTGTCGCACTTGCGCGCGGCTTCGTAGAGCAGGAGGCGAGCGGCTTCGACTTCGACCTTCATGTCGGCGAGCATGAACTGGATGCCCTGTTGCTGGCCGATCGGTTTTCCGAAGGCCATGCGTTCCTGGGCGTACTGCGTGGCATAGTCGAGCGCGCCTTGCGCGATGCCGACGGCCTGTGCGGCGATACCCGGGCGAGACTTGTCGAGCACCTTCATCGCGGTCTTGAAGCCCGTGCCCTCGGCACCCAGCAGGTTGTTCGCGGGCACGACGCAGTCTTCGAAGATCAGTTCGACCGTCGGCGACCCGCGGATGCCCATCTTTTTCTCGAGCTTGCCGACCTTGAAGCCCGGGAAGCCTTTCTCGACGACGAACGCGCTGATGCCGTTCGGCCCTTTGTCGGGATCGGTCACGGCGAAGACCGTGATGACGTCGGCGACGCCGCCCTGCGTGATCCAAATCTTGCTGCCGTTGAGCACGTAGGTGTCGCCGCGCTTCTCGGCCCGGCAACGCATCGAACCCGCCGCGTCGGAGCCGCTGCCGGCTTCCGTCAGCGCGTAGGCGCCGATGTATTCGCCCGAGGCGAGCTTGGGTAGGTACCGGCTCTTCTGTTCGTCGTTGCCGGCGATGATGATCGGCAGCGCGCCGAGCTCCTGGACGGCGATCATCAGGCCGCTCGAAGCGCACGCCTTCGAGACCTCCTCCACGACCTTCACGTAGGTGAGGAAGGACAGGCCGAGGCCCCCGTGCTCGGCCGGGAAGGGGATGCCGAGCAGGTCGTTCTCTGCGAACAACCGGTAGATGTCCCGAGCGAACTCGCCCTTCTCGTCGATTTCGGCGGCGCGCGGCGCGACGCGCTCGCGGACGAGGTCGCGCACGACCTCTAGGATCATCGCCTCGTCGCCGGCGGAGTCGGTGGAGAGCGGCGTCGCAATAGCCATGTGGTAGCTCCTGGTTCGCTGTATGCTACTGCCAACTTCGGGTGCCGCGGTGCCGACTCCCCGCGTGCCGGCCGCAAGGTGCCCGGCACGACCGGCGTCCCCCTCGAAAAGAAGGACGCGACCGTCGCCGGCCGCGCCATTCAAGACTACTTTAGTACCAAATAATGAATCCGGAGCTACTTTTTCTTTTTCTTCTTACCGTTGGTCTTCTTTTTCTTGTCGGGCATCTGCGAATCACCCCCTCCTCGCGCTCACGCACCCTGCGAGCGGTGCGCGGCAGGGCGTGAGTATTCGTGCGACCCGCAGACCGTTTCCTGTGCTCGGTGCCAGGAAGATGAAAATGGCGCGACCGTCGCCGGGCGCGCCATTTTTTGCAAAGAATATGAATGCGTTGGACTCAGATTCTCAAAGGAGGAGAAGGGGAGGACTACTTCTTTTTCTTCTTACCCTTCGTCTTGCTGTGCTTCAGCTTGGCCATGTAAAATCACCCCCTTTGCTTTCGTTCACGCGGGCTCCGGACGCGTGCCGCGCCGGTTCGAGAGGATAACGCAGCCGCACCCCGCGGAGTTCCGCCGCGGATGCGCTCCGCATCACTTGTCACGAGCTTCCAGGCAGCGCTCGCGGGGGGCATCGCCCGGCCGCCCACAAAGACAGGTCCCCGAATGCCGATCATCGAGACCGTCGAACTGCGGAAGGTCTTCCGTTCGATCGTGCGACGGCCCGGGCTGGGCGGTGCGCTCGCGGCGCTGTTCGCGCCCCGGTACGAGGAGAAGGCAGCCGTCGAGAACGTGAGCTTCGCGGTCGAGCCCGGCGAGATCGTGGGTTACATCGGCCCCAACGGCGCGGGGAAGTCGACCACGATCAAGATGCTCACGGGCATCCTCGTTCCGACTTCGGGCACCCTGCGCGTCGCCGGACTCGTGCCCCACGAGCGGCGCGTCGAGAACGCGGAGAACATCGGGGTCGTGTTCGGCCAGCGCAGCCAGCTCTATTGGGACCTCCCGCTGCGCGAATCGTTCAACCTCCTGCGCTCCATCTACGACGTCCCGCGCGAGCGGTACGACGAAAACCTGCGCAGGTTCTCCGACATGCTCGACCTCGAAGAGTTCATGGACACTCCGGTGCGACAATTGTCGCTCGGTGAGCGAATGCGCGGCGACTTCGCCGCGGCCATGCTCCACGATCCGAAGATCGTCTTCCTCGACGAGCCGACGATCGGCCTCGACGTGCTGGCCAAGGACGCGATCAGGAACTTCATTAGTGAAGTGAATCGCGAGCGCGGCACGACCGTGATCCTGACGACGCACGACCTGGCCGACGTGGAGCGCTTGGCCCGGCGGATCATCTTGATCGACGACGGCCGCGTGATCTACGACGGCGCATTGGAACGCTTGCGCGAGGAGTTCGGCACGCACCGCACGCTGGTCGTAACCTTCGCGCGAGCCTACGACGAGATAGCCGTGAACAACGCCGTCGTCGAGAGCCGCGAAGGCAGCGTCGTCCGCCTGCGCTTCGACCGTCGCATGACCTCGGCGGAAGCGCTGGTGCGTGAGGTGCTCGAAAAGTATTCGATCGCCGACATCGCGATCGTCGAACCCGATATCGAATCGATCGTGCGCCGGCTCTACCTCGATGGTTACGGTTCCGGGGACGCGCCCGCGTGATCGCCGCGCGCCCGCGCCGCCGCCGGCGGCTCGCACCGTACTGGGAAGTCATGAAGGTCGCGATCGCGCGCGAGGCGACCTACCGTTTCGGCGTGTTCGCGAGCCTGGCAGCTTTTTTCATGCGCGTGTATCTGCTGCGCATGGTGTGGCTCGCGCTCTACGCGCACAACGCGGCGCCCCGCGACCTGCCGCTGCACACGATCCTGAGCTACGCGACGGTCGCGCTGCTGATGGGCCTGGTCCTCGACATCGATCAGACGCGCGCGCTGCACGACCGGCTGCACGACGGCAGCATCGCGACCGACTTCATGAAGCCGATCAGCGTCCCGCTCTTCTTTTTCGCCGACGGCACGGGTGAAGTGCTGTTCCGCATCATCTTGCTCGTGCCGGCGCTCGCGCTCGCCCTGACCTTGGTGCGCATCGACGTACCGTCGCCCGCGGTCGCGGCCGCGTTCGCGCTCAGTTTCACGCTCGGCTATTTCGTCGGCTTCTTTCTGAACTTCATCTTGAATTGCACGGCCTTCTGGACGCTCGAGATCTCCGCGGTGCAGTTGATCGTCACGTGGCTGACGGATCTGCTCGGGGGCGAGATCGTGCCGCTCGCGCTCTTCCCGGCCGGGCTCGCGCGCGTGGCGTACGCGCTGCCCTTCGCCGCGATGTTCTCGACGCCGCTGTGCATCTATACGGGCTTGTTGCAGCCGGCGCAATACGCGGGCGCGATGGGCCTCCAGGCGCTCTGGCTCGTATTGCTGGCGGCGATCTCCGCCGTGCTCTGGCGCGCGGGAGCGCGCCGCGTGGTGGTTCAGGGTGGCTGAACCGCGACGGCGCGGCGCGTTGCGGCGCATGGCCGGCGCGTACGCGCAGTTCTGGCGCATCAACCTGCTCACGACCCTCGAGTACCGCGAGAACTTCCTGCTGTGGTCCGCGTTCACGCTCGTGTATCACGGTGCGGCGCTGACGGCGCTGTGGGTCGTCTTCGAGAACTTTCCGTCGATGAACGGGTGGACGTTCAAGGACATGGCGTTCTTGTACGGGCTCTGGATGCTCGCGCACGCCCTGCACAACGCGCTCTTCTCCAACGTCGAGGAGGTGCCCGAACGCATCCGCGAAGGTGAATTCGATCGCGTGCTGATCCGCCCGCTCGATGCGTTGTTCCAGATCGTCACGACGCCCGGCCAGATCTTTCCCGACGAGGCGTTGATGGCGCTCGGCTATTTCGGTTTCGCGATCTGGTACAGCGGGGTGCGCGTCGATGCGACGTTCGTGGCGCTCGTGCCGCTCGTCGTCGTAGGCGGCGTATCGATCGAACTCGCGCTCAACCTGCTGATCGCGACCGTCGCCTTTTGGGTCGTGCGCGTCGACGAGTTGCGCTGGATCTTTCTGCAGCTCGAGAGCGAATTCACGCGCTACCCGGTCTCGATCTATTCGCGAGGCGTGCGGCTGCTCGTGACCTTCGTGCTGCCCTTCGCGTTCGTCAACTATCTGCCGGCCGCGTACTTCCTGCACCACGGCGACACCGGCGTCGGCCTACCCCCGCAAGCCGGGCTGTTGGCACCGCTGGTCGGGCTCGCGTTCGCCGCGCTGGCCTACGCGTTCTGGCGCTTCGGCCTCAACCGCTACCAAGGCGTCGGCCATTGAGCGCGGACGCGCGGACCAGGGTTTTCGGCGCGCCCGCGCCTATCTAGGCGGGCGATGAACAAAGTCGTTCCGAGCGCGCGCGCGGCCGTCGAAGACATCCCGCACGGCGCATCGCTGGCCGTCGGAGGCTTCGGCCTGAGCGGCGTTCCCTTTCACCTGATCGCGGCGCTCCTCGAGCAGGGTGCGACCGACCTCGAGACCGTCTCCAACAATTGCGGCGTCGACGGCTGGGGCCTGGGGTCGCTGCTCGACCGAAAGCGCATCCGGCGCACGACCGGCTCGTACGTGGGTGAAAACCGCGAGTTCGAGCGCCAGTACCTCTCCGGCGACCTCGAGGTCGAACTCGTGCCGCAGGGGACCCTAGCGGAGCGGCTGCGCGCCGGCGGGTCCGGCATTCCCGCGTTCTACACGCCCGCGGGCGTCGGCACGCCGGTGGCGGACGGCGGCTTACCGTGGAAATACGCGAAGGACGGCAGCGTCGCGGTGCCGTCGCCGAAGAAGGAGACGCGCACGTTCGACGGCCGCGAGTACGTGCTCGAACACGGCATCGTCTGCGACTTCGCGCTGGTCCGCGCCAGCATCGGCGACCGCCACGGTAACCTGATCTATCACAAGTCGACGCGCAACTTCAACCCGCTCTGCGCGATGGCCGGCCGCATCACGATCGCCGAAGTCGAGCAACTGGTCGAACCGGGCGAAATCGATCCCGAGCACGTGCACACGCCGGGCATCTTCGTGCAGCGGGTCGTGCGGGTCGGATTCGAAGGCAAGCGCATCGAGCGCGTCACCGTACGGGAGAGGGGCTGACATGCCGCTGACGCGGGAACAACTGGCGCGACGCGTCGCGCACGAACTCCACGACGGTCAATACGTCAACCTCGGCATCGGTTTGCCGACGCTGATTCCCAACTACATGAACCCCGGCATCACGGTCGTGCTGCAGAGCGAGAACGGGATCCTCGGCATGGGTCCCTACCCGTACGAAGGCGAGGAAGACGCCGACCTCATCAACGCCGGCAAGGAAACCGTCACGCTCAACGACGGCGCTTCGTTCTTCGATTCCGCCGCTTCGTTCGGCATGATCCGCGGCGGCCACATCGACGTCGCGGTGCTGGGAGCGATGCAGGTCTCCGCGCACGGCGATCTCGCGAACTGGATGATCCCCGGCAAGATGGTCAAGGGGATGGGCGGCGCGATGGACCTGGTCCATGGCGCCAAGCGCGTGATCGTGATGATGGAACACGTCGCCAAGGACGGCTCGCATAAAATCGTCGAGCACTGCAGCTTACCGCTAACCGGCAAAGCCGTCGTCCACCGCATCATCACCGACCTCGCCGTCCTCGACATCACCCCGCGCGGCCTCGTCCTCCACGAATGCGCGCCCGGCGTCTCCGTCGACGAAGTCCGAGCCGCCACCGGAGCCCACGTAACCGTCGAATTCTAACCCCCACCCGCGCCCCACGAGCGCCCCTTTCTTAGGCTTACCTACAAATTTCGCAGGCTTGCGAGTCGCACGGGCATGCAGCGGGGGCTTACGACGAGGAGCGGAGCCCGGAGGGCGAGGCCGGGGCGGCCGCCATCCATGGCTGCCCCGGCAGGCTCGCCTCCGGCTCGGGCAGCGACGAGCGGAGCAGCAGCAAAATTCCCACGGATGGGAATTTTGTAGCGGCCCCGCAGCATGCCCGTGCGACTCGCAAGCCCAAGCGCAAGTTCGATCAAACAGCCCGAGAAAGGGTCGCGAGCGACGCGCCATGTTCCCGAAACCGGTAACTGGCCGCTTCGATCACCAGCCAGCCTTCGAGCGCGAGCATCAGCACGAAACCGATCGCGCCGAATAACGGGGGGAACTCGAGCGCGCCGGCGAGCGCGGCCACCCCGACGGCGGGTACCACGTAGATCGCGGTCAGCAGCATGCGCAGCAGCATCATCGGGCCGCGGCTATCCACCGGATTCGGGAAGATCGCGTACAGCCCGACGCCCAGGCACTGCAACGACCAGTAGGTCGCGAGCGAAAGCGGCAGGGCTCCCACCCCGAGGACGACGTCCTGGGCGACGATGCCGGCCGCCAGCGGTCCGAGGGCGATCGCGGTGCCACCGCGCCAGGCTCGTGCGAAGGTCCAGGCTGCGATCCGCGCGCGGAGCGGCGCGGACGAGAGCCAGAAAAGCGGTTTCGCGAGATCGGCGGCCAGGCCCACGGACGCGCCGAAGGGTGCGGAGAGAAATACCAAGGTCGCGCTCATGGCGGCGAGCGAAAAGAGCGGCGTCGGATCGTCGTAGCGCTCGGCCGCGAAGGCGGTGCCCGCACCGCAGAGCGTCCAAAACGCGGCGCCGAAGAGCCAGAGCCGCAAGGTGCCGCGGCCGCGGCGGAACGCCACCCAGTCCTTCCAGATGAGCGCGAGCGATCCGGCGGGCACGCGTGCGACCGTTGCCGTGCCCGCCGCGGCGAACGTCGTTTCGTTCGTGAAGCGGCGGCGCCGGCTGCGTACGGCGAGCGTGCGTTGCGTCGCGGCGTACAATTCGGGGATCGCGTCGTTCGCGAGCGCGAGGATCGATAGGACCAGGAAGCTCGAGAGTAACGCGAGGTCCAGGATCGGGCCCGCACCTCCGTCGAGCAGCGCCGCCGCGAAGCGCCCGGGATCGACGTGCAGCGTCTCGATGAGCGGCGTGCGAAAGCGCGGTCCCAACACGGCGGCGACCGCGAAGGCGAAACCGAAGAAGGCGAGCGCCCAAGCGAAGGGCGCGAGTGGGAACCCCGCGCGACGCGCGAGCAAGAACGACGGGAGCTCGCAACACATGATCGCGCCGACGGCGAGCACCGCGCCGAATAGCGCGCGCGCGAGGGTCGAGCCCGATTCGTGCGCCGGCGCGGCGACGACGAACACGTAAGCGAGCGATGCGAACCAGCGCAGCGAGCCCATCGCGAGTTTGCGTACCTGGAGCCAGAGAGCGATCGCGAGCGGCCGCACGCCGGCGTTCGAGAACAGCACCGCTTCGGCGCCCGTGCGAAAGGCCGCGACCCGCCCGCCCGCGGCCAGTCCCGCGGTAACGCCGAGCGCTCCGAAGTAGAGGCCGCCGACGACGGTGGCGCTGCGCGGATGCGCGACGCCGAGATTGAGGAAAGCGGCATGGTGCGGCGTCGTGAGCCGCAGATACGCGATATAGGCGATCGAGATCAGATACGGCAGCCACAGCGCGAGACGCAGCGGCGAACGCAAGATCGCGGCACACTGGTGCCTCGCGTAGTGCAGCTCGAGGTAGAGCAGTGCTTTCATCTAGGCCGTGATTTCGAGGAAGACGTCCTCGAGCGTGCGCCCGCCGGTGGCGCGTAAGCGCAGCTCGGCGACGGCGCCCGATGCAACGGCGACGCCGCTCTTCATGATGATCAGCCGGTCGCAAAGGGCTTCCGCCAACTCGATCAGATGCGTGCTCATCACGATCGACGTGCCGGTCGCGCTGATCGCGCGGATCAGATCGCGCAACTCGCGTTGCCCGAGCGGGTCGAGCCCGATCATCGGTTCGTCGAACAACAGGACCGGCGCGCCGGCCAGCACGGTCGCCGCGATCAGCGTCTTCTGACGCATGCCTTTGGAGAGGGTTTGGCCGAGCGCGTTACGTTTGTTCTCCAAGCCGACGCGCGCGAGCAGTTCTTGCGCGCGCGTTTCCCAACCCGCGGCAAGCCGCGCGCTCTGCGCCACGAAGGCCAGATGCTCCCATACCGTGAGCATCGGATATACGTCCGGTGTTTCCGGTATCAGCGAGATCGTGCGACCGCGGTCGCCGCCCAGCGTGTGCGTGTCATAGGAGATCGTGCCGCCGTCGGGGCGCAGCAAGCCGCACATGCAGAGGAACGTCGTGGTCTTGCCCGCGCCGTTCGGGCCGAGCAGGCCGAGAACTTCACCAGGACCCAGTGAAAACGACAGACCGTCAACGACGGGGACGCCGTCGAAGCGCTTCGTCAAGCCTTCGACGTGGAGAATAGGCCCCCGGCGGGCCGCCCCGTTCAGAGGGGAAACGCGATCGACGAAGCGGCGCCGCCGGTCGTCCCGTCTCCGAGCGTCGCCCGTACGACGTCGTCGCGGTCGATCGAGAAACTCGCGAGCACCCTCGCGCTCCCGGCCGCAAGGGTGCCGGCGTCGGCGCGACCTTGCGCGGACGCCGCCGGCAGGACGCGATAGGCAGCGTTCACGCCCGTCGCAACGTCGCGGTAACTCACGCTTCCGCTGCCGTCGCCGGCGGTGAGTCCGTCGACTGCGAACGTATCCGTCGTCCTGCCGGTGGATTGCGTGTCGCGCTCGTAGCGCTGCACGGTTTCCGAATAGCGGAATACCGGTTCGCTCGTACCGGCTCCGGCGCTCGCGTAGGCGGAGCGGGCGCCGCGCGCGGTCCACAGAACGAGTCCCGAACCGTCGATCGCGCTTTCAGCGATCGACGCGCCGCCGCCGGAATCGCGTTCGTACGTAACCGAGCGCGCGTAGAGCGCGGCCACTTGATGCGACGGCGTGTAGTCGAGGCTCGTGACGTCGGCGCGAAAGGCCCCGCCGGGCGAGCCCGATTGTTTCCAGCTGCCGCCGGCCGTCAAGAGCGAGCCCGGTTGCTGCGCCAAAAGCGGCGTGCCGAGCGCGAGCGCGCGTGAAGCGCGGAACATCTCGAAGTCGAACGTATCGCTACCCGCAGGTGTGACCTGAGCCGAGAGTAGCCCCGCCTGGCCCGATCCGTCGGCTTGAACGAGTTCCAGAGCCTGACGGCCGTCGACAGCGCGCGTCCAGGCGAAGCGCCAATTCGCGAAGCTGCCGGTCGCGACGGTTCCCGTTTCGGGGACGCCCGGACGAGCGAGTAACGGCTGCAGCCCCGAGTCGGCGTCGTAGGGATGCGGAACGGAGAGGGTTTGAGGAACGAACCACGCGTCGCGGAGGTCGCGCGCTACCGGCGGCGCGGCAGCGACCCCGAGGTCGACGAAGGGCTGCGCGCCGGGAAGCGCTTCGAACGCCGCTCCCGTCAATGCCTTGGAGTTCACGACGTACGCGCGCAGGCCACCGGGCGCGAGCGCCGGTGCGAACGCGGCTGCGCTTCCCGCGGGCGCGGCGGTCTGCGCCAGCGGCGTCGTGCGCGAGAAGCGAGGCAAGGTCACGTCGAACGCGCCGTGCGGAGCGTTCGCGAACCAATACGTGCCTTCGACGTAGCCCGGCAGCGCGGGTGCCTGATAGAAAGCGAGGTTGCCCGCGATGGCCGCGGCGCCCGTCCGTAGGGATCCGCTAACGCGGTCGAGGCCCGCCGCGCCGACGTACGACACCGCGACCGATGCGCTGTACGTGCCGGTCGCGCCCGGCTGCGTGAGGGTTGCCACGACGGAGTCCACGCCGCTTCCCGTCGCCGGCGCCGTGTAGCGCGCGGCGGCCGTTCCAGGGATCGGCACGATCGTTCCGGCGGAAGGACGACTCCAACGAATTCCCGCCGGAACGCTCTCGAGTTGACCGCGCGCGTTGAGCGCGACCGCCTCGAGGATCGCCGATTCGCCGGCTCGGACGACGAGCCGGCGCGGGTGAACGCCGATGGCGCCCAGCACGGGCTCGCGACCGCCGGCCAGATGTCCCAACAGATGGACGTAGGCGTTGAGCGCCTCCGGCGCGGCGGAACCCGCGACGGCGGGGAGGCCGGTCAGCTGCGTCGCGATCGGGACGAGGCCGCCGGGCGCGCCCGAAACGATGGCGTAGGGCGCGGCATCGGGGTCGTAATCCAAAAGCGATGCGTGCGCGCGCCAGTACGAACTCTGCACCGGATCGAAACTGCCGTCGGCTCCGGCGACCTGAAGCGATCCGTCGGGATACTGAATGGTGGCGAAGGGCACGGGTTGCGTTTCGACGCCGGGGAGCGACGCGCCATCCGGAAGGACCGCGAGTGTGACGGACGCCCGGTCTTCGACGACGACGTGGATGTCGTGGCCCGTCGGGCCGGCCGCGGCCTCGCCGGTCGCGACGGGCGCCAGCGAAGCCTCACCCGAGCATCCGGCCAGGGCGATGAGGGCGCAGCAGAGCATGCCGAAACGACGCACCGCGAACACCCTGTAATTCTGTGGTTCGTGACCCCCGTAATCCTGTCTGCGGCGCCCGTGCGACGCGTTCGCAGCGCCTACTCCAAGAGGCCGGCCGCGGCGGCCACTGCGGCGGCGCGCGATTCAACCTGCAATTTGCGCAGGATACGCGTCACGTGCCCGTTGATCGTCCAGGCGCTCAAACCGAGTTCCGTCGCGATCTGCTTGTTGCTGCGTCCGCGTCCGATCAGCGCCAAGATCTCGAGCTCCCGATTGGTCAGGTCCGTCGTGCGGTCCAGCGCCCGGGCGCGCAAGACCTCGCCGTACGCCGCGAGGACCGCCGGCCCGGGCGTCGCGTCGAGCTCCGCGCGCAGACGCCGCTTGTATTCAACGAAGACGGCCCGCGCGCGCGCGCTGTCGCCGGCGCGCAGCGCGACGTCGAGCGCGATGCAAACGGCTTCCTCATCGAGCGGGTCGATCGTCAGCGCGCGTTCGACGTAGCCGCGGGCTGCCGCGAGTTTTCCCCCGCGCACGCGCAGCTCGGCGCTCGCGCAGAGCGCCGCGACCAAGGTGCGCCGCCACGTGCGCGCGTGCGGCTGCAGCCACTCGGCGGCGGACTCCTCGTGCGGCGCGGCCGCCAGCAGGTCGATCGTCTGCGCGTACAGCGCATCCGCCTCGGTTTCCGCCTTGCGCGCGCGCGCGAAGGTCGCGTGGCGAAAGGCTGCCAACGCATCGCGCGCGTCGATGGAGCCCAGCGCGTCGCGGCGGAGCGCGAGGGTCGTACCGTCGTAGGCGACGTAGTGGCCGCCGCCCTCGACGTCGGGTTCGAGGGCGCGGCGCAGCGCGTGCAAGGTGACCCGCAAGCTCGTCTCCGCGTTCGCGGGATCGCTTTCGGGCCAGAGATGGGCGATCAGTTCCGCTTTGGGAACCGGTCCCTCGGCGAGCGCCAGCGCGCGCAGCATGTCGACCGCTTTGCGCCGCGACCAGCGTCCGTCACGTTCGTCGAACGAAACGTCGCCGATGCGCACCTGTAAGGGACCGACCACGCGCAGCGATAGCAGTTCGATCGCCTTGCGCCCGTACGACGAAAGGGCCGTGGCAGCCGCGGCCGCGACCGCGGGTTGCGGGTCGCGCGCGAGACGTTCGAAGAGTTCCCGCCGGGCCGGCCGCTGGTCGCGCGTCATGTAGCCGACGGCGCGCACGCGGGCGGCCGGCGGTGCCGCCGCATCGAGCGCCAGCGCCGCGATCTCCGCATCGCCGGCGGGCGCGGCCGCCTCGGCGAGAATCGCGGAGGCGCGTTCCACGTCGACGCCGTGGCGCAGCGACCACGCCAGCACGTGATGGGCGGAGCGCGGCGCCGAGCGCAGCGCCAAGGTCGCATCGGACTCGTCGAGCCGTTCCAGCAGAGCGGAGAGCCGGGCCGCGTCGAGGGTGCCGGCGCGCGCGCGAGTTCCGCAAGCGGCGACGTCGCACAGCTGCCGGTGAAAGGCGTCGCGCACGTCGTCGAACGCGCGCTCCGCCCGTTCGAACGACGCGACGGCGGAAGTTGCGTCGCCCGTTGCGGCGGACCACAGGCCCTGCAGAAAAACAGCTAACGCAGCCTGCCGCGCGTCGCCGTTGGATGCGGCGAGGCCCGCCGCCGCGTCGATCTCCCGGCGGGCTTCGCGATGCTCGCCCACGAGCAGGTACGTCTCGGCGCGCGCGGCGGCGATATCGAAGGCCGTGACGGGATTGGGCCACGCCGCTTGGCGCCGCGTGGCCTCGTCGAGGGCCGCGTGCGCGGCGCCTACGGCGGGAACCGACTGCGCCAGATGCGCGCGCGCCAGCACCACGTAGGCGTCGGCGAGATCGTCGAACTGGTTTTGCGCGCGCTCGAGTTCCACGGCGCGCTCGGCGAGCGCGAGCGTGCGCGCGGCGTCTTCGCGCACGTAGAGGTGGGCCTTGGCCTGGACCTTCAGCGCGCGCGCCTCGAGATACGCACCGTCGCCGCTGCGCAATAGATCTTCCGCTAATTCCGCGCTCTCGAGCGCGCGCTGCCACAACCCCTGCCAACCCCAGATCTCCGCGATCGTCGTCAGGATGTCGGAGCGTTGCGCCGGCGCGGCTTTTTGAAGCCGCTCGGCGTCGGCCAAATACGGTGCGGCGAGATCGTACTCGAAGCGCGCGGCCCGCACGAGGCCCATCGCGAGCGACGCCATCTTCAGATACGTCGGCCGCCGTTCGCCCGTGCGCTCCGCGTAACGCAATGCATCTTCGAACAGCGCCACGCTGCGTTCGAAGGTGCCGTGGCCGCCGAAGCGGAGGTCGTCGGCCAGCATGCCTTCTTCGACCGCGCACACGCACGCGGTGCCGTATTCGCCGAGTTCGAGCGCGCAGGCGCGGGCGCGGGCGTAGGCGCGTGCCGCCCCCGCGAAATCACGTGCGCGGCGTAAGGCCGACGCCTCGAATTGCAATAAGCGCGGACGTTCGCGTTTGAGCTCGTCGGGAATGGCGCGCAGCAGCGATGCGACGCGTTCGCCCGCGGCGCCGTAGCGGATCGCGAAGCCCGCGTGGGTCACGTGATCGGCGGCCGAACCGAAATCTCCGGCTTCGAGGTATTGCTCGACCGCGGCCACGAGCTCGCCGCGCTCCTCGAGATCGCGCGCGTAACGCCGTTGCAGCTCGCGCAGCCGCTCGACGTTCTCGCGCGCGAACGTCTCGAGCAAGAACGTGCGGAAGAGCTGGTGGAAGCGGTAGCGCCCTTCACCCAGCGGTTCGACGTAGAGGTTGCGTTCGATGAAGCGTTCGAGCGTGGCGCGTCCGTCGGCGGTTCCGAGCACGCGCGCGATCGTCCCGGCCTCGAGCGTCCGAAAAATCGAACATTCCAACAGTTCGGTGCGTAGCGCCGCCGGTAGCGCGCGCAGCACCTCTTCGGCGAGATAGGCGAAGAGCGAGCGCTGCGAACCGTCGTCGAAGCACACCGCGGCGCCACGCGCCGCTTGCGTGCCTTGCGTCGAGAGCCGCAGGGCCATCGCCCACCCTTCGGTTCGCTCGAGCAAGGCCGCGAGGGACGACTCGTCGCCGACGTCGAGGCCGCAGTCGGTCATGAGCGCGGCGGCCTCGTCGCTCGTGAAGCGCAGGTCGTCTTGGGTGAAATCCGCGACGAGCCGCTCCGCGCGCCACTTCACGAGCGGGGAAAAGTCCAGCCACGCGCGGCTGGCGAACACGAGGTGCGCGCGCGGCGGCAGACCGCGCAGCAGGGCGCCGACCAGCTCGCGCACGCCCGCGTCTTGCACGACCGTGTGAAAATCGTCGAGGAAGACGACGAGCCGCCGCTCCCGTTCTTCGGTCGCGTGCACGAGCGTCGCGGCGAGCGCGCGGCCCAGTTCGGCCGGCGCGAACCCCGCGGTTCGCAGCGGGGTACGTTCGTCGCCCATGACGCCCGCGCGTTGGAGTGCGGCGTGGAGCGATACGGCGAACGGGCCGGCCTCGGCGTCCGTCTCGTCGAGGCTCAGCCAGGCGACGTCGGCGCGCGCCGCGAGGCGCCCGGCCCAGGCGCGCAGGATCGTGGTCTTACCGAAACCGGCGCCGGCGGCGACGATCGTGACTTGCGTCGATTCGAAGTCTTGGGCGTGCGCCTCCAGCCGCGGGCGCTCGACGGCGTCGGGACCGCGCGGCGCGCGAAACTTCGTCGCCGAGCCGGCCATTACGAGGCGGGCGCGACCACTTCGAGCGCGGGGCGGCCGGACTTTTCGAACTGCGTGCGATAGAGGCGCGCGTACGTGCCGCCCGCGAGCAGCAACTGCGCGTGCGTGCCGCGCTCGACGACGCGGCCGCGCTCGATCACGAAGATCACGTCGGCCGAGAGAATCGTCGAGAGCCGGTGGGCGATCACGAGGCTGGTGCGTCCGCGCATCGCCTTGTCGAACGCCGCCTGGATCAGCGCCTCGTTTTCCGAGTCGAGGGCGCTCGTGGCTTCATCGAGGATCAGGATGCGCGGGTCTTTGAGCAGCACCCGCGCGATGGCCAGGCGTTGGCGTTCGCCGCCGGAGAGCTTGTGGCCGCGTTCGCCGACGATCGTGTCGTAGCCCTCGGGAAGCGACGCGATGAAGTCCGCGATGTTGGCGGCCCGCGCGGCTTCGACGATCTCCGCCTGCGTCGCGTCTTGGCGTCCGTAACGCAGATTGTTCCCGATCGTGTCGTGGAAGAGGTAGGTCTCTTGGGTGACGATGCCGATGTGCGAACGCAGCGAGTCGATGTCGTAGTCGCGCACGTCCAAGCCGTCGATCGTGATGCGGCCGCTCTGCGGATCGTAGAACCGCGGTACGAGCTGCGTGATCGTCGTTTTTCCGGCGCCCGACGGGCCGACGAAGGCGGCGACTTGGCCCGGCTCGATGTGCAGGTCGACGCCGTTGAGCGCCGTGCGCTCCGGCGTATAGGCGAAATGGACGTCCTCGAAGCGAATGTCGCCGTCGACGTGCGGCCGGACCTCGCTGCCGCTGGGCTCGGGCGCCATGTCGAGGTACTCGAAGATGCGCTCGAAGACCGCCAGCGCGCTCACGATCTGCACCTGCACGCCCGCGAGCGCGGAGGCGGGACCGTAGAGGCGCCCGAGCAGTGCCACGAACGCGACGATCGTGCCGATGGTCAAGCCGTAATAGATCGTCAGATACCCGCCGCCGAGCCAGACGATCGCGGGGCCCACGATCACCATCGCCGCGATCGCCGCGATGAACCAGCGACCGACCATCGCCAAACGAATTTCGAGCGTCATCAAGTCCGACGACGTTGCGTAGAAACGTTTGGCTTCGAAGGTCTCGCGCACGAACGACTTGATCAACGTGATGCCGGAGATCGAGAGCGTCTCTTGCGTGAGGCTCTCGATCTCGTCGCGCTTTTGGCGGGTCAGCTTGCGCACGGCGTACATGCGCCGCCCTACGGGCGAGAGCGGCAAGATCATCAGCGGCACGACCGCGAGCGCGAGCAGCGAGAGCTTCCAGTCCAGCACGAACATCGTGACCACGGTCGTCAGGATCGTCGCGACGTTGGTCACGATCGTCACGAGCGTTCCGGTCACGACGTTATCGACGTTGTCGACGTCGCTCGAGACGCGGTTCATGATCTCGCCCGTCTTCGTGTTGGTGAAGAACGAGATCGGCATGCGGTGCAGGTGCGACACCAAGCTCGTGCGGATGTCGCGCATGATGCCCTCGCCGACGAGCGAGTTCATGTAGCCTTGGTACACTCCGACGACGGCCGCGATCGCCGCGGCCGCGATCATGCCGCCCACGTCCGACCAGAGGCCGTGCAGATCGTGCCGGGCGAGCGAGACGTCGATCAGGTGCTTCGTATAGAGCGCCGGTGCGAGTCCGAGCGCCGAGCCGATAACGATGCAAACCAGCACCAACGCCTCTTGGCGCCAGTATGGGAGGAAGAGCGCACCCAGCCGACGCCAATTGACCGCCCGCTTGACGGTCGGCTTGTCGGGGCTGAACATGCTCGACCACATAAGGTGAGTTGGAGGGCCGCCTAACATCATAGGCTAGGACCGCCCGGTGCCGCGCGAAGTTGCCGGGCGAGTCGTATGCGCTAGGAGGACTCCTCCCACGGGGCGGCCGAAGCCCGGCCTCCGCTGCCCTACGCGGGGTCGACTCCCCCGACGACCGCGGGGCGGTGACGCGTGACGTCCTCGACGTCTCGAAGATGACGGGCTTCGCCGTCCTCCGCAAGCGCTACGCCGGGTACGACGTCGTCGGGCGCGGGCAACGCAAGGACTCTAAGATCGACTCCGGCCTCGACGATTCCGAGTTCCGCGGTAGCGAAGCTGGACGCGAGCGACGCCGCCCGGGGACCCGTCCGGCTATCGGCGGGGCGCAGAAGTGCGGAATGGAGTGAAGCGCGTTCTCTGCTCGGGGCGCGTGATCAATAAAGTGCGCGTCGG
>Ga0326727_10000885_pt1 | contig 117332 bp, 105 predicted proteins | sample MB2enrmetagenome_FD_207643 | JGI IMG/M metagenome (GOLD analysis project Ga0326727, IMG submission 207643) | Lab enriched peat soil microbial communities from McLean, Ithaca, NY, United States - MB29MY | ecosystem: Environmental > Terrestrial > Soil > Wetlands > Peat | place: USA: New York... | reverse complement strand
CGGGTCAATCGCCAGCGCCTGGTCGTAGCAGCTAATCGCCTCCTCGCGCCGACAAAGGGCATCGAGCGCGTTGCCCTTGTTGAACCAGGCCCGCCCGTATCGCGGGTCAATCGCCAGCGCCTGCTCGTAGCAGCTTATCGCCTCCTCGCGCCGACCGAGGGCAGCGAGCGCGTGGCCCTTGTTGCTCCAAACCGCCACGTCTCGCGGGTCAATCGCCAGCGCCTGGTCGAAGCACGCCAGCGCTTCCTCGGCCCGACCGAGGTTGTACAGCAAGTTGGCCTTGTTGTTCCAAGCCTCCACGATTCGCGGGTCAGTCGCCAGCGCCTGGTCATAGCACCTAATGGCCTCTTCCCCCCGACCGAGGTCAGCGAGCGCGAGACCCTTGTTGTTCCAGGCCACCGCGATTCGCGGGTCAATCGTCAGCGCCTGGTCGAAGCAGCTAATGGCCTCCTGGTGCCGACCGAGGTTAGCGAGTGAGCCACCCTTGTTAATCCAGAAGCCTGCCGTCTTCTCTCCAAGCTGTGGAACCTCCAGCTTTTCCCCGGTCTTGCGCTCCAGCATTGGCTCCAGCGCCCCACGCAACTCCCCAAAGCTGCCGTATCGCTCCGTCGGCTTCGGACGCAGACAGCGCTCAATGACCGGCCCCAAGGAACCATCCACGCGTGGCACACGACCGGCCATCTGCTGCTCGTAGATTTCGCACAGGCAGACTTCCAAATCCCGCCGATACGGCACCACGAACGGCGGCATCGAGCTTCCCGTAGCCATCTGCCACAACACGACGCCGAAGCTGTAAATGTCACTGGGAATGACCGCCCATTCGCCCTGATATACCTCCGGCGCCATATATCCCGGGGTGCCGCACCGCGCTTTCCCTCCGGTCTGCATCAGGCTTAAGCCGAAGCTGCCTTCGGGGTCGCGAGTGACCAGCGAACCACCTCGGCCACCCGTTCCCCGCCAAGCCACCTCGGCGGCGGCGGCCAAGCCAAAGTCGCTGATCTTGACCGTCCCATCCTGAGAGATGAGGATGTTGGCGGGCTTGATGTCGCGGTGGCACTTGATGCCGCGTGCTTGGGCGTGTTCCATTCCCAGGCAAAACTGGACCGCCCACTTCAGCGTCTGGCCGGCGTCAAGGGGGCCGCCCGCCCGCGCCAGATGGTCAGCCAGACTCACCCGTCCGTACGGGTCCGGGGCCACGCAATCCATCTGCACGAACAACCGACCAGAGACCTCCTCAACCCACCGTGCAGCCAGAATGAACGGATGCGCCTCCAGGTTCACCCACAAAAGGGCTTCTTTCTTGAACGCCTCGCGCGCTGCCGCGTCGGCCAGCAACTCGTCGCGGAACGTCTTCAGGGCGCACACTTCTTTTGTGTGACGGTCATACGCAAGATACACCACACCGAAACCGCCCCTACCCAAAATGCCGTGAACCTCCCACTTCCTGCCAATGACGTCGCCCTTTTTGTAGAGTTCGGCGGCCTCCTTACGCGGGGCGTCGCCTCGCCCCGGCTCGGCCGGCTTGGCCTCCCGTCGCGGCTTCTGCTCCTGCCCGAACAGACTACCGAAGAAAGCTTTCATGCTCTTCATGGTTGTCGTTTCAACCGGTTGCCCGGCCTATTCGGCGGTTCGTGTTTGTTACCTGTCATTACTCGTACCCGCCAGCTTCATCTAAATCCAGCGCGTGGCAGGGAAGGCCCCGTCTGGGGCGCCGACCTCACTGTCCGGGCTCCCGTCGTCTGTGGTCTGGGCACACATGGGAACAGGCCAATCGCCAGACAATGGATGGCACAGGTCCTAGCCGATTCGGTGTCGAAAGACTTGGCGGCTTCTGCCTGACCGGAACCGTCCTCGCTAAACTGCTATTACCCGCGCAGCGTACAGAATGTCGGGTGGAGCGTCAAATTGCAATTTCCTGCAATTTCCTTCTATGAGACGGCGCGTTGACTCACTTCATTACTGCCTTTGGACCCACGCCAGAAAATCTGCCGGCTTAAACGTTTGCGACGTGTGCGGCTTGGCCCCGTCCATCATGCGGACCACCACAACGCTGGCCGCGTGGACATCCATCGCCCCCGAAAGCGTTCGGGGCTGGTATTGAGATTGCGTTGAAGGCTTGGTTGCGACTTGCCCTCCGCAGCCTTGAGCGTTAGAACTTGGTTTGTGAATATCTATTCGCTGGTGGACGTAGCGACTGTGTTGCGGCTCCGCCAGCATTCATGCCCTCTGCCAGTGCTCTGCGTGCGGCAGGATCATGGACCCGCTCTGCGGGACTTCGAAGGCAGTCCTTCCACCAGGGCACTTGTAATGGGATACGCTTAAACAGGCTACTGGAAAAAGGGCTTGATGGGGCAGAATAAACCTATGGATTTGAAATATCCAAACGACCTCGCTGAGCTGGTGGCAAAACAGTGGTCTGAACTCCAATCCCCGGCCAGTTCACCCTCCACCGCACTTGTCAGCAAAGCACCCGGGAGACACGTAATCCTACGCGGGGCGGAATCCTCGTTGCCTGATCCGGATATTCTGAGGCAATTGATGGGTACGCTGTACCACGTTAGTCTTCTGACAGAGGAGAGCCGCAAGCTTGCGGTCCGCATATCGTTCCTGATGCCAGAGGATTTCAATAACAGGGGGCCGGGCGATCAAGTGATCCACGATCCTCCCGTGGCCTTTTCGACTCCGAGGGAGTTTACAGTGTCCGAGGTTATGCGACTTGCACCGGCACTCGATCCTACCCAGTCTGTCTTGGTGGTATGCCCAAGCGATGTGTTAAAATTCGATTCCAGATCTTCCTTGGCGGTCTGGGGTATCATGCATCTTGGAGAGGATTGGTGGCGTTTCACCAGTGGGCGTGGGTCTGGTGCCCTAGTACCGCCGCGTTGCCTTACTTTGAGCACGTTTGCGCCGGGAACCATTACCGCAACAGTCGCGGGCATGGTTATCGCTCGACTTGAAGGCGGTGAAATATCGGGTGCTCCGGCACAGGGCTTGATGGCGGGGGCTATCGGGCGCTTTCTCGAAAGTGGGGCTGATAGGCTTTACCAAGATACGGTGAAGAGGTTGGGCCTGCAAAGGTTTTCCCAGAGGCCGGACGAGGAAAGCCTCCCAGCAAGGTTGTTCTACAAAATCTTTGAAAACATTCTGAGGTTCGCAGCCGAGCATCGCCATGGTGCGGCGTTTGCCATCTTGCCGGATGGCATCGCTGCTGACGACGCACGACTGAGAGACCGGATCAAAATGAAGTATGCGGTCGAATCGCCAAACATATGGTCTGAATTAGTGGATGAGTGTGTCGCGTACCGGAGGTATTTCGACCTGGTTTCCAAAAAGGACAATGCGCCCGCCGCAGAACTGAAGGAAATGAACATCTGGGAGAAGATTTGGGAGGACAAGCAGCGCCGTATAACGGCTCTGGAGAGTTTTGTCGCAAGCTTGTCCGGCGTGGACGGCATCGTCGTTCTCTCCAAGGGATGCAGGCTGCTGGGTTTTGGCGGGGAAATCACCGTCCCGATGCTTGATTTGGCGGAGGTGAAGCGCGCAGAAGACGCAAACGCGACTAAATTGACGACTGTGCAAACTGACTCTTTTGGTACTAGGCATCGGTCCGCCTTTAGGCTGTGTTCCAGTTTCGAGGACTGCGTGGTGCTTATTGTGTCCCAAGACGGCGCGGCAAGAGCAGTGAAGAAGGTGGGGCAAGATGTCGTTCTTTGGAACAGCGTGGATCTGCGACCTTTTGCACTGTGAACGGTGGCCACTTCTGCGGCCACCCTCATCGAATTGGACCGCTATGTGGTGGTGCCAAAGAATGGGTGAACAACGCTCTCCTCTTAAGTAGTTCATTTGTGGTGTGTTTCGTGTGTTTCAAAAAGGTCTCAGTGATAACGCAGTATTCCTGGCGCGGCCCCTAATGAGTGAGCTTTGGTGTGGGGTGGCGTCCCGGCAGGAGGCGAACCGGAACTGCGCGCGCGACGGGAGAGTGCGGGAAGCGCTTGTGAATAAGCTGGCCTGATCGAAAATGGCGTTGGGCGGGGGTTCTATGGGTATAGGGTGGGTCCAGGGTGGTACCAGACCAGTGGGAGGGCACCCCGAGGCGGTGGAAACTGGCCAGACGGATTCAGTTTTCTTATAGGTTCGGGCGATCTTCGCCATGGAAGCCCGGACAAAGCCTCCCAGAGCCGCCCCGGGGCGAAGGCAGAAGGCAGAAGACAGAAGGTGAAATGCCCGGCGACGGCACTCCAGGCGCCGTTGTGGTAACGCAGCGAATTGTTTGGTGGGGGCGGAGTCGAGACGGCAGCGGATTCGCTCGTGGAAATAGGTCCGTGGACACGGAAGGATGCTGCAAATCTCAAATGACTCTCAATAGCGGACTTAGGTGGCTGCGGGCCACTCTTGACCGTTTTCGGTGGAACGGGCGGAATAGCGTGCCGGGCTGCCCCCAAGGCCACCCCGAGGCCACCCTCAAGCCATCTGGTAGCCAACGGGTAGGCACCCCGAGGCCGCCCTGAGGCTATCCTGAGGCTATCTTGAGGCTACCCCGAGGCTCCCCTGAGGCTCCCGGGAGGGTCTGGTGCAGGGCGGGAGGAACCGGGGGCTGGAGGGCCGCCTTGAAGTGGTAATTCCACGGACCAATCCGCCAAAGCGCGGGCAATCACCACGAACTCAAACGGTAACCCCGTCCACGAAATAGCGCGTCACGTTACAGCAGAAGACAGAAGGTGAAATGCCCGACGACGGAACTCCAGGCGCCATTGTCCCCGCACTATCTCTGGCGTTCGCAGGACATTAGGTTGCTTTGGGCCGCCACAACGCCCGGCTGGCCGCAAGCGGATTTGCGGTTTCCTTGACTTGGCTCAAGGCGGGTGTGTTCGCGCTGCGGCAAATTGTGCACATGAATTGGCAAGAAATGTGGAGCCGGGATTGGCTTCATCCGTAAGGATCAAGCCAATAGAAATGAATCGGCCAAAAGCATTTGGGTCAGCGCTGAGGGATGAGTCCCGGTGCGAGCTCTGCCCGCTGAGCCGGGTCAAAGCGGGCGTCGCCGTTCGGATCAAGGAGCTTTGCGCCTCGCCGGACCTCCAGAACCGCTTGCGGGAATTGGGGCTGTGCGAAGACCAAATCATCCGGCTGCTGACCAGCCAAACGAATTTCATCTGCCAGGTCTGCAACGCGCGATTGGCGATCAGCGAGCAAGTGGCGCAACTCATCTTAGTCGAACCGCTCCGCAGCACAGTCGTTTAACGGGTAACATAACCTCCACCCCCTCGGGCCGGCGTCGCTCCAGCGCAGTCGGCCCGTTTCTGTTTCATCAAGGACCGGCCCAAGCTCAGGCCGCACGTGCGGCACTTGCAGGAAATCCGCACACTGGCAGAATCCTGCGCCCGACAACTGACGGCTTGGACTGGCTCCCTTGAAGGTTCGCCCATCCAGGGGAAGCGCCACCTTACAGCCCCCAACCGCGAGCGGCGCGAGATGGCAGACAAGGCCCGCAGCTTTCGGTCGAACTTCCTCCGCAACCTCAAGCCCGATCACCCGCTCTACAAGTCGCCCGAAGCCCGAGCGGCGCGAGGAGAATCAGTCATGGAGTAGCCGGGGACCGGCGCATTGCTGGCAGGCACCAGATCGCCGGATGCTCACCTTAGCTATCTGGCTATTGGCGATTGGCTACGCAAGCGCTTTCGCTCCGCGCGGGGCCGGTTCGCGTGCCAGAAGGAAGCAGCGCACCATTTTTTCCAGCGCCTCCAGCCAAAGCGGGTGCTCGTTCAGGCAGGGGATCAGAGCAAGATCGGTTCCGCCGGCAGCGAGAAAGGCCTCCCGACCGCGCAGGCCGATTTCCTCCAGTGTCTCCAGGCAATCCGAAACGAAGGCCGGGCACATCACCAGCAGCTTCTTGACGCCGCGCTGCGCGAGCCGGGGAAGCTCATAATCCGTGTAAGGCTTGAGCCACGGATCACGACCCAGCCGGGACTGAAAGGAGATGGAGTACTTGGCTTCCGGCACCCCGGCTTGCTTGACGAACGCAGCCACGGTCTTGAAACACTGCGCCCGGTAGCAAGTGGCATGGGCAGGGCTGGCCGTTGCGCAGCAGTTCTCCACGCTCAAACAGTGCCGCCCGGTGGGATCGGACTTGCGCAGGTGGCGCTCCGGCAGGCCGTGGAAACTGAACAGGAGATGGTCGTAATCCCGCTCGAGGAATTCCCGGGCGCTGCCCACCAGTGCCGCGATGTACTCCGGCTCCTCGAAGAAAGGGGGCTGCACCTGAATGCGCGTCCGCGGCGCGAGCGCTCCCGCCACCTCCTTGACCCGCTCTACTGCCGTCTCGAAACTCGACATCGCATAGTGGGGGAACAAAGGGATCAGCAGCACGTCGTCCGCGCCCTTCTGCGCTAGATTCCGCACCGCTTGCGGGATGGACGGGTTCTGGTAGCGCATCGCCAGCTCGACGGGGACACTGAGCCGCTGCTGGAGCTTCGCCTGAACGTTACGGCTGATGACCACCAGCGGGGAGCCGGCTGCCGTCCAGATCTTGTGGTAGGCCTCGGCGGATTGCTTCGGGCGCGAGGGCAGGATGGCGAAGTGCACGATGCAGAAGCGCACCAGCCAGTTTACGTCGAGCACTCGACCGTCCATGAGGAATTCGCGCAGATAGCGCCGCACATCCGCCACCGATGGGGAGTCGGGCGAGCCAAGGTTAACGAGCAGGACGCCCTTATTCATGTTGCCCCGCGGTAGGGCGCGCTGGCCGAGCGCGCCACGGCTGCGCGGCTGTTTCCGACCGGCGCGCTCGGCGAGCCCGCCCTACCTGCGAGGGTCGGTAAACAGGGATCATGCCGGGATGCCAACTTCACGCTGGCCAGTCGGCGCCGCCGCCAGAAAGTCCCCCACCCTCTCCGCCACGTTGCACGCGGACACAATTGTATCGCTCAAGGATATGCCGTCTCGGTAGTGGCCGGCAAAGAACAGCCCGGGCGCCTTCTGCTCGATGTCAGCCATCAGCTCGCGGTAACGGCCATAGCCGAGGTTATACTGCGGGATTGCCCTGGGATAAAACACACTATGTTGGAAGGTGGGCTTGCCCCTCACACCCAGCAGCACGCGCAGGTCTTCACAGGTCAGCGCAAACAGCTCCTCCGGCGGCAGCGACGCCAGCTCCGGGTGCCGCTCCCCGCCGACGTAGCTGGTCAGCGTGAGATGCCCCTCAGGCGCGCGGTTCGGGAACAGCGACGAGGAGAAGATGGTGCCCAGGATCTTGAAGCCTTCGACTTTCGGTATGAGCATGCCGAACCCTTCGCATGGATGCGCCACGTCCTCGCGGCGGAATCCCAGCACGACGCTGGCGACCGGCGGATAGCGAATCTCGGCAAACGTCGCCAGGTGTAAGGGCATCAGTGTCTGGACCTCCAACTCCGCTAACTTGAAGGCTGTGCCCGCATAGATCACCGCGCTGTGCTCGGCCCGTGAGGGCTGGCCGCGCCCGCGCACATCGAGCGTCCAACCCTCGGGTGTCTGGGTGAGGCGGGTGACGGTTGTATTCAAATGCACGGCCTCGCCCAGGCGCTCTCGCAATGTCTCCGGTAGCACCTGCAGGCCCTCGTCGAAAGAGAACTTGGGGGCGCGATCTTTGGCGACTTCGCCGCGCCGCTTGCGCTCCCGGGCGCCGAAGATCTGGCCCTTGATGAGCGACCCGTAACGTGCCTCAAGTTGGCCCAGCTTAGGAAAAGCCTGCGCCACAGAAAGCTTGTAAGGATCACCCGCATACACCCCGGCAACGAGTGCATCAATCGCATGGTCCAGAAACTCCTGCCCGAGGCGGCGCAGTACAAACTCGGCGACGCTCTCCTCTTTGCCATCGCGGCGCGGCGGCACGAACGGCTCGCGCAACACCGCCAGCTTAGCCCGCGCCGTGAAGAGCGGCGTCGTGAAGAAGCCCAGCGGCGAGGCCGGCATCGCGATGGGATGCTGATAGCGCACGACATAGCGCGCGCTGGCCTTGGGAGCGGGATCCAGCCGCTGCGACGCCAGGCCCGCGTCAATGACCAGTTGAGCGACCTTGGGAGAGGTCTCCAGTATGGTGTTGGGCCCAAACTCGGCCAGGTAACCTTCGGCACGAATTGACTGAATCGCGCCGCCGACCCGGTCGCTGGCCTCATAAACCGTAACGGGCACGCCCTTGCGCTTCAGATAAAACGCGGCGGTTAGGCCCGTAATGCCAGCACCTATGATGGCGACAGACCTCATATCGTCCGCGAGAATCGGTTCTCCTTCCGCGTGCCGGCATAGGCGTCAAAGCGCATCGCAATGTTCCGAATCAACAACCGCCCTAGGTCAGTCACGATCAGGCCCTGCGGCGTCTTGACCAGCAAGCCGTCGCCTTCCATATCGTCGAGCGAATCGAGTTCATGGGCGAAGTGCTCCTTGAAGTCCATCCCGAGCAGCCGGGACATAGCCTCGTAATCCAGACCGAGGTCGCACATAAGGCGCATGATCGCCGTGCGGCGGAGCTTGTCCTCGTCGGTCATGACGTAGCCGCGGTTCAGGGGTAGCTTGCCGGCATCGAGCGAGCCGTAATATTCGGGCAAGTCTTTGTGGTTCTGCCAGTAAAAGCCTTCGGCCTGCGAGATGGACGACATGCCGAAGGCGTAGATGTCCGCCCCGCCGCGAGTGCTGTAGCCCTGGAAATTGCGCTGCAAGGTCTTCTGCTGTTGCGCCAGCGCCAGTTCGTCCCCCGCGCGGGCAAAGTGGTCCATGCCGATATAGACGTAGCCTTCGGAGGTGAGCCGCTCGATGGTCAGCTTGAGCAACTCCAGCTTGGTCTCCGGCGTGGGGAGCGCATCCGGCTTCAGGATCTTCTGGGCCGGCTTCATCCACGGCACGTGGGCGTAGTTGAATACCGCAAAGCGGTCCGGCTTCAGCGAGAGAATCTCCTCGAGGGTCTTGGCAAAGGACGGCGGGGTCTGGTAGGGCAGGCCGTAAATCAGGTCTATGTTGACGGAGTGAAACCCGACCTCACGCATCCATTCGACCACCTGCCTGGTCATCTGGAAGGGCTGGATGCGGTGGACGGCTTTCTGCACGACGGGGTCATCGTCCTGGACCCCCATCGAGCCGCGGTTGAAGCCGACCTCACGCAAGGCGACCAGATGGTCGCGCGTCAGCCGGCGCGGGTCCACTTCCACGCCCGCTTCGACATCCGGCGCGAGCGTGAAGCGCGAATGGATCATCTCGCCCAGACGCCGAATCTCGTCCGGCAGGGAAAATGTGGGTGTGCCTCCGCCAAAGTGAAGCTGGACCACCTTGCGCTTCGGATTCAGCAGGGGCCGCATCAAATCCATCTCCCGCTCCAGATAATTCACGTACTCCCCGCTCTTCTTCTGGTCAGCGGTAATGATAGTGGTGCAGCCGCAAAACCAGCAAAGCGAGTAGCAGAAGGGGAGATGGAAGTAGAGCGAGAGGTCGCGGTCGGTTTGGTTATTGGCGCGAATCCGCTCGATGAAGGCGTCCGGGGGAATCTCGTTCGTGAAATGCGTAGCCGGGGGGTAGGAGGTGTAGCGTGGCCCCGGCACGTTGTATTTCTTCACTAAATCAAGGTCAACTTTCAGCATGCTCATTTAAACCTTCGCACCGCAGTAACCAGGCTGCTAATGTTTTCCAGCCTGGCGCCCGGCGGCACACCATGGCCCAGGTTGAAGAGGTGGCCGGGCCGCCCCCGCATCTCCCGCAGAATTCGACCGGTCTCGGCGGCGACAACTTCCGGCGTCGTGCACAGCAGGAACGGGTCGAGATTGCCCTGGACGCCTACGCGGGCGGGCAGCCTTGCGCCCACTTCCGCCAGGCGCACGTTCCAATCCACGCCCAACACCTGCGCTCCAGTGTCCACCAAGTCATTCCAGTTCCCGTGAGTGCCTTTGGAAAACACGATCGCCGGCACCCGCCCGCTCAGCGAGGCGACGATCTGCTTCATCCATCGCGCCGAGGCGCTCGCGAAGTCGCCGTCGGACAGGACGCCGCCGAGGCTATCAAAAATCTGTACTGCGTCCGCGCCGGCGTCAATTTGCAGTTGGAGGAAATCGGTCACCGCCTGCGTCAGCTTCTCCAGCAATTGCGCGAAGAGCGGTGGGTCTGAATAGAACAGCGCCTTGGCTTTGGTGTAATCTTTGACGCCGCCGCCCTCAATCATGAAGTTAGCGAGTGTCCAAGGCGAGCCGGCAAAGCCAATCAGGGCTGTCCGGTCGCCAAGCTCAGATTTAATAAGCCGCAGGGCCTTGGCCACGTATTGCAGCCGCTCCGTCACCGGTGCCACCTCCAGGCGGGCAATGTCGGCTGCCGATTTCAGCAGGAACTCCATCTCGATGCCGCCACGGTCGCGGAACTGGTAGGGCTGGCCCAATCCCTCGGCCACGACGAGAATGTCGGAGAAGAGGATGGCGGCATCGAACTCAAACCGGCGAATCGGCTGGAGCGTCACCTCGGCCGCCAATTCGGGGGTCTGGACCAGTTCGAGGAAGGAGCGCTTTTCCTTGAGTGCGCGGTATTCGGGCAAGGCCCGCCCCGCCTGGCGCATCAGCCATACCGGCGGATGATCTACTGCGCGACACCAGCAGGCATTGAGGAACCGCTGCCGGTTCGTCATGGCCTCGGGCGCACGGCTCGAGTCCGCCGGCTGAGGCGACTTACGCGGATGGACTGTTTGGCACATCAATTTCCGAATCAACGGGCGGTCTGCCTCCGGACCAACTGCCGGTCGAGCGCCCCAAGACCGCTCTAGCATAGCAGCGCTGTCCTCCCAACGCCAGCATCCCGCAAGCGCTCAGAGGTTCCCGCTGCCACTGGAAGTCATACAGCCGGTTTCTTCGCGCTCCGCCACACGGCGCGTACGATGAGCCAATCCACAACGGCAATTAGGCCAAACGCAGCCAGCCATACCCACCAATAGCCAATCCACGGCCGCACCACCTGGCCGGGTACCTGGGCGGCGCTGGAGCTAAGCATGAGCAGGGCAGGCGCGAGAATCAGCGCATCCGACGCAAGTAGTGGATACGCCAATGCGTCAAAGACCGCCAGGCCCAGCCCGTACAGGCGGCCGCACGAGTGCCGGATTTGGGAGATCGCAACCCACCCTAGGATTGTGGTGCCAAACGGCGCCGCCACGCCGAGCGGCAGTAGGGTGAGGCTCAGCACAACTTGCCACCAAGCCGGACCGGGCGGGGGGCTATCGGGACCGGCTGTGACCTGGAATGTCATCAAGGCCGCTCCCGCAGTGATCAAGAACAGCGGCGCCCATACCGCGCCCCAAATGGCCGTGCGGGAGAACCGTGGTGTCGCGGTAGAGGCCCCATCCACTTGGCGCGTCTGAGGTGTGGCTGCGGCGGGCGCGCTGCGCCCCGCGGCGATGGCCTCCACGTCTGTCTTTACCTCACTGGCGTGTTGATAGCGCCGCTCCGGCTCTTTCTCCAGCGTGTGCAGCACGACCTCGTCCAGGCGCACATCCACTTGCACTTTCCGAGAAGGCGGCTGGAACTTGCCCAACGGCAGTTCGCCGGTGAGCATCTCGTAGAACACCACGCCCAGCGAGTAGATGTCCGCGCGGTGATCCACGGACTGCGGTTTCTCCATTTGCTCGGGCGCCATGTAGTGGGGGGTGCCGATTACCGATTGTTCCTCCGTGAGTGCCAACCGCGGCGCCTCCGCGCCGACCAGCTTGGCGATGCCGAAGTCGGCAATCTTCACTCGGCCCTGCTTGTCGAGGAGCACGTTCTCGGGCTTGATGTCGCGGTGGACGATGCCCTGCTCGTGGGCGAATTGCAGCGCCTCGCAGATCTTCGGCACGATGTCCAGCGCTTGCTCCGGGGCGATTTTGTGCCCTTGCAGCAACTGCCGCAGCGTAACGCCGTCCACGTACTCCATCAGCAGGTAGTAGAGCCCATCGGCCTCACCAAAATCATGCACCGTAACGATGTTCGGGTGGCTGAGCCGGGCGAGGGCCTGCGCTTCCCGGAGGAAGCGTTCGGCGAACTTCGGGTCCGCGCCTTTCTCCGGCGCGAGGATTTTCAGCGCCACCAGGCGGTTGAGCTTCGGCTGGCGCGCCTTATAGACCATGCCCATTCCGCCACGCCCGAGGCATTCGAGGATTTCCAGTTGCGGGAAGTGTCTGGTGAGTTCCGCGGGGTCGGGTGGCGGCTGGAGCACCTGGGTGCCCTGCGGGCCGAAGTCGCCCGGGACCTCGGTGTGGGTGGCCAAGCCCACGCCCAGGACGCAGCGCGGGCAGAGGCCTTCGGGCGCACCCGCTGGCAAAGGCGCGCCGCACCGGGGGCAATTTCGCGAGGGCGGTGGCATGGGGCTCGGGGGTTGGACCGGCGGAACTGCGCGAGGCGATTTGCTTTGCCTTCCCACCAGCCACAGCACAATGAGCACCACTGCGATCGCCCCTGCTGCCAGGAACAGGAACACGAAAAGGATGAGGATGATTTCTCCCCCGCCGAGATTGAACAGTCCGAGCATCGCGTTGTTCATACACCGCTTACTACAGGAAAGCCGGCGGAGGGTTACAGGACATCTTGTTCACGGACGCAGTGCGGCAAACAGATGCTGGAGTTCCTCCTCCACTTCTTCAGGCCCCGCGACCGTGTTCGCGATCTCGGCGCGCAGCAGTTCGCGATACCGCTGGCGCAACCGGTGCGCCGCCACCTTCACCGCGCCTTCGCTCAGACCCAGCCGCGCCCCCAGCTCGCGGTAGGGAATCTCGGAGCGCCCGCCGCTGAGCGTGTCTTTCAGGCCAAGGTACATATCTTCGCGCCCGGCGTGGCGGTATTCGCGCCGCAACTGGCCCAGCACGACATCCAGCAGCGCCAGTGCCCATTGGCGGTCATAGGCGCGGTCGGGCGTGTCGCCGGGCGCGACCGGCTGAGCGCAGCGGGTCTCGGCGGTGTCGAACTCCAGCGGGAGAAGCTGGGCGCCGCCGCCGCGCTTCCGGGCGCGGGCCTTCTCCCATTCGTTGGCCAGGAAATGCTTTAGGGAGGCGAGCAGGAAGGAGCGGAAACGGCCGCGCGCCGGGTCGGCCCGGGCGACGGAGTTTTGCGCCAGCAGCCGCGCGAAGAACTCCTGCGTCAGGTCCTCTGCTTCCTCCCGCGAATACCCCGCGCCCCGCACGTACGCATAAAGGGGATGCCAGTAATTCCGGCACAGTTGCTCCAGTGCCGCCCGTGCCCGAGCAGTGTCATTGCGCCCGGCAGTCAGCACGACCGACCAGTGCGTGGTGACGAAGCAGCCTGCCGACGCTCGCGGGGACTGTGTGCTACTGGAAGTCATTTGCCAGGGGTGAGGGTTCATCTATAAAGCTTCTTCCAGGTGGTGAGCTGGCCGTCGGGGCCGAAGGTCAGCCGCAGATACAGGCTGGGCGCGGTGTTTGTCCTGGGGGAGGTCCGAAAGAATGGCCCGTCAGGGCTCGGGCTGGCCTCGGTATAGGTGTAGCCGCGGTTGACGAGCCACTCGGCCACGAGAGCGCGGTCAGCGAGCTTGTCCTGGTTCTCGGGCGCCCCCAGGTCGGCCACCGCCTGCACGAAGGTGTAATGACCCACGCGGGCAGCCCAATCCACGTGTTGTGTGGCGCAGCCGGTTAGCCCGAGCGCGAGGCAGAAACCGGCCATGAGCGGGAAGCACAGAGGCGAGTTGGCGACTGCCGTCTTCATCAGGTTAACCAAGCGTTAAACGCAACTTGTCCCGCGCAGTCATAGTGATGGAGCGGCGGTTTGTCGAGCACGCCGTTGCCTGGCAGGCACGCATTCCGGGCGGGTCCAAGCATCGGGGCGGGGACGGCTCGTCCCGACGTTTTCGACCTTTGACAGGTAAGATCGGGGACGAGCCGCCCCCGCCCCTCGTGCAGAGGGGTCTTGAATCGGGCCAGGTGCGCGGACGTAATGTCCCTGCGGACAGGTTGCAAGCGCACCGGGCGGGGTTATGTTGCAGGAGAAAGACAACGGTTATGAAAGCACGAAGCGACAAGGCCATCGAACAGCCGAAGCCGTTCACCCCGGGGGTGACCAGGGCCATGGTGCGCCAGCACGCCTACGAAATGTTCCGGGACAAGCTGCCGGACCATCCGCTGACGCTCGAGGATTGGGTGCTGGCCGAGAAGGACCTGGTGAATTCGCTGGAAGCTGACGACCTGCCGAAGTAAAGAGGGACCAGGCAATTTGGCTGCGCTGGTGCAGACGAGAGGCCCGTAAGACGGCGGAGCCTGCATCGGCGCAGTCTTGTGCCCGACTCTGGCGCTCTGAGCCGCAGACCCTTCGCGCGGATATTTCCCCAAACGTCGCGTGAGGCTCCGCTGCCTGCGAGCCCGCGCCTTCGTTCTTGTAAGGGGCGTGGCCCCACGCGGAGCAAGGTTGGCCTCTCACCGGGAATGCAAGGTATCCGGGCCAGCACCCGGGGCGGGAGGTTGGCGTGTTCCGTTGGTGCTACGCCGTGGTAATCCGCCGGGCATTCTCGATTCGTCCTCGATTATTCCTCTATTGTTCCTCTACTTCTCGCCCCTTTTATTCGAATAACGCGGCCACTTCCTGGCTGGGGTCAGAGCGTTGGCCCAAAACATCCCCAGGTCGTTTTCCCACCCGTTGAGCTGCTGCCAGGCCCGGATGAAGATGCGCGAGCCTTCCAAGGGAATGTGATACCTCTTGTGCTTCAGCTTGCGCCACTCCTTCAGTTTTTTCAGATAGAGTTCGGTGATGTCGCTCTCGCCTTTGGATGGCGCCGGCAGGAGCCCGAGGAAGGCATAAAGGCCGTGCTTGGCCACCCCTGCATTGCACGGCGCCCAAGCGAACACCATAAATGTCCTCCAGCGGCGACCGAGCGTCCCAGCGGACATCGCGGGACACCTTGAGCTTCAAGGCGATCCCGCCCTTTCCCTCGCGGATCGCGAACCCTACTACCGGGTTCGGGCCGAAGACCGGCAGGGGCGGCGGGTCCAAGAGGGGCTCCCGTCCGCAGGTCGCCAGTACGGTGTTGATCTTTTTGAAAAGCTGGGCGCCGTCCAGCGGGCCGGATTGGCCCAGACTGGGCCGGCTGCGGACCTGCAACGCACGCCGCCGCCAAGCTTCCCGCCGCTCATCCGACAACTCGTTCCAGACTCGTGAGAACTCGATCATGTTCCCCCACACGCCCCGTTGCGACGCGGTGCCGGGCTGCTTGGGGGAGACAAACTCCTTCTGGTACGGGCCAAAACGATTGCGGCTAGCGACGATCTTGCCCCGTTTCCCCTTCTGTGGGACATCCTGGAATCTCACGAGTTTACGTTAGGTCTTGAAATTCCCTTTGCCAAGAGTGTAATTTGAGCCATGAGCGTTGCGAAACTTAAGCGCGCGGTGGACGGCCTCTCGCCGGACGAGCGTTTGGAACTGGCAGATTACTTGCGTCACCGTGCCAAGCAGGATGATCCCCAATGGGAAGCTGAGCTTGGCAAACGGCTAGACCGGTGCCTCGAAGGCAAGGGCCACTCGGGTGAGGAGCTGCTCGCGCTCCATGAGCGGCTTTCATCCGAGAACCGGTGACGCTGCGTTACAAGTACACGGTGGCTGACGCGGTCCTGGAGAGCTTCTCATCGGCAAAGAAGCGCCATCGCGAGGAATTGCTCCGAATATTCAGCAGTCTGGCCAGCGATCCCTTTGCTCGAGGTGACTGGATTCAAAAAGACAGCGCAGGCCGGGACTGCCAGGTTAAGCGTTTCGGGCCGTGGGTGGTTACGTACTGGCCAGAGCACATCGGCAGCATGGTTCACATCATCGATGTCGAGCGTCTGTCGTAGTCTGACCTCGTAGCGGCGCCTCGGCGGAGCGCCGGGCAATTGGGGAACCCCAAACAGCGGTGCTCTGGCGAGACGCCGCTGCGCGCCAGTTCGCCTGTCGCAGGGTTGACAGAATCCCCCCTCCCTCCATAGTCGGCCACAGTGTTGATGACACCTTGATTGTCCATCACAAAGTCGATCCCGACCTGCTTATGAGTGCCCCGATCATGTGGAAGTTTTACTGCCCTGAAGATGAATACCCCGGCCTTTGGCGGCTTTGGTTCACGAACCAGTGGATCTTGTGGTCCAGCTTCCTGAGGATTTCAGCTTCAGCCCCTATGAAATACTCCGAGCTGTGGCCCTCGTAAGTACCGAACACGCCAAACAACTGCAGAAAGTCATGGCTGATTCGAGGAATTGGGTGGGTTTGCTTGGACGCTTCGGGTATGAGCGGGCGCTTTCCGACTATATTGCGCTGCACCCGGACAGGCTCGAAGATGGATTGCAGGCCCAACCGAATACGAAGCTGCAGGAGAAAGCGCTTAGGGTTCGGGAAAAAGTCCTTGGAGACCGTTCACGGCTGGATGTATTGCTGCGTGATAGAAAACAAAAGCCAGTAATCGTCGAATGCAAACAAGAGTCTCCCACCGTCGAGAATGTCATTCAGTTGCGGAGGTACCTAAGGGGCCTAAAGAAAGAGATACACCAGCGGCCACGCGGGATATTGGTCCATGGTGGAGCCAGGAGGATCGAGCGAAAGGTCTGGCGCAAGGGCGGTGAACGTCCTTATCCAGTCGAGTTCATGCGGTACGAATTGGATGTGGACTTTGCTCCGTCGTGCTAACCTGCTAGAGGGCGTTTCTCGCCTTACGACGGGGCTCAGCACTACCGCCCCTTAAGGATGGCCGCGCCGTAGTCGCAGTTCATCTTTGCGATGGAGCTGGAGCTGAATTCCTTGGGGCAACCGGCTTCGCACGAGCCGGTGACGGTGCAGTCGCCGAAGACATCGTGGTCCGTCTGGTGGACCATGTTAAGGACGCGGCGGTCCTTTTCGGCTATGCCGTGCGGCGGCAGGTCGAGGTGGAAGACTTTGGCGCCTTGTGCAGGCAGGCGGGCGTAGAACAGGGGCGACGGGAAACGTCACCGGGCTAGAACTTACCGAGACAGGATTTGTCGCGAGTGATGCCGAGGTGTCCGACGATATCCGCGATGATGCTGCGTGGCACATCGCCGGGATGCCAGGCAAAGGTGATGAGCCGGTCGGGTCGGAACGGATTGGAGTAGTGCCGGTGGCTGCCCGCCGTGCGAAGCAGTTGGCAGCCCATTTCCCGCAGCCGCCGCTCCGGTTGGCGGCAGTTATAGGACGGGTACCGGCCCCTGACTCAGGCGGCAAGGACGAATTTGCCGCGGAACGCAGGCGGGATGGGACGGCCAGTTTCCAATAGTGCTTCCAGATGGACTTTGGCGGCTTGTTGAAAGCGGAGAATCGCTTCGCCTCGGTCGCGTCCGTGCGCATGGCAGTCGGGCAGCAGACTGGACTTGGCAATCCACACGCCGTCTTCGTCCTGTCGGAGTTGCACTTTGGTGGGCTGAACGATCATCATGGGCAAACTCTAACACAGGTTGACGTCGTCGCAAAATGTCCAGCTACTTGCTTTTGAGGATGGCCAGGCCACAGACCTCCCAAGCCCCGGCGCAAACCATCACCCAGACCGAGGCTCTGAAGCGCAGGGAGTCGGTTTGATGTCAGGCGACGACTTACTTGGCCTTCACTATCCAACCGGCCTTGGGGTCCGCGTTGCCTGAGTAAGAAGCCTTGCTACGATCGGCCTGCACGGATTGAAGGACGAGCTCACCCGCCAGCTTCTCCTCCGTGAAGACCACCGTGCCGCTGGCGTCTTTGGTATCCACGGTCTCATAAAGATCGAGCTTGTCGCCGGCCTTGAGCCCCTGGTTGCTGCCGAGCGAGACGATGATGGCGTCCTTGTTGACCACGGCCAGCACTTTGCCGGGCGTTGCATGGAGGGCCTGGGCGGCGGCGTTGGCGACGGCAGCCTGCTGGTTGGCCTGCGAGGCCTTTTGCTTGGAGCGGCCGGATTCAGGCAACGTGATGGGGGTAACATCGGCGGTAATCTGCTTGAGCGCAGTCTCCGTGGCCTTGCCCAGCGCGCTGTCCATGAACTCCTTGTTATCAAAGCCGATGCCGCCGCCGTGGCCGGTCACGTTGACGCCGACGTTAAAGCCCATTCCCTTCTGAGAAGCCGTGGAGGAACCCGTCTTGATGATCTTGCGGTTGGCCGCATCCACCAGGCGCCAGTCAATGCGGACATCGGCGGTGGTCTGCTTGACGCCGAGGTTGCCGAGGCTGCCCGGGACAATGCCGCCCAAGCCGACCTTCGTCTCCTTATTTCCGAACCGGGTGACCTTGGCCGTGAACATGAAATCCGCGGCCGCGAAACCACCTTTTTCCACTTTGTCGCTCTGCTCGACCCACCCGTCCTCACCCATCTTAATCTCGTCTTTGAGCGCGCCGAGTTGAGTGGTCTCGAGCACTTGGAACTTGTTGATTTTCCCCATCTCGGTGATGAGCATTTCGCACAAGCCTTCGCCCATCGCTGGTTGCCAGTATTGAATGTGCGTAATGTCGCCGCTGAACGGGGCTACGATCAGGGTCGGCAGCCCGTTGTCCGCCGCCCCGGCACTAGCAGCCAGACCTGCCGCCAAAACCGAACTGCACAGAAACGCCAGAAGGTTCTTCTTCATGCTATTCATTATCCTGTCGAGTGTTCTTGTTTGCCGCGACGGATGCACCGCCAGACCAAACCCCCGTTCGGCTCCGCCCTCACACCCGCACTAATTATACTTACCATTAGCTAGCCCAGGCACAGTTGTCAATAGCCTGATCACATGCGCAATGCTGTACGACCGAACCCAAGCCTTGGGCGTTATGAACCAGGCCAGCGCGTACCGCGATCTGGTCGAAGATTACGCTCCCTTGAGGGTCGCCACGCCGTAGTCGCGGTTCATCATGGCGATGAAACTGAGGCTGATTTCCTTGGGGCAGACGGCTTCGCAGGAGCCGGTGACGGTGCAGTTGCCGAAGCCCTCCTTGTCCATCTGGCGGACCATGTTGAGCACGCGGCGGTCTTTCTCCGCTTTGCCCTGGGGGAGCAGGTTGAGGTGTGAGACCTTGGCGGCGACGAAGAGCATGGCGGAGGCGTTCTTACACACGGCGACGCAGGCACCGCAGCCGATGCAGGCGGCAGCATCCATCGAGCGGTCCGCGGCGGTCTTGGCGATCGGGATGGCGTTGCCGTCGGGCGTACCGCCGGTGTTGACCGAAACGAAGCCGCCGGCCTGGATGATGCGGTCAAAGGCGCTGCGATTGGTGACCAGGTCTTTGACGAGCGGGAAGGCCTTGGCCCGCCAGGGCTCAACGGTGATCGTATCGCCGTCCTTGAAGCGCCGCATGTGGAGTTGGCAGGTGGCGGTGCCGTGGTGGCCGCCGTGGGGGATGCCGTTGATGACTAGAGAGCACATGCCGCAGATGCCTTCCCGGCAGTCGGAATCAAAGGCAATCGGCGGCTCGCCGCGCGCGATGATCTCTTCGTTTACCACGTCGAGCATCTCCAGGAAGGACATGTCCGCGATGATGTCCCTGGCCTGGTAAGTCTCGAACCGGCCAGGGGTGGTGGCGTTCTTCTGGCGCCAGACTTTTAGAGTCAGGTTCATTTGTGGTTGGTCATGTGGACACGGCAAGCTGGAAGCTTACGCGACGCAGCAAGCTGGAAGCTTGCTCTACTACGGAGGTCAGGTTCATTTGTAGCTGCGGGTGCTCATGTGGACTTCTTCATAGACCAGCGGTTCCTTGTGGAGGACTGGGGCTTTGTCCAGGCCTTGGTACTCCCAGGCGGCCACATAAGCGAAGTTCTGGTCGTCGCGCTGGGCCTCACCGTCGGGGGTCTGGAATTCCTCGCGGAAATGGCCGCCGCAGGATTCGCGGCGATGCAAGGCATCCAGGCACAGGAGTTCGGCAAATTCCATGAAGTCGGCCACGCGGCCGGCGTATTCCAGGCACTGGTTCAACTCGGCGTTCTCGCCGGTGACGTTGACGTTCTTCCAAAACTCCGCGCGCAGTTCCGGAATCCGCCTCAGGGCCTCCTTTAGTCCCGCCTCATTGCGCGCCATTCCGCATTTCTCCCAGAGGAGCTTGCCGAGTTCGCGGTGCAGGGAGGTCGGGGTCCGCTTGCCCTTGATGGAGAGCAGGCGGTTGGTGAAGGCGTTAACCTCCGCCTCGGCCTTTTTGAACTCCGCATGGCTGGTGGCGGGCTTCGGCTGCTTTGAGGTCACGAGGTAGTGGCCGATGGTGTAGGGCACGACGAAATAGCCATCGGCCAGCCCTTGCATCAGCGCGCTGGCACCCAGCCGGTTGGCGCCGTGGTCGGAGAAATTGGCTTCGCCGAGAATGAACAGGCCGGGGAGGGTGGTCATTAAATTGTAGTCCACCCACGTGCCGCCCATCGCGTAATGCACGGCGGGGTAAATGCGCATCGGCACCTGGTAGCCGTTCTCGCCGGTGATCTTTTCATACATGTCGAACAGGTTGCCATACCGTTCGCGAATAACCTTCTCGCCCAGCCGCTTGATGGAGTCGGCAAAGTCGAGATAGACGCCCCGCCCGCCGGGGCCGACGCCGCGGCCTTCGTCGCACGCCTCTTTTGCTGCGCGCGAGGAAATGTCCCGCGGCGCCAGGTTGCCGTAGCTCGGATATTTGCGTTCGAGATAGTAGTCGCGGTCCGGCTCGGGAATTGAGCCGGGCGGTTTGCCACGATCCTCCTTGCGCTTGGGCACCCAGACGCGGCCATCGTTGCGCAGGGACTCGGACATGAGCGTCAGTTTGGACTGGTGCTCGCCACTGACGGGGATGCAGGTTGGGTGGATCTGCGTATAGCACGGGTTGGCGAAGAACGCGCCTTTGCGGTAAGCGCGCCAAGTGGCGGTGACGTTGCACCCCTTGGCGTTGGTGGAGAGGAAGAACACGTTACCGTAGCCCCCAGTCGCCAGCACGACAGCGTCGCCGGCGTGGGAAGAGACTTCACCGGTAATCAGGTTGCGCACCACGATGCCTTTGGCGTGGCCATTGATCACCACCAGGTCGAGCATCTCCGTCCGCGGATACATCTGCACCGTGCCGAGGCCGATCTGCCGGGCGAGCGCCTGGTAGGCGCCGAGCAGGAGTTGCTGGCCAGTCTGGCCGCGCGCGTAAAAGGTCCGCGAGACCTGGGCGCCGCCAAAGGAGCGGTTTGCCAGGAGGCCGCCGTATTCGCGCGCAAACGGAACGCCCTGGGCGACGCATTGGTCAATGATGTTCACGCTCACTTGGGCCAGGCGATAGACGTTGGCCTCGCGCGCGCGGAAGTCGCCGCCTTTGATTGTGTCGTAGAAGAGCCGATAGACGCTGTCGCCGTCGTTCTGATAATTCTTGGCGGCGTTGATGCCACCCTGGGCGGCGATGCTGTGGGCGCGGCGCGGGCTGTCCTGGAAGCAGAAGCATTTTACCTGGTAACCCAGCTCGGCGAGCGAGGCGGCGGCGGACGCGCCGGCCAAGCCGCTGCCCACGACGAGGATGTCGAACTTGCGTTTGTTCGCCGGGTTGACCAGCTTCAGGTCGAACTTGTGTTTGTCCCACTTCTGGGCCAGCGGGCCGCTGGGGATTTGAGCATCGAGGTTCACTTCAGTGCCTCCTTTCCATAGCCGCAGAGAATCGCGATCGGGATGGCGGTGTAGCCGACAAAGATGAGCACCGCGACCACTCGCGCGGCCTGGTCGAGAAAGGGCCGATAGCCATCGTTTTTCCAACCGAGCGATTGGAACATGCTGCTGGCGCCGTGACTAAGGTGCAGGCAGAGTAACGCCAAGCCTAACACGTAAAAGCCCGAAACCAAAGGGTTACTGAAGCCTACGACCATCATCTTGAAAATGTCATGCCGTTCGGGTGGAATGTGGCCGGGGAGGGGTTCCATAAAGGCGGCGAAGTTCTGCCCGGTAAGATTGAGGTATTGGACCTCGGCAGTGTAATGCAGCAGGTGATAGACGATGAACACCAGGACGATTAGTCCCCCCACCAGCATGGTTCGCGACGCGTAACTAGAGCCGACAGGCTGATAGACCGCGTAGCCCACCGGCCGCGCGGCCTTGTTCTCCAGCCAGAGCGTCACCGCCGCCCAGATATGCAGGCCCACCATCAGCAGTAAGCCCAGCCGCGCCGGCCAGATCAGCTCGGGGTTCGACTGCAGGAAATCGCCGTAGCGATTGATCGCTTCCCGGCCCAGAAAGACCTGCAGGTTGCCGGCCAGGTGCCCGATCACAAACAGGAACAGGACAAAGCCGGTTACGGCCATAACGTACTTCTTACCGAGCGACGACTTAAAAACGTTCGGAATAATGTTCATCGGCAATCGCGCCCGGCCAATCCAGGCTGGCCCAGGGCTGCGCAATGGATGGAATCTAATCGCCCGCCGCCCGTCGTCAAGAAAACTAAACTGATTTTACGCAGAAGCGGACATATTAGTTATGCTGACTTATCTGCTCCATGATTGCAGGCCCAGCTCACCCTCTCGGGCTAGCTCCCGCAGCGACTTGATTTGGTCCGGCCTGGCGACCCTGGCCGTGCGGTTCAATAGCAAGGCAGACAGGCCAGCCGCCCGGGCGCCTCGCAGGTCCATGGACTGATCGTCGCCCACATGCAGCACCGCCTCCGGGGGCAGACCCAGTTTCTGGACAGCGTGCTCGAAGATGGTGCGAGCGGGCTTGGAACAACCCACCTCGCGTGAAACCACGATGGCCGCAAAGTATTGCGCCAGCCGCAGGCGCCTCAAAAGTGGCCGCAAGCGCTCGTCCCAGTTCGAGATCACGCCCAGTTTGAGGCCGCGCGCAGCAAGTGACTCTAGCGTGGGCACCGCATCCTCAAAGACGCGCCAGGCCTGCGGCGCGGCAAAGCGGGCGTATAACTCGGCGAAGAAGGTCTGGCTGGGCAGCCGGTGGGCCAGTCCGCGGAAAGTGGCATCAACCAGCTCGGCCCAATCGGAGCGGGAGTGACTGAACTGTCTTGCCGCGCGCCAAGCGGCAGCGAATCTCCGATCCAGCAGTCTGGGGGAGAGGCCCTTGACACCGTGCCGCGCGGCTACCTCGGCATACACGTGGCCTACAGAAGGGGACACCTCGATCAGCGTGCCACCTACGTCAAAGGTAATAGCCCTGATCGGCGAACGGGCTGCGCGCCCCGAGACCAGCATCAGACGTCCACCCATGTCTTACGGCCAACCGCGTTCACCGCCGGGAAGGGACGCTGGCCTGTGCGGGAGCTGGGACGCCGCCCCATTCATTCAGGCCGCGCTCGTCGGTCGCCTTGGCCGGCGAGAGGTGCAGCAACTCCATGGCCTCGCCTACCAGGTAAAGCGAGCCCGCAATGGTCAGGAAGGCATCCTTGGGCGCTGCCGCCAGCGCCTCGCGCAAGGAGGCATGCTCGGTGACCTGTGCCGTTTCATTGGCGCGCCGGCAGGCTTCGGCGAGTTCGTGCGGCGTCGCGCTGCGTTCGCTGGGAACCGGCACCAGCAGGATGCGCTCGGCGAGGGGCGCGAGGATTTCGCACATGCCTGGCCAGTCTTTGTCCTGCAGGATGCCGAGGACCAGCGTGAGCTTCACCGACGGAAAATACTCCTTCACCGCAGCCGCCAGGATTCCCGCGCCGCCAACATTGTGCGCGCCATCGAGCAGAACCTTTTGCCCGTTGGGCCGCGTGACCAATTGCAACCGCCCAGCCCAGTGGACACGGGACAGGCCGGCGCGGATCGTCTCCCCACTCGCCGCAATCTGCGAGGCCAGTGTCCGCACAGTGGCCGCCGCCACGGCGGCGTTCATCCGCTGATGTTGGCCGAGGAGTGGCAGTTGAAGGGTGTCCAGCGGGGGACGATGGATCTCCTCGGGCGACAGGGCCGTCAGCGGCGCGTTTTGCCGGCGGGCCGTTTCCGCGATTACCGGCAGCGCTTCGTCTCCTTCCGCAGCAGTGATGACGGGAATACCTGGTTTAACGATGCCTGCCTTTTCGGCAGCGATACTGGCCAGCGTTTCCCCGAGCCACTTCTGGTGATCGTATTGAATGTTGGTGATGACACTGGCCAAGGGCGTAACGATATTGGTAGCGTCCAGCCGGCCGCCGAGGCCGGTTTCCCAGATGACCAGATCGCACTTCTGCGCCGCGAAGTAGCGCAGCGCCATGATGGTCACGACTTCAAAGAACGTGGGGTGCTCGGCAAGGTCGTGGGCATCGGCGGGGCTATGCGCTCCCGCTTCAGTCGCTGAGCTGGCACTGAGGGCGCGGTTGGCCGAGGCCCCCCACCCTTCCTCCAGCAAGGCCTGCATCTCCGCGACAAGCCGCCCAATATCGCGCGCGGGGATCACCTGCCGGTTTACCTGGATGCGTTCGCCAAAGGCGACCAGGTGCGGCGAGGTGAACAGGCCGACGCGCAAGCCCGCCGCCCGGTAGATGCTCTCCAGCATCGCGCAGGTGGAGCCTTTGCCGTTGGTGCCAGCGACATGGATAAAGCGGAGCCGGTTCTGGGGGTTGCCGGCCAGCGCGGCGAGCTTGAATGAGTTGGCCAGCCCGAGCTTCGCACCAAACCAGCGGAGGCTATACAGGAATCGGATGGCGTCGGCGTAGGTCATTGGTTGAGGGAGGGTAGTGAGGCCGCGCTATCAAAAACGGCTTACGTGGGCCCCCTGGAAAGGTCAGATTTTGCAATCTGCCCCCAGGTCATCCTAAAGGAGCCTGAACTCGGCGTGACACTTGGCTTCGGCATCCAGTTCGGCGCGGTTTGGCTTTGGCGGGAACATGGCCAGCATTTCTTCATTCCACCGCACAGCCTGGTCGAAGGTCATGCGTTCCTCATGCCTGGCCATTCCGCTCCAATCCGGGAATGCCAATCCAGGAGCGTCGTGCAAAAGCCCATTATTCGGAGGCACAGGCGCGTCGGAGTTTTCCATAGAGTTCCTGGTCACCATGCTTGAGAATGGTCGCCCGGAGTTCTGCTTCATTCAAGTCCAGTCCGTTAATAATAATGAGTTGGGTCAGATCCTCCGTGTCCTTGATGCGGCGAAGGTCCTTGCCGTGCCGAATGGCATGGCATTTCAGGGCGATCAGGTGCAGTAAGGACACAACGCCAAATGCTACGCCACCGACGCTCGTCGGTTCGGCCATAGCCTGCATGCGCTCAAAAACCTCCTCGGCAACGAACATCAGGTCCACCGGGAGCGGGGTGCCGGGCGGCGGATTGAACTGCGTAAAGGCTGGCGCCGCTCGGTAAACTTCCATGCCCAGCCCTTCCAGAAGCCGGTGCCATTGGTCCCGCCGATTGCGTTGCACCAAGAGATCAAGATCATCTGTGGCCCGCACGAAGCCATGGGCCATCACCGCGTAGCCGCCAATGACAAGAAAGGGCAGCCCGGCTTCACCGGCCTTCTGAGTGATGGCTTGAAACACGCTCACGACCGGGCCTCAGGCTGCTTCTGATGGCTCCGTGCGTGCGCCGCCGCGATGAAGCCCTTGAACAGCGGGTGCGGCTGGTGCGGCTTGCTGCGGAATTCGGGATGAAACTGGCTCCCGATGAAGAACGGGTGCTTCGCCAGCTCGATGATCTCCACCAGCTTCCCGTCGGGCGTCTGCCCGCTGAAGCCGAAATCCGCCTTCTGAAAGCGCTCGCGATAGGCGTTGTTGAACTCGTAGCGATGGCGGTGGCGTTCTTTGATCACGAAGGCCCCGTAGAGCAGCGCCGTCTTCGTTCCCACGACCAACTGGCACGGCTGCGCCCCGAGCCGCATCGTCCCACCCTTCTTGGTCACCTTCGTCTGGCTGTCCAACATGGCGATGACCGGGTGGGGCGTGTTTGGATCGAATTCTGTCGAGTGGGCCTTCGCCAGCTTCAAGACGTTCCGCGCGAACTCGATCGTGGCAATTTGCATGCCCAGGCAAAGGCCCAGGTAAGGCACCAGGTTTTCCCGGGCATAGCGCGCCGCCCGGATCTTGCCTTCGATCCCACGCTCGCCAAACCCCCCCGGCACCAGGATGCCCCCCAGCCCCTTGAGGTGTTTCTCCGCGCCGTCCCGTTCAATGTCCTCCGCATCCACCTTCTGAATCTCCACCCCGCAATCGTTGGCGATGCCGCCGTGGCTGATGGCCTCATAGACGGACTTGTAGGCGTCCTGCAACTCGATGTATTTGCCCACCACACCGATTCGCACCCGGTTCTGCGGAGCGATGAGCTTGCGAATGATTTCCTGCCAGTGCCCCATTTTGGCGGGCGGCAAATCCAGCCGCAGCAGGTTGCAAACCAGGTCATCCACGCGCTCGCGTTGGAGCATCAGCGGCACCTCGTAAATCGTGTGGTCCACGTCCTTCTCCTCCACCACCGCCTCGAACGGCACGTTGCAGAACAGGGAAATCTTCTGCCGCACTTCCTTCTCCAGCGGCTTCTCGCAGCGGCAGACGACGATGTGCGGCGCTATGCCGATCTCGCGCAGCTTGGCCACCGACTGCTGCGTCGGCTTGGTTTTCAGCTCGCCCGCCGCCTTAAGGAAAGGCACGAAGCTGACGTGGACGAAGATGGCGTTGTTGTAGCCGACTTCGAGCGCGAATTCGCGGATGGCTTCCAGGAACGGCAGCCCTTCGATGTCGCCCGTCGTGCCGCCGATCTCGGTGATGATCACATCGGCCCCGCTCTGCTCGGCCAGCACGTGAATCCGCTTCTTGATCTCGTCCGTCACGTGCGGGATCACCTGCACGGTCTTGCCCAGGTATTTGCCCTCGCGCTCGTTATTGAGCACGGTCTGGTACACCTGTCCGCTCGTCAGGTTGTTGAGCCGGGTCAACTGGACGTTCGTGAACCGCTCATAATGGCCCAGGTCGAGGTCCGTCTCCGCGCCGTCGTCCAGCACATAGACCTCCCCGTGCTGATACGGGTTCATCGTGCCCGGATCAACGTTCAGGTACGGGTCGAACTTCTGCAAAGTGACCTTCAGGCCGCGGTTTTCCAACAGCGTGCCCAGCGAGGCCGCCGTCAGGCCCTTGCCCAATGAACTCACCACGCCGCCCGTTACGAATATGTATTTCATGGAGTAGTTGATAGTGGTTTGAGTTGATAGTTGATAGCAGGCGCGACTCGCCCGGGCGCCTTCACTATCAACCATCAACTCATACCTTGCTATCGGCTTCCAGCAAGCAACTGCTCGACACGCTTCACATCCGCCGGCACATCCACCCCTACGCTGTCGTAATCCACTTCGACGACCGCGATCGGGATGCCGTTTTCCAGCGCGCGCAATTGTTCCAGCTTCTCCGCCCGTTCGAGCGGCGACACCGGGAACTTGACCAACTGCAGCAGCGTTTCCCGCCGATACCCGTATATGCCTAGGTGCTTCATAAAAGGAAACGCCGCCAACTGTTCGCTCACCGAACCTCTGGCGGCGTCGCGCAAATAGGGTATCGTGCGCCGGGAAAAATATAACGCTCGGCCCGCCGCGTTGACAACGACTTTTACGACATTCGGGTTGTCATACTCGGCCGGGTCCGTGATCGGTGTCGCCGCGGTGGACATCTCCGTGTGCATTAGCGCGCCCGCGACAGCGTCTATCACGTCGGGGTCCATCAGCGGCTCGTCGCCCTGGATATTCACGATCGCATCGCAAGCGCAGCGCGCCGCCACCTCGGCTATTCGATCTGAGCCGCTGGGATGATTAGACGCGGTCATTTCAGCCCGGCAGAAATCCTGCGCCACCTCCCAAATCCGCGTGTCGTCCGTCGCCACGATCACCTGTGCCAGCGACTTGGCCTGCACGCAGCGCTCGACAACGTGCCCGATGAGCGGCTTCCCGGCGATGAGCGCCAGCGGCTTGCCCGGAAACCGCGTCGAGCCATATCGCGCTGGGATAATCCCGATCACTTTCATCCCACTCCTTTTATCCGCCACCGCCCCGGATTGCACGGACGAAAAAGTGCCCCTCCAGCAAGGTAGCGCAGGCGTCTCGCCTGAGGGTCCAAGCGGCGTCCCGCCGCCGCCGCCCCCACCGTTCTTCGGCCTGTCATCCGCGCAGGTAGCCTCGGGGTAGCCTCGGGGTAGCCTCGGGGTAGCCTCAGGGTAGCCTCAGGGTAGCTTCGGGGTGGCTACCGGTTGGCTACCAGATGGCTTCAAGGTAGCCTCGGGGTGGCTTCGGGTGGCCTTGGGTAACTTGACACGCTTGGCAGGGGATCATCGAAAACGCGGCCATTCCTGGCGAGATTTGTTGTCCGCGCACGAGGATCCCCGCGGAAGCGGGCTTTCCAATGTTAGACCCTCCATCCGCTATTTTGTCTGGCTGCCGTGAAACCCGGCTGTGCCGCTGGCGCCTGCCCAGGGCACGTTTGCAAAGCTGGGCCACCAACCGCCGCGAGCGGCGTGGGTCACTGGCCTGGGCCGATTCCTTTGAGAGCTTCCTGGACCATCTCCGCAGCCTTGTGCTCCATCTGCTCCTGATGGCGGCTGCGCAGCAGGCGATAAACCCAGTTGAACACCATTGGACTGCGCGACCTCGCATCGAAAAGGGCATCCTGCGCCAAAATGCTCCCTTCGAGAAGCTCGTCCTCGGTTACTCTCTTCGCCACAGCCTGATTCCACAGTGACTCCACAAACACGAGGCCTTTCTCGTCAGACTGGATGGCGTCGCGCTGGGCAAAAACCTCCCTTATGATCCAGAGCACGGCCGGGGCAAGCGGCACATAGACCGTGAGAATCATTTGCTCGACCGTGTTGCCTCGCAGCAGTGCGATCAGAAAGATAGCGGCAACCAGAAGACTCAGCAGCAGCGTCAGAGCGCCGCGCACGCGGTCACGTTGCAGGAGGTCCCAGGAGAGGCTCGCCCGCTGGCAAGCCAAGCGGGCAAGGTGCAGGGGGAGAGCCCTAACGGCTGCCGGGTACCAGTCCAGGAGCCTAGAGCGAACTTTCGGCTTCCGAAGTCGTGGTTTGGCCTCAGCGAGAATGTCTTCGGAGTCAACCGGTGGTCCGCAGTGGAACTGCCGCCATGGCAGGTCAAACAAGCCACAGTCGAACATCTGCTGGATCGTTGCTCCGCGCTTTCTTAGCCGCGTTTGCATTCGGCTCAGGAACAGGGCATCGGTCAATGCCACGGTTACGGAGAAAAAGGTCAGCCAGACCTTGGTAGTTGGCTGCACCGCCATTATGACCGAACTGGCGAGCGCAGCGGGAACCGTGAGGACAAACTGGAGCGCCATCAACGACTTTGCCCGACTATAGACACTGCTGGCAGCCGCAAGCAGGTTGATGTTGTAGTCGCTGTTCTGCCGCTCTGGGATGTCGCAGATCTGGGTCACCATGGGAAACTTCCGTTGAAGACGATGTCCCACTGTTTGCGTGCTTCTTGAAGATCGCCTAAACTCTCTGCGACGCGGGCCGAATCGGCATGGTTGCGGGAATTGGTGACGGAGGCGAGGGAGCGCTCGCGTTGGCTGTCTGTCTTGACCGCGGGGATGTTGCCGGCGATGCCATAGGGGTCGCGCATGGCGCGGCACTCGCGGCGGGCGAGGCTGCGTAGAATCTCCAGCATGCACTCTGAGTAGGCTTTGACGCCTTTGCAGACATCCTCGTAAGCAAGGACCATTTCGATGTGGAACGAGGAGAGGGGGATGCGTGGCTCCCGGCACTCGCGCCAGAATTTCATAAGCTGAGCGACGTAAGTCAGTTTGCCGCCGCTTTCCGTATTGGCACCAGCGAGGTATGCGTCGTAAAGGGCGGGACTGGTTGCCATCCAGCCGCCGACGCCATCCGGAATGAGATAGACGGGCCACTTTTCTTTGAACATCGCGTCAAAGACTGCCGGCACCACATCCACGTGCCGGCCATCGGAGAACGAAACGGCGATGGCAATGCCATCCTTGTACACATTGCTGTTCGGGTAACGCTCGGCCAGGGCCACGCGCACCTTTTCGAGGGCGGTGTCCGAGTTGATCAGGTTGTCGCCCCAGGTGAAGACGGTTTTGCGGAAAACGGCCAGGAGGTCTGTGTCGCTGAAGCCGCGGATGGAAGTTCCGCGGGCAGAGCTTCCGATCGGGCGGCAACTGGACACCTCGAACTCGGTTTCCAGGCGGGTTTGGATGGTATCTCGGTGCTGGCGAGCTGCATCGATCTCGCTTTGCAGCGGTTGAATGCGGCCAATGAGTTCGGCGAAGGATTCAGAGATGTTCATGGTTGTCCGGTCCGGTTGCTGGCTGTGCGTTGGATCTTGGGCGGCCCCAAAAACGTTCGCCCGATTTTGGTGCGCTCCCAAGTCTTCCGCGGCAGCCTGTAAACGCGGGCGAAATTCTGGTCCATCATGAAAATCTGCTGCTGCATGAGTTCGGCAGCCCAGTTCCCGACACCCTCGTTGATTATCAAGTTGTTTTCCTTGTCCAGGGCGATAGGCATATGGTCGGTTGGGTACCACAGGGCGCCAATAAGCGCTCGCCTCGACCCCAAATCTCGAATGCCCTTCGCAATCTCACCGAATTCATCGTGCCCCCGCTTGTGGACCACAACATTCCGGCACGTGCAAAGGAGTTCAATCTCAGGGTTTTGCATCACGTCCAGGTCGCGATGGACGGTTTCTCGAATCACTCGGTCGCCCCGATACTTGTCCTTGAGAAACTCGCTGATTACTCCGGCTGCTGCGTCCCGCCGTTTCCTGTCGGCCCTGGCAATGGTCTCTGCGATTCTCCCCTTCCTCCTGCGGACTATGTCGATTACAGGCTTCGGATTAGCAGAAAGCGCCAGCTTGAGAGCCTCGCGACAATACCAGTTGTATATGTCAACCGCGCGACAGAGCTGCAGAACGCCAAGGAAGCGAAATGCAGCGCTGTTGAACGCGACATTGGTTACGGGGGAGATGTCCGGCCACTTCCTGTTTCGTGCTTGCAGCACACTTTCGTCGTACCCAATGTCCCCGGCTATCTGGCGGCAGACGAACGTCAGTTGGAACAACTCGTCCATCGCGAGGTTAGCATATTCCGTCAGTGGAGTTTTCGCGCTCATCTTTGGTCGGTAGCGATCTGTTCTATGTTCATAACCGATGCAGAGTATCCTTGCTTTGGCCCAATCCATCTCGTTCGAAGAATACCGGTTCCATAACTCTATAGTCATGGCTTGGAGATGACCCAACGGCCGACCCACTGCCTCCGGGGTGTTCTTACTCCCCCTCAGGCGTTCCAATGACGAACGCACCAGCCAATCCGTGCAGTTTACATGCTGGCTCGTACTCCAACTGCAACCGCTCAACCTCCCTCGTGCCGATTCGGCTCCAAGTGGTTGGCGGATCACTATCACTGCCGATGTCGAAACCATACGGCAGGCTAATGCTGATAATGTCCGAAACAAGGTACCGGTCGTGCGTATCCTCCCAAATAAAGACATCCGCCTTGATGTCGGCCCGTGCCAGCTTCTCGCTCCAGGAGTTAAAGTCTGCTATCCACCCGGCGAGCGACTGCACCTCCACCTTTCCCCCCACCTTCCGCCAGCTTGCCCGGTGTATCTGTATGATGGGCTTGTGGTCGTTGGTCCCGGCTGCGACAAGAAGCTGCGGGAATTCCTCGTAATTGGGAGCAAGCGGATCAATGTAAGTGTCAATGAACATCAGTAAATTGGCGTGTCGCAGCACCAACGCCAAGGCAGACCTATATTCTCTGGTGCAACGTTTGATCGACCGGGAAGCCGACCGTTCCCCCCACCACGCAGTCTGGTTCAATCTTTCCAGGCCGGTGACGACCGGATCGCTTGCGTAATCTTCAGCCAGTTGGTTTGGGGCGATGATGGCACGGCAGGGGCTCTTTTTGTGGTATGCTTGAGCTTCCCAGAGCCAGGATTCCTCGCCGTCAGGTTCAGCCCCCAGTTGGGAAGGGGCTTGGACGATCCGGTGGCGGTTCCGGGCAAACTTGAGAAATGCCTTCGCCCTTGTGCTCATATTGTCCAGCGCGGCACCCCATGCCCCGGCACGTAGGTCGAGGAACAAACCTTCAGCTCGGCACAAGTCGTTCAAACAGCCGATGCCCAGATCCAGCGCATTCGGGCTGGACGCAAGCGCGGGGTCGAAGGAGCCTGGGATGACAGCGAACTGTGAGAGCATTCTATTCAAAGAGTTCCCGGTAGCTCTCCTCGAAAAAGCCCCCCGGCCAGGCTTTCACAAGCTCGCCACGCTCATTGAGTGGCATCTCCCTCACAATGCTGCGAGGGCCGTCCGGTTGCACGAACAGGATCGAAACGTCCTTCTCGGTCACCCGTGGAAAACCTTGGGGAAGTTTCCCATCACGCGTCTCACGGATGCGCCGCATGATTCGCAATATCAGATGCTCGCTGTGCGTCTCAAGAAGGAACGTATTCTGATTCTCCCCAAGCGCGGATTGGATAAAGACGTCGCCCATCTCCGCCTGCAACTCCGCGTGCAAATGAATCTCCGGCTGCTCAATTGCCACAATCTGCCCCCGGTCCGCATACGCATGAACCAGCACCGGCAACACCTGGCTGATTCCAATGCCCACATCCCGATGTGTTACCGGCGTGTTACAGCGCAAATCCATCAGCACCAGCTCGTCGTATGTCTCCGATACCCTTTCCCGGAGCAATCCCATAACCCGCTCAGCCTCAGCCTGTGGATTCTTGACGCCATAAACCGGCAAGTCGCCGTCGTAGTAAGGGCCGCTCGGCTCGTGTCCCTCTTCAACGACCTCGATTGGCAGCCCTTCTATCGCGTCAGCCAGGGGCGGCTCCATTTCATCCATCGGGCCAAGTGTGCGGATTTGAAGTTGGTAGCGTGTCTTTAGTACGTCCGAGCCTAGCCACCGGTTAACGGCATTCCTCACTCCCTCATCCGTGCGCACCACATCCCATGCATAGCCGCCACCCGCGAGCCAGTTTCTACCACGGTCGTCGCTGAAAGCCAGGTGTCGTGGGGGAAATGACCGGAGTGGTCCCAAGTAACGCACCCGACCTAGCTGCGCGCTCAGCGCAGCGTTGACCCCCAACACCACTTCCGCAATCGCGCGCGGAACAAAAAGCTTTACGGCGCCCACGAGCTGCTCCAACCGCTCCGCTTTCTGAATGGGAACAAGCTGTGGGGCGGCGCCACTCGCGTATTCCTCGCCCAACAACTTGTCCGGCAGCAGCCCGCGAGCGGTAAACCGCAGCGTTGGAATCAGGTCATCCAGTACCTTCCGCATCGTTGCGTCAGTGGCGGTCCACTGTGTCTCTTCCGCCGTAGTGTAACTCTGCAGCACCGCTGCTGCCAGCGGCTCCATATACTCCATGTCCAGCCGGTCCAGGTGCATCGTGCCATCCGGTCGCCTGCTCAGGCGCAGGAACACACGCGACCCAGCCTCGATCTCATAGGACACAACCCACGGTCGGGCGTTCACCAGGGGCCGGCCGCCGCCTGTGCCGGGAGCCGCAGGTTGTTTCCGATCTTCAAGCGGAACACCGAACGTGACGCTGACCCTGGCTGTCTTGTGCTTACCGAGAAGCCGCCGCCCTTGCCCATGCAGTGTCCCCACATCCAGCTCAGCGGACCATTCCACGCGCCGGCTCGCTTCCCGGCGGTGGACATACTGCCGAAAACCACCCAGGTCCACCGAATCCCCGCCAATTTCCGTCCGCGTGACGTCCAGTTCACCCGTGTCAACCGCATGCCGCGCCAACAACAAGCCGTGCAACGCGCTCGACTTTCCGGAACTGTTCGCGCCGAAGACCAGTGTCAATGGACGGATGGGCACATTCTGCGTGTCGGCGAATGCCTTGAAATTGCCTAGCGCCAGGCCCCGAAACCCCCGTCGGAACGTCGCGGCCAACTCATCTTGCAGTTGGCTCTCCAGGTATTCCCCCGTGATCCTGTCGAGGCTGCTCGAGGCCACCCGGGCCGCGGTGATGCCCAGTTCTTTGGCCTTCGCCAGCACCTGCCTGGTCTCAATGCCAAGTTTCTTTGCGATGTCGTAGATGCGGATCGGCATAACTGTGTTTCCTTCCTGTGGCTCGTGGGCCTATCCCTCAAGTGGCGTTTCCAGCGTGCGCGCCTGGTGCTCCATCTCGGCCAGCAGTTCCTTCACGTGCGCTTCGCGCCAGCTCGCCGTTAGCTCACCAGTGAACGCGCGATGGAGCATGGTGACGAAGATGTGATCAATGTTCTCCCGAGAGGACTGCTGTTGCATCCGAAGTTTTCGCATGGACAGAACGAAAAAGGCGAAACGCTCCTGCTCGCTCAGCGAGGGTAGTGGAATCGGCAGACTGCCCAAGCCGTCGGTATTTATGTTGAACTGGCCAGCCGACGTGCGACTTCGCTCCCGCAAGGCAGTTCTTCCACCCGGGGACTGCAGGTATTGCTTGATGAAGTGTGGATTCGCGCGCGTTGGTTTCAGACGAGCCCGAATGAGATAGGATGCGAAGACGAATTCGTCCGCAGAGAAGCCCGACTTTCTCACAGCATAATTTTCAAACACAGCACACCTTCCGACGTAATTGGGATTACCGTTAGTCCGGACGAACAGCATGTCACCCTCGAAAAGTTGGAGTCGTGAGAATTCTTCGTCGGTCACAGGCACGAGTTTGAGGTCGCTCAAGTGAAGGTCCTCTCCTACGACGTTCGGAATACGCAGTGCGGGTTTTCCTTCGCCTTCCGATCGATTCGACGTGCCATAGCGGAATTCACGAACCAATGAGGAGAATGGAACAGGTTTGTAGTGGCGGTTTGGGTCGCCGAACATTTTATGGAAAAGGGCGGGAAGGATGCGGTTGGCCAGTGCGTCCGCCTCCGTGCGCTTCCGCCGCAGCGCATCCGCTTGCTCCAACAACTCCACAATCCGCCGCTGCTCTTTGAGCGGCGGCAGGGGAAAGCGGAGAGATGCGTATTCCGCGCCGTTGATGTTCGCTTGGATCGCAACCCGCTGCTTGGTCGCCACCCACATGCGATAAGCAGGTGATTTCGAGAAGTAGAATAGGAACCTCGGTTCGATCAGTTTTCTATTCAGCCGAAACCGAATCAAATAGCCTGCGAAGATACAATCTCCGTCCGATTGGCGGTAAAGGTATGTCCGTCCAACGCTGCCAGTCCGCGCGAAAAGCAAGTCCCCCTCCGCAAGACGATAAGAGTCGAAGTCCTCCAAGTCGGACTCCATTCTGCAATCCGGCTTGAGAGCCCCATCATTATCAATGTCGGTGATGCGGACGAATCGGGGCCTGCCGCCGAGCGGCGAAACCGCGGCCGAATTCGCGCCATACTGTGGTCCAGTAGCTGAAACTGACCTGAGACTTGCTTCAGGCCACTTCATTCCACCGCCTCCACGTCGTCCAGCAGCTTATCCAAACTGCTGGCGATGTTCCGGTAGCGCTTGCTGGTCTCCCTGATGAGTTCCGCCGGGTCTTCCTCTGGTGCCTTTTCAGCCACCTGCGGCTTGTACCGTCCCGCCGCCAGGTTGAAACCGTTCTCCGCGATGGTGTTGACCTTGGCCCACCAGCACTTCGCTTCTTCCGTCCCCGGCGGCAACAGCGCCCCGGCCTCTGTGCCGGGTGGCTTTTTGAACCCGGAGGCCTTGTAGTCCTTCCACTGGCGCAACATCTCCGGGATGTCGTTCCGCTCCGGCGTCTCCGGGCGTCCGCCTCCCGTGATCTTGTCCGGGTCGTACCCGTCGTTATTGATCTGGTAAAACCACACCCGTCGTTCATCGCCTTTTTCTGCCTTCTGCCTTCTGCCTTCTGCCTTCTGGCTCTCCGCCGGCTTTCGGAAAACCAAGATTCCGGTCTTCACCCCCGCGTAGGGTTTGAAGACGCCCGCCGGAAGCGAAATCACGGCAAGCAATTCGTAATCTTCCACCAACTTCTTCCGTAGCTCGATGTGCCCGCTGGTTGAGCCGAACAACGCTCCCTCCGGCACAATGATGGCGCAGCCGCCGCCCGGCGCGAGCGACTCCATCGCCAGCCCCAGGAAGAGCAGTTCACTCTTCTTGGATTGAGTGGGCAGGTCTTTGCGAATGGATTCCGCCGGCAGCATCCCCGCAAACGGCGGGTTCATCAGGATGCACTTGTAGCGACGCCGCAGGTCCTCGTCGCTCATGCCGCCCAGCTCGGACAAGGAGTTGGCCCGCTTCACATGCGCATTGCGGATGCCGTGCAGCACTAGGTTCATCATGGAAATCCGCATCATCTGCCGCGACACCTCGAAGCCAAAGATGGACCCTTCCAGCAGTTCCCAGTCGGGAATCTTCTCACCGGCCCCCTTTCGGTATGTTTGCAGGTTTGAGATTTCCTTCCAGGCCTGCGCGAGTGTCCAGCCCCGGTCTGCCAGCCATTCCTCCCCGTAGATGGGCACCTCACGTGGCTCGGCGGAATATTTCGCGAGGATGTGCTCAACGCAATCCACCAGGAACCCGGCCGTGCCGCAGGCCAGGTCGCAGATGGTATCGCCCAGGTCCGGTTCCACCATCTCCACCATGGCCATGCGAATCTGCCGGGGTGTGCGGAACTGCCCCATGTCCGACTGCGGCTGGCGGGAGAGGTATTGGAGTAGATACTCGAAGATGTCGCCCTTCACGTCGGGCCCCAGCTTGCCGAATTGGAAGGTGTCCAGGCTGTCAATGACCTCCTTCAGCACGTGTGGGTCCTCGATTTCCAGCTTCGCGTCCTGGAAATAGATGGCCACCTGCGGCTCCTCCTTCAACAGCGACGCCATGTAGGGAAAGACCTCGTCCCTGACGAAGTCGCGCAGTTCCTTTCCGCACTTAAACCGCCAGTTGCTCCACCGATACCGGCTCGCCTGGTCGGGGAAGAGCGGCTTACCATTGCCTTTGCCCTTGAGCAGCCGCGCCTTCACTTCCAGCTCCGCCTCGCGCTCATCCAGCAGCTTCAGATAGATCAGGTAGGAAATCTGCTCCACGAACAGCGTCGGCACCGCCAGGCCACCGCCCCAGAGGATGTTGCAAATGCGGTCCAGTTTGCTGCGGATCTCTTGGTTCATGGAACGAGCATGTTAACCACAGATGGACTGAAATGGACACAGCGTTCCTTGCGCCGCGGCCGCAGGCTATGGAGTGCGGCGGGAAGCGAAGCGCCACGCCGCTTTGGGAAGCTGGGCCAAGCACGGAAAGCGTTGTCGCCGCTGCGCTCTGCCACCGCAGTCCAAATCTCTGCTGTCCGTGCGCGGAGTTGCATGATTGTAGTACGGATGGAAGCAGCTAAAGCCGTTATGGGGACGCCGGGGTCAGCGCACACCCAACTAAAGTTGGGTGTTAATGAGAGTTGGAGAAACGGCATGGTCAGGTTCAGGCGGCGCGTTTAGGAAAGAGGGTCTGGTTCATGTCAGCGATGATGGTCTGAAGGCCCTGCTCGCCGAACAGCTCGATGCCGACATCGGCGGCATTCAGGATCGAGAGGGGTGGCTCGAACAAGTCTTCCAGTTCGACCCTGCCGGTCGCCAGCCCGCGGTTCTTCAGCAGTGCAAGGTATTGCGCCTGCTCGGGTGTGACGTTCTTGGACACGAGCCAGGCATGGAAGTTCTCGGTCACTTCCTCGTCCTTGGTCTTGAGTTTCTCCAACCCCAGCGCGTGCCGGACAAACTCGATAAGGTTGCCGGCGGCCCGGCGATACGCGGCACGGAGGTTCTCTTCGTTGAAGTAGTTCTCCGGGCGGTTCAGCTTTTCGGCCAAGGCGCGCTCTTCCGCCTCCGTCAGCGGCTTCCGGTCCTTCACCTTCTGGATCAGGGGGTCGTCCTTGGCCGCTTGCTTGATGGCGTCTTCCCAGTTCGTGACATACACCTTCTTGTCCACCCGCTCGCCCGTCGGGCCGACCTCGACATAGGTCAGCGAGTCGAGCCAATCGTCCTGGATGCCCAGTTCCACCAGTTCCGTCAGGCCGCCCGGCGGGCGTTTCCCGCCGCCGCCAGCCGCGGCACCGCCAGCCGGACCCTCAAAGATGTCCGTCTCGCTGTCGTTGAAATACTCGTGGTTGCGGAAGAAGTCGTAGATCACGAACCGCTTCTTGCCAATTTGTGGCGCCGTGCGCGTGCCCCGCCCGCGTATCTGCTGGTAGAGGATAGGGCTGAAAATCTTCCGGCAGAGAACGAGGTGCAACACCTCGCGACAATCAAAGCCGGTCGTCAGCATATCGACGCTCACCGCCACCATGGGATAGACCTCCTTCTTGAACCGCCTGATCGCGGCGGCGGCGTCAGGAATGTCCGAGGTGATGACTTCGGCATACCGACCGTCGTGCTCGGGATGAAGCTGGTTCAGATAATAGGCCAGCCGCGAGGCATGGTGTTTCGTCAGGGCGAACACGATGGCCTTGCCCGGCGCTTCCTTCTGTTTTGGCGCAAGCTCCTTGTAGCTCTCCCAGGCTAGCCGGTCGAACTCCTGCATCATCTTCCGGTTGGTGTCCTCGTTCGTCCACTCCCGTTCAAACTCGGCCGGGTCGAAAGTCTCCCCGTTGATGGTCGCTCCCTCCGCGATCAGATGCGTGATCCGCTTCGCGAACCGATAAGGAGCCAGGTGGCCTTCCTCAATCGCCGTGACGATGGAGAAGGCAAAGTCCGGTTGCCCGGTCTTGCACTGGTAAAACTGGTAGGTGTTCCGGTCAATGTAGGCCGCCGGCGTGGCGGTCAGGCCAATATGGAAGGCGTCGAAATGGGTCAGCGCGGCTTGCCACGCACCGTAGATGGACCGATGGCACTCGTCGGCAATCACGATGTCGAAGTAGCCGCTGGTAAACTCTTTGTAGCGCCCAATCATCGTCTGAAGCAGGCAGACGGTGATTTGCTTGTGCTGGATCGCCATGCCCGGCTTCAGCCAATAGCTGCCGTATTCCGGACACAGGTCCTGCAACGCCCCAATTGCCTGCTCGGCCAATTGCTCCCGGTCCACGAGAAATAGTAGCCGCTCAGCCCGCCCAGCGCTGAACATCCGTTTTGAGTGCAGGCAAATGACGTCCGTCTTGCCTGTGCCGGTCGGAAGCTCCACGAGGAACCGGCGCTTGCCCAACTCCACCGCATGGTCGAGCGCCCGCAGAACCTCCTTCTGGTAGGGCCTTACAATACGCACCTCGCCTACGCGGATGAAATCGTCAGGAATGGGCACCGTGGCCAGCGGCTTGGCTTCCTTCCTCAGATAAATGAGCCGCTCCAGGTCGCGCCGTGAGTAGAAGGAACTCACGATGCGGGCATCGTCGTTTTCGTAGTCCCAGAAGTAAGTTAGCTCGCCGTTCGACAGGAAGATGAAGGGCGCCCCAATGCGCTTGGCCATCGGCAGCGTTTGCTCTTTGGCCGTGTAGGGGTCAATCCGCCCCCGCTTCGCCTCCGTCACCGCCAACGGACGCCCATTCGCCGCCAGCAGCACGTAATCCGTTCGCCGCGTCTCCTCCTCTGAAACCTCGGTGCCGAAGGGAGCATCATGGAGCACAGCGGAGCCCGAGACGAAGACCTCCGTGCGGACCTGTGACTTGTCCGCCGGGTCCCAGCCCGCCTGCCGCAGCAGCGCGTCAATCAGGATACGCGCATCCGCTTCTGAATCATGTTTGCCCATCAGCGAAACCGGTTTCCAGTTCGCGGCCAGTATTGCCCCGTCCCCCATTTTCTTCTAGCCTAAACTTCAGCCAGCCCATAACTCTTGAGTCATGTTTGCGGACCTGCTTAGCGAGGGCGGCCTGTCCCTGGAACGCCTGCAAAGCTTTTGCCTCGTCGCCCAGGCGGGCGGCGTCACCAAAGCCGCCAAGGGCGACCCCGCAAAGCAGAGCCTCTTCAGCCGTCAAGTTAAGGAACTGGAGGAGTTCTTCGGTGCTGAGTTGATGCGGCGCAAGGGGCGTGGGATTGCGCTGACGGAGGCCGGGCAGCGGTTAAACATGCTGGCGCGTGAGTGCTTTGCCTCGTTGCTGGATTTCAAGAGCGGGTGCAAGGGGCTCCCGGTGGAAATTGTGATCGGGGCTGGCGAGAGCATCATTGACTGGGTGCTAATGCCGCGCCTCGGCGAAGTGAGGAAGAAGCTGCCGAATGTGCGGCTCAAGTTTCTGAACCTGGCCACGAGCGAGGTAGTCCGGCGGCTGGCGGATGGGGTGATTGATTTTGGGGTAGTGCGGAAGGATGCGGTGGCGCGTCCGCTCCAAAGCGTGTCGCTGGGGGTAATGGGGTATTCGCTGTTTGTGCCTGAGGCACTGCGGGACGCAGGGACGGGTGCGAAGGCGCTGGACGCGCTGCCGCTGGCGACCTTGGAAGGGGAAGGAAGCTTCCGAACGGAGCTGTCAGCCATCGCCCGGAAGAACCGGCTTGCGCTCAAGATTGAAATCGAGTGCGCATCGTTTCCGTTGGTCGCAAGGGCTGTGGGTACCGGGAGCGTTGCGGCGGTCTTGCCCAGCGTGGCCGCGGTGGACCTCAGGCGGCTCGGGGCACAGGAATTGAAGATGGGAATTCTTGACGGCCTAAGGCGCGAGCTGTGCCTGGCGTGGAGTCCGAGGGTGCTGAGAATTCGGGCGGCGCTGGACCGGGTGAGCAAAGTCTTTGGGCAGGCGTTCAGGGTTGCCGATAGATGAGCACTGGCCCCGCACCGGCGCTTTGGCGCTTCACTTTATGCCCAAGGACTTTCGTTTGAGCATCATCTGCTTCTGCCGCTCAGCCAGGTCATAGCCGCCGAGCGCTTTCAGGGTTTCCACCTAAGCTGGGGTCAGGTATGCGGCTATTCCAACGAGCACGTTCTGCTGGCGCTCACTGATGACCTGGGCCCATTCCTCTCGCGGGCGGAAGAGGTCGGTATCGTCGAGGTGGATGGTGCAGAGCTCAGCCTTGAGGAGGCCCTGCAGACGGTCGCTTTGTTGCTGGTCGAGCGGGCTGTCCCCCATGTTTTGCTGGATGGCGCTGAGCAGGCGCTTCGCCTCGTCGTTGCGCATGCTATCGCCGATAGACTCGAAGGTCTCCTCCACCTGATTCCACCTATAAATGTCCACCGAACGGCAAAGGCAACAGACAATTCTCAACCCTCTCGCGGGCTGCGGCGAGCTATCGCTGCTTTCGGCTGGCCTTTCCGGTTCCGAGCAGGCTTAATGCTTCCGGACTTGAAGGTAAACGCGCTATGCAACTGGAACTGATTGGACCACATCCGTTCGCGCGGGACGAACAGGGCCGGCAGATCACTCGCATCGGCACCGTGTTCCCGGCCTACAGTGTGCTTTGGACCCAATTACCCGGCGTGCACGCGTTGCAGCGGCTGGGCTTCATCGAGCGCGTTAACAAGGACCGCGCCGCCAAAGCTTTGCCGCCTCTCAGCCTGGAGGAGGAGGAAAGGCTCTCCGCCGAGTCAGTGGACCTGATCTTCGAGCCCGACCATATCCTGGTCAGGCCGGACCCCGACCACATGGACCTGGCTTGCCAGGCGGACGAGCTCTTGCAGGGGTTGGTCTCCAAACGTCAGGTGCGGTTTCTCTCGGTGGCAGACCGGCGGGTACGGGAAGCGCTCAAGCGCCGCGGGGAGTGCTGGCGGCTCAGTTCCATTCCCCGGACGCGCGACGCCAAAGAGCGGATGGTATTCGGCTCGAAGGTGGGCATCCACGGCCTGCCCATTTACTTTTACAACCGCCTGACCGGAACCCGTTGGCTGACCTGCCAGGAACTTGAGAACCTGGGCAAGCTGGACGACGCCAGCCTGGCCCTGCACTTGCACGAGATTGCTGACCACTCCATGCTGCGCAACCGGACGGGGCGGCCCGAGGTGGACTTTTTTGCCGCCGACCTGCGGCGGTTCGGCGCGCGGCAATTTGCCGGCGTGTCCTATGAGCAACTGCCCCCGGAGCAACTGCGAGCCAAATTTGAGGAATTGCGAGCCCATTTCCGCTCCGCTGTGCACGAGGCCTTCCGCACCGATGACTGCCACAACAAGGCCTGGTGCGAACGCATCATCTCCACCCTCTTTCTCGAAGGCAACGAGGCCGAGACCGAGCACATTCTGAGCGGCCTCAGCCCGGAGTTTTTCATGCAAGTCGAGTGGCTCCCGGGTGGGCGGTTCGAGGAGGGCGAGTTTCTGTTCGACTCGGTCTTCGATGAAGCCGCGAGCCACCCCGAGGATACCGAGCTGCAGCGGCTTTGCGACCCGCGGGCCAAAGGCATCATCTTCAATCTCATCCGCGAGTATGGCGACCTCGAATACGCAAATGTGGGTTGCGTGCCGGAATCGTTGTCCATTGACCGGCCGCAGAAGGAGGGCCGCCGAGCGGTCTATCTGACGGAGTTCCATCCACGCAGCGAGCGTGCGCCCATCAAGCGCTTCATGCGCCTCCAGAAATGGGGCGTTTGGGAACACCTGGACGAAGGCAAGGACCTGCTGCAATCCATTAAAGAAAGCGATGACTACACCGACTACTGGCTGGACCGGCGGCTGGGCTGCCGCCAGTTAGGCATGAACATGACCCGCCGCGTAGCCTTGTGCCGGCTGAGCGAGATCTATAACGGCACCAACGCCGCGTTCCGGGGCGAAATAATCCGCACCATCTACTTCGAGCGGGAGTACCTCCCCGGCCTGGCCACCGACAAGTTGCCGCTGGAAAGGTACGTCCGGCCCGGCTACGCGGCCAGGCTGGCGAGCCTCCTGGGCCGGTCGGCCGCTGCGAGCATCATCGTGGGGCGCGCGCTCGAATCGGGTAAGCGGCCCGTGTTCGATGATGGAGACGAGGTCGTGCGTGAAGGCGAAGACGGCCTCCCGTCGGAGATCATGGTGGCGGACCACAGCGGCGCCTTTGGCGAGTACAAACTGCCCCTGGAGACCTTCGCCGCACATTATGCGCGCCCGGTCAACGCCCGCGACAAGGTCGTGCCCGATGCGCAAGGCTTCGCCACCGCCTACCTCGACGCGTTCCGCGACCAGTTCCTTCACATCCAGGGCGACTACCGCAAGCGCCGCCGTGCGTTCGATACCTTGTTCAAGCACTGCAAGTACGACCGCGGCGGCAGCTTCGCCTACCGTTGGGAATGCGCTCTGCGCCGTTTGGATCAGACAAATCCTTACGCGTTAGTGGATGCGATTCGCCAACACATCTGGGTGCTGAACCGAGAGACGGCGAAGCCTGATGGCCCGACTCCGTCCTCGCCGCAGCCTGCGGTCACGCGCTAGCGCGGGTCCTCAGAAACTGGATAACTACGCAGGAAGATCAGCCGCGTGCCGCTGCGCAGCAGCACGGCGCATCGGCCGTGGCCCAGCGGCTGGACCCCCCTGATCTCCCGGACATTGACCAGCGTGGTCGGGGCGATGTGCAGGAACTGGCCCCGCGGCAGCTTGGCCTCAACCGCCGCCACAGTCTCACTGGCCCGGTAGGTCTCCCTTCCAACGTGCAGCGTTACGCAACCATCAGCTGCGGCCAGCCACTCGATATCCACCGGCCGCAGGAAGAGCATCAGCCCGTTGGAGTTCAGAGCGATCTGTTCCTCCTGGCCCGGCTCCGTACAGAAACCCTCGAGCATCTTGTCTGGCTCCGGCAGTGCCACCCACTCGAGCGGCACGAGGACCTGGCGGGCGAACGAATTATCCCGGTGGGTAGCTGGGGCGGAAAACGTTTGGCCTCCCGTGCGCGTTGACCCGGTTGCCTGCCAACGCGTTGCCCAGGGCCTGGGGATGCACCCTGCCCTTCTCCGCCGGCCAAATCTATCTCGCCCTTGCATGCATGGCATTTTCGCCTTCGCCACGTGCCGCCACAAGGCGCCTGATTACGGAACCAGCCTCCGGGAGATTACGGAACGGGCTACTTCCGCAACAACCAGAAGATGAATGTGAGCACCAGACTCAGCAGGATGCACGTGACAAGCGGAAAATGGGACGTGAAGTTTCCCCGCGAGTAATGGATGTCCCCAGGCAGACGCCCCAGCCAGCCTTTGCCGATCCCCGTCCACAACACGAGGCCCACCAGCGCGATGCACGCGCCTAACACGAACAACATCTTCCCGAGCTCGTTCATGCCGCAGACACCATAACCTCAACGAGGCGCCCTTTAAAGCAAGACCTTGAATACGCCGGCGGCGGTGACCGTTTGAACAGGGGAGGCCCGAACCGGGAGGCTCCCCGCCAGAGGCAGAAGACCGCGTCTGGGCCGGTGACGCCTAAGGAGGCGGACAGCCCATGGAAGCCGACGTACCAACCCAGGTTCTGCCTACCATTCCTAGCTACGGCCCAACGACGGCCGGCAATGGGTCGGTGATCTATTGGAACGTGCCCACAGCCGATTTGCCTCAGGCCTATTTCCGAGTCCAAGTCACCGACGCACCGTAGTGATGTCCGGCAAGCGCGCTATTGCAAGAGGTCCAGTTTGGGATTGAACGCCAGTGTGCCAAGCGTCACGGGGCGGAAGATGCCCCCGGCGCCTTGCCAGTCGTCCACACGAACGGCAATGAGCGCCTTTCGCCCGGGCTTCACCAGCCGGGTGATGTTGTGGCTCTTCTTTTCGGCAAGCGCATCCTGATGGGTAGCCAGGTCGCCGCCTTTTCCGGCAAAGGCACCATTGACATAGACTTCGTACATGTCATCCACACCCTCAAATGAGAGGAAGACTTCGCCATTCTGCCAATGCTCGGGGATATCCACCCAGAGGCGGTACCAGGCCCAGCCGTCGAGGTCCGGGTAACCTTGCGATTCCCAATAAGCCCCAATGCGGATGTCTTTCCAATCCGCTTCGGATGCCAGCGCGGGACTTTGCCAACCCTTGGCAAGTCCCTCATTCTGCGGATCAGGCTTGAAGCGCCAAATGCACGAGACCAGGTTGGTTTGCTCGGCATGTAACTTGGACTTGAGGTAACCCCACACGTCGTTGCTCAAGGCATGGCGCGGCGGCTCCTCGGACCGGAGTTGGTTGATGAGTTCCGAGAGCAACCAGCGCCCAGCCGCATTTTGCTCGCCACTATGCCGCAAGGCGCTCACCAGCAGGCGCCCCGATGCGGCGCGAGTCTCAAAGACCAGCCCGTGAGTCTTCAACCGTTTCTGGTCGTGCGTGTCCCAGAGCAGGAGGATGGGATCGAAAGAGTCGAGCTGGGGCAGTTCGCGCACCACCTCAGAAGCGAGGTCAAAATGCTGCAGTTCGAGCAGGAGGTCGTGGGGAACCTGTTGCGTAAGGGGGCTCTTAGGGATATATGGCGCGCCGCGCAGGAACCAGTGCGCGCTCAGAGGAAAGCTCTGCTTCTGCCCGTCGGGAAGGAACAAGACACGGCCACCGTTTTCGAGGACATGGACCAGGTCATCGTCAAAGCGCGAGGCGACGACGACGCCCGCGCGGCTGTTCGTGTCCATTCGGCTGCAGCCAGGGAAAAGCTCTGTGGCGAGTGCCGGTGCGACGGAGGAGTGCAGCTTGACGCCTTTGAACGAGTCAGGGGATGGAGTCGGCACGACCCAGATCGGCCATTCATTTTGCCATTCGCCATCCTTGTCCTTGAGGCTGGCGCGGATGACCAGGTGGCTTGCGCCGGCGCCTTCCGCCGCGGACCAGTCCAGATCGAGGAGTTGCGCCAGCGTGCCGGGATTCTGCTGAACGCCCTTCTTCTCCTCATGCTGCAGCACATCTCCAGCGCCGGATACGGACCGGAGCGTGACGTCCAGAACACCCTCCTCAATTGCCTGAAGCCCAAAATGGCTCAGGAGGATTTGCCCCTTGATGCGTTCTGCGGAGGAAAAGCTGCGCCGGTCCCCGCTGGTCTTGAGCAGGCAGATCGTCTCGTTGTGCCACGCCCAATCGGCCGGCGTCCATTTTGGCCGGCCCAGGTAATCAAAGAAACCCATCGAGCAGCTCGGTATATCGCGCAAGACGGTGATGACGTAACCGCCATAGGGGATCTCGCGGCGGTAGGCTTCAATCTGGTATTTGCGCATCAGCAGGCCATACCTCAAGGAATCGGGAAGCAGTTGGTCGAGACCCCGCGGGCCGGCCAGTGCCCTCATGCGGTCCGTCCAAATCATCATATCATCAAGCACCACCGGCGCATACCAGGGACGCTCGGCTCCCAAACAGGCCAGCACAGCATCCCGGTCCACCCAGGTATCGGCGGAAATGCTCTCGCCCAGCACCATGGGCTTGAGGTCGTGCGCGAGGATGTACTCGTTGAAACCGGTGAGGGTTTCCACCCAGGTATGGTTATTGCCGTAGGGATGGTCGTCGTAGAAATCATGCACGCGGTTCCAGCCAATCCAGCTTGAATCATCCTCCACCAGGGCGCCCGGGACCATCCGGTGGGCGGTATCATACAGACTCTGGATGACCTTGAGTTCGGCGGAAGGCCCGGTTTCGCACGTTAGACTGCGCAGGACCACGGAGGGATGATTGCGGTCGTATTGGAAGAACTCGGTGAACTCGCGCAGGAGCGGCTGGAGGTATTTCTCGGTGAGGGTTGGGTGCCAGGTCGGATACTCGATCCAGGTGAGGATTCCCATCTCGTCGGCCAATTCGAGGTAGCGTTGCGGGGGAATCCAGAGGCAGAACTTCATCAGGTTGAAGCCCTGCGCCCGGGCCAACTCGAGCTCGGCGCGCCAGGCCGCCTCGCCCGGATTGGGTTCGAGCAACGGCGGCGAATAGCCCCAGTTCAGCACGCCGCGGATGCTGAGCGGCTTGCCATTGAGCCGGAATTCCTGGCCGAAGGTTTCCAGGGACCGAAATCCCGTGACGGCGCGAACGACGTCGGCGTTCTTCCCCGGCAAGGCGACCTCAATTTCATAGAGGTTCGGCTCCGCCGGGGACCACAAGCGGGCTTGCGGCATTGTCACACGCGCTTCCAGTACGTCGTCTGAGCGTTGGACCAAGGGGGAGAGGTCCTGCCACACCTGCTCGCCTTTGGGCCGGCAACGCAAATTCAGCTTGGGGAGCTTCGGCGACGGCTTGCCGGCTAAGGGAACCTCGACTCGAAGCTCACTGGTCTTAGCGTCGCCGTTGGCCAGCAGCCGCAGGTCATCGAAGTACGTTTCCGGCACCACCAGCACGGAGACGCCCTGCCACAGACCCCCGAAATGCGGCTCGATAATGGGCAGGAAGCCTTGGGTGTTGTGCCCGACCTTTTCATCCAGGCGCACGCGGATTTGGTGAGGCGCGCGAGGATTCCGCTTCAAGAGGTCAGTGATATCGAACCGGAAAGGAGTCCAGCCGCCCAGATGACTGCCGAGGCTTTGCTCGTCGCAAAAGACTTCGGCCTCCGTGGCTGCGGCCTGAAATTCGAGGAGGACGCGTTTGCCTGAGGGCAGTGAGAAAGGCGCAAGCTCCTTGCGGTACCACCCGATGCCGTGCCAGGTGGTGCCTTCGTGGGATTGGAAGCTGGACGGGACCCACACCTTTTTCCATTGGTCGGCTGGGGCGCCGTCGCGCTGGAACAGCCAGTCGCCGCCAAGGGAGATCCGCTGGCGGCCGGGGTTGGATTCCGCCGACAGGGGCACGGTCCCGAGGAACAGGAGGAGCAGCAACAAGCGGTGCATCGAACAATTCAGTGGCAAAGCTACAGACGGAAGCGGTTGATGTCGAGGCGTTTGGCCGACTGGCCGTAGCGCTGCATTGTTTTCGGCGTAGCGGATGCCCGGCTTCTCCGCCGCCGCTCGGGTAGCATACCCGGTGCCTGGGTGGAGTAGCGTCCCCTACCGCCCGTCCATAGATGACCCCACCGGAACCCCACGCGAGTCTCACCGTAGTACCCTCGATCCGGATCGAGGGTACTACGGGGAGGCTCCGGGGAGGCTCCGGTGCGGCTCGCAGGACGGTCGGGTGCAGGGCGGGACGCGTCGGGGGCCAGCAGCTCGGCTGTATAGGGCGAGGAGCGAGGTTCGGAGGGGTTACCCAGACGCACGAAACGGGCAAGCGGCAGAGTTGGCTCTGTGAATGGGGTCGTCGAGCCGTGTCACTATTATACCCGAAACAGCGAGAGAAGCCGGGTATTCCCTTGAATTGCAGCTTGAATCCAGACATCCCGCTCAGCAACATCGTCCGCACCGGCCTCGGAGCCGGGAAGTGATCGCATGAGTTATAGAGAACGCGTGCTGGTTTATCCATGACCTCAAGGGAACGAGTCCTAGCGGCGTTTGCGCATGAAGAGCCGGATCGGGTGCCAGCCTGGTGCGGTGCCTCTCCGGAGTTCATCGCCAAAACCAAGAAGCGTCTGGGAATCAGGGACGCCGAGGACCTGTCTGTGCGCTTCGGGGACGATTTTCGGCGGGTTACCGCTCCTTATGCCGGGCCTGCGCAGCGGCACCCGAGCGTGGGATTGGCCGAAGGGGTGGCCTGTCGAACCGTCTTTGGCGTCGAACACCGCGGGGTGGGCTGCGGGATGCCCATGAACCCCCCGCTCGCCGACGCCAGCCTCCGGCAAGTTGCCGAATACGCCTGGCCAGATCCCAAGTGGGTTGACGTCTCGCTGGTCCGCACTCAGGTGGCCGCGTGGGGGCGGCGCTACGCAATCCTCGGCGGGGATTGGTCTCCATTCTGGCATGATGCCAATGAACTGCTCGGGATGGAGAACCTGATGTGCAAGATGCATGACGCTCCCGAGACCGTGGACGCCGTAATGCAGCGTGTGGTTGACTACTACTTTCGGGTGAATGAGCGGATTTTCGCTTCGGCGGCGGACGAGCTAGACGTGTTTTTCATCGGCAATGATTTTGGGTCACAAGCAGGCCCCCTGATAGGCCCCGCTCTTTTTCGCCGGTTCGTCCTTCCTCATCTGCGACGGCTGACGGGGCTGGCGCACGAGTATGGCCTAAAGGTTCTGATGCACTGCTGCGGCAGCTTCACCCCGCTCATGCCGATGATGATCGAGGCCGGCATTGATGGCCTGCAGGCGCTGCAGCCTTGCACCCCTGACATGGAGCCGGCGAATCTGAAAAGCCGGTTCGGCAGCGAACTCCTCTTCAATGGCTGCATTGACTCCCATCATGTGCTGATTGACGGCACGCCGGAACTGGTCCGCAAGCGGACGCAAGAGGTGCTCGAAATCATGAAGCCCGGCGGCGGTTATGTGGTGTCCGCCAGCCATGATTATATCCTCGAGGAGACGCCGGTGGAAAATGTGCTGGCGATGTTTGACACGGCGCGGGAGTTCGGCGGGTACTGAGCCCCATTGGTTAGCTGCGCCGCGGGGAGGGAAGCAGACCAGCGTCAAGGTGCCGGTTCCGGTGAGAGGTGGGGACGGTGCGCCGAAGGACGGCGTTGGACGCCTCGGCCAGGCGTTCCTGCCTGGCCTTGACGCCGTCCTGGCGAGGACCGACAGCCTGCCTGATAATTCTCGACAGTCGCGCGGGTCTGAAGCTAATCATCCGCACTGCTCTTATGAATTTGCATCCGCTCGACCTGGGAATTGTGCTCGTCTATTTGGCGGCCATGGCGGGTATTGGCTTTTGGGTGCGCGCCAACGCCACGAAGAAGCTGGATTCCTATTATCTCGCGGATCGGAACATCCCCTGGTGGATGCTGGGTTTGTCCGGGTGCTCGAGCTACATTGACGTTACCGGGACGATGGCCATGGTGGGAGTGCTCTATTACCTCGGGCTGAAATCCATCTGGCTGACCCACATCTTCTGGGGCTGGTTGATCATCAGTTTCTACATGGCTTTTCAGGCAAAGTATATCCGCCGCTCCGGGGTAATGACCTTTGCGGAATGGAATGAAACGCGGTTCGGGCCAACCCGGGACACCGAATACGCTCGCCTCGCCGCCGCGATTTTCCTGTTGGCCCTTATGGTCTGCAATCTCATGTACACCGCGGTGGGCACGGGCAAATTCGTGGAAGTGTTCCTGCCCTTCCAGCGCTGGCAATCCACGTTGCTTGTGTTCGGCGTCGTGGGTGTCTATGTGACGCTCGGCGGTCTCTTTGGAGTTATTCTCACCGATGCTTTCCAGACTATGCTCATTGCCGTTGGGGCTGTGATCCTGACGGTCATGGCCTTTCATGCCGATCCCGGCGGCCACGTGGCTGCCCTTAAGCCTGCGGCGTGGAGCTCCCTGGCTCCCTCCTGGACCCTCTGGGACGGCTATCAGGCGAGCACCGCCGAGGCTTACCGGCACTACCAAGCCTTCGGGCCAGTGCTGATTGCCGGTTTTTTGTGGCTGATCTTCCGCGTGCTGGCCGGTCCAAATGTCTGGGATTTTCAGTTCTTCCTTACGACGCGGAGCCCGCGGGACGCATCGCTGGCGGCTGGCCTCTGGACGATCGGCTATACGTTGCGCTGGTTTATCGCGCTCGCCTTCATGGTGTTGGGCATCTGCTATCTGGGCATCCAGCAACGATTCGATGCCGAGAAGGTGATGCCGCTGGTGCTGACGCGGTTGCCCGTCGGGTTGAAGGGCGTGTTTCTCGCCGTGCTGCTGGCCGCCTTGATGTCCACACTCAGCGCCATGATCAATGTGACCAGTTCCGTGGTGCTGAATGATTTTCTCAAGCGCTACTTCGCGCGCAACCGCTCGGAAAAGCGATTGGTGCGCTGGGGCCAACTGGCTTCGCTCGGTGCCATCCTCTTAGGCTTCTTTCTGAGCCTCTTCTTTAAGAGCGTGGTTTCCGCGTGGGAGACAATGATTTTTGTGGTGGTGACGATGATTCTGGTCCCGGCCACGCTCCGCTGGCATTGGTGGCGTTACAGCGCGCGGGCATTTGTCCTGAGCATGGCCTCCTCGGCCGGCGTGATCTTGCTGCAGAAGCTCCTCGCCGGCCAATGGCCTGTCAGCCGCACGCTGGTGTTTGATGTCCTTTCCAGCCTGGTACTGAGCGTCGCCTTTGGGTTTCTCACGCGCCCGGCCGAAACGGATGTGCTGGTGAAGTTTTATACGCGCGTCCGGCCTTTTGGTTTCTGGGGGCCGATTCGCCGGGAAGCTGTCCGCCGGGGGCTGGTTCCGGCGGGCGACCGGATGCCGACAATTGACGCCTTGAATGGGCTCCTCTGTGCCGTGTTGCAGGGCGCGCTGGCCATCACGCCTTTCTACCTTTTTCTACGGCAATGGAGACTCGCCGCGGTCTGGACGGCGCTCCTGCTCAGCTTGGGCTTTGTCCTCTACTGGACGTGGTATCGCAACCTGCCACCCGAAACCGAGCAGTGAGTGGAATGAACCAAAGCATGCAACGCCCCCACCCCTTTTCGCGCTCCGACGTCTTTGACGCTCCAACGCTTCCAACGCTCTAACGCTCCGCCGCCAAACCCATGCCCAACGTCCACCTCATCTGCAACGCGCATCTCGATCCCGTCTGGCAATGGCAATGGGAGGAAGGTTGCGCCGAAGGCCTTTCCACTTTTTCCACGGCGGTCGAACTGCTCAACGCGCACCCGACGCTGATCTTCAATCACAATGAAGCCCTGCTTTATCGCTGGGTGAAGGAGTACGCTCCCGGCCTGTTTGGCGAAATCCAGAGACTGGTGGCCGCGGGGCGCTGGGCGATTAGCGGAGGATGGTACTTGCAGCCGGACGTAAACCTCCCCGGCGCCGAGTCGCTCATCCGCCACATGGCCGTGGGGCGGCGCTTTTTCCGCGAGCACTTCGCCTCTGAACCCCGGGTGGCCTACAACTTCGACAGCTTCGGACACAGCGCCGGGCTGCCCCAGTTGCTGCGACAGGCTGGGTTCCAAATGTATATTCACATGCGCCCGCAGGCGCCGGAGTTGGACCTGCCTTCCGACCTGTATCGCTGGCGTGGCCTGGACGGCTCGGAAATCCTGGCCCTCCGGATTGTGGTGGGGCTGTATCACACGGAGCGGCACAACATTGAAGAACGCCTTCAGCAGGGAGTCGAAATGGCCCTCAAGCTCAATCGCGACGTGCCGGTGTTCTGGGGCATCGGCGACCACGGGGGCGGGCCCACGCGCGAGGACTTGCGTCGCATTGATGACTTCATGGCGCGGGAGAAGCGTGTCGCCATAATCCACAGCACGCCGGACCGGCTTTACGAGGCACTGCGCGCTGCCGGGGAAACGGCGCCGGTTGTCGAGGGCGATTTGCAGCGGGTATTTACCGGCTGCTACACCTCGCTCGCCCGGCTGAAACGGCAGGCCGTGAGAAGCCTGGGCGTTCTCAGACAAACCGAGGCTCTGCGCGCCGCAACGTGGTGGCAGTTGAAGCAGGCCTACCCGGCAGCCCAGCTCGACGAGGCATGGCAGGACCACCTGTTCAACGACTTCCATGACATCCTGCCCGGATCATGCACCGAACCCGCCGAGCAGGATGCGCTGGGTTTGTATGCGCGAGCCGCTGAGTCCTGTCGGCGGATGATATTCGGGGCGGCGTCCGCGTTTAACGCCGGACCGGTGGCACCGGCGTACATACCGGTCACGATCCTGAATTCCAACGTCGCGCTCCGGCGCGTCCCGGTCGAGGTCGAGTGCATGTTGGACCTGCGTCCGAAGTGGTCGGGCCAATGGCATCTGCGGCTATTCGATTTACAGGGCCGCGAGCTGCCGTGCCAGGAAGAGCAGCCCGAATCGCTGCTTCCGTTTAACGGCTGGAGGCGCAAGGTGGCTTTTGTTGCCGAGCTGCCGACCCTGGGCGCTGCTCATTATCAATTCCAAATTCAGGAGGGTGAGGCCGAGCCGCCTATCTCGGTACCGGAGCGCGGACATTCCTGTCCGCAGCAGGCTCCAAATGGCAACGCGCTCCCGCCAATTCCCAAGCCGGCTTACCCGTCGGACGTTGCTGCGGACAGGAATGTCCGCGCTCCGTCTTGGTGGCAAACTCAAGGTGCGCTCGAGGCCGGGGCAGAAAGCAGGCCCTCGGCACTCCGGCATCAGTTGGATCCTGTGATCGGCCTCGTCACCAGCATGGAAGCCGACGGCCACCGTGAGTGTTTAGCCGGGCCGCTGCTGAGGCCGCTGGTGGTAGATGACGCCGGTGACTCGTGGGGCACTGACCAGTGGGCCTACCGCAATGTGGTTGGCGAGTTTGCATTCGTGCCCGGCAGCCTGACGAGACTCGCCAGCGGGCCAATCCGGACGATCACAGAAAGCGTTCACACCTTCGGCCACAGCCGCATCGTCCTGCACACGATTGGCTACGCTGGAATCCCGGTTCTGGAATTCCGGTTGCGCATTCACTGGTCGGAAGAACGGCGGCGTTTGAAGCTTAGCCTGCCAACGGTGCTTCGCTCCGCCTCAGTGCTTTGCGAAGTCCCGGGCGGGGCGTGGTCACGCCCAACCGACGGGCAGGAGCATGTGCATGGCCGCTGGCTAATGCTTGAAGGGTTGGTGAGCGGCAGGCCAACCGCTGTCGCGGTCATCCACGAGGGACTGCATGGGTTCGATGTCAAGGATGGTGAAATCCGGCTGTCCGCGTTGCGCAGCGCAGCTTACTGCCACGAGCAAGGGTTTAAGCTGAGTGGGGCGCCAACCCGGAAGTTCATGGATCAGGGCGTTCACGACCTCCGCCTGCTGGTCATCGCGGATGATCCCGAGAAGGCGCGGTTGCGGGTAGCGGGGCTGGCAGACTGGGTCAGCGCGCCGCCACGGGTGTTCGCTCATCTGCCAATCGGCGTGGGCGCCGGAACGGATGAGCAGGGGCTGAGCCGATTGCTGGAAGCGATTCCGGAGAGCGTTACGTTGCTAGCCTGCAAGCCGTCCTGGGACGGGCGGGCCTTGGTTATGCGCCTTCAGGACACTTGCGGCGCCCAGGCAGAGCTGTGCGATCCGCGCGACCGCAGCGCTGCTCCATTCAGCTTCCGGCCTTTCGAGATCAAGACGCTCCGGCTGGAGCGCAGTGGGCGCTTGCGCGAGGTTGATCTCATTGGCGAGACGGATCGCCCAACGGGGTTAGGGCACGAAGCCGCCCCGGCCAATTTCTAGGCGACAAGGACAGGGCCTGGTTGCGTGCATTCGCGACCTGCCAAAAGCGCCAGAGGATTGGCGCAGTCCAAAGCGCGGGCGCGCCCCTTCGAAGGGCTAGATGACGCGAAGCGTCATGGACTGGGCCAATCCTCTGGCGCTTTTTTATCGCTTCTCATTGGAAGCGAGCGCGAGAGCGCTGGCAGCCGTTTCCGGCTGCCAGCGTCGTGTGAAAGCGACGCCCTTGGTCGCAGAACGTTTGGGTCCTAGAACCGCACCCTGTAGAAGGTCGGCATTGGTCCCGGCGTGACGCGGTAATAAGGCGCGCTCGCCCCCGAAACCGGGTTGTAGGTCCCGTTGACACCGTTCGTCGAGGACAGCAGCGTTCCGGCCTGCCAGACCAGTTCGAGGTCGTTGCCGGCTCGGCGCAGCGAGAGGATCACCGGACCGTAGGTGTCGAAGCTCCTCCCCTGTTGCCCCACCATGTAGATGCTTTGGGCCTCTGTCGGCGTGAGTGCGCGGCGCCAGATGCCGACGTCGTCAAAGCTGCCCGCGCCATCCACTGCGTAGTTGCCGTTGGGATTCTGGCCGATGGTGAGAGCAGTGCCGGTGTCCAAGGTGTCCATGCCGGCAATAGAGAAGCTGCCAGCCAGGCCGCCATCCACATAGACTGAGGCGGTCTGCGACCCGCGGTCAACCACGCCCACTATATTGTGCCAAAGACCATCGCTAATAATGGGACTGCCCGCGACGGGATCAGCGATGTAAGTGGCGCTACCGTTTGCGTTCACGAGTGACAACTCGATCTTGTTCTGGTCCTGGGCGAATACCCAGCCGGGCTGATAGGTTGACCCGACGGCATTGCCGATCATCGGCAGATCGTTTTGCCAACTGGTGAAGTTCACCCAGAAGGCGACCGAGAAGCTGTCGGCGGCTCCGAAGGCAAAGTCGGGCAGTGTTGCGCCGAACGTGACATAATTGAAGATGCTGCTCGCGGAGACCGTGTTGAGACTGACGGCTTGGCCCAGCTTGCCCGGCACGAAGGTCGGCCCCGGGATGCCTTGCGGCGTGGCGTTGTTACCACGGCCGGAGGAGTCGAGGTAGTTCCCGTCGAACGTGAGGTGCAGCACCAGGTCGTTGGTCAGGTTGGCAAACATTGGCGGGGCGAGCACGCTCAACGTCGCCGTCACGCTGTTCGAAGAACCGAGGCTGTTAGTGACCACGGCGATATAATTGCCCGCATCGGTATAATACGCACTGGGGATCGTTAACGTGGGCGTGGTTGCGCCAGGAATATTCGTCTCGGCATGTTGCCACTGAAAGGCAAGCGGCAGCGCGCCGAGAGCGCCGACATCAAATGTCGCCGCCTGTCCTGCGTACACGGCCTGGGAACTTGGCTGCTCCACGATGCGCGGCGCGACAGGACCGACACTGCCCAGGAGGTCGAGGTTGGCAATTTCGGCGGGACTGAGCGAGCGGTCATAGACGACGACTTCGTCAATGGAACCGCTGAAAAAACGATTGTATCCAGGGTCCACGCCGATATTGGGGTTGCTCCAAACCACAGTTTGGTTGGCCCCTGAGTAGCTCGAGGATTGGAGCCCGCTGCCGCTGTCGAGATAGACTGTGCCAACTGTCGGCTCGATCACCAGTGCAGCGAAATTCCATTGGCCCACCACAGGGACCAGGCCAGACTGGAACGTGCTCCAGCTACTGCTGTTATACCAAACATAACTGAGGGCGTTATTGTTGTTGTAATTAAGGAAGAAGCCGCCGATATCGTTCCCATTGCGGGTAGAAACGATGCCGGTCTGATCGCTCTGTGAACCGGCCGGATTAATCCAGGCCACAATGGTCAATTGGTTCGTTTGCAAGTTGAATGGCGGCAACTGCACGCGCGTGCTGGCCCCGTCGAATTGGAAGGCGGTGTTGGTGGACTCAAAGCCTTCCCAGGTGGGAGGCTGTGGACCGGGAACGCCTGTGACGATAGGACCATTGAGGGTTCCGTTGAGGCCGCTGGCGATGTCCAAGGCCGTTGTGCCGCTGGTTTCGTTCAGCCGATAATAGGCCAGCGGGTTGCCGTACATGCCCGCAAACGGGAAATTAGTCACGGTGAATACGGAAACCACTCCCGTGGCGCTATTGGTGTTGACGCCATACGGATTGGAGAGCGTCACGGTGTAGGAGCCTTGATCCGAAAGCTGCAGGTTCGAGAGCACCAAGACTGAATTCGTCCCGCCCGGGACGGGCGTTGTGCCGCGCTTCCATACGTAACTAATCGGCGCGCTGCCCCCCGCCACCACGCTGTAAACTACCCGGCCGCCAATGGCACGCGTGGCGTTAGTAATGATCTGCGACAGGAACAGCGGCGGCCCCGCGGACACCGTTATGTGCTGCACCGCGCTCGTGCTGGAACCGTAGGTGTCAGACACCACAAGCGTATAACTGCCCGAATCCCCCACCGCCGCGCTCGGGATCGAGAACGTGGTGTTCGTCTCGCCGGTAAGGAGCCTATTGTCCTTGTACCATTGATTGGTCAGAGGGGGAACGCCGGCCACGGCCGCCGTCATCGTGATATTGTATCCCTCGAAGAGCGGGTCCGGCGGGGTCCGTGTGATGCCCAGGATTTGCCCGGGCATCTGGCTCCCGCTGAGCAACGATTGCACCTCCGCCGGCGATAGTGCCCGGTCAAAAAGAGCGACGTCTCCGATAGTTCCCGAGAAACCGGGGTAGGGCTGGCTATCGAGACCGATATAAATCGGCGCGGGGCTGAAATCGTGGGCTGTCAGCGCGGTGGCCAAGTTGGTCGAGAGATTATCCAGGTAAACGGTCACATTGGTCGGTGTATAAACGGCCGCACCAAAGCACCAGATGTCATTCGGCGGGACCAAACCCGTCAGCCAACTCGAAGGCCCTTCGTTCCAGTGCACATTAAATTGATCCACGCCCGGTGAGCCATTGTAGCCGAAGCCCAAGCCGGTCGCGGACGAGCCGACATAGCGGTTAAACACGAGCGCCTGTCCGGCCAGATGCAGGCCGCTGCGCTTGAACCATGCCGTGATCGTGAACGTGTCGGTATTGATCGGTTGGCCAGCCGGGATAGCCACATCCCCAGCCAAAGACGATATGCGCATGGCCGTGTTCCCCGCGCCGAACCCGGCGAAGGACGGGCCGGCGATCCCGGTGATGGCGCCGGCATCATACGTGCCGTCCGCGCCGCTGCCCAGGTTGCCCAGGTTCGCCGCCGTAACCGGAGTCCCCAGCGTGGGCTCCGGCTCATCCAGCCGGTAATACAGGATCGGGTTCTTCGCCAGCACCAGCGATTGATAGGTTTGGCTCGGCGAGGCGTTCGTTCCATTCCGGTAATGGGCCTGAATGTCATCCGCCGATAATGCGTTCGTGTACAGCGCCACTTCGTCGGCGTAGCCGGTGAACCAAAAGTTCCCGTCCGACCTGGCCCCAATGGAGAAGGGTCCGCCGATGTTCGGGGCGTAACCCGTCGTCGCTTGCGGCCCCGTCGGCACGCCATTCACATACAGATTCACGGTTGATCCGTCATACACCACCGCCAGGTGGTACCACGTGCTCGGTACGGGTGTGCCGCCCGCCGTGACGCTCACGATCGGCGTGGAATTGATGCCGTTGTAGGTCCTGAGATTCCATCCGCCGGACGTCTGGTAAATCAACCAGCCGGTTCGTCCCACCGGCGCGGACGCTTCCGTCCAATAACTCATCGGACAGTAGGTGCCGGTGTCCGAGACGGCAGGATTTATCCAGGCTTCTGCCGTGAACGGCCCCGTCGGATTGATTGACGAATCAAACGGCGTGGCGACGCGCTGGCTTGTCCCGTTGAGACCCACTGCGGTGTCCGTGCTGCCTGGCAAAGCCCCAGGCGCCTGGTGAAAGGGGTCGTTGATGTAGAACGCCGTGCCGTTGATCCCAGCGGTGCCGAGATTCGTCGCCGTGTCTCCAGGCACGGGAGTCGTTTCGTTAAGGCGGTAATAAGCGACGGGGTTCAAGCCCATCACCGTGCTCGAGTAATCGGCTCGGGCGGCGGGGATGGTCACGATTGCCACCAAGGTGGCCGCAAGGGAATAATGATACGTTTTCATTTTCTTGCTGCGAAGGATGAGTTGTGTTGTTTGATTAAATCCGCTGCGCGTTCGGGCACGGTGCCGACGCGACCGGCTGTGAACCCGCAGATGATTGACAGTGGATTCTACTTCCAGTCCGCCAACCGGTCAACTCCTTTGGTTCGCTGCTTCGGAGCCGCGGCAAATTCCCGGACCCAAGCACGGTAGCGAAATTACCACCGTGTGCGGCAGAGGCCGGCTCGCGCCCCGCGCTAATCCGGCGCGTACATCGCGGCCTTTGCCTTTTGAAAAGAGGCGCCCGGCGGCGGCAAGTCCTTAATGGCCGAGTCATAGTTCGCGATGTATTGCCACCAATTGTTGTAAAATCCGTCAGTGGCCCCGGTGCCGTGCGGGAGACGCGTCATCCACCAAACATGGTGGCCGATGATGCCTTCCCAGCCGCCGGTGGCCGCGTTGAGGAGCTTCTTGTGGCGGGGCAATTCCGGGTAGCTCAGCCAGTCGTCGGCGTAAGTCCACACTTTATTGGTGTTGCTCCAATCGTAGTCGCCCACCGAATTGGGGGCGCAGTGTACGGACCCGACCTCCGACTCCCCTGGAAAGTCCTTGTCCACACGGGTGAATTGGTCCCACGGATTCCCACGCTTCGACTTGGGCTCCCAGACGCCCTTGCCGATTGTCAGCGACAGCACGCTCTCGATCCGGTGGCAGTAGCTTTCGAGCATCTCGCCCTCGCCACGTTCGTAGTTCCAACCCATGATCCAGACGGTCCGGCCAATGTCCGGGATGTCGTAGGGCCGGTAGAACCAGGGATTCTCGGTCTGGTAGGGGATACGGTCACCCGGGATTTTCCAATGGAGTTCATCCCAGGCGAAGTACGGCGCGCCCCACAACCAAATCTCGCTTGCATTCAGGGCTTTTATTTTGGCGGCCAGGTTGAATTGCTTGAACAGCCATTGGAAGCTGGTCATGCCCTTGTCTGCTTTGCTGCGGTCCTTTTCCCACATCGCCAGAAACGTCTCCTCAGTATAAGTGAAGCCGTTGCGGAACGTTGGGAAGCCGTCGTATTCGATCTTCTCGGCGATGCGATAATGGACGAACCCGTGGCTTGCGGCGCGTGCATCGCTGACCATCTTCTCGGTCAACTGCCACGGGTCCGACCACTTCATATGCTCATGAAGCTTAAGGCCGCCTCGCGACTTGAGGATCGGATCAATGTTGATGACGATGACATTGACCTCTTTGCACGCGGCTGGTCTCGTCGCCACAAAGCCATCAGCCGCGCGGGCCCGCGAGCGACCCCAGCCGCAGACAGACAGAACCAGGACGCAGGAGGTCCAGCAGAGCCGCGTCAGTCGCTCTCGCCGCATGGTATGTATTCGCAAGTTGTCGCGGATTCGCGCCGCCAAACGAGGCTAACGAATGTTAATTGTTAACGGGAATCTGCTGTTCGGCGCCCCGCCCGCTCATGGCCGTGGCGGCGATGAGAAAGAAACGGTTGTTCGCTTCACGCATTGTCAGCGCACGCTACCATGACCGGCGAGCCTGTCAATCGGCGATGTTCTGGTCCATATTCCGAGGATTCAATTATCCATCGTGGCCTCCGCTTATTTCCCTTTACAGGCGCGGGAGGGCCGCCTAAGATGCTGTAGGTCGAAGCAGACTGGCGTGGGTTAGAAAGTGAAAATAGTACTCGCATGAAAATGGTCCGAGCGAACCTCCCGGTAACGCAGGTGGGGAAGGGGGATGAGCCGGGCGGCAGCCGCCGCCTAGGTTTTACTCTGATTGAACTGCTCGTCGTCATCGCCATCATTGCCATTTTGGCGGCGCTGTTGTTGCCCGCGTTGGCCCGAGCAAGGTCCAAGGCCAAGCAAACGGCTTGCATTAACAACCTGCGGCAGATCGGCATCGCAACTACCATGTACGTAGATACGTGGGGAGTCTATCCAGGTTGCATGGGCTACGGCGGCTACATCTGGCCGACGCGGCTCCTCGCTGAGATTTCGCAGAACCGCGGCGTGTTTCGGTGTCCGGCGGGACCGCCCTCGAGCGCGTGGGACACGAATGTCAATAAGACGCTCGGTGTCCAAACGACGCAAGGCTGGCCCACCGGTCCCGGTTGGGACCCTTGGGGGGTTGACCCTGCTAGGTCTTACTTTTCTTTCGCTTACAACGATTGGGGCCTGAGGGCACCAGGACAATATCCGCAGTTGGGCCTCGGCGGGAACATAGACAACTGTCCCTCGGTTCGCGGGAGTGACGTCGTGGCGCCGTCGGAAATGATCATGCTCGCAGACAGCAGGGCAACCGGTTTCCTTGACGCGAACCTGGACCCGGCCCAGAACGATCAAGGTGATAATTCGCTGGGCCAGCAATGGCCTTCCAATCGCCATAACCGCCGCACGGACATCATGTTCGCTGATGGTCATGCAGAGATGGCCATTCGCAACAATGTGATTGATTCGAAGAATTGGGCCTGGCGCGTGCGCTGGAATAATGATCATCAGCCGCACCCGGAATATGCTTGGGCTACCAATCCAATTATCGCGAATCAACTCGATCCGGAGTATTGATCCTTGGGAACCGGTACATGGGGAAATCCCAATCTGGGCGGCTAGAGAGAGTTTGTGACTTCATTGCCGCTAACGGCGGACTCCTTCCAGCTCCAATAAAAAGTTCAATAGTGGAACAGCAGTTCTTTCGTCCTTTGTCTGGTCCCTTTCCCTTGTGAGATGGTTCTTTTCATTTGAGCCCATTGCTAATCGGTCGGGGCCTTGCTAAGCTGGTGGCGGTATGAATACCCAGCGACCCGGCTCGCAGCACACTTCAGCGGCACCTGGAAATGGGTTTGGTATGGGTCCAGCTTCTCCGTGTGGCAAACGCGCCGGCGGCGGCGCATTTACTTTAATCGAACTGCTCGTCGTCATCGCCATCATTGCGATTTTGGCCGCGATGCTCTTGCCCGCCCTCGCCAAGGCGAAAACCAAGGCCCAAGGCATCACTTGTATGAACAACCTGCGCCAGATGATGCTCGGCTGGCGCCTCTACGCTGAGGACTACAGCGACCTCCTGCTCGCCTCCCTGGATGTGGGCGCACCGCGGGTGCTCTGGGTCGCGGGCGACCTCGATTATTCCAGCGCGCAGGGTAACTGGGACCCGCAAGTCTATATCGCCAAGAGCCCCATCATGCCCTACCTTGGCAGGAACAACTTCACGATCTGGAAGTGTCCCGCCGATCCCAGCAAGGTCCGCAATTCCGCGGGTCTGCTGGTTCCCCGCGTCCGCAGCAACTCAATGAGCCAGGTCTTCGACTTCGGCTCCTGGCTGCCGCCTTCGCAGTTCCGAACGTACGACAAACTCTCCGCGATCCGCATTCCCACCAAAACCTGGGTGCTGATTGACGAGCATCCCGACAGCATCAATGACGCCGCCTTCGCGGTCCAGATGGCCGTGCCCAGCATGCCGTTGACCATGGGCGACGTCCGCATTATTGACTTCCCCGCCAGCTACCATAATGGCGCCTGCGGGTTCTCTTTTGCTGACGGCCATTCCGAAATCCATAAATGGCACGGGACCCGAATTCGTCCGCCGGTCACTGGTCAGGTGATGCAGCTCAACGACCCGGCGGGCGATTCCAAGAACGACATCCTCTGGCTCTCGGACGTGACCACCGTGGCGAAGTGACCGCCGCCTGGCGGCAGCCGTTCGCTGGGGCGCGCATTCCACGCCGTTCTGCTCTTACCTACGCGCCTCTCGATTTCATGACCAGGGCTCGATATTCGGGATCGGGGCCTGTCTTGAATTGTCTCGGGCTTACGGCGACACAAGTTCGAAGCACGCCACGGCGCCACCAGCGCGGGCCAGATGCAAGGTCAATGCGTCCGAGGAAGTCACGACCCGTTCCTCGGTAGCCAGGTGCTCGCCGTTGGTATCGCTATCGGCGGCGTCTTTCCAGACCTTGAGTTTCCAGGAGCCCGGGCCGAGGAAATCCAGCCTCACGGGGATGTCGCGGGAGTTTCGGTCCGTGAGGGCGCCCAGGAACCACCGGTTGCCGTTGCGACGAGCGATGACTACGTGCTCGCCCACCGCGCAATCGAGCGCGCGCGTGTCATCCCAAACCGTGGGGATGACCTTCAGAAAATCAAGGCCCGCTTGGCCTCGGTAGTGGCTTGGGCGATCGCAGGCATGAATGATGGGGCTTTCCAGGCAGATGAACAAAGCGAGCTCGGCGCAACGGGTGCCCTGGACCTCTGTCGGGCTGACATTGAACTTGAATTGATCGAGCTGTCTGTTGAGGAAACCGCCCGGGGTGAAGTCAGCGGGGCCAGCCAGCAAGCGCGTGAACGGCAGAGTCGTTTTGTGCTCCGGTGTCACCCGTGCGCTCCAACGGTTGTATTCGTTGCCAAGAATCCCCTCGCGCGTGATCTGGTTCGGATAGGTGCGGATCATCCCGGTCGGCTTGAAGGCCCCATGGTAGCTGACCATTAAGTGATGCTGGGCGGCGGCTTTGACGATCTTCTCATACCAGTTGACCATCTCCTGGTCGTCACGGTTCATGAAATCAATCTTCACCCCGGCTATCCCCCACCTCTCGTAAAGCGGGAAGGCCTGGAGGTAAGTGTCATTGCGGTCCATGGACGTCCAATGCGCCCAAAGCCAGAGCCCCACCTTCTTTTCTTTCGCCAATGCCAGCAACTCTTCCATATTCACCGATGGGCTGCTCGCCAGAATACTCGCGCGGCTGCTCCAGCCGGCGTCCAGCAAGACATACGGCCAGCCCATCTCGGCCGAGAACTGGATCAACTCCCGATACGTCGCCGTGCTGGGGCGAGTGACTTGTGACCACCAATCCCAGGAGGCAATCCCGGGCTTGACCCAGGTCGTGTCGGCCAGCACGCAGGGAGACGCCAGGTTGAGCACCAAGTCGCTCTCGATGAGCCGGCCGGGCTGACGGGCGATGATCAGCGTGCGCCAGGGGCTGTGGCGCGGGAAGGCGGACTTGACCAGACCCTGGCCGTCGAGCCGGGGCGCAAGGCGGGCGGCAAGGGTAACGGACGATCCGTTGCCGGTCTGGGAAGCACGGTTCACCCACATGCCGGCCCAGTCGTAAAGGTCACTTTCGGTAATCGCCACCCAGGCGGCGGGACTCTTGACCAGAAGCGGCAACATCCGGACCTGGTCCGTCGGCAAATCCGCCAGGTCCACCGGCTTGTATTCGGATTCCTGTGAGCCGACGTAACCCACAGGATTTCCCGGGGGTGCCGGTGTTTTCATTGATGCCCGCATAGCACAGGTAGTTGCCGGGAAAGGAGAATTGGGTCCGTTCCTCTTCGAGCACGAACTCCTGCGTTGGCGCCGAGGTTACGGCGGGCATTACGTAGCGAAAGCCGATCCCATCGTCGAAGGCCCGCACAACTACCTGGAAGGGCTGGCCAGACGCCTCCACGAGAGACACACGCACTTCATTGTGATGATCGTGCATGGTTCGGCGTTTCCCGAGTCTGTTCTCCCCGGTCGTATCGGAGCTGCTCCGCTCGACTTTGGTCAGGCGAGCGTTTGCTCCTAGAATCATCCCATCCCTGAACTTCAGCCCCAGCTTGGAATCCGCCAGCAGCACCTTGCCGTCCAAAGAAACCGAGTAGGTCAAAGGTCCGTTCCCACGCAGGGTCATCTGGATGGTTCCGTCCGGCGATTGAACCGAAACCATCCCGGTGGAGAGGTCGGCCGCTCCAGGGCCGGTCGAGGTGCAACTCACCATGAGAGCGGGAATGAGCCACAAGAGCCACGGGTCGGCGCGTCTTGCCGGCTGGTAGCCTGTGTCCTCGATCATGTGTGCTGTTCCAAGGGGGTATATGGAATGGTTATTCATGTTGAGTCTGTTCTCCGCGGCAGCTTAGCAGGGGGGAAGCCCCAATGGCATGTAGATAAAATACAGGACATTTCTGACGGCTGATCCAATGATATAGAAGAAGACTTATGGGAACAGCAAGTAAAGCCTTCGGGCAAACGGCTTTAGCGCTCGTCTGCCTCCAAACCTTCGCCTTCGCGCAGACCACCAATTCGCCCGCCCCCCAACGCACACACGCGTGGTGGCGGGATGGCCGCCCCCGCGAGCGGCCCTACGCCGCGGGCAACAAGAAACTGCCGCTCATCTCGGTCAAAGGGAACAAGTTCGTTGACCCGAGCGGAAACGCGATGTTGTTCCGCGGATTGTCCATCTCTGACCCGGACAAACTCGAAATGCAGGGCCATTGGAATAAAGAGCATTTCACCAAAGTCAAGGACATGGGGGCGAAACTGGTCCGCATTCCGATTCACCCGGTCGCATGGCGGGAACGGACGCCGGCGGAGTATATCAAGCTGCTCGATCAAGCAGTGGCTTGGTGCACCGAACTGGAGATGTACGTAATCCTGGATTGGCACAGCATCGGCAACCTGGAAACGGGCGTCTTTCAGGATCCCATGTATGACACCTCGAAGCAGGAGACCCACAATTTCTGGCGGACAATGGCCCGCCATTTTGCCGGCCACAATACCGTGGCCTTCTACGAGCTGTTCAACGAGCCGACCACCTTCCGCAACCAGCTCGGGCCGGTATCCTGGGATGCGTGGAAGAAAAGCGTGGAGGCGCAGATCGTTATCATTCGGGCCCACAATCCGCAGGCCATCCCGTTGGTGGCCGGATTCGATTGGGCTTATGATCTGACGCCGCTGATCCTCAGCCCGATCGCGGCGGAAGGCATTGGCTATACGGTTCATCCTTATTCCAACAAGCGGTCACAGCCCTGGGAGCCCAAGTGGGAAGAGGATTTCGGCTTTGCCGCTGCCAAGTACCCCATTATCGCCACGGAGTTCGGGGGCTTCGCCCGGCCGCCAGCCGCTGAGGCCCAATCCACGTCCACCGGAGGGAAAGATCGCAACGCGACCTACGGGCCGGCGATCATCAAGTATCTTGAAGGCAAGGGCATTAGCTGGGCGGTCTGGTGCTTCGACCCGGAATGGGGCCCCACGCTGATCCGGAACTGGGATTACGAACTCACGCCTTCAGGCGAGTTTGCCAAAGCGGCCATGCATGGCGAGATCAAGTGATCACAACCCGCATTGACAGTAACAGCCAGGGCCTTACGCTCACCGGAAATGAACACGCACGAGCAGAAATTCTCCCGCAGGAACTTCCTTTGGACGGCAGCCGCGTTCACCGCCTCCACGGCGCTCCTGCGCTCGCAGGAAGGCCCAACGGACTCCCCGCAGCCAACCGCTTCATCCATCCGCCGGTCGGCGGTCGCGGTGGCCAACGGCGCCAGCAGACGTAAGAGCGTCCAGGAGGCATTGGTGGCGATTGAGGACCAGATCATGCCGGTGCTCAAGACCAGGAAGCGCGTCGTCATCAAGCCGAATACCGTCAGCACGGAAAACCAGCTTGCCTCGACGCATGTGGACGCGCTGCACGGGATCCTCGATTTCCTTGGGCCCCGATTCAAGGGACCAGTCGCCATTGCCGAATCCTCAGCCGGTTACACGACCGAAGGTTACGACCATTTCGGCTACAGCCGCCTGGTCCCGGAACACAAGCCGTTAGCCGTCAGCCTGGTGGACTTGAACGAGGAGGGCAAATACCTGACTCATCCGATTCTGAATGGGGACCTTCACCTGGTGCCGGTGCGATTGGCGGCACGGCTGCTCGATCCGGAAGCGTTCATCATCTGCTCGGCCATACTCAAGACCCACAACACGACCGTGGCGACGCTTTCCCTCAAGAACATGGCCCTCGGCTCACCCCTCCATAGCTCGCGCAAAGAGAGCCCGGGCTGGAGTGACAAGCGCCTCTATCACGGCGGCGTGCGCCAGACCCATGTGGACATCGCGATGACGGCCGAGCGACTGCAACCTAACTGGGGCGCGGCAGTGCTGGACGGCTGGGAGGGCATGGAAGGCAACGGTCCTGGCGACGGCACGCTGGTGCCTTCCAGGATCGCGATTGCCTCCACGGACTACGTCGCTGCGGATCGCGTGGGCCTGGAGGCCATGGGCATCAACCCGGAGTGGGTTGGCTATCTTGGATTCTGCGCGGGAGCGGGGCTGGGCCAGGGTGGTTTGTCGAAGATCGAAATCCGTGGAGCCAGGCTGGCGGATGTGACCCGCAAGTATAAAATGCACGACGAACTGGAACGCGAGCTGCGCTGGCGGGGCCCACTGAATGAGATCCCCGAGAAACTCGGGTGACCGGCGAGGGTGTCAGCAGCGAGACCTCCGCGAGTTAAGCCAAAAAAAGCCGACCAGTCCTGGTCGGCTTTTTCGTCGCAGAGGAATTCTTCCCGGTCAATGCATGGGCGGTCGGGCGGTGGCCCTGCCCTGCGCGCCTTATGCTTTGGCCTGTGCCTGAATCAGCAGCTTTCGCTCCTCGGGTAGCAGTCTGATCCCGGCGGCGATGTCGAGGTATTTCTTCGCGTGCTCGCCGTGCCCGGTCGCTTGCAGCACGACGGCATAATAGAGCGCGACCGAGGCCTGCTCCAACTGCTCGGGCTTGAGCCGTTCGAACACTTTGAGTGCCTGCCCGTTTTGGTTCTGCAAGTGCAGCGCGTAGGCGTAAGTCGAGGCGTAGGCCGGGTTGGTCGGGGCCCTGCGGTAAACCTCCCGCGCCAGCTCCTGGGGCCGGAGTTCGCGCGCCTCCAGCAGCAGCGCTGTCATCGCCAGGTTGTTCTTGGCAGACATGTCCCCCGGGTTCATTCGGGTCTGTTCATCGTAAAGCGCCATCAAGGCGCGCGTGCGCCCTTCCCACAATAGGTTGCGGGAAAGGGCCGCTACGACCCACTTTTCCCCCGGAAACTTGTGGAAAATCGTCCACAGCAAATCCTTCGTCTCGGTGACCCAATTCCAGGCCGCCGCCAGGCGCAGGAGCATGACCAGGCTCTCCTTCCGGCCGCCGGTGGCGTTAAAGGCCTTTTGCCACGCGATGTCCGCGGAGGAAGTCAGTTCCTGTCCGCGCAAGGCCAAGCTCTTCAAAGCATAGCGGACGAAATCCAGCTCACCCCATTGCTGTCCTTCGAGCGACGCTTCCAACGGGCGCCATTGCTTGAGCGCCGCCTGGCAATCGGCGGCCAGCAGCGCGGCGGGCTGGTTGGTTTGCGTGTCCATCGGCAGGCTCTGCAACCAGGCCAGCGCGGCCGCCGGCCCGCCCCGGCGCTCCTCCCAGTTCACAAAGTCGAAGAGCTTCCGGGGATCGCGCGCCGCCTCCTCCTGCGCGCTGGCCACGGCGTCGCCAAAATCACGGCTCAGCGTCGCCCGCAGGACATCCAGACGGAGCAAGCGATCACCGAAGATCGCGTTGGTCTGCCGTAACAGCTCCTGCGAGAACGCCAGCGCGTCCTGCGCTTCGCCGCTGCGCAGCGAGTCCGTCACCAGCTCGCGCAGGGCCTGGCACCGCACCACGGGGTTTGTGCACAACTGCCGCAGTGCTGTCCGCGCCAGCGCCAGATCGCGCTCGTCCGTGCCTTGCAGACGCACGACGGCCAGGTTCAGCCGCGGCAGGGGATTGGTGGGCTCGAGCCGGGCGGCCTCGGAAAAATGCGTCTGCGCCTGAGGCAGCCAGTGGAGGGCGGCCGCCACGCTGCCCGCCAGGTTGTGATACTCGGACGTATTTTTTCCCGCCTTGCTGACGCCTTCCAGGGCGTTGGTGGCCGAGAGATAGTCCCGGAACAGCAGCGCCGTTTCGGCCAGGGCGAACCGGTCAGGCGCGGATTTGGGGTTGAGCTCCACCACCCGGCTGCGCCACAACAGGGCGGCGGGCGAACTCAGTTTCTCGGTCAATTCGGCCATGGCGCGGGAGGCGTCCACGTAATTGGGGTTGTAGCTGAGGGCCCGGCGCAAGCACAACAACGCGGTTTTTGTGTTCGATTTGGCCAGGTACTGCCGCGCCTGGCTGACGAGCCGGGCCTGCCGGGTCGCGATGTATTCCCGGTAGCCCCCGTAGCCTGCCAGGAGCAGAATCAGCAGCAGCAAACCGTATTTCCAGAGCTTCTTTGCAGTTTGGGCGGTCATGCTTAGCGGTAACAATTCAGTTCAACCACAGATGAACACAGATGAACACAGATGAGAAGCGTCTTGAAGCAAGTCTTTCCACCGCGGCAATCCGCTCACTGAATGGTGACCTGGAACACGGCGGAGCGGAACCCGAGTGTGGCCCCCAGCATCCGTGTTCATCTGTGTTCATCTGTGGTTTTCCTCCGCATAGATATAGCTTGGGCGCGCTGATCAGGGTGCAACCCGGCCTGCCGGGAACGACGCCGCGGTGTCCAGAGACCGATCGCTCGTGGGCGCGCGTTTGGGTTCCGGACGGGGTTGGACAGGAAGCTCGGCCAGGTCGCGACCCAGCCAGGGTGAGTAATCGGGCACGCAGTCGTGCAGCAAGAGCTTCAACGCGTTCGCCGGCTTCGAGTGAAGTTGCTCTCGCAGGCTCTGCAAGCGCCCGCGAGCGTCGTCCGGCGCAAGGGCTCCGAAATAAAGCAGAATATCTTCCGATGGGCCGTCGGGACGAAGTTCTCCTTCTCGTGGGAAAGCTCTTCGAACAGCTTTTCTCCCGGCCGGACGCCCGTGAACTCAATCTTGATGTCTGCGTGCGGCCTGAGCCCGCTCAGTTCGATCAGGAGAGGCGAAAACTGAAGAAACAACGCGAGCAGGACCAATTGGAGCGGGACCAGCCAGGAGAGCACGACCAGCCGTTCCTGCGCCGAAGCAGGGCCAACCAGGAAATCAAACCGCAGATCGTAGGCCAGCCACAAGCTGGCGGCCAGCTCAGCCGCATACAGCAACAGCCTCACCCAGACGCGCAACGCAAGGGGCAAGTCCATCAAGCGGGTGCTCACAAATCAGTTGTCCGCGGGCGCATTCGCGGTTCATTGGCAGGGACACGTTCCGCCGCGTCCCGAATACCCTTGGTAAGGACGCGTTCCACCGCGTCCCTCATCTCCTAAGAGCGAGGGGAAGCAAGGGACGCGGTGGAACGCATCCTTACCAGACTTATGATTTCCTTGATCGCCTCACACACCTGCCGCACGTCTCCCTCGCTCATGGCCGGGTAAAGGGGCAAAGTGACAAGCTGCGGGTAGAGCGCGGCAACCGTCGGGAAATCGCCGGGACGGTAGCCGTAGGTTTCCCGATAATAGGGATGCATGTGCAGCGGCAGCCAATGCACTGAGGTCGCGATGCCGCGTTCCTTCAGCTCCGCAATGAACTGCGCCCGGTCAATCCCGAGTCGGTCCACCCGCTCTTCAAGGTATCAACGACTTCGGCGATCTCATCCTCGCCGATGCTGGGCTTGTAAAAGGGGATGCGCATGCGAAAAGCAGAAAGCGGCAAGCTGAAACCAAAATGCTAAGGGACGGAAGCTGAAAGCAGGAATCGCCCAATCAAAAGCTAAGAGTTGAACCCCGCGGTCACGGGGCAAGATGCTTTGATTCCACCCCGACGACGCGGCAAAGTGTTTTCAGGACCGCATCGAGTCTTTCCGGCGGTAACGCGCCCAGACGACGCTGCACTCTCGCCTGGTCCACACCGGCAATGCCAAGAACATTGATGACGGAAACCTCGCGCAGCCAGACAGGTTTGGGAAAAGGCACTTCACATTCCCCGCCGCGGATTTCGCGGGTGACGGGAACCACTACGCACAGGTTATGGGTGCGGTCAGGCCGGGTCCCGGATAGCACCACACAAGGGCGCACCTTGGCGGCAAAGCCAAGATCCACGATCACAATGTCGCCCCGTTTAAAGCTTGCCATAGTCAATCTCAGGAGCCGGGCCGAGTTTGTCCCATGTATCCGCGATCACACGCGCCATATCCCCTCCGCCCGAATCTGGGACATCCGTCAGAGCGACATGCCGAATGACAAACACCTCCCCGTTGCGGAAGACAAACTGGGGCTCCTTCAATGCCGCGGCCAGCACTTTCGCGGTGCGCTGCTTAAGATCGCTGGTCAATAAATAGCTCATGGCCCAAAAATGGCCCTTTTCCAGCCCGTTGTCAATGGCAGCGGAGCAACGCTAAAAGCACAGACTGCCTTCTGCTTTGTCTTCTGTTTCTGCTTTCTGCTTTTCCTCATATCCGAGGACGACCGTTCCCAGGAGAGTGGCGAGCAAGAGAGACCAGAACCGAAGCTTTTTCATACCTAGACCGCCGTTTCGAGCAACGGCCAACCGGAGGCAAAGGCCACCTTCAGGCAGACCTTTTTCGCCATTTCGCCAATCTCACGGGGCCGGGCGGCGCCTCGGTCAGGCAGCGCCACGATGACTTCGTCCACCTTCTCGCGCCATTCCGCGTTGAGCAGGCATTCCGGCATGCCGACCACCGGGATGTCATAGGGGCGCGTGTTCCAGGAGCGCGGGTCATCGTCGAAGAAGGCCACGACGTGGGTAGGTGCCTCCTGGCTAAGGAGGTCGAGAGCTACTCTGGTGCCCAGTTCGCCGGCCCCGACAATGGCCACCCGCTGGACTCGCCCCTTGGCGCCATTGGTCTTGCCCTTCTGGCCCTCGCGCATGAAGCGCAGGCTCAAGCGCGCATAGGTGATCCCCCAGCACGACAGCACGAAGTCCGTGCCAATGATCCCCGGTTCCGGCGCCAGCCCGTTGGGCGGGACCTGCCTGAGCACGAAGTGGAGCAGGCAAGCAATGCCCAGGGCGCAACCGGTCTGCAGCAGCTCCAGAAAGCTGAAGTAGCTCACCAGGGCGCGGCATTGCCTGCGCCAGAACAGAATGGCCAATTGGGAGCCGACCACCCAGGGCAGGCACCGCCAGAACTCGCCGCGCCCGACGGCGTCCACCTGGAAATCGTAGTGGAGTTCGAAGGAAATCCAGAGGCTGGACACGAGGAGGGTGGCATAGAGCGCGAGCACGCCCACCCAGTACGGGCAGAGCGTTTGCAGGATGATCCAGATGTCGTAGGGCAGGCTCGCCCGGCGCGCGTATTCGAGGTTCAACGCGATCTTCCGCGGCAGGCAATACCGGATGTAAAAGTCGTCCACGTCCGCCGCGCCGGCCAGCAGCACCGCCTCGTTGCGGAACTTGAGGCTCGCCATGTCCGTGATGCCGGGCCGGTGCTGGAGCATCTCGCGTTGCCCGGGCGTCAGGCGCTCGATGTAACGTGGCACCTGCGGCCGCGGCCCGACGAAGCTCATTTCCCCCTTCAACACATTCCAGAGCTGCGGCAGCTCGTCAATCTTCGTCCTGCGCAGCACCCGGCCGACGGCCGTCATGCGGGGGTCGTTCGTCTCGGTGACCAGCGCCCCTCTCTTTTCCGCGCCCACGAACATCGTGCGGAACTTCAGGATTGTGAAGGGCCGGCCATAACGCCCGATGCGCGTTTGGCGGTAGAAGATCGGCCCCCGATCCGTCAGCTTCATCAGGATTGCCACCACCACGAACCACGGCAACAGGACCAGCAACCCCGCCGCCGCCAGGCTAACATCAAACAACCGCTTAATCTTCGGATACATCATAACCTTCAACGAGTGACCACTGACCACTGACTACGGACTACAGAACACGGACCACAGACTGCTAACGTCGGGTACAGTTCCTGACCGCGAGCCGTCCTCGGCTTACAGCGCGTCGGACGGGACGGCATAGGGGTCGTTCCCGCGGCTGAAGCGACTCGGGGCCCCTGCCGAGGACGGCTCGCGGTCCGCCTGGATAGTTACGAGCATTGCAAATGTTCAATCCGCGAGTAAGCTCGGGCGCAGGTCCATGACGCTGCCGTTTCGATCTCGGCGCCGCACGGCACAGCTCCTTCGTGCCGTCTGCCTTTCCCCTTCCCATTTCTGCTTTCGGCTTTCTGGTTTCCGCTTTTCCCTTGTTCATTTGTGGCTGGTCTCCGCTCTTCCCCTGGCCGCGTTGGCCGCTCAATACCATGTGAGCCCAACCGGCAAGGATTCCGCCATAGGCACCCCGGGCGAGCCCTTGAGCCTCTCGCGGGCGCTTTCCACAGCCAGCCCGGCCAGACCGGGCGACACGATCTGGCTCCACAGCGGCACTTACGTCGGCCCCTGCACCAGCGTCCTGACCGGCCAGCCGGATGTGCCGATCATCGTGCGCCAATGGCCGGGCGACCGCGCCACCATTGACTGCCCCGCCACCAACTCCGCCGCCCTCACCCTCCAGGGTGCCTGGACCTGGTATTGGGGCTTCGAAGTCACCAGCAGTTCCACCAACCGCACCGCGGCCCGCTGTTGCGGCGTGGACGTGTTCGGCCCCCAAATCAAGTGCATCAATTTGGTCGTGCATGATGCCGGCGTGGGCATCGGCTGTTGGACGCCGGCCACCGACGCCGAGATCTATGGCTGCCTCATTTACAACAACGGCTGGCAGGGCCCGGGCCGCGACCGGGGTCACGGCCACGCTATTTATGCCCAGAATGCCCAGGGCACCAAACGCATCCGCGACAACATCCTCTTCAACCAGTTCGGCAAGGGGGTGCACATCTACACGGAGCGCGGTTCGATCCAGGGCTTCGACCTTGAAGGCAACGCCGCGTTTGACAACGGCTGCCTCACCCGCGCCACCAACCACTACTCCAACTACCTCATCGGCGGCTTCCGCCCGGCCGACAGAATCACCTTCATTCAGAATTACGCCTGGCACACACCTGGCGCGAATGGCCGGAACCTCGAGCTGGGTTATCACGCCACCAACGGCGCGGTCCTCGTCCAGAGCAATTACCTCGCCCAAGGCTCGGTCGCTGTTCGGTGGTGGACGAACGTGACATTCACCGACAACACCCTTCCCGGGCTTGACGCCGCTGTTGGCCTCCGCTCCTTCCCCGGCGCGAACCACTATGCCTGGGACCGCAATCACTGCCTTGGCGCCAGCCCGAGGCCCTTTGATTTCAACGGCACAAACCTCACCGTTGCCGAATGGCAAACCGCCACCGGCTTCGACCTTTCTGCCCAGCACTCCACCAATCCACCACTCCCTTGGGCCATCTTCATTCGGCCCAACCTCTACGAAACCAACCGCGCCAACATCATCATCTTCAACTGGTCCCGCGCCGCGACCGTCCCCCTCGACCTTGGCGCCGTCCTGCCCAAAGGAACTGCATTCGAGCTCCGCAACAGCCAGGACTTCTTGGGCCCGCCCGTCCTCAAGGGCCGGTACGATGGTCAGCCGATTCATGTTCCGATGACCGGGCTGACATCCGCCAAACCCACCGGGTTCCAGTCCCCCGAGCCCTTGAGTTGCCCCGGTTTCAATGTCTTCGTCCTATTGCCTGTGGCAAACGCCTCTCGGTAGTGCTTTCTGCTTTGACCTGAACTTGGCCCGATTTCGATCTTTTCATCCTATTGCCTATGACAAACGCCTCTCGGTAGTGATTTCTGCTTTCTGCTTTCTGCTTTCCCTTGCTCACTCCCACCCTATCAGCCGGTACACCGCAATCCCCACATACTCGTGCATCGCGTCCGAGAAAAGCACCAGGTTGGAGGGCGTTGGCACCAGCCCCTTGAGCTTCTGGTACCACGGCGCTGGGATCCGCTCGGTGGTGCGGAAATCGGTGGGCGCGGGGATCAACTCGATCCCGCCGCAGTTCTTCTTGAACACGCCCATCGCCCGCGGCATATGCATCGCGGAAGTAACCAGCAGCACGCGCCGGAAATTCCGTTCCCGGAGAAGGGCCAGCGAATTCTTCGCGTTCTGATGTGTGTCAGAAGCCTTCGCTTCCAGGAGGATCGCGTCCGCGGGGACGCCCATCATTTCCAGCAGTTCCTTCATGTCCTCCGCTTCCGGACGAAGCGCCACGCCGCCCGTCCCGACGTTCCCGGTGCAGAGGATGCGCGGCGCTTTGCCCTGCCGATAGAGATGCGCGGCGTACAGCACGCGGTCCCCTTTCTCGTTGAGTTCGACCGTTGGCCGTGGAGGAATCTTCGCCACGGTCCCCCCGCCGAGCACAAGGATGCAATCGGCGGCGGGCACCGGCTGGGGCGGCAGGTATTGGCGCTCCAGGTGCCGGGCCAGTGCCGCATCCACCCAGCCATTGCCACAAACCAGCAGGACGGCAACCGCCAGCCAGAAGCAAACCCGGCTCGCCACCTTCCGCTTATGCAGAGCCGCCGCCGCGAGCAACAGCACCAGGCACATCGAAGTCGGATACAGCAACTTCAGCAAAAAGCTGTAAAGAAACGCCATCTCAGTGGTCAGTAGTCAGTAGTCTTGTGGTCCGTTTTTAGTGCTCCGTAGTCTGTAGTCAGTAGTCGGTGGCCCGTATTCTCCCGCCCGGTCACAACCAGTTTTTGCCTGAAGTGAAGAACTTCCAGATACAGGCCGCCCAGACGAACTGGGACACCGCAAGGGCGAGCACAAGAGGTAAGCGAACAGAACGCTTACGGAGCGCGGCAGTGAAGGAAGGGTGGGCAGCCAACCACATGCAGGCTGGAAAGACAAGGATCTTAGCGAGTCTCACAATGATCCAGGCAATGGCCTCGTTCGCAACAACGCAGTAAAGCGCGATGGGAATTGAAAAGGAGAGCATCAGCCAGTCTTTCCTCTTGAATGAGTTCCAAGAACAGCAGAGGGCCGCAGCAAAAACAGCGATCAACAACACGCCTTTTACCTTTTCCTTGGCAGAGGATCGCATCACTGTTCCGATCATGCCCGCGAACACCGGAACCGAACCCCGCGGCTTAAGATGTGTTTTGCTGTGGTACTTTAGCACCCAAAAGGCGTCATTCTGTGCAAGTGCTCCGGCCACATAGTAGGCAGCAAAGGGGAGGCAGCAGGCGAGAAGGTGGATGAGCGAGACCTTTCTTTTCCACCAGCACCAGAGCGCGAGCAACAGGTAGAAAGGATACAGGGCCTGGTGCATGAGCAGCCCCCCCGCGGTTAAGGCGGCGAACGTCCAGGGCCAGTCGCTGATCCCCGCGAGGCAAGCGGCGAGAAAGACGCTAAATGGCGGAATATCTGCGTAAGGGAAAGCAGCCATACTGACTCCCACGAACGGAAACAAGCCGATCAGCAGCGCACCTATGTCTGCGATCTCGGGTGCAAGCCGCCTGAGCAGGAGCCAAGCCAGGACGACGCCAACTCCCCAGAAAGCGAGACAGATCGCCTGTGCGAATACGGCATCGCCAAGCAAACCAAGAGTCACAAGCCGCCCAACGGCCAAGATGGCGGGGTAACCCGGCAAATGCGAAGCAAATCCTTTGAAACCGAGAAGATTATGGGACCAGTTTATGTACTCCGCAACGTCACTTCGGTTTATCGAAAATCCAACTAACCGGTACGCCACGACGATGAGCATAAACACGCATAGCCCGGTCAAGAGAGTAGCCCTCAAGCAGCTTGAGGGGCTCGTCTGAGACTCCTCTATGACCGGCTCACCAAGCACTGCCACCTGTGTCATCTGCTTCATTTATTTGGTTTCGCGTCTTTATAGCGGGCCCGAATCTGTGTCCGCCTATGTCCATCCGTGGTTCTCTTCGCAGCCTACAGGTTTCAGCGTTCCTGCAGTCAGTCCGCTCGGACGGGCCGCAACGCACTGGCTACGATGCGCGGGGAAAGGCGCGGGATGCCGAATTTGAGCAAGCCGGCCCAGAAACCCATGCCCCAGGCGAAATGGACGGTGGCAAACGTCAGCGGCAGGATCGGCAGATAGCGCCATCCGCGTCTTCGGGCAGAGATGGCCGACGCCGAGAGACTGGCCAGGGCGTACAAAAGAACCAGCACAAGAGCAGGCAGCGGCGTCCAAGGGGTCAGCACCAGAAGCCCGAGCGCGGCGGCGACGAAGGACGGCGCCATGAGCTGGCGCCACCTGAGGCTGTTGGGATAGGCTCCGAGCGTCTTCACCTTCCAGACGCCGTAACGGAAATACTGTCGGGCGAGCGCAGACAACGAGGGCCGAACGAAGTAATCGCATTTGATGGCCGGAGACAGGAGGATCTTCCCCCCCCCCAGCCGCAGGCGATGATTCAATTCAAAATCCTGGTTCACCACCCATTCCTCGTTGAAGCCGCCGAGCGCCAGGAGCGTCTCTTTCCACCAGGCGCCCAGGTACACGGTTTCGACCCAGGCCTGCTCCTCCGAGAACCGGAACTTCGCGTCGCCGGCCGCGAATCGGCTGGTGGTGGCGACCGCTATGGCTTCGGACATGTAATCTTGCCCTACCGAGCGTTGGGGCCCCCCTACGTTGCTGGCGGCGGTGGTCTGGAGCAGGTGAGCACACCGACGTATGTAGTCGGGGGCAAAGACGGTGTGAGCATCGGCGCGCACGATGATGTCGCCCTGCGCCTGGCCAATGACTTGGTTTAAGCCCGTCGGTACGATGCGCCCAGGATTATCAAGGACTCTCACACAGGGAAAGCGCCGCGAGTATTGGGCAAGGATTTCGCGCGAACGGTCGGTGCTCATCCCGTCAGCGACCAGGATCTCGAGCCGTTCCTGCGGGTAATCGTTGGCGAGCAGGGAGTCCAGGCACCCCGGCAGAAACTTGCTTTCATTCCGCACGGGCATGATGACGGTTACGAACGGAAGAGAACCCCGATTAACTGATGGGTCCGCAGAGGGCTGCCTCGGAGTTGGATCTATCCGGGCAACTTGCTCAATGCTGCCTGCCGCGGAAAATGACACTATCTCCATGGCTGCCGTAAGTGACGAACAATCCAGTTCCCTCCACGCACGTTCGGAATGTCGGATGCGCGTAGAGAATGAACGCATCGCGAGGCGCGTCCTTTAACGACCGCGCAATGTTGTCTACCAGCCTCTGAAACAACTTCTCGTTCGTGATCGGATCGTAAAGGAAGACAATTACAGGACCTGGCGGCAGCTCGTGTGTTGTCGCGTCGGCGCAGAGCAATTCAATCCCACGACATTTTTGGCTTGTGGATTTGTACTTCGACAAGTTCGCCCTGTCGATCGCGTGCAATTTCCTGGAAAGCTCGACCCCAAAAATCGTCCGGAGAGGATATTCGCTTGCGAGCAGGACGATTAGCCCTTTTCCGGTGCCGTAATCAACCAATGAATATTGCGAGAAATCCACATCCAGGCTATTCATCATCGCGCCGAACAGTTGAGGGTCGGCAGCTTTGTAGTAGTTCGAGCATAGTGCGCTGCTGCCGGATTCATGCATCGCAGGGGCTTGAATCATGCCGCTGGTGTCCGTGCCCCACAGCAGATCGGAGGCGCTTCTCTTCTGGCGTATGGCCATGCGCCTGGGGTCGTACCAACGGCAGACCGATACGAGCACGCCTGCGGCGTACGCCGAGGCTGCGACGTTCCCAGAACTACGCAAAGTCATGAAGAACCTCTCGACACACTGACGAAGGCGAAAACCGATAAACCTGGCATGGTTGAGCTCGCTCATGGCGAATTCGCAGGCGAAAGCTCACTCTCATTATGCTCGGTCGGACTGGCAATTCCCGCAGTCCCCAACGCGATCGGGCTCTTCATCTCCGAGACGATCACCCTTGCTTTGCCCATCCAACTGCGTTCGATTTCCCGGACAATCCGCACCTCGACATCCACGTCTCCCACAATTTCCGTCAGCGACCTCTTGAGCAGTTGCACATCCGACGCGGTCCACCTCTCGTCCGGAACTACGCGGAGCAGGAATTTGTCAATCCCTCGTTGCACAATCTGTCCCTCCTTGGTGCGGAGGGGCGGGTCGAATATCCGATCAATGAGCACGGCATGCCTGCCATCCTTAGTTACGATTTGATCGTCGAGCCGTCCCCAGATCTTCTCTATAAGCGGGAGCGTGCGCCCACACGGGCACGGCGCCTCGCGTTGGGGCAATTGCCCGACATCTCCAATTTCATAGCGGATCAGGGGCACCGCCGTATCCAGGAGCCCCGTGGCTACCATCTGCCCAGGGCTTCCTGGAGCCACCTCGTTGCCGTCTTTGTCCAAGAGTTCAAGCTTGCCCATGTCCGGCCACAGGTGCAGCCCCCCGCAGGCGCACTCACTTGCGCAACAAACCGTCTCAGCCTGCCCGTACGTTTCTTGCACGGTGCCGGAGAAGGCCTCTTTGATCGCCTGCCGCTGAAACCCGAAGAGCGGCTCCGCATTGGTGACCACGGCCTTCACTGGCAAGCACTGGCCTATGCGCTTGGCCTCACGAGCGAGAAAATACAGGCTGCTCGAATAGCCGACCAGATACTGCAACCGGTACTTTGAAATCGCATCCAGGTAAGCCTGTGCCGACCATGAGGCCAGGTGCATGGCCGACAGGTAGAGTTGGTTCATGGTGGCATTCCACACCCAGAATGGCGGCCTTTTCTGGTCCCGCGGGACGATGGGCTGACCGCCGATGATCCCCCAGCGATCGTGCCGGGTCACCCCGTGCCACAGCCGGTGTCGTGCCTCGTATAACGCGTAGCGTCCTTCGACCGCCGCCTTGCTGTGGAACAACTGGATTGGAGTCCCCGTCGTCCCGCTGGTGTGCGTTTCCCATAACCCCTTCGGGTCCACGTCGTCGGCGACAAAGGCCCTCGGGTTGCTCCGCACCGCCTCTTTTTTCAAGATGGGCCAATTTTCGAGGACACTCCAAGCCTTTCTGCCGTTAGGTCCGTTATGCTGGCTCCAGTAGCCCCGGTAGAACGGCACGCGGGTGGCCGCGCGGTCCAGCAATGGAGCCATGCGCTCTTCCTCCCATTTTGGCCATTGCTCCTCGCCCCAATGCTCCCGCGCCAGTGCTTCCTGCACCAGTCGTTCGGTTCCCGCCGAATAGCGCCATCGCCTCAACTGCACGCCACGGAGACTGGCCACCAGGTTCCGTCCGAACGGGGGCAGCGAATGATAGGTCTTTAGAAACAGGGAAGACATGCTGCGGGAAGAGACCACGGACCACGGACTACTGACTACTGGCTACAGGTACGGACGCTGGACGTTGGTGATTGGGCGACGCTGCATCGGTCGCCATCTCCCCGAGCAGTGCTTCCCACCGGGGAAGGATAATAGACCAATTGAATGTTTCCGCTTTTCTGCGGCCATTGCGGGAAAGCGTTCCGGCCAGGGCGGGCTCATGTAGCACGCGCAGGACCGCTTGCAGCATCGCTTCTTCAGCGTTGGGCGAAACCAGCAGAGCTTCCTTTACCTGACCCAGTAAGTGTGGCATTCCTCCCACGTTCGTGGTCACGACGCACAACCCGGAGGCCATGGCCTCAATAACGCTAACCGGAGTGTTGTCGAAATTCGAGGTGTTGAGGAAAATGTCCGCTCCGGCGAGCGCTTCGGGCACCGCACGCTTCGCTACCTGTCCTGGGAACCGGACGTGTCGTGCGACGCCCAGCTCATCAGCCTCCACCCTGGTCCGCTCGAAGCTGCCGTCACATTTATCCGCGCCGATCATGGACAGCTCGAGATCGGGAAACTCTTGCGCGAGCGCAGCGACGACCTTCACCGCCATGACCGGGTTATAGATTTCGTGAAAGGCCCGGAGCCAGGCGAGTTTGGGCCTGGCCGGCGTCCGCTCCCGATAGGGATACAGACCAACGTCAATCGGGTTGGGGATCACTTTGATCTCTTGGCAATACGGTTTAAGCTTCTCCTGGAGGTAGCCCGATGGCGCGGTGACAGCTCTAGCGGAAGATAGCAGCCTCTTCACCCGGCGAGGCCACCGGGCCGCGAAGGCCGGCAAATTGCCGCCGTGAAGCGTCAGCACGTAGGGCTTTCCCAATTGTCGCAAAGTCCAACAAACCGCCTCCGCCCAGGAGAAAGCGGACCCGCTGAAAACGTCAATCTGCGCCACCGAGTATTTCTGCCGATGCCTTACCGCAGTCAAAATCATGTCCGCGAGTCGGAGCACTCTCGGGCGCTTCCTGGAGGCGCACACCACCTTCCAGCCATTGCTCGCCAACCGCTCCGCCAGGTCCTCGCACACCCCACGAGACCCGCCCGCAACGGACAGGAAGTTACCGATGATTAGGACGGAGTGATTCACTGAAAAGCAGAAAGCCGAAATCAGACTACCGATTACGGGACCACTGACTACTGACTACGGGACCACTGACCACAGGACCACCGAACACCCGACAGCCGCCCCGTCTCTTCTTCGTCATAAGCAGCGGCACCGCGGTAATATGCACAAACCCGAGCCCGATCAGCAGGGCTGGAGCGGCTGTTCTCATGCCGCTCACTGCCAAATAAAGGAACGCCCAGGCAGTGCCGGCTACGATCACCGCTTTGCCAAGACTGATTCGTCTTCTCAGCACGTTCAGCCCGGCGGCAACCAGCAAGCAGAGGAGTGCGAACATCCCCAAAAGGCCGTGGTCCGCCAATAAGCGTGTGTACTCCGTGTGCGCAGCTACCCGGAAGCCCTCCGCCTCCTCACGCTCGGCGCTCGACATTCCCAGGCCGGCGCCAAAGATTAAGTGCTGCCGCCAAATCGCCAGGTCTTCTCTCGCAATGCGATCACGGCCTGTCGTGCTCAAGTTCGCGAAGCGCTCGTTGAGCTTCCCGCCTGTGAAATGGTCCATATAGGCCCAGGCACCCAAGCCTAGCAGAATAGCCACGCCGGCCGTCGCGAGAGTCAGAGGATGCAGCAGCCGGCGCAGAGGCACAAATGGCGTTGCCGCCAACAGAGCGGCGCCAAAAAGGTAGATACCCGAACGGGAGAAGGACAAGGCTGCATCGGCGCAGAACCAGAGCGCCATGAGCACAAGTGCCAGGCCTAGCGGTTTTCCCAGCTCCAGGCTCAGTGCCATGAGCACCAAATAAAGTGCTCCCAGGCCGAGAATTCCCGATACCTGGTTCGGACCAAATCCGCCGGTGGCAGCGAAGTTGGAACCCGACCCAAATTCGATGTTTGTGTGGGTCAACAGTCCGAACAGCGCGACCGCTGCGATTCCTGAGACTGGGGTGATTAACCAGCTAAGCAAGCGCTGAACTCGCCCGTTATCGAGCTCGACTTGGGAGAAGAAAACAGCGCATACCGTAACGCAAAGCGGGCCCGAGAGGTTAAAGCTGATATATTGTCGGGCAATGCTGAAAGGTAGATCAAGCAGAGGTTTCGCGGCACCCGGCAGCAGCATCAGAAAATAAAGGATCGGAATCCAAACAACTCGCTTTACTCCTCGAACGATTAGTCCCGCCATCAGCACCAGAGAAATAGCGTATTTCGCGAACTCCCAGGGCAGCGGAGCATCCGACATGCGCCACAGGATCTCAGCCCCAACAACGTAGGCGGCCCAGTACGCGATTTGTTGCCGGGGTCGCCCGGCGAACACCAGGTACAGCCCGGCGACGACTGTCCCCAAGCCATGCGCGGAGCCAACCCATCGGCTCTCCTTGCACAAGACACCCAGGACCATGTGCACCGCGGTTAACCCCGCGATCCAGTTCAACCGCACGCCTTGGCCCGCCTGAACCACCACGGGGGCGAAACTCGCCGGTTCCGGGCGCACGGTTCCGGTCCCACTCACCTGATTAATGTCCGTTTCCACTAGCGCCTAATTACACAAGTTCGCGATACGCCGAGGGCAAAGCAGAAAGTTGAAAACAGAAAGCAGAAATCGGCATGAACCTGACCACAGATGAGCACAGATGAACACAGATAAGAAGCCGCCGGAACCGCAATCGAATTCCGCGAAGCGTTTGGAGTGCGTGGAGCTTGCTCCCGCTTTCAAAGCACCCCTGCCTTACAACAGCGCCAGCAAGCTGGACTCCCCAAACGCTTCCCGACTATTTCGGATAATTTGAACTGTCCTCGCCTTGAGTGGGAGCGCATCGTCCTCCAAGAACATCTGTGTTCATCTGTGTTCATCAGTGGTCTTCCTCTGCTCAGGCACGGCTCAGAACGATGTTGTAGATGTTCAGGACCTGGTCAACAAACGCCCTCTCGCCGAACCTTTTCCTCACCCTCTGCTGTAGCGCTTGCCCCAACCGCTCCCGCCGTTCCCGTGATCGCAGCAAACCGGTCAAAGCCTGGCCCAGCTCCGCCGGCTGGCGCGCAGGCACCAAAATCCCCGCCCGACCTTGTCCCAGCATGTAGGGCACCTGGCCCACTCTTGTCGCCACCGCCGGCAGCCCGACCAAGCCATACTCCAGGAGCGCCAGCGGCATCCCTTCCGAGACCGACGAAAGGACACTGATGTCGCAAGCGCGCAGGACGGAAGGCACATCGTTCCGGCTGCCCAGGAGAAAGATATGTTGATTTAGTCCGCGCTGCTCAACGAGCGCACGCACCTGCTGCGTTTGGCTTTGGTTCGCCTCGCTGCCCACGAGCAGCAGAGAGGCTTGGGGCTCAACCCTGACCACGTGAGTCATGGCCTCGATCAGGGTCGCATGGTCCTTCTCCGGACGGAGATTGGCTACGCAGACAATTCGCTTCCCGGGAGCGCCGGGCAATTCTACCGGGTGCCCATTGTTCGACTCGGCCACGCCATTCGGCACGTGCCAGACCCGATTCGCTGGCACCTTCAGTTTCGTCCTCGCCCACTCGGCCAGTTGTTCGTTGACCGCAATGACTCCTGCAGCTCTTTTGACCGCAATCCGGTAAAGCCAGACTGGCCGTTGCTCAATCGCGAAACACCCGAAATGGTCGTGACAAATCAGCTTCAACCCTGGGACGAACCATTTAGCCAGGCCGCTGAAAAAGAGCGCGCTGCCGTGAGCGTGCAGCACATCAACGTGGTGCTCCCGGATAAGGCGGACGAGCCGCCAGAGCGCTGTCGGATCAACCAATCCCCGTCGGTGCAGGCTTAAGTGCCCGACCGCGCTGGAAAGGCGCTCCGCAAGCGGGCCATCCATCCGGGTTTCGCAAAGGGAACTTCTGATTCCGCGCTCCGAAAGCCGGTTTGCCAGATTCACCGCCACGCATTCCAAACCTCCCACCTGCAAGGAATCAACCACCTGCATCACTCCTAACGCCTTCGCAGTGCGAGACTCAGCTTTTTCGGGAGGGCGAGCGTCCTCGCGAGCCCAGACCCGGTTCCTCCCTCTTTTCGATGGTATGGTCACAGCGCATTGTTCCGCCGGCGGAAGCATTGGGGCGTTCCGGCACTCCCGGTGCCAGCCTCCCTCGGGCCGACTCGGCTCCGTCGTTTATGTCAAAGGCCGAGCCTCTCGCCCCTCACCGCTCACCACCGTCCCCAGTCCGTCCCATGGATACGTCAGTAGTACCTGGGTAGTACCTCCGTTATACCTCCCTCATACCTCCCTTGATGAATGGGACGTATAAGGGAGGTATAAGGGAGGTACTAGGGAGGTAATACCTGGGAATCCGCCTCCAGTAAAGGAGCGCGGTGCTATTACCATGCATGCAAAGCTGAAGGCTGAAACCTGAAACCTGAAAGCTGAAATGCGCTAGACCACTGACTACAGGACCAAGGGACCCAGGGACCCTGGACAAGGGGACTGACGACTGACCACGTCAAAGACAAAGCTGAAAGCGGAAAGCGGCCTCAGCTTACCCACAGATGAGCACAGATGGACACAGATTCTGCGGCCTTCCTGTCCGATTTCTGCTTTCTACTTTCTACTTTCTGCTTTCCCTTTGACGTGGTCCCGTGGTCAGTAGTCAGTGGTCCGTAGTCTCTTCCCGCTTTCTGCTTTCTGCTTTCAACCTTCTGCTTTTCCCCCTGTCTCTCTGTGGTTTTCCCCAGCCTAACCTTCCAAGCGGACTCCAGCTCTGTTCGCAGCGCATCCCGGAAGCGCTCCAGCGTGAACTGTTGCGCCCACGCCGCCGCTCGCTCCGAGATCTGCTGTGCCCCGCGAGGATCGCTTAGCACGGATCGGAGAGCATCCGTGAGAGCTTTGACGTCGCGCGGTGGAACCAGCAAGCCCCGCCCCTCCCCTAGCATCTGGGGCACCAGCCCACGGTTCGTCCCGATGCACACCAGCCCAAAGGCCATGGCCTCGGCAATGGCCTTGGGCCACCCCTCGGTTTGGGACGCCAGCACCAGCACGGCTCCCTGTTCGTAGAAATCCAGCACCTCGGCCTGCTGCACTGCCCCCTGGAAGATGACCCGGTCGCCCACTTTCGACGAAACCGCGAGGGACTTCAGCGCTCCACGCATCGGGCCGTCGCCAACAACGCGCAACCGGACGGCTTCTGCCTCCCCCTGCAACTGCTCGATGGCCCGAATGATGACATCCACATTCTTGGCCTCGGACAGTCTCCCCACGAACAGGACTTCCAATGGCCGCTTCGTCCAATCCCGTAATTCCGCGGTGCGTGCCCTTGCCATCTGAGACTCGTTCATGACCGAAGTGAAAAAGGGCACGATCTGGGTCGGCTGGTCCGGCCACTTCCCGTACACGAGCACCGGGGCCCCCCACCAACGGGAGCGAAGCAAGCGCTTCTGTAAGACGTTGCTGATCTCCTCTTGGTTGGCTGCTGGCCACTGGCCTGCGTATTTCGCAACTCGGCGCTTCGAGAGCATTGGCGCCAGTAGGGAGGCCAACATCCCGATGCTCCCCGGACATCGGACGTGGAAGGCATCGGCTCTTGAGGCCGCGGATGCGATCGCGTGCACCATCTTGGGAATCTCCGAAAGCGAGGTTCTTGCCTGCACGAGCCCGCGACCTTTATTTCGCTTAAAAGGTATGACGGTTATGCCTTCTGAAGCTCTATAAGGGGACCACGCTGCAGGTGGGGGGCCATCTTCGACTGGGGCAACCATCAACAGTTCGCTGAAAAGCTCACCCCAGATATTCATCTCCAGCACGAAGGGTTCATAGGACCACCAGCGCCCCAGGTGCCATACGTGCGGACAGATTGTTGCGACAGCCAGTCTCACAAGCCAGCACTCGGCGAAAGGTAATCCTCGCTTCCTCTGTCGCTCGACCTTACCGCGGGAACCCCCACAAATGTGGAGGCCGGCGGCACCTCTGTGATGACCAGGGAGTTTGCGCCAATGACACTATCATCCCCAACCATGACTGCTCCCGCCACGACCGCATTTGCTCCGATAAAAACACGGTTTCCGATCACTGGCACCCCGCGTTTTTCGCCACGGCCCGAAACGCCTATGGTAACGCCTTGGGAAATGTTGCAGAAGCACCCAAGGACCGCCTTTTCGTTCAAGATCACGTTCCCATAATGACCGATATACAATCCACGACCAATTCGCGCCGTGTATGGCAAGCTGATACCCGTAATCACTTCCATGCATTTCCGCCAAACCACGCAGAACACCAAGATGGGCCGCTTTAGGGGGTGGGGAAGACGCGACCGATGAATAGCAGAAGCCACTCGAAATTGTAGCAACGCCCACAAACCTTGCTGTGTTAGGATCTGCTTCAGGGCACCCCCGCCTCCGTACGCAACATATCGTCCGACATCACATTTATACGCTGCCCACCAGCCCGCATGGTTAACGGCGGCATGCTCTGCCGCCGCCTCGTGCCAAGCCTGTGGTCGGGCCTCTACCTTAATCACATGCACAGCCTTCCAGGCACCGGCAATAAAACTCCTCGTTTTTGACCACGAGCTTATCCACGGCAGAATCCCTGAGTGCTCGCTCGCGCGCGGCGGCGCCAAGCCGGCTTGCCAAAGCCCTATCACGTAAAACCCGGATAACGGCTTCTGCAATGGCATGAGGGTCGTGCGGATCACAGAGCAAACCGCAGACACCGTCCTCGATGGCCTCAGGCCCAGGACCGGTTTTGCTCACGACAACCGGTCTGCCCACAGCCATACCTTCGAGAACAACGATTCCTTGAGCCTCCATGTGCGATGGATACACCAGCACCTGTGCCTGGGCCAATTTGCTCGGCAGGCTCGCATGGTTGGCGTGCGCCATGAACTTGACGCTGTCTCGGGATACCGGCTTGAGTTCCCGCTGCAAGGACTCCCGGTATGATCCCCCGGTGCCTGGGCCCACAGAATCGCGGCCATAGGCTGCCAGGTGAGCATTCGGCACGGCAGCGATAATCTCCGGCATGGCCTGCAGCAACTGGCGGATGCCTTTCTTCTCGCAAAGCGTCCCTGCAAAGACAATCAAACCGGGAACGACGGGTATTTCCGGCATGGGACGAAAGAAGTCCGTATCAACGGGGTTGGGCAGAATTTCGATGGGCGTATCCCCCAGCTTAAGCAGCTCCAGGGTCGTGGTAGCCACGTACCTGCTGACTGCACAAAGGTGCTCGGCTCGGGCGAAGGACCGTTTCTCCAGCCAGGCGCGCCACGCCCTGGGCCGCTTCCCCAACGTAATGGAAAAGAAATGATGTCCGCCGTTCAAGCGGATGATCTTGTGCCCCGGCGTGCTGGGTCCCATGAGCGCCAAGGCATTCTCCGGCCCCTCGACTACGGATATGGCATTCGCCGCCGCCAAACATTGAAGCTCGCGCCTGAGCCTGGCGCCGTTGACCAGGAACCCGCACCCCCGGAGGCGTGTGCCGGCTAGGCGCCGAACGCGGACACCGTGGTCCGCTTCCTCTCCAGCCAAGGCTGGGGGATATAGACCGATGACAGTGACTGTGTGGCCGCGCCCGGCCAGGGTGCGTCCCAGAGTTTGAGTCATTGAACCAATCCCGCCGTGCTTGTGCGGCGGGTACTCGTTGCAAAGAAAACAAACGTGGAGCGGTTTCACCGGCTGATGCGCTTGAGTGCTTCAATGACCTGCTGGCTCGACTCCCCGATGGGTACGTCGAGCTCAAGGTCCGCGAATTTGCGCCTCGCCTCGCGGTCCAGAGTGGCGTCGTCCAGGTAAGCGTTAATATGCTTGACTAGCTCGGCGCGGTCCCTGGCAAAGCGCGCTGCGCCGAGTCGGACAACGGGAAGGTAATGCTCAAAGCGGAAATGGAATTCCCAAAGGGGAACCCCGAAGGGAGGCGGCTGAGTGACATCGAAGGCAATATTCACCACTGGCTTGTCTCGAAGGGCAAAGTCCAGGGTCATGGTCGAGCTGACATTCAGGTTCAACGCGCAATGATAAGTAAGACTCGCCAGCGCTGTGAGGTCTGCCGGTAACGGAATGGCCCCTTTCCAATCTCGCCGCGTGCGCAGCCAGTCGGGGACCTTGTAAAGGAGCTCAGGAAACCGTTGCCGGACTGGTTCGAAACGCTCGCCTGTATCAACTGGCGCCGGTCGTAAGACGATCTGTGGCCGGTGACGGATATGCCCCCTCCGGATCTCCTCCATCACGATTTGCACATAAGCCGGATCGTCCGGCGCCGTGCTGAGATCAGAGCCCGAGAAACAAATCACTGGTCTATTCGGATCTGCTCCGGCCCAGCGGCAGAACTCCTCTCGCGAGAGTTGGAGGGCGGGGTCCCGATAAGGGTCAAATTGGGGCGTACCGACGATGTGAACCCGAACCTGCGGCACCTCGGGATAGTACCGGTCCATCTCCCTTTTCATCAGACTGCTCCACACCAGGTAATGATCGTAAGGGGCGACGATTCGGGCTTTGCTGCTTAGGTTGTCCCAACTAAAAATGAAGGTCGCAGTTGGGATTCCCAGGCTCCTGGCGGCCAGGACCGTGGGCACAGCTTCCGTGGGCCGTTGGTGTGAACAGAACAAGACACTGGGGTTCATCTCGAGAAAGATCTGTCGGTACCTGGTGACCTCCAAGGCCCTGGCTCCCAGTCGATATCGCCACTTCTCGAGGAACGCGATGCCGTCGGGGGTCGCCATTGCCTTGCCAAGCTGCCTCGCCAGGCGCCGTCCCAGTCGCGTTCTCAACCCGCCAGCAGCCGACAGGCTGCGCACGTACCGCATGCCTTGAGTATCGAAATGATGGAAGTGGGCGTAGCTGGCAGCGTAACGCAGGAACGAGCTCAAGGACCCTTCACGATAGGGCAGCAATCCCCGCCAGGTGACCTGGCCATCCAGACCGTCGCTATACAGGGGGAGCAACTCGTCCGGGATGGGGTGCAGGACCAAGGCGCTGGCTTCTCGCTGCAAGAGCCGTAGAAACGGCCCCAGGAGGAAGTTGCGTATGCCAACTCCGTCAGGCAAAACGATGACTGCCCTCATGACCTCTGCCCTTGACTCCATGCGCTGAGCGTCGTGTGTTGAACCGTATTTCGCTTGCGGCCCGGGCGCGGCGGGAGGCCGCAATGCACCCTCAGGCCGCCAATGCTGCCGCGGATGCCATTGGCGCCGCAGCTTGGAGAGCCTGCGAATCTACACGCCTGAGCTTCTTGAGGATGGCCGCCTCGCTCGCGAAAACTCGCTTGGCACCGTCACCCATTGCCCGCTCGATCGTATGAATGTCGCGCACGAGTCGCACGATGCCGTTTGGTTCAACCGAGGCGGCCTGATCGGAACCCCACATGGCTCGATCCAGCGTGATGTGACGTTCGATCACACAGGCTCCGAGCGTCGCCGCCGCCAACGAGGTCTGAAGCCCGACTTCGTGTCCCGAATATCCTACGGGCAGACCATAACGCTGTTTAAGATGCCGGATACACAAGAGGTTCAACTCCTCGGGTTTGGCAGGATAGGTGCTCGTGCTGTGCATCAGAATCAGGTCTTCCTTGCCGAGCACCTCGACGGCATGGTCAATTTGCGCGACTGTGCTCATGCCGGTCGAGAGGATTACCGGCCTATCAAAGCGGCGGTGGTACCGGAGCAGGTTGTTGTCAGTGAGCGAGGCGGAGGCGATCTTGAAGCATGGCGGATGAAATTGGGCGATCAGATCAACGGATGCCTCGTCCCAACAGGAAGCCAGCCATAGGATCTTCAGCGTTCGGCAGAATTCGTCTATGGCTGTATATTGCTTCAACCCAAATTCGAGTCCTCGTTTCAGGTCCCCGTTAGTCGCCCCAAACGGACTTTCCCGCGGTTTCGCCAGTTCTTCGGGAGTATAGACGACGTCGATGGTGCGCTTCTGGAACTTGACTGCATCGCAGCCGGCAAGGTGCGCGGCCGAAATGAGCTTGCGGGCAATATCGAGGTCGCCGTTGTGGTTGATGCCGATTTCCGCGACGATGAAACAAGGTTCGCCATCGCCAACCAGCCGATTTTCGATGATGATTTTGCTCTTCATACTTGAGTTTGGTAGGTGCTTTTGATGCGGCTGCCTTGAGTGGTGAGTAAACCTCCTCGCCCTGCAGGCACTCAGTTGCCTTCCTGGGTGCCGAGATAAAACACGCCCGGCTTGCGCGCACCACAAGAGGCTGCGACCACATCGTTCATTAGCCGGATTCCGCACCGGGCGAAGATGCTGGCCCAGGTCGAGCGCTTGAGGTTCCACTGCAATTGGCAATAAGAAACCCCCGGCAGTTTCGCATCCTCATACCAGCCTTCGTCCTCGCGGTCCGTTCTGTGAACGCCAAGGGTCGGGATCATGGCGAACATGTGACCGCCCGGTGCCAGTATGCGACTTGCTTCGGCAATGGCCCTGGCGGGGTCGGCAAAGTGTTCCCAGGAGCCGTAGCAGGTGACGATCTGGAAGCTGCCCTTTGGGTAGGCCAGCATGGTGGCGTCACGGCATTCGAAGTGGAAATTGGGAAACCGCCCACACGCCTGCGCGATGCTGACTTCCGAGAAATCCGCGCCGCAAAAGTCCCAGCGGGAAGAGACCTCCTCAGAGATTCGCTTGAGAAACGAACCGGTCCCGCACCCGATGTCCAGGAGGCGCAAAGGGTAGTCAGGCGAACAAAAGCGCCGCAGCGCTTCGATGAGAACCGCTTTGCCTGGAGCCGCCTCCCAGTTGGCGACCCCAGTTTTGTAACGGCAGTCGTAAACCTTAGCTAGATCTCCTGTCTCTCTAGCGTTGATAGAATAGTCGCTCATGCGCCTCTCTTAATTAGCCAGTCCGTCACCTGCCGCACCGCTCCCCTGCCTCCCGCGCGGCTGGTGAGCAGGCGGGCCGCCTGTCGGACTTCAGGTGCGGCATCCTTAACGGCGATAGGCAAGCCAACCCAGCGCATACATTCCAGATCGTTGATATCATTCCCCACGTAAGCGATTTGATCTGGACTGAGACCACCGACCACTGACCACTGACCAGTGACCGCTAGCTGCTTCAGAGCAGCCATTTTGTCATCGCATCCCTGGATGCACTTGATGCCAAGTTTGCGGCAACGGGTAGCCACAACTGGGTTCTTTTCCTTGGAGATCACGACAACCTGGATGTCGGTATTCTTCCGGAGTATCTCCAACCCAAGGCCGTCCTCACGGCTGCACAGTACCGCCTCTTTACCATCTTCGCTCACGAGCACGCGGTTGTCCGTAAGGACGCCGTCAAAATCCAGTACCAGCAGCTTGATGCGGGATAACAGATGGGAGATGGAAGATGGGATCGAAGACATTCCTGGCAATGGACCACCGGCTTCGCCATCCTTTTCAGGTCTCAGGTTTCGGCCTTCCGCCCTGTCGAACGTCATCAAGTGTTCGAGGAACTCAAAATCACCGGGCTCGTCAATTTGGAAGGAATCAAGCCGGCTCATCCGGTACATGGAGATCTTGCCTCCCAGGCGCGAATTGCACTTGCGCAACACCCAAGGCTTGAAGATGTAAAAAGACCCATTTTCTTCCCAAATCTCCTCTTGCAGTTCCTGACGAAGCGGACGATGGGCTGGATCGTAGTTGACCGAGGCGACCGTGCCCCCGCGGACGCGCCAGGTGAATCCCTCAACACGGCAGGCAGAGAACAGCGAGTCCGCCTTCTCACGGAGGAGTGTCTCAATTGCCACCTCGATTTCACCAGGCCGGCGAGACGGGGAAGTGGCCTGAAGGAAAACGACGAGCGTGGCTTCATATCCTTCCTTCTCCTTCAAGTAATCAAGCGCATGCAGCAGAGCAGATTCCGAAGAGGCCTTGTCCCCGCTAATCTCGGGCGGGCGCGGGACCACCTCCGCGCCCCATTGGCGCGCGACGTCCGCAATCTTGGCATCATCGGTGGACACGACGACACGAGTAACGCTCGGGCTTGCCTTGGCATGCACGATCGAGTGGGCGAGCAGCGGCTTTCCCGCAAGGAACATAACGTTCTTGCGGGGAATCCCTTTGGACGCGCTACGGGCCGGGATGATTGCCATGACCTTCATATTTCCAAGATAACAGGCCCAAATGATCCCTGAACCTCACCCTGAAGCTGCACCAGCTTAGGAACACGTTGAGGGCGACCTCCATAAGGCGGCAAGCTTGCTCCTCAACACCTTTAGAACCGACCTCTCCAGCCAATGCCTCAAGGCTCGTGCCCCGAGGCGCCTCAGCCCGACGGGCAGCCTGGATAACCAGCTACGCCTCAGATTTGGGAGAACCCCCTGCTGCCTCAGTCCTTTCGCCCCATTTCTGCGCATTTGATCCACATGTTCAATCATCCAAGGCTCGACTGTGTTGCCCATGTGCCACACAAACCCTCGACACGTTGATAGTCGCCAATACCCGAGCCGGTCCGCAGGCAGGTCCAGGTAGTCTGTATCCTCTTTGCCTCTCAAGGCAGCAACGCCAGCGCCAGCCGGCATTCCTTTAACTACTCCTTTGCGAATGCAACACACAAAATGCATCGCCCCAATGCAAGCCTGGACCCCATTGCGCCGCACTGTCCACTGCGAGCGCTTGTATTCCTCGCGAAACAGTGTTGGAGTCCCCACGCTCCGGGAATAGCTCTCCAAGTCCCCGACCGGCACCACTGGCTCTCTTGCTATGCATCGGCTGCCTAAAGCCCCGAGTGTCGTTGCCGATGTATGCTCCCAATGCAGATGAGCCGCCGGGAACGGAGTCACCGCTCCACACTCTGGAAAAGCCTGAAAAACCTCTTGGACCGCTTCGAACCATCCAGGCCGGAATAGCACATCACAATCTGACCACGCCAACAGTTCCTCGGTCGCTCCCCTCAGGATAGGTGCGATGGCCCCGACCTTCCCGAGGTTGACCTGACTCACTAACAATTGACCGATCCACTCTCTCTGGAACATCGCTTGCAATTCGACGAGTACTTCATTCGAACAGCCATTCGCCACGACCGTGACGCACACTTGCTGCCCGATTGTCAGGTGCAGAGATTCCAGGCACAACCGCAGAACCTCTAGCGCCTGCTCAAAGTACCCTTCGCGATGGGGGATATGCACGGGCAACACCACACGACTCGTCCAAGGGAGATTGACGGCACCCGATTCCTTCTGCGGATTTTGGCCTATTCGCACAGAAGCGCTATTCTGGTTCACGCAGGAACGAGTAATCCTCCATGGCGGGGACGCCCTGGGATATTCTCTCCCAGGCCATCTTAATTGCTCTGCCACAGGTGTCATAATTAAGATAACGCTCAAACATCTGCCGCGCGCCTGCGCAGAGCGCCGCGTACTGGGATTGGCATTGCCAGGCGGAGGTAATTACTTTGGCCCACGATCTGGCGTCAGCTACTAAGGGGAGAAGTTTGCCATTGATGCCTTCCTTAATAGCAGTTCTCACTCCGCCTACATCGGTCGTCACGACCGGCAAGCTGTAAGCACATGCCTCGTTATAAACGATCGCGCACGCTTCCGCTTTCGTCGGAAGCACCAGAAAGTGGCTCTTGCGAAATAGGCTGTCCAGAACAGCCATTTCCGCAGGGATGTCCTTGTTTAGTCTCTCGATGACGCACACGTCCTGATCCGAAGGCATCCCGTTTGTAGGGGCGCACCCCACGATCGTTAGCTGCACACGCCCATTCACGCGTTTCAGCGCCCGAAAGATCTCCAGCAGCAATGGACCACCTTTTCTCCCCCAGTCCGACCCAACAAATAGCAATCGCAAGGTATCCCCGTCGGCCATCCGATCCGCAGGTGCTTCCGGGCCAGGGTCAACGTCCAGATGCGGGCCATGGGCTATAACCGCGATTTTCGATGGGGCGGTTCCGTGGTCCGCAACTATGGCCCTTGCTCCGTGGTGGTTACTGACGATAATCAGTCGGGCTCTGTCAAAGGCCGCCTTTTCGCTCCTCACTGCCTGCCTGCATGAAAGCGTGCAAGCTCGGGCGAAGCCGGGGTAGCCCATTCGTCGAGCAGCCAGAAAGGTGCTGTCTGTCCGCACCAGGATGGGGACCGCTGACGCTAGAAACGGGACGATTTGGTTAAAGATGGTGACCACAACATCACTTGCATTTTCCGAGATACGGCGGTCTGCCACGGCGGCCAAGTTGCGGCAGTAAGCGGGATCCCAGTTGACGACGTAGCGCTTGCGACTGAACGTCCGCCAGAGCTTCGATTTGATCCTGGTCTCGATCGGAACCTCAGCCTCCAAAGGACCGAATGCCGTCACTTTTCCCCAGTGCGCATGGATTGCCCTCGATAGATAGTAGCTGACGCCGGCTTGAGCGCTACGTTGATTGACACCGCAGAATGGATCAAGGAAGCAGATATTCGGTCGAGGGGAGCGGTTCACACAACGTCATTAGCGGAAAGTCATCCGTCTTGCGCCCGTAATGTCGGCTCGGAGCACACCCCGCGCGCGACCGAACTGACCGGTTTCGTGCGCAATGTAAACGGGCACAATTATTGCGCTCGCCCCCGACTTACGGGGCATTCCCTTATCCTCAATTGCACTATCATACCTCCTAAAGCACATCCATTCAATCCGCTTATGGGCGCAAAACATTGGGCCATCTCCGCTCCAGTCTGCGCATGTTGCGGCGGAGAAGTTCTCCGCCCCGCCACAAGAAAAACGCGCTAGCACCCAGGTTTTGGCGGATGATGGGTCCACGCTCTTGCCAATACCGAGCACGACTACAGGTGCGTGCCTTCATCTGTGGATGCTCGCGAGCAAGCGAGAGTGCCTCCGGTGTCAGTACAGGGAAATAGCCAGCGGCTGCGAACCGGCACCACAATTCGTAATCCATAGCAAAGTGGAGGTCCTCCCGCAGTAGGCTCCCGACTTTGCCCAGTAGTTCACGAGTGAAGTAACAGCTCGGCTGAAGAAATGTTTTGCCCCGCTTCAGTTCGTCCAAGGTTGGACTTTTCATCAAATATCTTCGTGCGGGGTCGCCCCAACTGGTGCCAATATAACCAGCCCCGGTGATCCAAGGAGTCGGCCTCCGCTCATAGATCTCGGCAACGTGACGGAGAGCGCCTGGTGCCAGCAGATCATCACTGTTAAGCCAGAACCAAATCTCGCCAGAGGCCCTGGCGAACCCTTTGTTGATGGCATGGCTCTGGCCCCGATCTTTCTCGCTCACCCGGAACGCCAGCCACGGCTCATACTCTCTGATTATCCCGAGACTTCCATCCGTGCTCCCGCCATCAATCACAATGTACTCGAGATCCGGGTAACCCTGAAGCAGCACGGAGCGGATGGTCTCTTCCAAGAACTGGCCCTGGTTGAACGAGGGAGTGACGACGCTGATCCGCGGACAAGGCAAGCCGTCAGGCATTGGCGCCGCAGCAGCAGCGGCTTCGGCGGACCAGGGCCAACCTGTCTTCTCTCCCGGTGCGAGGGGAAGTTCGCACAGCATTCTCTGACTGGTCTTCACAGGCATCCAACCCAGGAAGGATGGCGGAACCATCGGAGCATCAGACCAAGCGTTGATACACTTTGTAGGTTTCCTGGGCAGTTTTTTCCCATGAGAACATCGTTGCACGGGTCCGCCCATTGGCAATTAAATCAGCTCTCGCGGATCCTGAACCAAGCAACCGCTCCAAGGCCCGTGCTAGTTCATCACTGCTCGCCGGATCGAAGTAGAGAGCGGCGTTACCCGCGACTTCCGGGATGCTGCCGGCACGCGCCGCCAGAATCGGGGCGCCGCAGGTCATCGCCTCCAGCAGGGGAATTCCAAATCCCTCGTAGTGCGAAGGATATACAAAGGCCGCACATTCCGCGTACAACCGAGCCAGTGTGGAATCGGAGATTCCGCTGTGGCATTCAACCGTCCCACTCGCCAGGGGGCCGGATAGCGCGGCTTTTTCTGCATCAGCAAGAGGAGGGCCGACGATTATCAATCTCGCCTCCGGGTTGCCAAGGGAAATTCGCAGGAATGCGTCTTGGAGTACTGCGAAGTTCTTGTACCCCTCGCGCCTGCCCACATAGAGGAAATAGGGCCTTTCACGGGGCCATGGCGGAGTATCCGCCGGAGCTTGCAGCGAGGATGCCAACGGGATCACCGCGACCTTTTCTTCGGAGAGATCATAAAAGCGCAACAGGTCCACTTTGGTATTTTCAGAGACGCAGATCACAAAACTTGCCATTTTCAGACACGCGGCTTTCGCTACTGCGTCACTAGACTCCCGCGCAGCGCCCGGCGTACTGAGAAGCTCATGGATCATGTCATGCACGGTGACAACGACCGGACACCTCAAATCCCCAACCGAACCTCGCAGCAGGTGGTAATACGTCGGATGAAAGACATCCGGTTTAGATACCCGGCTCCCCAGTTCAAAAACGTAGTGCTCGCTCCACTTGGCCAGTCTCCAGGGCCGCAGCTTGTGCGCAGGATAATACCATTGCTTCAGACCGGGACGCCGCGGAAGGTTGAGAGAAAACCTGTGTTTCAAGGTTAGCACCACTTCGCATTCGGCGGGGAGTTGTTCAATCAATCGTCCGCAGTAGCGCGAGATCCCACCAGCGCGCTGGCCAAAGATGTAGCCATCATAGAGAATCCTCACATCAGAGGATTTTAATACTTCAGCTTAACGCAGCCTAAGCGCTCGTAATTGCGCGGGCGCTGCCGCTGCCGGAGAAACTCCCGACAGAAATGAAACCGCTGAACCACAGCCATTTCCTCGTCCGCCATTCCGGAATCTCCATGTGGCCACTTGGGCGCATGCAGCAACTGATAACGCCTCAATTTCAGCCACATCTTCAGCGTTTTTCCCCAAGGGCACGCAAATGACTCGTGCTTCCAGTGATAACTGACATAAGCCTGAGAGCGCCCTTCTCTGGCTAATCTATCTCGGAAGGACCGTCGGCAGAGGCGGCGAGGATCAAAATGATGCTCCACCTGGACATCGAACGCCCCGGCGAGCCTGAAACCCGCGTTGGTCAGTTGACGAGAGAAAAGTGCATCGTCCCAAAAACCCAGTGCCCCCGGTCCAAGATCAGGGTCAAACGCGGGAACCTTTTCGAGGACCTTTCTGTTGAAAGCCATGTTGGCTCCGATCATGGCTACGGGATGCGCATTCGTATAGATGCTTGTATCGCCATGCAAGTTTCTGTGCCGCTGAGTCATCCAGGGACGTTCCAGGTGCGGAGCCATGACGACACCACCTGCTACCAAGTCAGCGTTGTCTGCCACTAGGGGTAGGCACATCCCTTTAAGCCACTTCGCCGGCACACGCACGTCATCATCAGTAAACACGATAACGTCGCCTGTGGTGTTGGCCATGCCGCCGTTCCGGGCATTGGATTGGCCGGGCTTGGGCTCGTAAAGGTACCGGACGGGCATTTGCGGCAAGTGGGTGGATTTGATCACCTCGGCCGTATCGTCCGTGGAGCAGTTATCCACTACCAGCAATTCCGTCGGCAGGTCCGGCGGCACCACCACGCCTCGGAACGATGCCAGAGTTTCGCACAGGTGCGCTGCCCGGTTACGCGTAGTGATGATAATGGAGCCCCGGGGCTTCAAACTTGGCATTCTGGGCGGTTAGTCGGGTGCCTGCTAGCAGGACGTGATTTGGAGCAGTTTCTCAGCGAACGTTCGGGCCGGCTCGGGGGGTACGGCGTGGCGCACGGCCGCCTGCGCGCGGGCGGCAATTTGCGGCCACTCGTTCCGGCGATTCCACGCGCGCTCAAGGGCATCGTCCACTAAGTTTGCGGTTGGTGCGGCGGCGATAAATCCGCTCACATTGTCCTCGAGTAACTCCGCATTCCCAGCCACGTCGGTAACGATGCAAGGCCGGCCGCACAGCATCGCTTCGACGATGGCGAGCGGCAGGCCCTCGAATCGGGATGGAAGAATTAATGCATGGTGGTGACGCCAGATCTCACGGACGTCAGCTACATGTCCGTGAAAGGTGACTTTGGATGCCAACGCGTGCATCTGCACCAGCGCTTTCAGATTGCCTTCGCATGGACCGGCACCAAACAGGCTAAGCGCTATCGGCCGTCCTCGCCATTTGTCGGTCGCGAGAACCTTGAACAGCAGATCCTGGCCTTTGGCCCTGGGGTCCAACCGGGCGACGCAGGCCAGTCGAATTCCATCGTTGGACGGAGGCCATGGAATATCCGTCTCGTAAGGAACATTGAAAGGGTCTCGCACCACCTCGGCATTGGACAGTCGCTGGCCGATTTGCTCCTCGAATAGTTCCTTGTTGGCTTCGGAGACAAAAAAAGAGGCTCTTGCCGCTATGTAGGCTCTTCCGAGGCGCTCAGCTTGAGCCGCCTGAGGCCACATGTTCTCGCCATTCGCCTGGCAAACGGAGACGTACGGGATTCCCCGCAATGCGCAAAGCTCCATCCACTCAAGTCCGCAGGCAATACCACCGTGCGAGATACAAGCTAGACCCGGAGACACGATGTCCAGGAAGACTGACATCTGCCGCTCCTTGACGGTTTGCCCCGGTTGACCCAGCAGACTGCCGCATCGCCGCAGAAGACGGCTTCCAACGGATTGCCTTATTCTTCTCTCCTGCACAACAATTCCTCGCCAGCGGAGCCTCTTTACCGGGAGCGGGGTCTCGGGCCAGCCGTGAACGCTAGCGAAAACTCTGTGCCCAGCCTCATGCAAAGCCACCGCCGCCTGACTCCACAACTCTTCCGAGCCACCCCAAGGGAAGCCGCACATCCCCGATACGAACGCGAACTGGTGCATTTCTCGCTCGGCGTTTGGGCGTTGGGACAACATTGAACCGCGAAATCAAACAGGTGAACGCTTCTCAAGCCTAACCAAGATAGAGTGACCCCTGAGGGCCCAGTGGAGACCCAGGAGACTGCAGATTCTGAAAACGTGCTCGCCGACTACGCCCTTGGGCATGGTTGGTAGGCCAAACAATCTGCGGCTTCCCTCCATCTTCAAGCACTGCTCGAACTCCCCATAACACAACGGACTGTAATAAACCTCCGCGACTTTGTACCCGAGCAGGGCACCAAGGGTGTGCATACCCTTGCACGACCACGCCGTTGCGTGGTGTGGTGGCCAACTAAGTGGATCACGCGTGCGGCCCAACAAGCCGTCAAAACAAGGAGCACTTAGGAGGATGTGAGTGGGCTGATGCTTCGTAATGTACCATCTCAACATTGCAGATGGATCCGGAGAGTGCTCGATTGTTTGTAGCAAGCACAGGGCGTCTACGTTCGCAGCAATTATGTTGGCTTGATCCGGTGTCGCGGCAGTTAGTCCCCGAGAATTAGCTCTCATAACAGCCTTCTGGTTTAGATCAACGCCGGCCGCACGGATACCACGTCGCTGCAGCAACTCCAGGAAGGCTCCGTCCCCGCACCCAACCTCAAGCACGTTTTCCGGCCGCAGAGCGTCTAAAAGCTTGAGGGCGAGTTTCTTATCCCAGGAATCGCTGTTGTAGTACCAAGAATACGTCTCGGCAAGTGCCGAATAGTAGTCCGCCTCGCCCAAAGTCATTGGGCTGTACCACCGTACGCCACTACCAGAACAGTAATACTCCTCAATAGGTTCGGTGAGGTACTTTCTGAGCAGCGCCAGCGGAGGGGATTTGCCTAGGTAGGAGAAATACGAGGCAATCAACTCGTCGTGATGCCTGCGCCTCAGCAAGGTTCCTGCCCCTCCTGTAATTGGGCAAGTTTTCGCGGTCACAACGGTTTGCGGTTGTGAAGGCGACCTTTCACCCAGTATGCTTGTTGCGGACCGGACCTTTCAATCAGGGGGCAGACGTGTCGCGGGCCACAGAAGTCGTAGAAGGCCTCGCGACAGCCTTCCCAGCATCCAAAGTCATCAAGAATTACCACGCCTCCTTCTGTCACGCGATCATACAGAATGTTCAGGCACAGAAGAACGCTTTCGTACCAGTCTGCATCAATGTGGAGTAAGCTGATAGTACTCGGGAGGTGGCATGCAAGAGTATCCTGAAACCACCCTTTGCGGATCTGCAGACGCTCAGGCGGAAAGCCGACTATTCTCAGAGCTTCCTTGACTGACTCTTCCGAGCCGATGCATTTGCTGACCCACGTTTCAGCCGCGTCCCCGTCTCGCGCCGTGGTATTCGGCATCCCACGAAAAGAATCGTACAGCCAGAGCTCCTTGGTGGTGTTCTTGATTTCACCCGCAATGATAGCTGCAGTGCCTCCATTACAGACTCCACACTCGACCGCATGGCCCGGCACGCCGGACTCGACCACATGCCGAGCGATCCGGCAAATGTTCCGAAGCGCGGCCTCATCACACATCGTGAAGCGCCGCAACTCGTTTTTGAAGGGTAGGCCTAAGGCTTCGGGCCCAAGCTGAGCTCGTAGGGCAATTACCCTTCGCAGGATTCTCGTCGTCAGTGCCATTGCTTACGCTTCAACCACCCACGTACCCTCCTCCAGGTAACGACAGGCTCCTTCTTGCCATCTCCAGCTCCGTTGTCTGCCATGCATGACCACTCGAAAGGGGCAGACCCCCTCCAAACTCTGGAAATGCCTCCCCCCATTCCCTTCGGCCAAGTGAGCTGTCAGCGTATATTGCCCCATATAGAGCCTCAGGTTCGGGATTGTGCATGTCAAGCGGTGAGTACCTTGTTTCCGGAAAAGCGGTTGCTCTGCGTCAAAAATCCATAGGTGGACGATAGGCTGTAGTAGTGAATCGACAATTTGGAATGAGAATGCCCCGGCTTTGATGGGCTCTGGAGTGTTCACTTCGAACACGATTTGCAAAGGCATCCCATGCCTTTGTGTATTGCCTGGCTCGCTTGTTTGCACCTCCGTATACGTAATCTCTGGAGCAACATTTGACGGCTTCCTCCTAAAGACGAGTTCAGTTGTTTGGAGTGTTTGGAGGTAATGGGCGATCCCCTGCTGAGTGTCACCAGTGTACGAAAACCTACCACTATCGAGAATGAGGCAGCGAGTGGTAAGCGTCGAGACCGCCTGCATGTTATGGCTCACAAACAGCACCGTTCGCCCCTGACCCGCTACGTCCTTCATTTTCCCGAGGCATTTCTTCTGGAATTCGGCGTCTCCTACAGCCAATACCTCGTCAACGATAAGGATATCGGGCTCCAAGTGGGCGGCAATAGCGAAAGCAAGTCGAAGGTACATCCCGCTCGAATAATGCTTCACCGGCGTATCAATGAAGTGCTCGACTTCGGCGAAGGCAACGATTTCATCGAACGTCCTCTCGATCTCTGATCGCTTCATGCCAAGGACTGCGCCGTTTAGGAATATGTTTTCTCGTCCGGTCAGCTCGGGATGGAAGCCGGTTCCAACTTCAAGCAGGCTTCCCACGCGCCCTCGGATTTCGGCAAATCCCTCCGTTGGCTCTGTGATGCGAGAAAGAATCTTGAGCAATGTGCTCTTGCCCGCGCCGTTGCGGCCGATCACGCCAACCACCTCCCCCTTCTTGACTTCGAACGACAGGTCCTTCAGTGCCCAGAACGGCTCTATCTTGGCAGGCCGCTCTGAACCGTTGCGTCCGAACAGGCCGGCCACGGTGTCACGGAAGGTCTTGTAGCGCTCGCGCTTGGCGCCGATGCGGTACATTTTGCCGAGGGATTCGACGCGAATGGCGAGGTCGTTGCTCACGCTGGAAGATGGAAGATGGTCACCATAGGAGATGGAAGAGGGAAGATAGTAGATGGCTAACCATCATGCCAGGACGGCGGCGCTCGGTTGACTGGATCAGTCCTGAAATCAGTTTGCCGGTCTGCATCGTCTGCTCACGCAGCTCCACCGAGGTGCTTGCGCACCCGGGACAGTTGTCCTCGATCACGTAAAGCAGCGAACGAACTTCCGCGGTCGAACCGCGAGCAACGTTGTAGAACTGGAGCTTTTCCTGCATGTGCCCCCGTTCGAACCCCTCCGCAGTATTGGACATGATAGAGACGGAAGTGAATTCAACCACGGATGGACACAAATGGACACGGATCTGATCGAAAAGCAGAAAGCGGAAAGCTGAAAGCTGAAAGGGGAGAGCCGAAAGCCGCTTCGGACCACGTTAAGCAAGAGCAGGAGGCAAGCCATGCAAAAGCGCAAAGCGGATCCCTATTTCAGTCGTTCTCGAAGCCATGCAGGATCCCGGCGGCAGTCCAAAACCGCGCTCACCAACACGGTGTTCCCTTCCCGCAAATAGTAGATGGCATAGGGGAAAGAACTCCCTCATTTCAGGCGATCACGGAGCTGCTGTTTGGCCGTTTGCCAATCAATGAAGCCTTCCTGACCAGAGCGGACTCGCTCCTCTCGTTCTCTCAGGACCTGCTGGTGCCAGGCAGGCGACTCAATCTCCTGCTCGTTCCGGCTCAAATCGGCCCAAAGCGCTTCCATAACGCGCAACTTTTCTGCGGTCGTCATCTGGTCAAGCGGCAGTGTAATGTTCATACGGTCAGCTTAATGTAGGCGTCGCATGCACGGAGGGCAAGAGAGACATCTCAGATTTCTGCTTTCTGCTTTCTACTTTCCGCTTTACTCATACGACGTCCGCAAAGTTCTTCTCCATTCGGCGGAAGTAGAAGGCGCCGCTGACCAGGACGAGCACGGCGGAAAGGGCGGAGACAAACACCGTCGGGCCGGGGCGCGTGTGCGTTCCCAGCAGCGCCCAGCGGAAACCTTCGACGACGCCGACGAGCGGGTTCAGGCCGTACAGGGTCTTCCACATCGGGTATTTGTCCAGGAGGCTGCTGGAGTAGGCGATGGGGGTGGCGAACATCCAGAATTGGGTCAGGAAGGGGACGACGTACCGGATGTCGCGGTACTCGACGTTAAGGGCCGAAAGCCAAAGGCCCACGCCTAGAGAGGTGATGAAAGCGAGGAGCAAGAAAGCAGGGAGCAAGAGGACGCTGATTGTCGGCCACACGTGGTACATGGGCATCATGACCAGCAAGATGGCGAAGGCGATAACGAAGTCCACTGCGCCGGAGAGCACGCTGGAAATCGGAACGACCAGGCGCGGGAAATAGACCTTCTTGATCAGGTTCTGGTTTCCAACCAAGCTGTTGGCGGATTGCGAAAGCCCGTAAGCGAAGAAGGTCCAAGGCACCAGGGCGGCAAAGCTGAAGATCGGGTAAGGGATGTTGTCGGAAGGCACCTTGGCCAGTTTGCCGAAAAACAGGCTGAATACCACCATCGTCATAACCGGCTGCAAGATTGACCAAGCCGCTCCCAAAGCCGTCTGTTTGTAACGCACCTTGATGTCGCGCCAGGTCAGGAAATAGAGCAATTCGCGGTATTCCCAGAGCTCGTCCAGCCTGAGGGAAACCCATCCCTTTGACGGCCGAATCCGGATGCCCGGAAGCTGAGGCACGCCAGCGTTCGCGGTTGACGCCGAATCAGTCATTCGCAGAGCAGGCCCACGGAAATCCACTGCCATACGAAAAAACCGTTTTTGCAGGCGTCGGACATTCTACGGGAATCGGCCAATTAGTGAGCAGGTACCGCCCGTGCCTCCGGGCAACGGCAAGCGGTGAGGTCCTCGAGGAAGGTCGCATGTGCGCGGACGGCCCGGGATAATTCAAACTCCTGCAGAAATCGCTTCCGGCCATTGCCGCCCAATCTGCTGCGAAGCTGTGGGTCGGAAAGGACCTGCACTAGTCTGGATATGGCATCAATGAGGATGTCCTGTCCCTTGGAGGGGTGGAGACGGCCCACGCAAAGAACGGTGTCCTCCCTTGCTTCGACAGCCACGATCGGCAACCGCTCACAAGGGTCTGCCAGCCCGAAATGTTGGACGGCGCATTTGCCTCGCGGCACTCCGTACCCAAACTGCAGATCCTTGAGAGCGGCAGCGGAATTCGCCACCAGGCTCGTAGCTAGGCTGTACACGAATCCTTTCCGCAACCGCAACAGCTTTAGTGTGACAAGTGAGGTGTTCTGGAGGTCCATCTCAATCGCAGACCTCAGCGTATGGTAAAAGACGATGCGATGCTTCACCCGCAGCAATCAACCCACAAGGCAGATCCAGTTGACAGCGGCGAAGTTTGCCACGACGCAGTCAGGGCGAGATCTTCGGATTTCCTTGCCCAGGAATAATGCGTCTCGAAGGCACGTCGGGCGGGGCGACGGCCATACAAGTACTTCTGGGTTTTCGTCATCCGGCGATGTGGCGTCTGCGGCGCGAGGGGTGAGAAGCTTCACCGTGTTCCCCCTTGCGGCCAGTTCTCTGCCCAGGGCAAAGAAGTGGCGAGCGACCACACCAGTGCCCCCGGGAGTGCCGATGAAGTAGCAGCGATTCTTCATGGTTGGTAGTTTGAACAGGGATACCATGGCGCTGCCGGAGGCGTCAGGCCGCAACACAACGGTCGTTTGCCACACTCGCGCCACCAACGGGCCTTTTCCCGGGGGAGACCGAGCCAGTTATGGGCGGCATACGCCCTGGGGTTCTGAAGCCGATGCAGCCAAAAGCGTCCCATCCTCCACGCGTAATAGTCAGCACTGCGCTTGCGATCATAATGGGGTTGGTCGAAGCGTTCGAGGACCATCGTGCCGGCGGCCAGGACTTGGAGGTGCAAGGCGGGATGAGCGGCAATGGTGCGCATGACCGGTTTGAGCCGGCCATAGTTGGCCCGGTCCACGAGGACGACGCAGATTTTGCGTTTAGGCATGGGGAAAAGCGGAAACCTAGTGGATGGGTGAGGAGTTCACTTCGTATTCTGTGCCATTTGGCGGCCGGGCTGGCCGAGCCGGATCATCTCGGGCAAACGGCTGCGGACTTGCTGCTCCGCTTTTTGAAAACTCTCGCAACCGCTGACGACGATTTCGAGCGTTTGCTGCCCCAAGCGTCTTTTCCCCTGGCAGGCGAGCTGCACGCGGTGGGCAACCTCCAGCGGGCCTTTGGGCAGGCTCAGCCCTCTGGGCGCCTCGTCGCCGTCCTGCCACTGGCAAAAGAACACATACAGCAACTGCCCGTTGGCTTCGTAAGTGTATCGCTGAAACGGCAGCTTCAAAGGGCCGGCGTCGAAGTACCGGATGGGCAAGTTGGCGATTTCCCGAAACCCGGCGGAGGGCAGGCAGGCCTCCGGCCGGTGGCCGCGTGCCCGGATGATCGAAGGGACGGATTTAGGGCTCCAGCGCAGGAAGAACGCGGTCCATTCCGCGCCATCGTCCTGCTTCCAGGTGCCGATGGTGAGTTCATCGCATTTCAGGAAATGCAGCATACGGGACGAGAGTTCAACGGTCTTGAAGCCTGGGTTGCTCGCCGGCAGGCTGGCGTACCAGCGTTGCGCCGGCCTTTCAGACCGCTCGTGCGCGAGATACCAAACCTCCGTCAGCACTACGAAACAGACCGACCAGAAGCCAAGAGCCAGAAGGTAGCGCTGGTTACGAGACCACTGACTACCAGACGAAGGACCACCAGACCACTGACCACGGACTACGGGACTTTGGGCGTCGGACTTTGGACTTTGGACTTTAGACTTTAGACTCAAGGCTTCCCCATCGCGGAGTTTCCAGGCGAGCAACCAGAGGCAGGCGAACGTGGCCCCGAAAATGGAGAAACCGGCGGGGTCGTGCCACTTCTCGAGGGCTTCGATGCCAGTTACGGAGGCTTGCCAGGTGAGGACCAGGGTGCGCACGACATTGAAACAAACGGCCAGCAGGACACCGCCAGCCAGCACTGCCAGCCGCCGCCGCCAACTGAGCAGGTAAAGTTCGCCGAGAAACAACGCGCCCATCAAAGTGGACTGGAACGAGCGAATGCCGCTGCACGCTTCATCAATGCCTACGGTGCCCGTGCTAAACTCGATCAAGTTGCCGCGTTGGGAACTGATGACATCGAACCAACCGAGCACGTTGACTGTAACGCCCGCCACCAGTCTCATCAGCCCGTTAGTGACCCCGTGCTCGAGCCGGTAAGGCCAGCGGACGGCGATCAGGACAAAGCCGATGGGGAAGGCAAAGTGCCGCACCCAGCGCCAGCCGCCGATCAGAAGAAAGGCGTAGAGAGAGAGGCCGACCACCAGCAGAGCGATGAGCCAACTGCACAGGGGCCAGTCCGGGTTGGCTTCGCACAGCACTTGCACCGGCAGGAGCATCCCCGCCGCGCCAAGGACGACGACCCCGACCCATCGGGGCGGGGCAACCGGCTGGCAGTGCGGGCGGGTCGCCCAGCGGCGCCAGAACAAGCCCATTGCCAGCAAGGGCACGAACCAGCCGAAGGCGTACTGTTCTCTCGTTGACCACTGAAAACAGAGTCCTCGGACCAGGTTCAACCACAGAACGGCAAACAGCCCCAGCGGCACCGCCACCAGCCACCACTGCCGGACAAAGCTCTCGACGCCGGTCAAGGCGGCGGGTTTAGCGCGGAGGGCGAGGGAGGGGGACATGGAGAAAGCAGAAAGTAGAAAGCTGAAAGCTGAAATGGGAGTACCGACCAACGCTGGGAAAAGCGGTAAGTGGAAAGCAGAAATCACGGTTCGCTTCAGCCATTCCCGGTCGTTCGAATGATCATGGTGGTGAAAATGGCCATCAGCTCCGAAGACTCCTTTTCCAACGGCTGCGTAAGCGACGGTTCGATAGCGCACTCCTCACGGAGTAGTTCAAGCCAGAGCTGGCTTTCATCGGCTTCCTGGAGGGCACCGCCGAGCTTGGAGACGAACTCTTCATCTGATCGGGCCGGAGAGGCCTCACGAACATGGGCGGCAACGGAGGTTCCAGAACGCAGGAGCTGTTTCCCCACAACACGCACTTCTTCCTGCGTCTTGGGCAGCTTCACGAAGAGCCGGATCGTCCCGGCAGCAAAGCGCTTGGTGCGGTTTCTGAACTCCTCTGGCAACCGGCCCTTCATAAGAACAAAAGGCTGAAAGTAGAAAGTACCAACTCAAAAACAGAAAGCAGAAAGCAGAAATCACGGAAAGCAGGAATTCGCCTCAGCACCTCCGCCGTCTCTGTCTTTTGCTTGGTGTTTTGTGCTCTCATTTAACCGTCGCCTTTTCCGCTATCCTCGGTGCTTTTCGCCTTCCGCTTCCATTTTTGCTTTCTGCGTTGCCTAGTGGTCTCGTGGTCCGTGGTCCGTGGCCTCAGCCTTCCCCTCCTCCCCCTTTCTGCTTTCTATTCTCTGCTTTCTGCTTTTCCTGTAGCCAGACTTCGTCCCGGTGGATTCGCAGGGGCCTTTCTGCTTGGCCCCGAATCTACTGACTGACTGACGATTGTTGATTTATGACCAGCGATCACTTAGATCACCGGGATACTGACCACTGACCACTGACCACTGACTACTGACTGCCTTTGGTCTGTGGTCTGTGGTCTGTGGTCGCTTGCTGCTTTCTACTTTCTGCTTTCCTTATGTGTGTTAATCTGTGGTCTTCACCGCCTCAGTGTTCTGGTAATACTCTTTGTAGGTGTAGTAATAATGGTCTTTGCGGCCGATCCGGGCGCGGTTGTAAACGATACCGAGGACTTTGGCCTTGCGCTGGCGGAGGGTTTCGAGGGCGGTGCTCACCGCCCGGGCGCTGCAAAAGCCGCCGCGCACCACAAAAAGCACTCCATCCACCTCGGGCGCGAGGGTGGCGGTGTCGTCGGCGGCCAGGATGGGACTGCTGTCAATGAGGACGTAATCAAAATCCTGCCGCCAGGCGGCGAGCAGGGCCGGGAGGTCGGCGCCGAGGAAAGCATCGCCGGGGTTGCCGTGGATCTTGCCGCTCGAAACAAAGGAGAGGTCTGCCACGCCATTGGTCTGGATGACCTTGTCCTTGATGGTTTGGTCATGCAGCAGGTCCGAGAGGCCGGGCTCGGGCTGGAGGTCGAGCACCTGGTGCAGCGTGCCTTTCCGGAGGTCGCCATCAACCAGGAGCACGCGTGACCCGCCAAAGGCCAGCGCATGCGCCAAGTTGGCGGTGACCGTGGTTTTGCCTTCATTGGGCACGGCGCTGGTGACCAGCATGACTTTGGGACTCGGTTCATCGGGTCGGTAATAGACCAGGGCGGAGCGCAGGTTGCGATAGGACTCGGCGAACGAGTGGCGCTGGTCGTCGCGCTTGAGCAATGGCAGGGGAGCTTCGTCCGACTGGCCGCGTCGGCTCATTTCGGGCACCTGGCCGAGGATTTCGACGTTTACCTCCTCCGCCACTTCCGCCAGGCAGGTGAGCCGGTCGTCGCGCAGGCTGACAAGATAAACGATGCCGACGGCCAAGGCGAGGCCGGCGAAAACGCCCATGACCAGCAGGAGATTCTCTTGAGTGTGGGAGCGCAGGGCGATGGAGGCCGATTCGAGCACCGCCAGGGTCTCCTGGTCAATATTGCGGCCGATATCCACATTCTGGAGCATCATGACCAACCGGTCGTAAAGGGCCTGGGTGCGGAGCGTGTTTTGCTTCAGATGGTCCGCCTCGGCAATCTGCTTGTTGGCCTCGACGACTTTGCCCTCCCACTCCTTGATGGCCGTCTGCATGTTCTCGATCTTGAGTTTCACGGCCTGGCGCGAGGCGGCGCGCTGGTCGGCGCTTTGGCTTTGGTAGAGGTCGAGGAGTTTCTGCCCCCGTTCGATGTCGGCGTCGAGCTTGGCGATTTTGGGGTGTTTGGGGCGCAAGTATTTGCTCAGGTGCTGGCGCTGGGCCTGGAGCATCTCGACCTCTTTCTGAGCGGTGTGGCGGTCGATGGCCGCGAGCATGGAGGAGGAATTGGGGCTGCTGAGTGATTCGGAGAGGAGCCCAATGGCATCCGTCTGGCCGGGCAAGGCCCAATCCTGGTCGAAGTCGCTGGCGTCGAGGATCTGGGCTTCTAGCTTCAAATCCGACACCTCCGTGTTGAGACGGGCGAGGTAGCCCGCGGCGACTGTCCCCTCCTCCTGCAAGATGGCGAGGTTGTTGGTGCGCTCAAACGCGGTGAGGGTGTCCTGGTCGGCCTTCAATTCCCGCTCGAGGCGGAGCACCTGGTCCGAAATGGAGGAGAGGGTGTCACCGGAAACCAGCTTGCGGATGCTGCGGCGGTATTCGACATACTCAGTGGTCAGCGCGTTGAGAAACGTCTGGGCGTATTCGGGGTTCGAGCACGAGGCCTCGATGGCAAAGACGCTGCTCTTGGGGGCCTGGGAGATTTTGAGTCTGACTCTGAGGGGTTTGCTGTCGTCGCCGAGGGGGATGATGTTGGTGCGGGACGCCTGGAGACGCGCGAGGGCCATTTCCTGCATGCGGATGCTGCGGAGCAACTCGACTTGAGTGCCGTAATAGGTGGTGGCATCGCCGGTGAAAGCCGCGCCATCGGGCAAACGCAGCTTTTCCGTCTCCCACACCCGGGCGATGGAGGTGTAAGTCGGCGGGGTCCAGGAGTTATAGAGCAGAGCAGCGGCGACGAGAGCCGCCGTGGTGAGGAGTGGCACCCACCAGTAGGTCCGCAGGAAGCGGACGAAACGCTGGACCTTCAGGGGCGAGAACGAGTCGGCGCCGCCGTCACCGGCCACATAGACGGGATAACCGCCATAGCCGAAACCGTCATACCCATAGCCCTGGGCCGAGGCAGGATGTTCGGGCGTCTTATGGTGCTGCGAAGGGGGCTGGTTTGAGGGTTCGTTGTTCATGTCAGATTAGCTCCTCCAGCTAGAATCGGATTAACCGCTCGGGGATGAGCACCAGGTCGCCGGGCTCCAAGGGCAGGTCACGGTCAATCTTGCCCTTCTCGAGGATTAGGGCCACATCCACTACGAACGTCTTGGTGTCCGCCGCGCCCGGGCCGGCCTTGCGGGTGACCTTGACGTTGTGGCGGTCGGCGAAATCGCTGAAGCCGCCGGCGCGCATGATGGCCTTGCTCAACGTGAGCACTTCATCGCTGGGGATGTCCTGCGCGCCGGGCACGCGCACCGGCCCGACCAGGTACACCTTGCCGCGGCTCTTGGTCATCGAGTCCACGGCCAGGATCACGGTGGCCTGGTAGTAGTATTCGCGTTCCAAGGCCTTCTTGAGTTCCCGGGCCAGTTGCTTGCAGGTCTTATTCTCGGCCGGAAACCGGCCAATGTATGGCACCTCCAGTTCGCCGGAGTCGGCGACGGTCAGCTCTTTGGGGTCTTCTTCATCTTCCTGAATGTGGAAGCTGAGGCGGTCGCCGATGGCCAGGTGGTATTTGTCATCGAGGGTATCCATGGTTGCCGGGGCGACCACACCCGAGTTTGTGCCTGCCGTTGAATTCGTGAGGGCAGCGGACGGCGTGGGGCTCGAGGGCTTGGCCGGCGCGGCAGCAGCGCTGGTTGGGGCGGGGGCTGACGCAACGGGGCTTGCCTCGGCGGTTTTCGGTGAGGCGGTCTCCGCGCCCAACGCGGTCCCCGCCAGCAAGAGCGCCAAGGCTACGAAGCAAGTGGCGAGGGGGGAAGTCTGGAGTCTAAAGTCTAAAGTCCAATGTCCAATGTCCAACGTCAGGCGGTCCGTGGTCCCGTGGTCCGTCGTCCCGTAGTCTGTGGTCCTGTAGTCCGTGGTCGCTTGGTCCGTGGTCCCGTAGTACGTGGTCAGTAGTCTCATTTCTGCCTTCTGCTTTCTACTTTCTGCTTTGTCCTCTGTCTTCATTGGAGTAGGTAGGTGAGCCGCAGGCCAACTACGTTCTGTGCGTAGTCGCGGGATCCAAAGTTTGACCAACGCTCGGTCAGCCGATAGGTCAGGCTGAGCATGAGCTTCTTCGTCAGCCCGTAGTTCACCCCAAGGCCGAACCAGAGCCAATCGTAGTTCTCGGTCGAAGGCGGTTGGGACACCAGTGTTTGGTTGCCGTGCTCGTAGCCGGCCGAGGTGCTGAAGGTCAGGTCCTTGAGCAGCTTCCAGTTGATGTTGGGTCGAACGTACCAAGCCTCTACGCTGTTAGCCTCGATGCCGAGGCGCACTTCGTGGCCGGCGCTGAGCGAGTAGCTGATGGCTTCGGTGATGTCGTGGCTCGCCGTGAGCCCGAGATACCACGCGCCCTCGTTCGCCGCCGGCACGGCCAGGCTGTTCTGCTCGAAAAAGTATTCCGTATAGCCGCCGCGGAGCTGCACGTCGACGTAATGGCCGGGGTGCCAATCCCCATATAGACCGGCGCTATACCCGGTGCTGTTGTTCAGCAATTCCGTCTGGTCATAGCGGTTGAAACTCCCGGTGCCTTCCACTCCCGCCGTGAACGCCGGGTGGAACCGGAACCCCGCGCGCGACACCAGCAGGTCTGAGGCGCGGTTCAGGTAGTCGAACTCCGAGTTAGAGGCAACAAAGTTCTCGTGATCGTAGCCCAGGCTGGTGACCACATCCTCGAGGTCCCATGTCGCGGACGCGCCCGCGAAGTTGTCCAGGCCGCCATAACTGCCGGTCGCGGCCACGGCGGCCTCGCCCGCCGAATCCTGGGTGTACTGGAAACGGTCGTGCACGTTGATTACGAAATCCTTGACATAAGTGTCGAACGACAGCATCGAGCCGGAAAGGATGCGCGGCCCGCTGTATTGCGAGTGCTGCAAGTAGGCGTCGTAACCAACCGTCGTGTCCAGGCGCAGCACGTTGCGGGAAGTCAGAGGATAGCTGGCGCTCAGGGTCAGCATTGGCCGCAGGATGAAGTCCTCCTGTGGACCACTCGAGACGAGGTTGACGTTGTCACTCCAATCCAGTTCCAGCGAAGGCGCCAACAGCAGGCGGAAATCGCCCGTCTTGAACGTGTGAGGCATTTCCATTTGCTGCCGCGCGTGCGCCTCGGCGGCGGCGTCGCCCGCCAGCGAATCCCGCAGCGCCTCCTGCGCCGGCGCGATTGTGCCGCTCACGAGCATCGCACCCAGGCAGTAGCGTAAGCCTCCGGCTTGCGTGGTCCGAACAGGCCTCCGGCTTGTCGCACCCAGCTTCAAGGCCCGAATGCACGGGTCTAGCAACTTGCCCATAGGGTAAGAGGCGCCTTGTCGTGGCGCAGGGCTTGTCTTGCCGAGCGGCCGGGAGGGAGGGTAGCGCCCGAATTCCCGATGACCTTCGCGCCTGCGCCGGTGCGTCGGCTGGCGTCGGCCGGTTGCCCGCCACACAAGGGACAGAGGCCAGATGCCCGCAGCGCGCAAAGCTGGCGGCCGAGGCTCGAATCGCCCAGTTCCGGCCCGGTTTCCCTGCATTGGTTGCGCCACTGGCCCGGGCTGGCGCCAAATCGGTGCTTGAAGCTGGCGTTGAACAGTCCCAGGTGATTGAAGCCACACTCCTCCGCCACGTTGATGACTTTGGCGTTAGGATCACGCAGGAGGGTCAGAGCCTTGAGCATCCGCATCTCCATCCGCAAGCGGCTGATGGATAATCCAAAATACCGGTGAAAGAGGCGGTTGAGGTGCCGGCGGCAAAAGCCGAATTTTCGCGCCAGCTCGTCCACGGATGAGTTGAGAAGCTCGCTGGCCGAAAGCCGCTCGAGCACCTCGGCAATGTGGTCGTCGGGCCAGGTAGATCCGCCGCGGGAGGCCTGCGCGGCTTTGATCTCCTCGGACAACAGGGTGGCCGCCACTCTCAGCAAGTGGGTGCGGTGGTCGAAATCCAGCCGTGGCGGCGCGCTCTCCAGCAACCGATGACATTCCCTGGCCAGGGCGGTGGCGGCGCCATACAGCCGCGTGCGCTTGAGATTCTCAGCGACTCTCTCCAGCAGAGCGAGTTCCCGGCCCGCGAACAATGGATACAGGTGCTCGAACGAAACCGAGAACAGCCACAGGGCAACTTCGCCGCCGTCTCTAACGCCCACCCGGCCCTTCGGGTCGCCATTGACCACCAGGACATCGCCGGGGTTCAACAGGCACGCCTGCGACCCCAGTAAATACTTGCCTGACCCTTCTCTAGGAAACAAAAAGGAAAATCCCTTGCCCGGGCTTTCCCACTCCTCCTTTGCTCGCAGACGGAGCAACCTCAACGACAGATGCTCAATGCTAAACATAAACCACCATTCCAATATGTTTTACCCAATACACAAGCAGACCCTTGCCCGTGCCTCACCATAAGCACGATCCAGGCTGCCCCAGTCTATGCATGTTTGGGACATCACCGCTCCGATTTGGGACTTCCCTTTGACGCGGTCGCCAAAGGCTGGTTGCGTCCCAAACTCGGAGCTGCGCTATCGAATGGGTGGCCCCGAATAGCAGCAGACATTTAAGCAGACTTACGGACTCAGGTCAATAGATTATTTGTCCCATCTCTGTCCGTACTTGTCCCGATGCCGGCTAGACATGTTTGGGGCCGAGGGCAGACTTATGGCTTACGAGAATAGTGCTGCCGCGTGCGGGCAGGCAGCCGCTAAGAAACTGTAGCGGGGCAAGCAATAAACACGCTCCGTATAGATGGTTAGCACTACATGTGGCCCGCACTGGCGTGGGTCAACGATGACTAATAGCGGGAGCCACCTGTGTAGAACACCTGATTCAAGTCGGGAGATTATATGTCCATTCTCTGTCCGTACTTGTCCCGATACGGGGTGGAAATGCTTAGGGCCGAAGGCAGACTTATGACTGACGGGAAAAATGCCCCCGGGTGTGCGCGGGCGGGTGGCAAGAAGCGACAGCAGCGCAAGCAATGATGAGACTTCGTATAACTGGCTGGCACTGCACGCGGCCCGCACGGGCGCGGGCTAGCGGCGACTAACAAAGGTTGATTGAACACCACTGAATGCCTAAGCCGAGAAGCCCAGTAAAGCCCCCTGCTCCGGGTGTAAAGTGCGTGCTGCTGGTCGTAGACGATGATGCGGCCCGCCTCACGGCGAAGTGGACGCTGACGAACTTAGGCTATCAGGTGGAAGTGACGCGCTGCGCGGAAGAAGCGCTGACCCTATTCGATCCGGCGCTCCATGACGTCGTGGTCACGGACGACACCCTGGCTGGCATTACCGGCACCGAGCTGGGGCATATCATCAAGCTGCGCTCGCCGCGCACCCGGGTGGTCCTGGTGGCCGAGCGTGGCGCTCCGGCCGACCGCTCCTGCCTGGATGCCGTACTCGAAAAAGGCGCCGCGGTGTGGGGCCTCACCGACGTGCTGCAACGACTGGCGGTGGCCCGTGCTTGTCCGCAGAGGCGGACGCTGATAGTCCCTCACGGAACCCAGGCGGCGCGGTAGAAGGCACCGGCCATTGGCGCCGCCGAATCAACATTCGTGCCGACGCCGGAAACCGGCATCGTCACGGTCCCGACCGCCGCCCAATCAACCAGGTTGGTCGAGCGCAACACCTGGTACTGATAGCCGCTCACGCCGGTAAAACGCACTTGCGCCGTAGTTCCGGTCGCCACTGCGCCGAGCATGTCGGGCGTCTCGGGCGGGTAGATTTGGAGCACCGTTCCTACTCCTGCCTCGCCACCATCCCACGCCGTGCCATAAAAGGCCCCGTCACTCCCCAGGACCAACCCGCCGCGCGGGTTCTCTCCGTCCGCGCCGGTCAACAAGAAGCTGCGCCAAACACTGTAGTTGGTGCCGGCCCGGGCCAGCTTGAAGATCGCACCCACCCCGTTGCTGCCGCCCGAATACGTCGTGCCATACAACAGGCCGTCCTTCCCCTCGAACAACGGCCCGAGGGGACTCTGGGCGTCACCCGCGAAGCTCTTGAAGCTGTGCAGCAGGCTGTATGCGGCGCCGCTCGTGCTGAGCGTGAAAACTGTTCCAACATTGCTGGCCCCCCCGTTGTAGGTCGTGCCGTAAAGGGCGCCATTGCTGGCTTGCAGCAGAGCCGCGTCCGGGTCTTGGCCGTCGCCGCCGCTCTTGGTGAACATGCGCAACACCCCGTAGCCGCCGCCGTTCGTATTGAGCTTGAAGACGGTGCCCGCGTCGTTGGTGCCGCCGAAGAACGTAGTGCCGTAGAGCGCGCCATCGGCGCCTTGAACCACCGCCGAATCCGGGTTGGTCCCGTCGCTCGCGATCCGGCCAAAATGGTATAGCGCTCCATAGCTGCTGCCGTCTTTGTTGAGCCGGAACACCGTCCCCATGTCATTGCTGCCCCCGAAAAACGCGGTGCCATACAGCCCCCCGTCGCTCCCCTCAATCAAACCGGCCCCGGGGTTCCCGCCGTCGGCGGCTACGCTGCCAAAGACATGCAGCAACCGGTAGCCGCTCCCGTCCATGTTCAGCTTATAGACCGTGCCGGCCCGGTTCGTGCCGCCGCCGATCGAAGTCATCCCGTACAACGCCCCGTCGCTCGCCTGGATCAGTGCCCCGGGACTCTCTCCATCCACCCCGTTGGTCAGGAACGTATGCAGCGTCGCATAGCCGCTTCCATCCCGGTTCACCTTGAAGACCGTCCCCGCCCCGTTGGTGCCCCCGCCCAGCGTCGTCCCATACAACGCCCCGTCCATGCCGCTCACCAAGCCCGCATAGGGCTTTTGCCCCACGGCCCCCGCCACCCCGAACGATGTGATCGTCCGATAACGCGCCGTTTGCGCTGACGCCGTGGCGACAAGCAAAGCAGAGACCACGAGACTACGGACCACGGGACTACAGGACACCGGACTACGGACTACATGAGCGCAGAGCACACGCCAACCGCCTGTCGCTGCTCGTGGTCTCGTAGCCAGTGGTCTCGTGGTCTGTGGTCCCGTGGTCTCTCTCCTTAGTCTGTGCTCTGCCGCTCGGGTCGCTTTCATAGAATAGAGAATATGGCCGCTACTCTGCCAGAAGGCGCCTCGTGGAGTCAAGCCACTTCCTTCGCCCGCCAACACGTCAGGCAAGACAAAGGAGAAAGCAGAAAGCAGAAAGCAGAAATGGGGCGAAGAACCACGGATGGACACAGTTACGGGGGATTTCTGCTTTCTGCTTTCTACTTTCTGCTTTCCTCTCAATGTCCCATTGGTGACCTATGATGTCCCCCGCCCGCATGGATTTCGCTGCTAAGTCCGGTGCAGCATGGCACGCGCATTAAGGCTCAGTTGTTGTTTCCCATGAATAGATCACACTCGCTGGTCAAGCATTCCAATGCCTTGCTTAAATCATCGCTGCTGCCGCTGCTCGCCACGCTGCTGGGCGCTTCGACGAACTGGGCCGCAAATGTGTCCACCGCCGGTAATGGCGACTGGAATTCGACAACTCCCAACGCACCGTGGCCGGGCGGAACCGTGCCTTCGTCAATGGACGACGTGACGATTCAATCAACTCACTCGATCACGGTTTCAGGCACGCCGGCGTCCTCGGTGAATTCAATCACAGTCAGCGGTGGCAGCGGAACCCAGTTGACCATCAATTCGGGCGCGACCCTTAACGTGACGTCAGGCTTCACACACAACTCTCCCGGGAGTGGCTTTATTACGAGCGTCGTTGCGGTGAACGGGAGCCTCAACGTTGGCGGCGCTTACGTGTCCAACGGTTACGGCACCGCGCATGTGAAGTTGCTTCTTGGGGCCGGCGCCTCTTGTGCGATTAGCGGAACCTACACGACGTATTCAACCAGCGTGACCGATATGTCGTCTGGTGGCACTCTGAACCTGGGCGGCAGCCCCGCTTGGAGCGGGAGCAGTGACACTTTCACTGCGGGTAGTGGGACGGTCGTTTATAACCGCAGCGGCAACCAGACGGTCCTGACGACCGCCTCGTACTACTTTAACCTAACCCTCTCCGGTTCGGGAACGAAGACCTTAGCGGGGAATACTGCTGTGTATGGAACGTTATCAATCCAGGGCACCGCCACGCTTGCCCCCGCAGGACATGCATTCATCTACGGGAGTAGCGCGAATCTGGAATACAAAGGCACCGCCGCTCAGGCCACCAGCACCGCCGAATTCCCCGCCACCATGCCCGCTGCCGTCATCATCAACAATCCCTCCGGCGTCACACTCGACGCCGCCAAGACCGCGGTGAACCGGAACCTGACCGTTGCCTCGGGCGCCCTCTTCAACAACGGTGCGTATGCCATCACGATGGGGTCGGGCTGTAACTTCTCCGTCAACAGCGGCGCCACGTTCAACCTCACGGGCACCTCCGGCATGGTCGCCGTGTCCGGCGGCGGCACGAAGACCTTCGACCCTGCCAGCACCGTCAACTATGCCGGGACAACACAGACCGTCAGTGCGGACACTTACGGGAACCTGACCATCGGCGCCGGCACGAAGACCTTCGCCAGCCGCGTGACCGCCGTTGGCACACTGGCCTTGGACCCTGCCGCCGTGGTCTCGCTGGCTTCGGGCGGTTCCTACACTGCCAACACGTTAAAGATCGGCGGCGTGAGCCGGGGCGCGGGCACCTGGGGCAACACCGGCAGCGGCGCGACCCACATAGACCCGGCGCACTTCGCAGGCACCGGCGTGTTGAACGTCACTGCCGGACCGGGCACCAGCACGGCACTGGCCTCATCACCCAACCCGTCCACTTATGGCAGCCCCGTCACCTTCACCGCCAACGTCACCGGCTCCGGCCCCATGCCGACCGGGACAGTTACCTTCAAAGAGGGCAGCAGCACTTTGGGCGCAGGCACGCTGGACGGCTCGGGCGTAGCCACCTTGGTCATCAGCACCCTCCTTGTTGCTGCCTCGCCTCATTCCATCACGGCGGTTTATGGCGGCGACAACAATTATCCAGGTAGCACGTCCAGCGCGGTTGTCCAGGTGGTGAACAAGGCCAACCCTAGCGTGGCGGCCTGGCCGTCGGCCACTGACATCCCTTACGGGAAAACGCTGGCCGACTCTACCCTTATCGGCGGGTCGGCGACACCGGGCGGCGCCTTCGCCTTCACTGCGCCCTCGACGGTGCCCAACGCCGGCACGGCTGCGCAGAGCGTCACGTTTACCCCGACCGACACAGCCAACTACAAAAACGCCAGCGGCACAGTCATGTTGCGCGTGCTCCCGCAGCTCTCCGGCAGCTTAGCCAGCCTCAGCCTCTCCGGCTACAAGGGTACCGCCATCAAGGTGGTATTCGTGGCCAAAGACTCCTATGGAAAGGGGCTCGCCACCAATGCGGTCGAGCTGGCCACCGCGGACGGGGGCAGCTCATTTAGCTATGCGATGGCCGTGCCGCCCGAAACCGCCACCCTCAGCCTCAAGCCGCGCTTCTACCTGCGCCGGAAGTTCGCGGTCCCGGCAAGCATCGCCACTGGCAACCAGGTAACGCTCGACATCACGGGCACGTTCCTGGGCGGCGATGCGGATGACAACAACCAGGTGGACGGCAACGATTATGCCTGGATTCGAGCCCTCTGGGGCAAGACGAGCAACACTCAATACGATGTCAATGGCGACGAGAAGATAGACGCCGATGACTTCCCCGATCTAAACGGGGATGGGGTGCTCGATGCCAAGGATTACGCCCTGCTCAAAGATGGTTGGTATCACAGGGGAGACGACGAGTAGGGCAGCGCCGCAACCACAGATGGACCAAAAAGGGGAAAGCAGGAAGAAAAGCAGAAAGCTGAAAGCGGAAAGCGGAAAGGTGGAGACAGAACCACAGATGGACACAGATGGACACAGATGGACATAGATGCGGAGGGGCCTGAACTGCGTCTTGCCTCGCACGGAAATCCCGCCTGGCGGACGCCCCCCCGCGGTCCGATGAACCCGGGGCCGGGTCGGCCAAATCTGTGTTCATCCGTGTTCATCTGTGGTTCTCCTGCTTCGCCCCTTCCCGCCTTCGCTGTTGATCTCCCATTTCTGCTGTCTGCTTTTCTTCGCCTGCTTTCTGCTTTCCGGCTAGCGCGCGAGTAGTTCCCTCACGTCCACCACCACGTCGGCAAACACCGCTGGTTTGGCCTGGTCCCCCGCGCGCAGAATGGTCTGGCTGCCGTGAAGAGCTCGGTCAGATACTGACTGGTCTTTAGGATAGATGACATTTAAGTAGACAAGGCATAGCCGGTCGGTCTATAAGGTGGGCATGGCGAAAATTGACGGTCGTACACTGGATCACAAGGCGCTGGAACATATCCGGA